>Ga0070713_100001030_pt1 | contig 17814 bp, 13 predicted proteins | sample LARL82metaG_FD_65465 | JGI IMG/M metagenome (GOLD analysis project Ga0070713, IMG submission 65465) | Corn, switchgrass and miscanthus rhizosphere microbial communities from Kellogg Biological Station, Michigan, USA - LAR L8-2 metaG | ecosystem: Host-associated > Plants > Roots > Rhizosphere ...
CCAAAATGGCTGAAAACCACCACCTTGGTTGAGGTCGGCCAGGTTTCTCCAAGAGAGCGTGCGCGCTCGATTCGGCAGCCCCGTTCCTTGCTGAAAACAAATAACTTCCAATGTACCCCGCGTTCCTTCTTTGGCATGGAAGTTGCCATTCATCTGGGTAGTTGATTTTGTGAATGTGCGCGGAACGGACGTCCTAAAAGGGTCGGGTTTATGAAAAACAGATTCATAGCAATCTTGGCAGTCCTAACGTTAGGGATGGCGGGCTCGTTCTCCATGCAAGCCTTGGCGCAAACTACGGATGAAGGTCCGGCGCCGTCGGATCAACCCAGTGCGCCGATGGAGATCGGCCAAGCTCCGGCCCCGGAGGATGGGCAGCCGAGCTATTCGCAGCCGCGTGACGGGCAACTGGGATACCCGCAACCCGGTGATCCCTCTTACAACTCCGGTTCGAATGACTCGCAACCCGGAGACGACCAACCGAGCGATGCGCAGCCTATCGAGGCTCAGCCCGGCGGCCCGACCGGTGAAGCGCCGGTGCAAACCGACCAAGGCGTGGCTCGAATCAGCCTGATTCACGGAGATGTTTCCACGCAACGCGGTGATTCCGGAGACTGGTCCGCGGCGACACTGAACCAACCGGTGATGACCGGGGATAGAGTCTCGACTGCCGACGGCGCTCGCGCGGAACTGCAGCTCGATTATGCCAACACGCTGCGCGTTGGGCCGAACTCGAAAGTCAATATCGCGAACCTGACCAAGCGAAATATTCAGGTGCAATTGGGGGAAGGCATCGCGGACATGACGGTGTCCAAAGATAGCCAGGCGGAACCGGAGATCGATACCCCGAATATATCGGTTCACCCGTCGCATCATGACGGCGTGTTTCGCGTTGAAGTGCGGCCGGATGGCGATACGATTGTTATCGTGCGCGGGGGAGAGGCGCAGATCGCGACCCCGCAGGGCAGCACCGAAGTACACGCTGGACAAATGGCGACGGTGCGCGGTGACGCCGAGTCTGCTCAGTATAAAATTTCGTCCGCTCCCGATCGAGACGATTGGGATCGCTGGAATGCGGATCGCGATCACCTGATTCAGAATGCGAACTCATGGCATCACACCAACCGGTATTACACCGGCGCACAGGATCTCGATGCCTATGGTCGCTGGCAAAACGTGCAGGACTATGGCGACGTCTGGGTGCCTAATGAACCAGACGGCTGGGTTCCGTATCGCAATGGCAACTGGGTGTATGAGCCGTACTACGGTTGGACGTGGGTAGGATACGAGCCTTGGGGCTGGGCGCCGTATCACTACGGACGATGGTTCCCGTACGGCGATGCGTGGGCCTGGTGGCCTGGCCCGGTCTATGCAGGCTACAACCCGCTTTGGGCGCCGGCGTATGTGTCGTTCTTCGGCTGGGGGGGCGGTTTCGGCTTTGGCGTTGGGTTTGGCGGCTGGGGCGGTTTCGGTTGGCTCCCCATAGGGCCTTGTGACTGGTTCCATCCGTGGTGGGGCGGCTATCGCGGGCGCTTTGGCATGATCGGCGGTTTCCACGGTGGTTGGGGCGGTGGATATAACCGATACGGCGGCTTTGCGCCACTGCATGGCGGAAACCGTTTCTCGAACATCGCGAACTTGCATGACAACCACGTTGGCCGTGCTCTCTCGACGGTGAACGCGGGTCACTTCGGCGCCGGCCGGGTGACGGCGGTGGGGGCGTCGCGTGCGCAATTGAGTGGAGCCCGCATGATGGCGGGCAATCTGCCGGTGGTGCCTTCGCGCGCCAGTTTGTCGGCGAGCGGACGGGCGGCAGCACCGTCTACGATGCGCAGCAGCGGTGCGCAGCGCTTCTTTGGGGCGCACAACAATATTTCGCGGCCGGCATCGTTTCAGCAGCAGACGGCAAGTCTGCGTCAGAGCATGCAGCAGAATCACGTGGGCGCAGTTCCGGCCGGCGGGCGCTCCAATGGCGGCCAGTTCTCCTCGGTACGCAATAACATGCAAAAACCGAACGCTGGCTCGTTCCAAGGTGGACAGCGAACGAATAACTCGATGAATCGAAACGGCGGCAACCAACCGTCCTTTAATTCCGGAAATCGAAGTGCCGGTAACCAGCCTTCGTTCAATCAGAATGGAAACCGAGGTGCATACCGGCCAACGACGCCGCCGAACAGCAACCCGGCCAACTCGAGTCGCTACAACACGGGCTCCTCGAATACGAGTCCCCGAAATAATTCAAGCTACTGGAACAATGCGGGTTCGAGGAGCGCGGGTTCGGGCAACGCTCCGTCGCAACGCAGCACCATGCAGTCTCCCGCGGGCAACGGCGGGGGATTCCGGCCCTTCACGCCTCCTTCCAGCAGCCAGGCGTCGCGGGGCGGGTCGTACAGTGGATCGAATGCGCCCGCGGCCCGTAGCGGCAGCGGCGGTGGCTACTGGAACCGGACAGCGCCGAGTTCGAATTCCGTGGGATCGCGCGGCGGCAGTCCCTACGGAGGTGCCGGCAGCGCGTACGGAGGCTCCGCGCGGGGATCGTCTTCGCGTCCACAACTGGATATGAGGCAGCCCATTGCGCGGTCTCCTTCGGGCGGATACGGCGGCTACTCGCGTGGCTCCAGTCCTTCCTATGGCGGGTATTCGCGAGGCGCGAGTCCGAGCTACGGTGGATCGCGCGGAGCCCCCAGCTATGGCGGCGGTCGGGCACCCAGCGGTGGCGGGCACTATTCAGCGCCGAGCGGCGGACACTATTCAGCGCCGAGCGGTGGCGGACACTCCTCGGGTGGCGGAGGCCATTCGAGTGGTGGTGGGGGTGGCCATTCCGGTGGCGGCGGCGGTCACTCCGGCGGCGGTCACAGCGGAGGCGGACATCACTAAAAAGCTTGGAGACGTTAAGTCTCTGAGGGAAGCAGCAACTTGATGGTTTGAGTTGTTGTCGATGCAGTGAAGTAACAGAGGCGGGAAGGGCGTGCTAAACAGCACGCCCTCTCTGTTTAAGCGTAAGTCTTGGGCTGCCGACAGATTTACGCGGAATCCTTGGCGTCCGATACCGTGCTGGCGTACCTTCATGGTCGATCGTAGGCGGGACTATCGGGCTGCGGCCGATCGTAATCGCGCCCGTACTTATTCTTGTGAGCCAGAAGCAGATCCGATTCAACCAGCTTGAGTGTTCCGAGCGAGGTATCTCCGGGCCCAATCGTGATCTCACGGTTCATGGCGCGCAACGCGTCCGGTGTCACCGAGGAATGAAATAACTGTATCTCGTAACGGCCCTGGGGAACATTGGGAATGATGAAGTCTCCGCGCGAGTCGGAGACGGCGAAGTAGGGAGTAGCGAGGGCGATGATTACGGCGCTCATCTGCGCGTGGATGTTGCAAAAGATATAAGAAATGCCGGGCTTGTCGAATTGCACAAAGCGGGTGGTGCCGCTCTCATAGAGGCCGAGGTCGAAACGCTTGCCGTCGAACAGCGAAAACACATTATGGAAAAACGGATCGTGATTGGGAAACTCGACCTTCCCGCCTACCGGAATCACCAGTAGGGATGGGTGAAAACTTTTGTTTTTCTGTACCAGTTGCGGAATCTCAGAGGCTTTTTGTTGAGGGGCTTCGACGGGCGTTCCCAGCGGCGTCAGCCAGAGGACCGCTTGCGAAGCGTTGTTCACGTGGTGACCATTCCGGCTAAGCTGAACGCGTGCTTTCAGAGTCGCCTGCTGGGCCGGAACTCCGATAGCAGCCAACAACATTACGAACAGCATTGAGGCACGTTGTATAGAGCGATTTTTCAAAACAAGATTCCTACAGAGAGATTTACCTGGTTGGTCACGCTGCTGTTTTGATAGACGGGGAAGGTGCGCAATCGTCTGAGTTCCGCAGAAAGCACCAAATCGGAGCGAGGACGAAAGATGACATTGCCCAACGCGCCCCGGTTCCGGCCAAGGATCGGGCCGAAGTTGTTGGCATCGACAGCGAAGCCTCGAATGTTAGAGGTAAGTGCGTCGTCCAGGGCGATTACGCCATTGAACTCGATCTTGGGTGTCGCCTGAAATTTGAGTTGAGTCCAACCGCCAGCGGTATCGACGCCACGGACGGGAGTGAAGGGCGCATGTGGGTCGCCGCCATAGACGATTGAGGTTCCAATGGCGCCGCCCAATCCGCCAATGCCGCTTCCACGGTAGAGTTCGCCGGAGAGCGCCAGGCGGGCTCCCATTGGAATCTGCCAGTCGGCCATCGCCGCCCAAGCGTCGGTAAAGCGCCCCCACAGCCAATTCTGGCGGCCGTAATATCCGGCTACGCCGAGGGTCAGCGGGTGGTCCTGCAAGCTCTGCGACCACGCCGTACGAAGCGCGTAGGCGGGCTGTCCGGACAATTCACCGGCCTGCGCCGAACGGTAGAAAGAATTGTAGGGAGTCTCCCAGTCGAGATTGTCCAGGACTCCCGCTTGTATGCTGATGTTTTGTTGGTCGGGAAGGGAAAAGCGGTGTTCGACTCGGAGTTGAGGCGTCCACGCCCAGAGATTTCCGCTAAAGGCGAACGTGGGTGTGGCCAGAGACGCGAAGGAAGTTGGGGAAAGCGGTGAGATGAATAGAGAGTCCTGCCCGGCGACGATGGAAGTGTGTTCCCAATCGAATCGCATGCTGGCAGTTTGCAGGCGGACGACTCCGAAATCGACGCCGTTGCCGGTGGCGGGGAATCCGCCGGAAAAATCAAATTGGACGTCCGCCGAAGTATGCGCTCCGGCGATGGAGGGACCGAAAATTTCGAGGCCAATCTCCGTCTGACGCAACGTGGCTCCCAGGGTAGCTTTCGGCGCGAAACCAGGCACCGGTTCCGCATATGCGGGGAAGTCCAGGTTCTCGGAGTTGCCGACGTTGCGAAACGCATTCATCAGGATGATGCCATGCAGCCGTGCTCGATACTTAGATGCCGTCTCCACCTTGGTCTGGTATTGCTCATCGACTTTCGAGCCGATCAGTGAAGTAGATTCCTCCAGCTTCTGGACGCGGTCTTCGAGAGGGGTTGCGATGGAAGACGGACTTGCCGTGGAAGATACTGGCGCAGCCGACGCATTCGTGGTCGGGGAGGCTGTCGTGGCACTCTCATTACCGGGAAGCGCCGCGGGGTGTTCCAGCAACGCGCGCGTAGACTGAAGGTCCAGCCGGAGTTGTCGCATTTCAGCGCGAGACTCAGCGCTCTCGGCGCGCATTTGCTCCACCAGGGTCCGGAGCTCGCGGACCTGATCCTGCAGGTCGCGGGCCGGGCCTGCGGTGTCAGCGGAGTCGGCGGAGGAGGCTGGCGCGGCCGTGCTTTGCGCCCGGGCAGGCGGGTTGAATGAGACGAGAGCGGCGGCCGCCAGCGCGGCTCCGCGAAACGCGGAAGTCCTAAGGCTTGGCACGATGTCCTCCTACACCATCCAGGGGTCAGGGCACTTGGAGCAGAGAGGAATTGTGCTATGGTCCCGGATGGGAAATCGAGTTCTGTGTAGCATCCTCCGGCGGCGCGTGCATTAACGAGGGCACGTGCGCCGAAGGTTCGTTGTTGTGGAGCGATTCTTGCGGGTGACCAGGCAGTGTGATTTGAAAAACCGTTCTGCCCTGAATCGTACGTTCCACGACAACTTCGCCCCCATGGTCCTGAACAATCTTCTGCACGACAGCTAAACCCAGCCCGGTACCGTTCTCTTTTCCGTAGCTGACAAAGGGATGAAAGAGCCGCTCGCGAATGGATTGTGCGATTCCGGCGCCGTTGTCGGCGACTGAAATTCTAATGGAGCCGCCAATTTCTTCGGCTGCGACTTCCACTCTGCCCCCCACCGGTGGGGCAGCCTCGCAGGCGTTGAGTAGCAAGTTGTAGAGAACACGTTCCAGCTTGCGTTGATCAAACCATCCCGATACCGCGTTGCCGCACAGCACGTCAATGGAGCGATTGTGATGACGGGGATGAACACGGACAGCGAGAACAGCACGCTGGATTGTTTCCAAGACATTGCCTTGCGCGGGGTTCAGGGACTCGCGCGTGCGCGCAAATTCGAGCAGGGAATCAATGAGGTCCGTCATCAGGTTTACCCCGGTTCGAACCTCCTGGTAGAGTTCCTCGCGCTGCGCGGGAGTGAGATGACTGTCGCACAAGAATTCGGAATTGGCGACAATGGCAGCGAGGGAGTGGCGCAGATCATGAGAAATGGAACTGGCCATCCGTCCGATGGTGGCAAGTTGTTCTGACTCGAGCAAGTCGTGCTGGCTTTTCAAAAGGCTGATACGCATACGGTCAAAGGCTCGCGTAAGTTCGGCGACTTCGTCACCGCCGCGGGAATCCAGGGGATGATGGAAGTCCCCACCTTCCAAAGCGCGGACTCCTTCGACCAGGCTTCCGAGCGGTCGCGTGAAGGTGTGAGAAATGAAGAAAACCAGGCCGCTTCCGATCAGGATTGCGGCCAAGCCCAGCAGCAGAAGGTAACGGTTGAGCTGGTCCACAAACTTTGTCGCTTGATCGTAGGAGCCCAGCACACTGAGGCGAACTGGCTTGGGTCGCGAGCCGGATAGCACGAGAGATGTAGCCAGGAAGCGTTCGCTGCCGATCTCAACATCTCTCTGATTATCGTGAACCGTTCCCGCAATCAGTTCCTGGATACTACGGGCTTGCGCTTGCGCGGGTGTGAGAGTGGTGCCGACAATTTCCTCTCCACAGGAAAAGGCCACTTGGCTGCCTGCCACTTTGCTCACTAAGGCCGCAAGACGGTCGTTGATCTCGTAGCCAATGACGAGAAAACCGAGAAGCGTTCCATCGGTCTTGGAGCCGCGATAGATGGGCTCGACAAAAGTTTGATAAAGGTGATGGTCGCCCAGCCACCAGTGGCTGGATTCTCCGCGATCTTCCTCCAGAGACTGCTGAAAATATTTTTCTGCAGCCTCCCTGGTGAACCCCGGTGTTCTGGTATGCAGGGCGACCACCTGGCCGCTGCGATCCACCATCACAAAAAGATCGCTGGGGGCGGCGATCTGAAAAACGTCTTGCGATGCGTCCTGGATGGTCGCTGGATTGGCGCTGGTCATGATTGCGCGGGTGATTGGAAGATCGGCCAACAGCGCCACGTCGCTGGTCAGCATGGTCTCGCGTTCATGCCGGAAATCCTGAAATGCCGCGACGGAATTGCGAAGATTTACCGCAATACTTTGCCGCACGTTGTTACGAATACTGCGCTGCACCAGAAACAGGCTGATGGTCGTGAGCCCGGTGGTGATGAGGAGCATGGACAGCAGGAATCGAGTGCGCAGACGCAGGCGCGGCAACAGAGCGGTAGATGGTTCAGTGTGAGAAGAAGTAGACACGGGTTCCAGTGCTGAATTCGCAGGCCTCAGCGAACAAATTTATATCCCATGCCATGCACCGTTCGGAAGTGTACCGGACTGGACGGGTCCTTTTCCAATTTCTGGCGCAGTTTCAGGATGTGATTGTCCACGGTGCGGGTGGAAGGATAATTCTGATAGCCCCAGACCTCATTCAGCAATTCGTCGCGGCTAATTACCCGGTCAGAATTTTGCACGAGGAATTGAAAAGTCTTAAATTCCTGAGCGGTAAGGACCACAACCTTCCCGTCGCGCTTAACCTCCATCTTCTTGAAATCGATGGAAATGTCATCGAAGCTGACAAGCTGAACGTCTGGAGTGCGCACGGTGTGGCGGAGCGCAGCTCGAACCCGAGCCAGCAATTCCCTGGGGCTGAATGGTTTCGTAACGTAATCGTCCGCTCCCAGTTCGAGCAACAAGACTTTGTCGGAAACGTCACTCGCGGCGCTCAGCACAACGATAGGTAAGGTCGGAGAAAGCGCCTTGATCTCTTTGCAGACGTCGCTACCGGAAACTTTCGGAAGGCGCAGGTCAAGCACAATGGCGGCCGGCGGTGCAGCCTGGAAACTATCGATTGCCGACCTTCCGTCGGACTGCGTTTCCACAGCATATCCCTCCGTCTCGAAAAGCCGGCGCAGGGCTTTCTGGACCGCGGGGTCGTCTTCAACAACGAGGATTCGGCCCGTAGGCTTGATGGAAGGAGTTGGATTCATGGTTCTCGCGATACTGAGCGGCGCTGCAAGGTTCCCCATAAAAGATGTCCTGTAATCGGCGTCAAGACTTCCGGGACCCCGAATCGCCCACCGGAAGTGGCTCGATATGCAAAGCTTACAATGTTTGACATGAGATAAGGGCCTAAGCCCGGTGCTTTTGACATTTTTTTTACAATCTCCAGCACCGCCTTGGGGATTAGGAAGACGGCTTGCATAAGGTGAATTCTTTCATTTGGAGGTAACTATTTCAGGCTCCGAAGCCTGCTGTACGCTCCCGCCTATCGAGAGGATTAGTTTTATGAACGGTACAGGAATTGCTGTATTAACCGGCGAGGTCGCGCACCCTACATTAGTGAGGTACTAGTGATTAAGATGCAAGTCCCGTACCGACGTCTTCGCGCAAGGAGCTTAGTAAATGAGTAGGACTGGGTGGTTGTTAGCACCAGCGTTGTGGGTGATCGTCTGCGTCAGTCTCGCCGGCATGGCCGTCGCTGACAGTGGCGCGGACGCGTCGCATCACCGCGGGAGCTTCACTTCCGGAGGTCCGTTTGCGTTGGAGAGAACCGGGTGGAATGGCATTGCGAAAGATGCGCTGTTTGTGGGGACGTTCGCGGGGCCGATGACATGGAGGATCCAGGATCTTTCTGACGGAACGCATACCTACACGCTGATGGGCTCGATTCGAGGGACCGGGGATGGAAAAAATGTGACAGCAGCGCCCATGCAACTCAGAATCGACTCCGGCAAGGAATATTTTGGTGGCGCGGCCACGGCTGGCGAAGGCGATACTGTCCTGTCCACTTCGGTGCCCGAGCCTTCCAGCCTGGCGCTGTTTGGGGCTGGCACGCTGCTCCTGAGCGGGGTCTTGCGGCGAAAGGCAAAGGCGCAGGCGCGAAACTAGCACCAGTCAAAAGCAGGTTCGTATGCCCGCTAGCTGCGGGCATTTTCTTTTGCTCCAAGTCTTTGCATCAGGGTTTCATTCCCAGGAGCCATGGAGACGACTGAACCAGCCTGCCTGGCAGGTGAAGCTATCGTAGAATCAAATGATTGCCTCCTGATCTAGCAGAACTCGACGCTCTAGTCGTCGTGCTGGTACGCCCGCGGAATCCTTTGAACATTGGGGCTGCAGCGCGTGCTATGAGCAATTTTGGTGCTCGTCGATTGCGTGTGGTAAATCCCTACGAAGCTGGATTTCGCGAAGCCCGTTCCGCGGTGGGCGCCTCCGATCTTTTGAAGGAAGCGCAAGTGTACGAAAGCGTGGCCGAAGCGGTCCACGACTGCGCGATGGTGGTGGGAACGACGGCAGTGCGCAATCGCGCGCTGCAACTGCCGGTGCAGAGGCTAGACGAAAGCGCCGGCACCAGGATTCGTGCGCAACTTCGGACGAGACCGGTTGCGCTTTTGTTCGGGTCGGAGAAATTCGGGCTCACTAATCATGACTTCAGCCACTGTCACTGGCTGTTGAACATTCCGACCAGCCCGCAAAATATCTCGATGAATTTGGGCCAGGCGGTTGCCGTTTGCCTGTACGAGTTGGCGCGAAATTGCGCCGTGCCCGCCCCTGTCCACGAGATTACCCCGGCGACCGCAGGTGAGGCCGAGCAAATCACTGAATGTTTGCTGGAAGCGCTTCGCATGAGCGGTTATGTCAAACCCGGAACCGACGAGATGTTTGAGAAGAAAACGCGTCGACTGATCCTGCGTTTCGGGCTGGAAGCCTACGACGCGAAACTGCTCATGGGCATGGTTCGGCAGATCGTGTGGAAACTTCGTCTGGAAAAAAAGAGCTAGCGACTGACCCGTTCGGCGGATGCCTCCGTCCCGCCACGGCGAAAACGAAACTGGATCAGCCAAGTGGTGGCGGCGGTTTGCTCCTCTGCTTGAGCGGGCGAGAACTCCCAGCGCTCCGCAGATTTCAAAGCCAGGCCGGCGAAATATCGGCTCGGCCCCGGGGTTTTGAGTTTCGCCGAGGTCACCTTGCCCGAAGCGTCCACTTCGGCCCGCACCGTGACTTTGATCGTTCCTCTGATCGTGTTGCGAGAGTTCCGAGAAACGTCCGGGATGACCTGATGAACGACGCCGCCTTGCGAACCAGAACTTCTCTTGCGGGGGATATTGGTGTCGCTGGTCGCGGCTTTGGGCTTAGGTGGCGGACCGACCGCGGGGGCAGAGGATGTCGGTACTTCCGGCGTTTTCGCGTTCGTTCCAGTCTTTCCCCGCGAAAAGAAAAAGATCAACGCCGCCAATAGCGCGATCGCCAATGCACCGACGGCGAGCGAGCGGCGCTTGCCAGTCGCGCTGGGAGGGCTCACGGTAGAAACGGTTGCCGGCACGGAGCGCCCGACGGAGTGCAATCGCGCCTGAATTTCTGAGATGGCGCAGCGTCGCTTGGGGTCGAGGTGCAAACACTCGCGGGCTATGCCACGGAAAGGTTCCGGCACACTTCCCGGGGGATCGGGATCTTTCGGGGATCCCTCTTCGGCGAAGGATACGGTCTGCGTGAGTGCTGCGACTAGAGTGACGCCGATCGACCAGACATCACCCGCCGGAGAAACAATCCCCGCAGCCGTTTCCGGGGCGTCATAAGCATCGCGCCTGCGGCGCACCGACGACAATTCTGTGGATGGAGCGAGTTGATCCGCCGAGAGTTTCAACTGGTTGCCGACCGCCAGCACGTTCGACGGCTTGATGCGCCCGTGTACGAAGCCTTTGCCGTGCACATACTTGAGCGCGTCCAGGAGCGGGGGAAGCATATCGGTGGCTTCGCCCGGAACCAGCGGCCGGTGAGGAAGAATCTGCGACAAGTCTTCCTCGGCAAACTCCATGAGGAAATAAAGAAGCGGCGTGTTGTCGAGCTGGCAACGACCGCCATCAAAGATTCGGATCAGGTTAGGATGAGAAAGCTGCGCAGCAGCGCGCCAGCGCGCAAGTTGACGATCGCCGTCGCCGCCTTCGTTCGCGACCAGCTTGATTGCGGCCTTTGACGGTTGGCCGGGAAGCTCGGTAAGGAAGACTGCACTGTGATCAGACCCTCCGAGCCACTGGCGCAGCGTGTACTTGCCGTCAACGACACGGCCCCCCCATGTTTTCCAGACCCCAGGATTGCTCATTCGTGGCTACCCGCGAACGAACATTCTATGCCATTCGCAAAAAGGTGGTAAACACGCGAGGCCATTTCTAAAAAAATATCGTTTGGATGCGGCGCGGGGCTTGTGATTCGTGCGATGAACAGTGAATCAGTTACCTCGAATCCCAAGCCCCAGCCAAACTCACCTGCTCTTGTAACTGAAGGTGACCTTGGTTTCCTCGTCGAGAACCAGCGGCCTCACAAAGCTGAAAGATGTCCCGGTGCGCGGTACGTCGACGGCCACGGGCAACACGCCGGCAACTCGCCGCTGCAGGTTCATGACATTGGCGGAGGCAGTCGCTTGCTGCTGCACCCCCTTTTTCAAGGGTTGGGGTTCCGAAAGATCGCGTCCGTTGAGCGCCGGCGCTTCGGCGATAGCCTCCACTGTCTCGGATGCGCTTCCTATGCCAAGCGCAAAACTGTACGTAGACGGACGTCCCGCGTCGTAGACCGCGTCACGCTGCGTGGTTTGGAAGCCGTTCGCCTCCGCCCTGATCCGTACCCTTCCGGTACGGAGGTTCGAGACGATCCACTGACCTTGTGGGTCGGTAACCGCGGACATGGAAGAGCCGGAATCTGGCTGGATGACGGTGATGCGCGCGTTCGCGATCGGGCTTCCGTTCGGGTCGGTCACCATCCCGCCCAGTTGTCCGGGAAGCATTGTTCCCATACTGACTCTGCCGCCAACCGCGAAGCTTCGCCCCTCCTCGTTTTGAGAAGCGGTCGCAGTGGGATGAAACGCTGGTGGGACACGATCGGCGGCAATTACGTCTCCACCGAAATCTTTCACTTTGTACTGTTCTGGCAGGAACACTTCCCAGTTCAGGATACTAATCGGAATGTCCATGCTGGGGATGCTGAGATCGGCGCCGCCTTTTTTGGCGAACGGAGCGCCGGAGTGCATGAACACAAACGAAACGATGTACGAATCGCTGGGTCGAAAGCCGGGCCGCAGCAGTGGAACGCGGTTTCCGTCCGGACCTTGCACCGGCTTCACGCGTTCGCCGCCAACGTCCGCCGAGAGAATAGTTGCGCCGGCGGGCAAGGAAACTTTCAGGAACGGCTGAGCCTGGTTTTTCACAATCAATTTTACCTCGGTCAGCGACTTACCCTCCGATGTCACGAGGGTGGTAACCACTGCGCTCTCCGCGACGGCGGCGAGCACGCTGCCATCGGGGAAGCGCATCCACTCCAGCGCCAAAGTCGGCATCTCGCCAGATTGCTTGTGATAGCGGAATGCGGCCTGTGGCGGGAAATGCGCGAGTGACCTCAGATAAGGAGTCGCTTCTTTCACGTCCATGCGCTTGAGGCCGCCGCCCTCCGTGGCGCTGATTTCCATGGCCCCGGCGCCCTCGACTAGCACTTCGCCAGTTTCGCGTTGCGCGCCTTTGAAGGCAATGAAAGGCGCGTTCGATTTCGTTGCCGTGATGGGGCGTTCCATCGAAATGAGGAACTGATGGCTCCGCTGCCCGGGTGCGTTTACCTTCAGGGTTAAAACTCCGGACTGTGTTTCGCTGGAATCAAGCGTCGAACCCGTCACACCGGTAATTTCATATCCGGACGGCAGCTCTACCTGAAACTGCGAAGGTTCGCCTTGAACGACGGAAATATCAGCGAGTACGGCTACTCGCATTTCGGCTTCGCTCACAGAGACGAGGGTCTTGGCATCGGAGAGGAAGCGCACCTCGCGGGGGACGGCCGGAGTGACGGCTTCGCGAGTAGCCCACCAGAGGGTCGCGGACTGCCCCGGAACAAGCGTAGCCTCGATCAAGGTGTGTCCATTCTCGGATTTTCGGCTGGTGATGACACCCGGACTGATGTTCGCAAAAGTGTGGTCGCCGGGTATCGTCATCATCAATTGAACGCTTCCGGCTGCCGGGACGGGAAGGTTGAAAGATGCTCGTCCCGCATCGATTCTGAGCGGCAGGCCGGCATCGAGCACGACCGAAAATTCTCCTGGGCCGGGCAGCAGAGCCAGGTGCGTGCCGTTCTCCTGCAACAATGGAAGGCTCTTTCCGTTCTGGTGTGCATCGAGCAGGGTCATTCCTGTGGTCAGCGGAACCTTGCTCATTCCTTTGCGAAAAACTTCTCCCTCAAGTTGTACGGTGCCGCGCACTCCTTCTTTCTCAGTACGCAAATTCAGATCCGCATGCTTGATCGAGTAGGGAAGGGGCGCAATGTCTGGGTGCTTGGGCGGTTTGGCCGCAAGGGCGACGAGGCGGTTGTACTCGTCGAGCGTCAGCGTAACATTGCCGGGATCGGGCAAGGGCAGCGCCGGTTTTTCCTCAGCCATGCACACGCAAGCCAGCAACAACACTATGAATATGTTTTTCATCGCACACCTGCCTTTTTGTCACGCTGAAAATTGAATTCGGCCATGGGGGCTTGATTCTCGCTGGTCAATTCGGACACGAGGAAAATCGATGGTCCGAACGCGGGAAAGTCAACATTGATCGGTAAAATTCCCGTGACTTTTCCGGCGAGTGATTTGGTTCGGAACGTATCCAGCAGAGCTTGCGTGGCGTCCTTCTTTTCCTTGTCTTCGAGCTGCGGCTGGCCCAACAGCTCGAGCCGATCATATTGTTTCCGACTCGCGAGAGGTCCGTTCGAAACGAATGCCCCTGTGACCATTGAGGCCGGTATCGGCGGCTCCAGGGCGGCCGACACCGGATTCGCATATTCTTGCGCGTGGAAGGTTCCGGGCTCCGCCGACACACGGAACAGCGGCGGGTAATACAGCAACACGCCGGTACGTGAAACCGGCAGATCCAGCGCGGGCAGGGTTAATTTCTCGCGTCCCTTTTCAGTCCATGCCACGGCCTTAGTGAGGTAAAGAATTTCCACTGCAAAGGCGGGGGCATCATCTCCACCGCGTGATTTTTCCAGCGGTAACAGCAAACTTCCATCGGGGGAAAGGCCGGGCCGCACCGGGCGCCCCGCCAGAGAAACGCTCCAAACTGTGGCTCCCGCGGGGGGCGTGACCTTCACAAAGTTGCGTTGGTTATTGCGCACCGCATAGCGCGCCTGCACAAGTTGTTTGCCGTCGGCACTCAGCAGCACCTGGTAGCGTGCCTCTTCGATGTTCGCCATCAGGACCGCTTGCTGGTCGTAGCGCGCGACGTTCACGCTCAACGAACGTGTGGCGCCCGCTTGTCCAGCGCGAGCACGAAATGCGACGAGGGCGGGCGACTGGCGGCTGGCCACCATTTCACCCAGATCGGTGGCGTCAGCGTCTTCCAGACCCTGCGCCTTCTGGCCCTTGATCTCACCGGCACCAAGAATTTCCACCGCAACTCCGCCGCCGTCCCGCTCGGTGTGCAGGAGGCGAAGCAGGGGTATATCGATGATTCCATCGCGTGGAAGCCGAGTTTCGGCGGAGATTACAAAACGCGCGCTGTGCTCCACCGGCTCCAGGAAAGTCACGGCCAGTTCGCCATTCTTCATTTCCCAGTCGGCCACCATCGCCCCGGAAACCTGGTTGACCGTCACACTCTCAGGAAGCTGGATTCGGACCTCCCGGGCCGCGCCCTGCACGATTTCGAAATTCGCTTCTGCATAGATCGAAGTTGAATCTTCGGCGAGGCTAGTGAGTTGGGTTAACGATCCGCGCAGCCGCAACGGCAACTCCTCATGATGGTCTTCCGTCTTTTTGCGCCAGGTAAAGATCAGAGCTTCGTTCCCGCGCGCGTAAGCCAGCCACTTGGTTTCTCCCGGCGTGTCCGATTTGTCAGAGAGCAATCCTCCTGCGACTTTCAAATCGATTCCCCGTCGCGGAAGCAACACGGAGGCCCGGGTCACGCCTGAATCCGTGGAGGGCAGAGAAATGCTCTCCTCGCCAGCGGAGGATGTGATGGGTACATCCACGTCGAGCAATATCTGGAAACGGCCGGTGTGCGACAGCAGGGCGGAAAGATGGCTTCCGCCTTTGCCCGCTGCGCCGGGCACCAGGGAGATCGGTTTGCCGTCGAGCCGGGCGTCGCGCACCAGCAAGCCGGCAGGCACGGGAACTCGCACCCATCCGTCTCTCAGAACGTCGACCGTGAGCGTGGCGCGTCCAGCCGCCAGCTCGCCCTCAACCCGCAGATCGTATTCCACGCGGGTCAGCGTAGCTTCCAGCGGCGGCGGTTCGGGATCATGCTCCACGGGATAGGCCTTCGCCCGCAGCACGCGATACTCCTCCACGGGAATCACGACCCATCCCGCAATATGGGAAGGCTCAACCACTTTGTCCTGTGCTTGAGTTCCGATTCCCCAACTGAGAGAAGCTACGACGAGAAGAGGGATCAACAGCTTTCGAGGATGCTTTCTGCAGTGGAACGCTACAGCAAGAACTGACTTTTTCATGGCTCAAGCCTCATTCGTACTGATTGGGGGATGGTCCGTGGCTCCCGGGGGGTTGTTTCGAGAAGCCGCTCATTCCAAGTAAGAATGCAGGAGCAGAGCCGAATTGCAGAGAGTTTTTGGTAACAGTTACCTGCGGGGACAGTACGAAGGCGCTGTACGAGGGGCTGCGGTACCATAGCCAAGCCGCAAATCGGCCTGGTTGGAGGTGCGATTGGCTTTCAGCACGGACAAGTCAAGGCAAGCATACGAACGCACGCTGGGCGTGCTGGTGGAGGCCAGCAGTTCTTCCTCGCGCGGCCCGGTCAACTTCGGCAAGTATCCCATCTTCATGGAGCGCGGGCGCGGCTCGCGAATCCATGACATCGACGGCAACGAATACATCGACTGGATGATGGCGTTTGGCGCATTGCCGCTGGGACACGCGCATCCAGAGATCGTGGAGGCGATTGTGGAAGCGGCCGCCACGGGTGCGCACTTTGCCGCAGCCACTCCGGTTGAGTTGGAAGTTGCGGAAATGCTGCAAGGCATGGTGCGAAACGCCGAGCGCGTGCGCTTTGCAAATACGGGAACCGAAGCCATGATGGCTGCGATTCGTTTGGCACGCGGCGTCACCGGGCGGTCGAAGATTCTTAAGTTTGAGGGACACTACCACGGCTGGCATGATGACCTGCTGGTCAGTTCCAACGTGCTGCCCGTGAGTGCCCTGGGGTTGCGATCGGATCCGGTGAAGGTTCCCGACAGTTCCGGGTTGAATCGCAGCGCGCTCGATGACACGATCGTCGTGCCCTGGAACGATCTCCACGAGTTGCAGCGCGCCGTGGAAAATCATCCGGGACAGATTGCCGCGATCATCAGCGAAGGAGTCATGGCCAACATGGGAGTGATTCCGCCAGCGAAAGGATATCTGCAGGGCTTGCAGGATCTGGCTCGAGCCAATGGCATTCTTTTTATTCTTGATGAAACGGTGACTGGGTTTCGCATCGCTCCCGGCGGCTGCCAGGAATACTACCGGCTGTCTCCGGATCTCGTGACTTTCGGCAAAGCGCTGGGCTGCGGCTTGCCGGTTGCCGCCTTGGCGGGCCGGGCGGAAGTGATGGATGCGCTGCAGTGGGGAGGGGTGCTGCATTACGGCACGCATAACGGCTCGCGGATAGGAATGCACGCGGCCCGGGCCAACCTGCGCGTGCTTACGCGGGATAACAATGCGTCGTTTCGTCACACCTGGCGCATCGCCGAGCGGCTCTGCACCGGGTACCAGGAACTGTTTGAGAGGCGGGGAATCGACGTGCTGGTACAGAACGTGGGTCCAATGTTTCAGTTGATGTTTACTGGACAGAGGGCGATTCGCGACTATCGCGAATTCTGCCGGTTCGTTGACCGGGCAGCGTTTCAGAAGTTCGTGCTGTCGCTGTTTCCGCATGGCGTGTATGCATCACCGTCAGCCGCGCTGCATTCGATCGTGACCCTTGCCCATACGGATGAGGACGTCGACCGCACGCTGGACGCAGCAGGGAAAGCCCTGGGGTAATGCGAAAAATAGCTTGTGGCGGGAGATGTCAGCTTTCACGAATTGTCGCTAACTTTCTGCAGACGTGGGCGTCACAACTTACAGCGTTGATGTTGAAGCGCTTTAGGGGACGCGCCGAAGCCGTCGTCGACGCCGAGGCCGTAGACTCGGAGGCATCGTGAATTTCGAACATCCCATCATCCCGCTGATCGGGCGTTTGTTGATGACCTACATTTTCTTCACCAGTGGAATGGCAAAAGTACTCGACTGGTCTGGCAATGTTGCATACATGAACACGAGGCATCTGCCTTTGATTCCGTTTCTGTTAGCGGTGGCCGCCGTGATTGAACTAGGAGGATCGATTTGCCTCATCACCGGTTACCAGGCCCGGATGGCCGCGCTGGTGATGTTCCTTTACATGATCGTGCTTACCGCAATCTTCCACAATTACTGGGCGGCAGATCCAAGAATTGCGGGCATGCAGGAAACTCACTTTCGGAAGAATCTGGCAATCATGGGCGGCCTTTTGATGCTTGTCTACAGCGGGCCGGGAAGATGGGCGCTCGGTCAACGCGGCAGGAAAGCCGGGGGTGCTTAACCGGGGCGCTGCCGATTCCGGGCATTCGTCTAAAGTAGATTCATGCTCGAAGCTTTATACGCGCGGGGCGGTGCGCACTTCGCAAATCCCAAGTTCCAAAACAAGCACTTGCAGCCACGCATCGAAGTGATCGTTTGTGAGATAACTTCTGGTGGTCAATACAAACGCGGTCTGCTGTAAGC
>Ga0070713_100001032_pt1 | contig 17807 bp, 16 predicted proteins | sample LARL82metaG_FD_65465 | JGI IMG/M metagenome (GOLD analysis project Ga0070713, IMG submission 65465) | Corn, switchgrass and miscanthus rhizosphere microbial communities from Kellogg Biological Station, Michigan, USA - LAR L8-2 metaG | ecosystem: Host-associated > Plants > Roots > Rhizosphere ...
TTCGGCGAACAGTTCGGCTGGTACGCGAATCTGATCCGCGATAAGGTAGCGCGGAGCTGGCGCACGGCCGATATCGATCCCCGGCTCCACTCGGCGCCGCCAGTGACTGTAACTTTCACTATTAATCGTGATGGATCGGTGCCCGTCGCTTCCGTTCGCGTCGCACAGAAGAGCGGAAACCCGGCGCTCGACTACTCGGCACAACGGGCGATCTTGGATGCCATGCCGTTTCAGGCCTTGCCCGCGCAGTTCCCGCGGAATTCGGCTGATATCGAATTTGTTTTTGAATTGAGGCGATAACCATGAGAAAAATCCTTTGGTTCGCATTGGCCGCCGGTGCCGGCCTGATTGTGGTCGTGGCGCAGGGCCCCGACCTTCGCATCAAACTCGAAGGAGGCGTGCGCCCCGCTATCGCTATCCCCGATTTTCGCGGGTCCGGCGCCGCGCAGCCGCTGATGAGCACATTCAACGACACGCTGTGGGGCGACATCGATGGAGCGGGCTTCTTCAAAATGGTGCCGAAGACGTCGTACCCGGCGACGATCCCGCAACAGCCCTCCGATTTCCGCGAGCCCCCCGCCGCGACGGCCCTGCCGCGCGCCCGCAAACGCGACGAAGCGGTCATTCCGCCCACGGGCGGCGGAACGTTTATGACCGATTGGTCGGGCCCGCCGCCTTCGGCCAACTACTTAACCTTGGGCTACACGGCGGTGCAGAACGACGTGCTGGTGCTGTACGGCTGGCTGATCGATTTAAGTCGCGGCACGCCGGCCAATTCCCAGGTGCTCGCCAAGCGGTATCTGGGGACGGTCGACGCTGCCGGATCGCGGAAAATCGCGCACGAATTCGCCGCCGATATCCTCGCCGCGTTCGGCCAGACCTCGACCTTCGGCACAAAAATCGTGTTCACGTCGAATCGAACTGGCAATAAGGAAATCTGGCTCATGGATGCCGACGGCACTAACCAAAGACAGGTGACCTCCTACCGCTCGATTTCTACAGAACCAACGTTATCTCCGGATTCATCGCGCATCGCTTTTGTTAGCTGGTCGCGCGGTAATCCTGGTATATTCATATTTTCGGTGGATCCGATCCGGCAATTGGTTTTTCTGAATCAGGTTGCCTCGGTGAACGCAACGCCTGAATTCACCCCGGATGGCAAGCAGATTATTTATGCATCGTCAGCGGGCGGGAATTGCTGCCGGATCTTCATCGCCAATTTGGACGGCAGCGGATTTCGGCCAATTTCTTCGTCCAGCGCCATCGAAGTCGAACCGAAAATCAATCCGAAGACCGGGAACGAAATCGCCTTTGTTTCGGGACGTTCCGGGCCGCAGCAGATTTACCGGATGAATATGGATGGAGCAGACGTCGAGCGGTTAACACCGGGAGAAGGCGAAGCCTCCAACCCGTCGTGGAACTCCGATGGCCAACACCTCGCGTTCTCCTGGACGCAGGGATATGCGACCGGGAACTTCAACATCTTTGTCATGGATGTCGCCACGCGGAGCTACGACCAGCTGACGCACGGTGAAGGGCGTAATGAAAACCCGAGTTGGGCGCCCGACGGGCGCCATATCGTTTTCATGTCGACCCGAACCGGTTCGCCGCAAATCTGGTCGATGCTGGCGAATGGTTCGCAACTCAAGCAGTTGACCACACAAGGGAGTAATTGGTCCCCCCATTGGGGCAAGTAGTTGATTGTTGTTGAGGAGAACAAAGTTCATGTTGACGAAACAAAATTTGACGGTCGCCACCTTAGCCCTGACGCTGGTGGTGTTCGCGTCGAGCTGCAAGAAGAAGGTTCCACCTCCGCCGCCACCGCCGCCTCCGGCGCGCGAGGAACCTCCGCCGCCACCACCTCCGGCGGCGCCGACGATCACTCAGTTTGTCGCCGAGCCGACCTCCATCCAACGCGGCCAGTCCGCAACGTTGCGTTGGCAGGTCTCGGGTCAAACCACCAACATTTCGATCAACCAGGGCGTGGGCACGGTGCAGGCGACCGGCAATCAGCGGGTTTCGCCGGACGACTCGACGACGTATACGCTGACGGCCAGTGGGCCGGGTGGCAACCGGACCGCGACGGCGACCGTATCGGTTTCCGCGCCTCCTCCGCCGCCACCGCCGCCACCGCCGGCCAACAAGCCGACTATCGAGCAACTGCTGAGTCAACTGAGCGACATCTATTACGATTACGACAAGAGCGATGTCCGCTCCGATGCCCGGGATGCCCTGACGAAAGATGCCGCCGCGCTGAAAAGCCTCCTGAGCGATTTCCCGACCGCAACCATCATGCTCGAAGGCCATTGCGACGAGCGCGGTTCGGCGGAATACAACCTTGGTCTGGGCGACCGCCGCGCCACGTCCGCAAAGGACTTCCTGGTGCAACTGGGCGTGCCGGGCGACCGTCTTAAGACCATTAGCTACGGTAAAGAACGGCCGCAATGTACCGAATCAAACGAGACTTGCTGGCAAAAGAACCGGCGCGCGCACTTCGCCACCGGCCAGTAGGACGATAGAAGTAGCAACCGGAGAGCGGGGTTCAAGGACCCCGCTCCCAGTCAGGAGGATCGCATGAGGTTCCGATACTGGGGCGTGCTCGCAGTTTTGGCGCTTCTGGCGCTGCCGGTCCAAGCCCCGTCCGCCAGCCGTGAAATGCAGGAGTTGCAGCGGGACGTGGGCATGCTGCAGGACCAGGTCAAAGCGCTGCAAAAATCCCAGGACGACAAAATGGGGGCCCTTTCCGAAAAAATGGCCGCGCTTACGGTTCTCATCCAACAGTCGATTGATGCCGCGGGCAATGCCAATCGAGGCGTCGCGGTGATCCAGAACGGATTTCAGCAGAATCTGAAAGATCTGGAAAACAAGGTGGTCGCCCCGGTCGCCGGGGTCAACACCCGCATTGACCAGATGTCGACCGATTTTCGCACCATGCAACAGGCGGTGATGGATTTGACCAGCGTGATGACCAAGCTGCAAGCGCAGCTGACCGACCTGAACAACGCGGTGAAGGTTCTGCAGCCGGCGGCCGCGCCCCCGCCGCCGGGCGGCGGCGGAACGGCGCCGGCAGCGGCGGCCGCCCTGCCCGAAACCCCCGCCATACCGCTCGAGGACCTGTACAACAACGCGGGCCGCGACCGCACGAGCGGCAAGTTGGATCTCGCTTTGGACGAGTATGGCAAGGTCTTGAAGTGGTACGGGAATAGCAGCTATGCTCCGAGCGCCCAATACTGGATCGCTTCCATTCACTATTCTCAGGGCGACTATGAAACGGCGCTCAAGGAGTTCGACGCCGTGCTCGAGCATTACCCGGAAAAGAACAACGCCAAAATTCCGGACGCTCTGTATTACAAGGGAATGTCCCTGGTCAAGCTCGGGCGCCGTACACAGGGCGCCGAAGAGTTTCTCGAGTTGATCAAGCGTTTTCCCACCCACGACCTGGCTCACCAGGCTTGTTCACAACGCGTCTCGATGGGGCTGAAGTGCGCGGTCTCCCGCGCCGCAGCCCCGCGGGGCCCCCGCAAGAAGTAGTCCCTCCTTTTTTAGCTCTCCCCCTCCCCCGTTTTCTCGAATCCCTCGGTCAGAACTAGCTCCATATGAAATCCGGTCCGAAGCGGGCGTGGTATTCTGAATATTCCTTACGCAGCGACAATGCCGCCCACGAGGTCGTTTCCCCGCATTTGCATCGCCTTGGGTCTGCCGGAAGTACGCACCCTCTTGGAGCATGCCCGGCGGGAAGCCGATGCCGGCGAGACCTTCCTTGAGTTCCGGCTGGACTACCTGAGCGATCCTTGTAAAGGCGCCGAGGCCATCCGCACGTTCGTGGATCAGTTCCCCGATTGCAGCCTGATTGCCACCTGCCGCCGCCACCAGAACCGCGGCAAGTTCAACGGCAGCATCGAGGAGCAACTGGCGATTCTCGATCTGGCCGTGAGGAATGGCGCTCACGCGATCGACGTCGAGATCGAAACCGCGGAAGTCGCGCCGGAGCGATTGAGCCCGTTTCGCGGCCGCACCCAGGTAATCCTCTCGTATCACAACTTCGAAGCCACGCCTCCGATGGATACGGTGATCAACCGCATGCTGCGCGTTTCGGCAGACGCCTACAAAGTGGTGACCACCGCGCGCAAACCGTCGGACAACGTACGCGTGCTGGCCGCCGCCAAAGCCTTGCCGAAACATCGCGTGGTCGTACTCGCCATGGGGGAATTGGGCTTTCCAACGCGCGTACTCAGCCCGGTCTTCGGCGGCATTTACAGCTACGCCGCGCCGATCTATGCCGAAGGAACGGCGGCCGGACAGGTGAGCGCGCGCTATCTGCGGCATCTGTACCGGGTCGAGAAGCTGACGAAAGCCGCCCGGATTTACGGGGTAATTGCCGACCCGGTGCGGCATTCGATTTCGCCCGCCGTGCACAACCGGGCATTCCAGTCGCGGCGAATGGATGCGGTTTATCTTCCCTTCCTGGTGACACCGGCACATCTGCGCGATTTTTTCTCGATGGCGGAGAAACTTCCCCTGGCCGGCTTCAGCGTGACCATTCCGCACAAGCAGAAGATCATCCGGTACCTGGATGCGGTGGAACCGCTGGCGCGCCGCATTGGAGCCGTCAACACGGTGTGGCGCAAGGGCGGGAAATGGCGCGGGACGAACACCGATGCGGCCGGCGTCACCGAGCCGCTCTCGCGTTTGCTGCGGATTCCTAAAGCGTCCGTCCTGATTGTGGGAAATGGCGGGGCGGCGCGCAGCGCTGCCTGCGCCCTCTCCGATGCCGGAGCGAAGATCGCGCTGGTCGGGCGCAACGCCGACCGCGTGCGCGCCCTCTCCAAGGCCTGCGGCGGCGAGCCCCTGGGACGCGATCAGCTCAACTCCCGGCATTTCGACGTGGTGGTGCACGCCACTCCGCTCGGCATGTACCCGCACGTTCACGAGTGTTTCTTCAATGGCAACATTCCCGGCGAAGTAGTCTTCGATATGGTTTACAACCCACTTGAAACCGAGCTTCTGCGCCGCGCGCGCGCGCAGGGCCGGACGGTGATTCAAGGGGTGGAAATGTTCATCGAGCAGGCCGTCCGTCAATTCGAGATCTGGACCGGCGAATCCGCCCCGAAGGCAGTGATGCTGAAAGCGGCCTCCGAAGCGCTGGAGCATAAAGCGCCATGAAAATGACGCGAAGGGCGCTGGCGGCCAGCCTCAGCGCAGCCGCGCTGGCAGCACAGACACCGGCGCAGACGTCGGCCGCGGCGCAGCCCGCCCCCGACGCGGAACTGCAAACCGCGCGCGACCGCGTGAAAGCCAATACGCTGTTGCTCTCCGGCCAGCAGGTTCCGATGACCGTGGAACCGGCGTTTGCCTTTAAACCCTGAGGCGCGGGTATGGCGGAGATCAACCAGGATCTTTTCTTTTCGACGATTCCCGAACTGCACGCGCACCTGATGGACAAGTCGCTGTCGGCGGCGGATCTGGCGCGCGCGTTCGCCGGGCGGCTCCAGCAGCTCGGCCCGCGTTACAACGCCCTGGCTCTCCCGCTCACCCAGCAAGCCGTCCGCAAAGCCGAGCATGTCGATAAAGACTTGAAGCGCGGCCGAACGCGCGGCCCGTTGCAGGGCATTCCCTATGGCGCCAAAGACCTGATCAGCTTCGCCGGCCAGCCCACCACTTGGGGCGCTCCGCCCCTGGCCTCCCAGGTGTTCGATTACGACGCGACTGTTATTACACGCCTGTCCGGCGTGGGCGCGGTTTTGGCCGGAAAACTCTCGACCGTGCAATTGGCCGGCGGAGGCGGTTATCGGTTCGCTTCTGCTTCGCTGCAAGGCCCGGGAAAAAATCCATGGGATACCGCCCGGTGGTCGGGCGGCTCCTCCAGCGGACCCGCCGCCGCGGTAGCCGCTGGGCTGGTGCCTTTCGCGATCGGGTCGGAGACCTCCGGTTCGATCGTGACCCCCGCCTCCTATTGCGGCGTCACCGCGCTGCGGCCCACTTACGGCCTGGTAAGCCGGCACGGCGCAATGGCGCTTTCCTGGACTTTGGACAAACTCGGCCCATTCGCCCGAAGCGCGGAGGACTGCGGGCTGATCCTCCAGGTCATCGCCGGCAAAGATGGCCAAGACCCGGGCTCGGCCGGCCAGAGCTTCTATTACACCCCGCAATATGCGCGGCCGGTGAAGGAAATGCGCGCCGGCTTCGCGCCGGTCGATGTAGCCGAATGGGCGGACCCCGAAACGCGCCCGGCCTTCCAGGCGGCCTTTGCGGCGCTGCGCGAAGCGGGCATGGCCTTCCAGGAAACCAAGCTGCCCGATTTTCCCTATGGCTCCGTAATCAATGCCGTGATCGGCGCCGAAGAGGCTTCGATTTTTGAGCCGATGATCACGAGCGGGCAGGTGAACCAGTTGGCGGATGCGGCACAGATCGCGGGCCTGAAGGCAAACCTGGATATTCCGGCCACCGCTTATCTAAAGGCAATGCGCATCCGGCGCCAGATTCAGGACGCCTTCCAGGAGCTTTTCGGCTCGGTGGATGTGCTGGTGGCGCCCGGCCGTTTCAGCGTGGCGACGCCTATCGACCAGCCGCTTGATCGCGACCGCCCCGGCACGCCGCCGCAAGATCGTGGTATGACTCCGCTGATCCAGGCTGCCAATCTGGCCGGCCTACCGGCTTTGGTGTTGCCCTGCGGTTTCGCAGGCAACCTGCCGGTAGCGCTGCAAATTGTAGGACCGCCGTTTTCAGAAAATGTTCTGCTTGCGATCGGCCGTGAATTTCAGGCCCGCACCGATTGGCACAAGCGCCGCCCCCCGGTGGCATGAGGCCTTGTTCACGCGAGCGGAGCTCGCCTGGGTTTTCTGCCGGCTGCCTGACTACTGCGCGGTCCGCGCCGCCTGATCCTTAGGCGTCGCCAGGTAGCCGATGATCATGTCCTTTTGGACCTTGTTCACTACCAGCTCGTACGGCTGCTTGGCCTTGCTGGTGTAGAACTGCACCGGCTCGTTGACGTTTTTGTCTCTCTTCTCGGTGAGGTTATCGTCGGCCATCACCTCGACCGTGAACTTGTTCTTCTTCGGATCGGTCCTCTTGAGCAGCAGCGTGATGTCGCCCACGCGCTGACGTTCCTTGGTCTTGCCCAGCTTGAACTCGAAGTAGTTGCGCTCGCCGAGGCGTTTCAGCGCAGTCAGCTCCGAACCATTGGTCGCGATCAGGCCGCTCTGTACTCCCAAGTCGCCTTGCACGCTCTTGAGTTGCGAAATGGTCTTTTGCAACTCTGCCTGCGTGGAGGTGAGCTGGGTCTTGACGCCGCCAACATCCGTGGACACGTCGCCAAGCTTGGCCGTTAAACTGGCGTTGGCCGTATCGCTGGCCTGCTTTACATTCGAGATTTCGCTGGTTAGCGCCTGCTGCTGTTTGGCTTGAGCAGCTGCCAGTTCTTTGGCCAGCTGCTCGGCACGCGCGGTGGCTTCCGCCTTTGCCTGGCTCGAAAGCTGACGCGCCTGACCCCGGGCAGTCTCGAGCTCTTCCTTTAACGTGTCGATGTGCCGTGTCTGGGAAGCCGAGCTGACCGACGAAGCGTCGCGTAGATTCGTCAGTTCGGTCATCATCGACTCGTGCATCTTGGACATGTCAGTCCGCACGTGGTCGATCTGAACGTATAAGTAGATGTTCGCAGCGACCAGAGCGATCAGGGCGCCGGCTACCAACGCTGTTCTCAATCCCGAATGGTCGGGAGGCGGTTCGAGATAGGTGGGGGTCGTGCTCACAAATAATACTCCTTCTTACCTCTACAGTATAGATGGATTCACATACGCATACGGTTTCACTCACCCGATATCGAAAGAGTTACCGGGCGAGGGTACCGTTACGTCCACACCAAGATTGGAATGGAGCAGCTGGGCCAATGTCTGGGCTTGCTGTGGTTCGCCATGAACCAGGAAGACCCGTTTCAGGGATGGCGCAAGCGGTTCAATCCATTGGAGCAACTCGCGCTGATCGGCGTGGGCGCTCAGCTCGTCGAGGCTGGAAATCTCCGCCCGCACGCGCTTCGGCTCGCCGAAGATGCGCACCTCCGGCCACTTCTCGATGAGTTTGCGTCCTAATGTATCCTGCGCCTGAAACCCGGTGATGAGGACCGTGTTCCTAGGGTCTTCGATGTTGTTCCATAGGTGGTGCAGAATGCGCCCCTGCTCGCACATTCCGGATGCCGAGATCACCACAAGCGGCCCGTGCAGATCATTCAGCTTTTTGGATTCGGCGGCATCGCGGATGTATTGCAGACGGCCGAAACCGAAGGGATCCTGGCCGTGCATGACGTACTCGCGGGTTTCGTCGTCGAAACACTCCGGGTGGGCTCGATGGACCTCGGTGACGTTTATCGCCAACGGGCTATCCACAAAGATGGGGATCGACGGAATTCGCTTCTCATTGGCGAGTTGGTGCAGTAACAGGACGAGCTGCTGAGTGCGGCCCACGGCAAAAGCCGGGACGATGATGCGGCCGCCGCGCCGCGCCGTCCGGTTCACAACGTCCGCCAGCTTGTTCACCACGTGGCTCGAATCCTTGTGCAGCCGGCCGCCGTAGGTGCTCTCGAGAATCAGGTATTCGGAAGGCAGCGGGCGGTCGGGATCCCGAATGATCGGCAAACCGGGCCGTCCGATGTCGCCCGAAAACGTGAGCCGCACCGGCTTTCCTTGGCTCTTATCTTCCAGCAAGACACAGGAGGACCCTAGAATGTGGCCGGCGTCATAGGTTTGGTAGCGGAGGCCGGGCGCTACTTCCGTCGGCTTGTAATAATCCACCGGCTGGAAAAGCGGGAGCGTCCGTTCGGCGTCGTCCATGCCATAGAGCGGCTCCACAACGCCGTTTCCCATGCCTTTGGCGATGCGTTTTTCACGCCGCTTATTCAGGAACTCCGCGTCTTTTTCCTGGATATGCGCCGTGTCTCGTAACATCCAATTGCACAAGTCAATCGTAGCCGGCGTGGTATAGATTGGGCCCGAGAATCCGCTTTTTACAAGGCTGGGGAGATTCCCGCTGTGATCGATGTGCGCGTGGGAAAGGATCACCGCATCGATGGAAGAACCGGCAAACGGCAGATTCCGGTTCTTCTGGTCGGCTTCCTTGCGGCGGCCCTGGTTGAGGCCGCAATCCAGCAGCAGCCGCCGGCCGGCCGCTTCGAGCAGGTGCATGGAGCCAGTGACAGCCCCGGCGGCTCCCCAGAACGTGAGCTTCATCGGTTGAAAGTGGTGAACATAGGGGTTGGTGGAACCAACCTACATTTGCTCGAGAATTGCGTTCAGCGTGCCGCTGGGCCGCATCGCGGTGGCGCACTTGGCTTCGTCGGGCCGATAATAGCCGCCGATATCCACCGGCTTGCCTTGCGCCGCCAGTAACTCCGCGGCGATCTTGCCCTCGTTCTCCGCCAGCGCGGCGGCTATCCGGGCGAAGCGCTGTTTCAACTCCGCCTCTTCGTTCTGGGCAGCCAGCGCCTTGGCCCACGCCAACGCCAGATAGAACGTCGCGCCGCGGTTATCGATCTCGTTCACTTTTCGCGAGGGATAGCGGGCGTCTTCGAGATACTGGCCGATAGCCGCGTCCAGCGTTTTCGCAAGAAGAGATGCCCGCCGGTTGCCGGTCTTCGCCGCCACCAGTTCCAGCGACGGCACCAGCGCGCAATACTCGCCGAGCGAATCCCAACGCAAGTGTCCTTCTTTCACGAACTGCTGCACGTGCTTGGGCGCCGATCCGCCTGCGCCGGTCTCGAACATCTGACCGCCTCCGAGCATCGGCACGATCGAGAGCATCCGCGCGCTGGTTCCCAACTCGAGAATCGGGAACAGGTCGGTGAGGTAGTCGCGAAGCACGTTGCCCGTAACCGAGATGGTGTCTTCGCCGCGGCGAATTCGCTCCAGCGAGAACGTCATCGCATCTACCGGCTTCATGATCTGGATCTCGAGACCCGAGGTGTCATGTTCCGGCAAGTACCGTTTCACTTTCTTGATAATTTCCGCATCGTGGCCGCGATCCGGATCGAGCCAGAATATGGCCGGCGCCCCGGTTGCCCGCGCGCGCGTCACACCCAGCTTGACCCAATCGCGAATGGCATCGTCTTTGGTCTGGCAGGCGCGGAAGATATCGCCGGGCTCGACCTTCTGTTCGAGCAGAGTCCCGCCGCTCGCATCAACCACGCGAATCGTGCCGTTGCCGGGCGCGGTAAACGTTTTGTCGTGCGATCCGTACTCCTCCGCCTTCTTGGCCATCAGCCCCACGTTGGAAACGCTGCCCATGGTCGCGGGATTGAACTGCCCGTGCTTCTTGCAGTCCTCGATTACGGCCTGATACATCGTGGCGTAGCAGCGGTCCGGAATCATGGCGACCGTATCCTGCAGGTGGTCGTCCTTGTCCCACATCTTCCCGCCGTCGCGGATGATGACCGGCATCGATGCGTCGACAATCACATCGCTCGGAACGTGAAGGTTGGTCTTGCCCAGGCGCGAATCGACCATCGCCAACCCAGGACCCTTGTCGTAACAGGCACGGATATCGGCCTCAATCTCCGTCTTTTTCGATGCTGCGAGGCGGTCCAGCTTGCCCAGAACGTCTCCCAGCCCGTTGTTGACGTTGGCGCCGATTTCCCCGAGCGCGCCGGCGTGCTTCTCCAGCGCATCGGCGAAATAGACCGACACACAGTGTCCGAACATGATCGGGTCGGAGATTTTCATCATCGTGCACTTCAGGTGCAGCGACAGTAAAACGTTGTCCGCCTTCGCCGCGGTGATTTGCGCGGCAAAAAACTTCCGCAGCGCCGCCACGTTCATTACCGCGCAGTCGATGACCTCGCCCGCCAGCAGCGGAATCTTCGGCTTCAACACCGTCACCTTGCCGGCCGCGTCCAAAAATTCGATCCGTGCATCCGTTGCCGCGCCGACTGTCGTGGCTTTCTCGCTGCCGTAGAAGTCCCCGCCGCTCATATGGGCGACACGCGTCAGAGAACCCGACTTCGGCCACTCTTTCATTCCTCTGTGCGGGTGCTTCCGCGCAAACGTCTTGACCGACGCCGCCGCCCGGCGGTCCGAATTGCCTTCGCGCAGTACCGGGTTCACGGCCGAGCCCAGGACCACTGCAAACCGGCTCTGCAGCGCCCGCTGCTCCTCAGTCGACGGATCCTCCGGGTAGTCGGGTATCTGGTATCCCTTTGCCTGGAGTTCCGCGATCGCATCCCGCAATTGTGGAATTGAAGCGCTGATGTTCGGAAGCTTGATGATGTTCGCGTCCGGTGTTTGCGCCAACTTTCCGAGGCGGGTCAACTCGTCGGGAATCTTCTGCTCGTTGCGAAGGCGGTCGGGAAAGTTCGCGATGATACGCCCGGCGAGCGAGATGTCGGCCGTTTCGATCTCCACCCCCGTGCCCTTCAAATACGCTCGTATGATGGGCAGCAGTGCGTAGGAGGCGAGCTCGGGCGCCTCGTCGATTTTGGTCCAGGTAATCTTGGCGGATGGCATGAATTTAAACGTCGGAATGAGTGTCGAAGCGATTCAGCCGCAGGGTGATACGGCTTTCCAGTGAAGCTTAGCATAATTCAATCTGCTGGCTTTTCTGGATGCCGATCCGTCGCACAGTCACAATGTGGCCGGCAGAATCTTCAGGGAACAGAAGGGTGGGAAGACGGATGAGGTTGGTGGACGTGGGGGGAGTCGAACCCCCGACCTCTGCGTTGCGAACGCAGCGCTCTCCCAACTGAGCTACACGCCCATTTCAGCCAGCAATCTCAATATATCAAAATGGCTGCGGCTCAGTCCGAACACTGGCGCGTTGCTTACGAATCGCCCGTGGGTTGCCGTTTGGAGCTGCCTTTCCGCCGGCTCGCCCAATACCGCTTCATCCGCTCGGAGACTTCCTCCCGCTCTTTCGATCCCATCGATTTTCGACCGCGCCGTTTGCCGCCGCCCGGCGGCAAGGGAAGGGAGCCGGCGTTGCGCTGCAGCTCCTCCAATGAGGCGATCACCCGTTCGAGCTTCTCTTTTTCAGCGTATAAGTCTTGAATCGCTTTGTATAGGTCCATTGCCACCTGACGCGAACCGACCACAAGTACACGCTAATTGTACCCGGTCAGTTCGATGTTACATCGGACCCTATGCGCAATTCTAGGTCAAATATTCCTTAGCGAGTAAAGAACGGCCAGTGCGGTACCACTTTTATGCCGTAGCGAGTCATAGCTAGGTATAGCACGCCTGCCAGAAGGAGTAGTACGGCGCCGGCAATTGTCAGGGTTTTCCGCCACGGGAATCTCCTGCCTTCACGGCTGAGCACTAACAGGTAACTGGCGAATATGCCCACGAAGAACAGCAGGCACATTGGCGTTGCGAATAACATCAAGTTGAAGACATCCGGCGTCGGAGTTACGATCGCCGCGATAACAAAGATAATGAGAATCGCATATCTACTATGATTCAAAAGGAAACTGGGGGTTACGATTCTTAGTAACGTGAGAAAGAAGATCAGAACCGGCAGCTCAAAAACTAACGCAACCCCAAACACAACGTTGATGAACAGATCGAAATACTCGGAGACGGAAACCATCGGCTTGATATAGTTTCCGCGTCCTAGCCCCAATAGAAAGGTTAGTCCGTACCGGAACGCAACAAAATATGCGAATACGCCGCCGAGTATAAACAGCCCCGCCGAACAGATGACGAACGGAGCGGCCCATCGGCGCTCTTTCCGGTAAAGACCGGGGGCGATGAAAGCCCACACTTGGTAGAGGACCCAGGGTGAAGCCAGAAACAGCGCACAGTAAATCGGTAGCTTCACCCAGACGATGTTGAAGACTTCCATGGGCGTGATCTGAACGAGGCTTTCCTCGTAACCCAGAGACTTCAACGCCGTGGTGGCCGGCTTGGCAACGAATCGCCACAGCGGGTCGCTAAAAAACAGACTCACTACAAAGGCCACCCCAATCCCCATCACCATCCGGATGAGGCGCGAGCGGAGTTCTTCCAGGTGCTCAAGGAAGGACATGCGGAGCATGCCGCCTTCTTCATCGTCCCCCCCGTCGCCTCCGTCGCCTCCCGAAGGAGGCGGAGGCGGCGGGTTGCGCCGACCTCCTCGGGCTACCGGAACCGGAAGGGTCTCCGCGGGCGGACTTGGCTTCGCTCCGCCGGCAGACGAAGTTTCACTGAGGGGAACCGAGGTTCCCGGCTGTTCTTCGGATGAATCCATTCGCTAGGCTTGGTGTTCCGTCGTCGTCGAGGCGGGCGCCGCGGTCTCTGGCGATGCCGGATGCTCCGGATGAGGAGACCCCGGCTCACTGCCGCTGCTGGTCACGTGCGCGACCTCCGAGCCGTGCGGCATGGTGCCTTCCGGCGATGCGGATACGATCGATTCAGCGCCCTGAGGTGCGGATGCGCTTGAGATGGTTGGATGAGAAGCGTTGGAATCGAACTCGCCGGCGCCATACGAATGATCGTATTGGGTGCCGGAAGAATAATCGTAATTGTAAGTATCGTAGTGATACTCACTGGCGGCTTGCTTGATCGGTTCGGTTTCCTGCTCCAGGCTCTTCATTTCCCGATCGAACGTGGCTTTCAGTTCGGTCGAGGCGCGGCGGAATTCGGTCATCGCCTTTCCCAGCGTCCGCCCCAGCTCCGGCAACTTCTTCGGGCCGAAGAGGAGCAACGCCAGGACGAAGATGAACACCATCTCCGGGTAACCGAGCGGGCCCATTTAGTTCTTCCTCCAGACAGATTCTTTTTCATCATACCATTCCGGAACAGCCATTATAGGGAGATGAAGGATGGCTGCAAGTTCTGCGAAATCGCCTCTGGAAAGCTTCCCGCGGCCGTAGTTTTCGAGGGCCCCGGAGTGATCGCCTTCCTGGACCACCGCCCCCTGTTCCCCGGCCATGTGTTGCTCATTCCGAAAGACCACATCGAAACTTTGACCGGCATGCCGCCGACCGGAATTGGACCCTTATTCACAATCGCGCAGCATCTGGCCCAAGCCATGGAATCCGGTTTGGGTGCGGAAGGTTCATTTGTCGCCATCAACAATCGGGTCAGCCAAAGCGTTCCCCACCTGCACGTTCATGTCGTCCCGCGCAAAAAGAAGGACGGCCTGAAAGGATTCTTCTGGCCGCGCGGTAAGTACTCGAGTGAAGAAGAAATGGAAGCCGTACGCAAGAAACTGCAAGAGGCGATGACACAGCACTAACCAGCTGCTGCAAAAGCATTTTGTGCGGCAGGCAATCGTGCCTGCCGCCGGCTTTTAGCCGGGCCCGTCTTCTACGGTTACGGCAGCGTTTCCCGCAGCACCTTCTCGCTTTGCTCTGTCCGGAATCGCCGCAGCTTCTCTCGCAATTCGGGCCGGCTGTTGGCCAGGATGGCCACAGCCAAAAGGGCTGCATTGCGCGCGCCGGGCGTTCCGATGGCCAGGGTCCCCACTGGAATGCCAGCCGGCATCTGCACCGTCGAGAGCAGCGAATCCATCCCTTTGAGGGAAGCGCTCTCCATCGGAACGCCGAGCACCGGTAAGACGGTGTGCGCCGCGCAGACGCCCGCCAGGTGAGCCGCGCCGCCCGCCGCTGCGATGACCACTTCCATGCCTCGTGATTCCGCCTGGCCGATGTATTCGGCCGTCTGCGCCGGCGTCCGGTGTGCGGAGAGCACACGGCATTCGTGCGGAATCTCAAATTTCGCGAGCATTTCGTCGGCCTGCTTCATCGTCTCCCAGTCCGACTTGCTACCCATGATTACCGCTACCAGCGGTTTCGTTGCCATCGTTTATTGTCCTTGCGCCAGAGAGTATCCGGCTACCCCGTCGTAGTCACGCAGCGATGCGGTCATCACAATGTCGACTCCCGCATCGCTGATGCGCTTCACCAGGGCAAATATCTTGTTCTTGTCGGCAGAGCCGTCGGAGAGGAAACGGCAGCGGAAACTGTCCGTGCAAAACGTTTCCGCAGCGGCTAAACCGGCGGGCCACACCGTGGTGCCCCGGTTGTCGATCATGTGCAGCTTCAGCCCGTCGCCCGCCTGCTGTCCGACCACCGCCGCCAGTTCCTGTGCCTTGCGCGACGGCCAGTGCACAATGATGTCGATGCCTTTCAGGTCCATCCTGGAATCGGCAGTCGAGCCCAAATGCGCCGGATCCATGTCCGGCGCTTTCGCGTAACTGACCGGCGTCAAACGGTTCGGCTTATGCCCCAGACGAGCGATTACGGCCGCCGCAAATTCTTTGGTGCCGGCCTTCTGCGTGCTCACGCCCTCGGCGTAGATGTCATACGTGTGGACTCCGTCCTCGATGGTCCGCAGCCAAGCGTTGTGCACCCGCCCGGCGGTATCCGGCTGGTTGATGTGTACCAGCATGAGCACCGCGCTCAGCAACAACCCCGATGGATTGGCGAGGTTCTGGCCCGCCCGGCGCGGAGCCGAGCCGTGGATTACCTCGAACATCGAACAGTTATCGCCAATGTTGGCGGAAGCGGCCAGCCCGACCGAACCCGCGATTTGCGCCGCGACATCCGAGAGTACGTCGCCGTACAGATTCGGCAGCACGATCACATCGAACGCTTCGGGCGTGTCTGCCAACTTGGCCGCGCCGATATCGACAATCCAATGCTCTTTCTGAATTTCCGGATACTGGGCGGCGATCTCATCGTAGATTTTATGGAAGAGACCGTCGGTCATCTCCAGGACGTTGTCCTTGGTGAAGCAAGTTACCTTTTTGCGATTGTGTCGGCGCGCGTACTCAAACGCGTAGCGCACAATCTTTTCCGTGCCCGGCCGCGAGGTCAGCTTGATGGCCGAGGTCATTTCCGGGCTCAGCCGGTATTCCACACCGGCGTAGAGATCCTCTTCGTTCTCGCGCACCACCACCACGTCCATATCGGGGTGTTTGGTTTCGACAAACGGATCGTACGAGACGCACGGCCGCACGTTGGCATACTGGCCGAGCGTCTTACGCGTCGTGACGTTCAGGCTCTTGTAGCCGCCCCCTTGGGGCGTCGTGATCGGCGCTTTCAGGAACACCTTGGTACGCAGCAGCGATTGCCACGAACCCGGCTCGATGCCGGAAGTATTGCCGCGCCGGTAGACCTTTTCGCCGACCTCGATGGTTTCCACCTCGAGACCGGCGCCCGCTGCCTCCAGGATCTGGAGCGTGGCACCCATGATTTCGGGGCCGATGCCGTCACCATAGGCGACCGTGATCGGGGTCTTGGCCATAAGCGGAACATTCAAGATAAACGGAAAGCTTCGCGCCGTGCAACCCGGCTTGCATCACACCCGATTGCTGACGCGCGCGGTTCTGAATCGGCTCTCCGTGTTCGCATGAGTTTGACGGAGCGGCCGTGAGGGAGCGGACTCTCTGCCCGCACGTGGCGTAAAGCGGAGTTTACCCGCTGGGCCTTGCGCAGGCGAGCGCAGCTCGCCTAATTTTCCGAAGGAGGCTGCAGCCGGTCGATAATGAGCACTTCTACTGGTCCGCGTTCGGAAATCAGCTTCAAGCCAAGCTGCTCCTCAAGCGCCGAGAAAATCGAACCGCCCGAAGTGTCGTCGCTCAACGGGTCCTGCGCTGCGCCGCCAGTTTGCGTTTCCGGTGTCCAGGTCAGCTCAACATCGAATCCACCCGTCAGCCCGGTGCGATTCACGATCGGCCGCCTGACAATCGGCGCGAGGCTCGACGCCAACTGGTCCATTGACATGGATCGGGCCGAAATCGCATTCCGGCTGATTCTCGCCGAGCATGGCGCAGTCCGGCCCGGCTCCGGCAGCGGATGGGGCGCGTTGAGGTAGGCAGCACAATCGAAGTCCGAGTGAATCAGCGCCGGCCCCAGTTTCTGCTCCTTGTTCGCTACCACCAGGGCGAACACCGGCATCTGACGGGTCTCGCGGCGCACCTCCAGCTGGAACCGATCCTTCAATAGAGTCTGCAGCAGTGCCGTTTGCGCGGGCGCCGGAATATCGTCGGACTTGGCGCTGATGTCGAACCGGTCGGTCGCCAGCCATCCCGGCGCTCCCACAATCTGGAAGCTCTGCACGCCATAGGCGAGCCGCACCAGCGTCTGAACGGTGATCGCCGTCGCGGTGAACCGGCCGCCCGGAGAATACTCCGACCCCCCGCGCGGTTGCGCCTCCCGATTCCGTTTCACCGAGGCTACATACGAAACCTTCGGCGCCTGCGCCGGCGCGGACCCGGCAAGCATCACAAAAGCTACAAACGCTGCCGCTGGTCTCATACTACGGTTGCAGCTTGAAGTCCACGGTGACCGTGGTTTCCACCGCCACCGGTTCTCCGTTGAGCAGTGTTGGCTGATAACGCCATTGTTTGACCGCATCGATTGCAGCGAGATCCAGGCGTGGATCGCCCGAATGGACCACGGCCAGATTGGTCGGCTGACCGGCCGCCGTAATCACGGCCTTGATGACGACCGATCCTTCGATGCCCAATTGTTGCAATTCGCCCGGGTAAACCGGTGGAACATGGTAGATCAGCTTGCCAGGTTGCACGTTGCCCCCGACCCGGATGCGCTGCGGAGCCGGCGGCGGGGCAACGCCGACCACAGGCGGTTTCTGGGCAGTGACGGTCATCTTTTCGACAACGCTGCCCACCGCGAGTTTGATGTAAAGAGGCGTTCGGTCATCGGCCACCGTCAGTGCCGGTGCAAACCCCAGAGCCTCAAACCGGAGCAGGTAGCGGCCGGGGGCAAGCGAATCGAATTTGTACGCGCCGCTAGAGTCGGTGCGAGTGGTTTGGACCGCGTTGGCCCCCTCGATACTCGTTACCGTCACCTGGCAACCCACCACGCGGGCGCCCGTGGGGTCCAG
>Ga0070713_100001033_pt1 | contig 17807 bp, 11 predicted proteins | sample LARL82metaG_FD_65465 | JGI IMG/M metagenome (GOLD analysis project Ga0070713, IMG submission 65465) | Corn, switchgrass and miscanthus rhizosphere microbial communities from Kellogg Biological Station, Michigan, USA - LAR L8-2 metaG | ecosystem: Host-associated > Plants > Roots > Rhizosphere ...
CGCACGCAGGCGCAGATTGCACAATTGAGCCTGCAAAGAGATGGCGCTCAGATCGAGCAATTGCAACAGCATTTGCGCGACCTCGAAACCGAACGGGAGCAAATTGCTGAACGAGTACGACGAAGCTCCCCGCATTTCGCCGCGCTGCACTATCCACAGCCGCTAGACCTGGGTGCGGCACGCGCTGCGCTCGATCCTGGCACCTTGTTGCTGTCCTATTCAGTCGATGACGATCGTACGGTGTTGTTTGTCGTCCGTCCCGTGGGCGAGGAGCCGGGCTTGTCAGTGTTCGACTTGAAAGCAACCGGAAAAATGCTGGGAAAGCAGGTCGAAGACTTTCGCAAGCTCATTCAGCGGGAAGGAGAAGTGAAAGCACCGGGACCGGAAGTTGGAAATGAGGCGATACAGACGCGGCAGGACAGGCTGACCGCGTATGAGCGTGAGCTTTACGATCTGTTAGTGAAACCCGCCGAATCCATGATCGGGTCCAGTGAGCGTTTGTTGCTCATTCCCGACGGGCCCCTGCAAGTCCTGCCCTTCGCCGCCCTGAAACTGGAATCGGGCCGTTACCTGGTCGAGTCGAAACCGCTGCACACTGCAGTTTCAGCCACCGTTTACGCCGAGCTGAAACGAGCGCGCCCGCAGACATCCGGCAAGCGGGTAGAACTCGCCGCTTTTGGAGATCCGATTTATCCGCCCATTGCCGGGGTTGGCGCGCCAGGCGACTCAGGTCACCCCGTTGACGGCGAATTGCGCTCAGCTATCCAGCGAGGCTTCACCCTATCTCGATTGCCCTTCAGCCGGACAGAAGTTCAGAGCATAGCGGGACTGTTTGCTGGACACGATTTGAAGTATTTGGGAGAGCAAGCGACCGAAGAACATGCGAAGGCCTTGGGTAAAGACGTGCGTTATATACATTTCGCCACGCACGGCCTGTTGGATGAGCGTTTTCCACTCAATTCCTCACTCGTGTTGACGATTCCGTCGCAACCGTCCCAGGGACAAGAGAATGGACTATTACAGGCCTGGGAGATCTTCGAACAGGTGCGCCTGGATGCGGACCTGGTCACGCTCTCCGCATGCAGTACCGGACTGGGCCGGGAGTTGAATGGGGAGGGGCTCATCGGACTGACACGGGCGTTCCAGTACGCTGGAGCCCGCTCGGTCCTGGCGTCACTCTGGAGCGTCGATGACTATCGCACCATGCAGTTGATGAAGCGGTTTTACGCGGAGCTCCACGCCGGAGTCAGCAAAGACGCGGCACTGCGGACGGCCCAACTGCAGCTACTACATTCCAGCGCCGCAGATCCTTACTACTGGGCCGCGTTTTCGCTCACGGGAGACTGGCGTTAGAGAGCGTTGACGCCTCCTGGTTTGCGCCGGAGCGTAACCACTTTGCGAGCGTTGCGCCCAACGCTTCATGTTTGAATGGTTTTGCCACATGGTCATCCATGCCGGCGGACAGGCAACGTGCGCGATCGCCGGCAAGTGCGTTAGCCGTCATCGCAATGATGGGCACGCGCCTGCCAGACTTGGTACGTTCCCATTCCCGGATAGCGTGCGTAGCCTCGTAGCCGTCCATGATGGGCATGTGACAGTCCATCAAAACCGCGTCGAAACGCTTTGCTTTGGCGAGCGCCAGCGCTTCTTCCCCGTTGACGGCGAGTTCCGCAGTCACGCCAAACGTACCCAACACGCGCACTGCCACCATCTGATTTACGACGTTGTCTTCCGCGAGTAGAACCCTGGCCCCCGGGAAACGGAACTGCTCTTTGGGGCGCTTGTCCACGAGCTGGTCGCGGGCGGCGGAGTGCCCCACGATGGTCGCCAGAATGCGCAGGAGTGCAGCCCTACGCACTGGTTTGCCCAACCACGCGACTACGCCAGCGGTATCCGGGAGGCCGCCGCGGTCGCCCAGCGAGCTCAGCATGACGCACGGAACATTGGCGATAGCCGGATCGGCACGCAGGTTGGAGATGAAACCCAGGCCATCCATTTCAGGCATCTGGTAATCGAGCAGGACTATATCGAACGGCGCGCCGGTCTGCGCGGCAGAGCGCGCCTCCTCCAGTCCCTGGAGTGCGCTGACAGCACTGATATGCTTCATGCCGGCGGCTGTCAAGTAGTGCTCCAGGATGAGCCGGTTGGTCGAGTTGTCGTCGACGATCAGCGCCTTTAGCCCGCGCAGAATTCCTGGAAGCATAACAGTTGCTGTCTCTTTCACCACGGGCAAGGGCAGGATGACAGAGAAAGTCGACCCTTCGCCTATCTTGCTGCTGACTTGCAGGGTTCCCTTCATTGCCTCAACGAGGCGTCGAGCGATCGTCAATCCGAGGCCGGTGCCGCCATAGCGACGTGTCGTCGAGTTGTCCGCCTGGGTAAATGCCTGGAACAGCCGGCCGACCACTTCCGGGGACATACCGATGCCGGTGTCGCGAATGTCAGCCCGCAAGACAACCGTCGGAATGCCATTGAGTACATCGGTACTCGTCACTTGCACGCTCACAAAGACTTCCCCACGAGGGGTAAACTTGACAGCATTCGAGACGAGATTCGCCAGGATCTGCCGCAGCCGGGTCGGGTCGCCAAGAAGTATGGCGGGTACGTCCCGGTGAACGAGACAGGAGAGTTCCAGGCCCTTGGCGTGTGCCTCACGGGAAAAGAGCGTCGCTACCTCTTCGATGATGGGCGTGAGCTCGAACTCGATCTGCTCGAGCGCGAGCTTACCCGCCTCGATCTTTGAAAAGTCCAGCACGTCGTTGATGAGTGCGAGCAGCGCGTCGGCCGAGCTGCGCGCGGTTTCCAACATGCTGCGTTGCTCCGGATCGAATGCGTCGCGGTCCAGAAGATCCAGCATGCCAATGACCCCATTCAGGGGTGTGCGGATCTCATGACTCATGTTGGCCAGGAACTCGCTCTTTGCGGTGTTGGCCGCCTCCGCGGCCACACGGGCCTGAATCAGCCCCTGTTCGTCACGTTTGCGCTGGGTAATATCATTGACCACTCCCAGGACACCGACGGCCTTGCCTGCTGCGTCCAGAATGGGCCGCTTGGTAATCTGCACCCAACGCTGAGTCCCTTTGGCATCGACGTGGAGCTCTTCCGGAACGTATTTCTCCTCCAGCGTTGTGATCACCTGATGATCGTCCTGGCTACCGCACATGGTGTCGCCGGTCACGCCGGATATCTGCTCGACCGTTTTGCCGATCATGGCATCCGACGTCGTCTGATACATTTTTGCCAGCGCGCGATTCGCAAGCGTGAACCGGCCTCCAGTGTCCTTCACGAAGATGAGGTTCGGCGCCATATCGATGACCTGACGTAGAAACCGTCCGCGCTCTTCGATCTCGTAGGTCTGGTCCCGCACCCTGCGCCGCAGTGACCACACCCATACAAACACCAGCACCCCGCCGCAAGCGGCCGCGCTGAACAGCATGTTGGCATGGCGGGAATTCAGCCACGGCGCGGTCTTGATCACCTGAATATCGCCCGCGGTCCCGATCAGCATCAGCAGCGAGCTGGGCGCGCGAGTCGCCCCGTCATATGTAGCTTGAACCGTCGGTACCCCAGTGAGCCTTACCATACTGCCCTCGGCAAAGGGCAGAGGCACGCGTTGGTAGACTTCGGCCTCGAAGATGTAGTTATCCGCCTGAAGCGCGAGGCGTTGTTGGACGGAGCCGGAAATCCTGCTGAGCACCTTGGCATCGATCCGCACCAGGCGATTCTCGAATTTACCACTCATCGCCTGATCGGGGGTGATCGATAGCGGCCGTGGTTTGACCAGCTGGCCCGTATTCCGAATCTCCGCATCCGTGAGCTTGGGTCCATACGTCCCGGGGACCGCATAGCCCACTGCGCTTATGACTTCGCCCGGCTTGACGTGTACCTCGTTTGCCTCCACCTGCAAACCACCGGTGGCGTCCTCTATGTAGATCGAGGTCCCGTGCTGAAGGGTCACCACACCCGATACATGTGTGCGATTGCCCGTGGAATTGCGTGTGTAGCGCAACAACTCGCCAATGGGTTGGGGCGCGACCGTGAACGGGTCCGCGGGTGCCTGCTCGATCACTTCGAACTGCGTGAGCGGAAACGCGGCCAGCCTTCGTTCGACGACCTGCTGATCATTATTCACAGCGGTGCCCAGCACCCCGCGGATGCGGACCTTTGCATCGATCAGTGAGTGCAGATCGAGACCGTGTGGAAGATCGACGGAGGTACCGACATTCAACGGTCCCATGCTCGTGATGACCTTGAACGTGAGGAGTCCCGGAAATGGCGTTGCGATCGTATGCACCTTGCCTTCGATTTCCACCCACCTGCCGTCGAGTGCGCCACTGCTGAGATCATCAGCCGTGATCTTCACCGGTTGCGGAACTTGGCCGAGCGGGCCGGGCTCGAGAATCGCATTCGTCACAATGGGTGAAGGGTCTCCGCTACTGGTCACCCCGCGCACGCTCAACCGCTGTCCGAGTGCGAGTGGGAGCGGTTGATCGGGAGCCCGCACCGTAATGCCACCCTTGTCGTCCTGGAGAAAGACGAGCCCAAAGATGGGCGCTACGCCGGTCACGACCCCTGTCAATTGCACGGGCAAGGCCTGGTCGCTCTCGGTACGGCTGAGCCGAGTGATCTGCTCGGAATCCGTCAATGGCGCACGGTCCGTTGCAGCAGGCAGCGTCACCTCAGTAGCAACGATTTTCGCACCTTGCAACACCACGGCATGCAGGGCGCTTGCGGGGTAACCCTCGACTTCCAAAGTCGTGCCTGCCTTCGCCTCCAGCCGGCCGGTTGACTCCACTGGGATGGATATGGTGCCGTCGGTCAGTAGCAGCGATTTCTCGGAGAGCGGCTTCAGCACTCGACCCCTGACGCGGACCCGGTGTCCCTCGGCAGTCCAACGCGGCTCGGAAAGCAACGCCTGCGGTGAGCTGACCAGCACAGGGTGCGCTGGCGGAGATTCCATCAACCTGACATCCTTGGGATCGCTGACCAGGAGCATCACCGGAGTGTTAGGTAGAGCCAGGCGCACGCCTTGCACTGATACCTTGGCGTCCAGAAAATTGGCGAAGTCGGCACTGGTGCCGTTGAGAGCGGCAGTAACAGTCTTGCCATCGCTGCTGATTCCCAGCAGCGGCGCTTTGTCCCAATTAACCGCCGACTTGAGGATGCCGGTGACTTCGAAGCGAATCGGTTCATATCCCGCGGACAGTTCAGCAATCTTGACTGCGCGGGCTGGTACGGAAACGTGCTCACGCAGGAGAGTGAACGTCGCGTGTTCGAGGGCCAGCGGTGCCGCCGTCGTCGGATAGTAATCTTTCGGCAAGCTGCCGCTCAACCGAATGCGCTGTCCGGCCTTGACAGAGACATTTCCCGGAACCGTGACCGCGATGGCGGATGTGTCGTCCTGCAAGACGGCCACGGCGTGAGTGGCGTCGTAGTACGTTACATCGCCCTCGAGGCGAATCGCCCTTCCACCAACCATTTCGGCAAGTTCCAGGATGGAAACCGCGTTGGGATTCCTCAACCAATGCCAGCTCGAGCTGTTGGCTATGGCGGCAACCGCGGCAATCACCGCAAGCAGCAGGACTGCGCCGCTGAGGAGCAGGGGGTCCCGTTTATGGAGTCTGTCTTTCATGAATGCACGACCGAAGCCGGCAACCTGCAGGTCACCTGGTTACGCCCGCTGCGCTTGCTGGTGTACATGGCCCTGTCGGCTTCCTGTAGCAGGGCACCTTCGGCATCCGAGCCCGCACACGTATCGAGCGCGGTAACACCGAAACTCGCCGTTACCAACACGGGACCGGAAGGAAGGACTACCGGCGTCTCGAAGCAGGCCTTTCTGATTTTCTCGGCCACGACAGTCGCCCCATGTGCGTCGGTTTCCGGAAGCACGATCACGAACTCCTCACCACCATAGCGCGCCATCCAGTCGACCGGCTGCCGCAACAGCGAGCGCGCGAGAGAGGCAAAATGTTGTAAGACGACGTCGCCCGACTGATGACCATAGCGATCATTGATTTCCTTGAAGTGATCGAGATCGGCAATGGCAATGGCGAGTGGACGACCGTAGCGTCGCGCACGCGCGATTTCCTCACGTAAGCCGGTGTGGAGATATCTGCGGTTGTAAATTCCGAGGAGCGGATCTGTGATCGACAGTTTCTCGATCTCGGCATTCGCATCGCGCAGAGACTTTTCGAGCAGCACGACGCGGGACCCCACATCCAATCTCGCGAGAAGCTCCGCTTCATCGGCAGGCTTGCGGATGAAATCGTTTGCTCCAGCGCGCAGCCCCTCGACGGCGTGCGATACGGCACTGTGGCTGGTGAGCAGAAGAATGTAGATGCTAGGTAGTTTTGCATCACGCACCAGCCGGCATAGTGTAGCCCCGTCCATGCCGGGCATCTCCCAGTCCGTGAGTACCAACTCGTAGCGTCCCGTTTTGATCTTCTCCAGAGCCGCCTCGCCATTGCCCGCCGTTTCCACATCGTAACCGGCCCTGCTCAGAAGGCGCTCCATGATCATCTGCTGCGTGGGCTCGTCTTCAACGAGGAGCAGTCGCGGTCGCACCGTCATCCGAGTTCCGCAGAAATGTGTTTAATGACCTCGTCAAAGGCGAGGTTGAGTGCTTCGACGGCCTGATTCAACTGGGAAGCCGGCATGCTCGTCGAGCCCGATTCGATCCTGGCAGCGAGGGTCGCGACGCGCTGGGCATTGACACTGTAAGCGCCGCCCTTGATGGCATGGGCCAGACTCCGCAGGCGCGATCGGTCCTCCGCGGCTGCAGCGCCACGGAGCTCGTTCAGAGTTTCGGCTGTGGTGGACACGAACGTCTCACACAATCGACGCACAAATTCAGCGTCACCGCCAAATTGGGTTTGCAACATCTTCAGGTCCACCGGTACCTCAGGCGGTTCGCTTCACTTATGTAATGGTCGCCCGCGGTGACCCTCACATCGCGGAGCCATCTCACAGATATTCCGGGTTGGTGCGGAGCAACGCTCAAAGTGAGTGCTGGTGCCGACGGTGCGCAGCAGGGATGTGCCCCGGTGCCTTACTGCGTCGCAGCAACATTTGCTTGGGCTGGCGTCTGGGGCGCGGACCTGCCACGAGAGTGTCTCGCGCTTTCTTTCTGGATCCAAAGGTCTATTCCTTCGCAATGCCGTTTTGACTCAATCTAACGTTGGACACTAACTGAGCAAATCCCATGGGGAGGTGCCGAACGAGCGCGCTGCGGTTCCAACAGCCGCTGGGGTGTTTGCATGTGACCGGAACGAGGGACCGGCTTGACCTACGGAAGGGGGAGGCATGGTAGCGATGACGCGTGCGGCGGCGATTTCCGCCGGAATTTTCATGATTTCATTTTTTGCGGCGGCTGAAGCACAGACCGACCCGGGGGTGCGGCCTGGGGCGATCAATGGTCAACCGGCCGCAACGGCAACAACCCCTCTGCCGCTGGCATCCGTGCAGGCGAACGCCAACGCTTTGGCATTCTTCAATGACGGCCTGAGCCGTTTCCGGGAAGTGGACACCGTCAACGGTACACATCCCGGCCTGGGGCCGCGCTTCAACTTCAACGAATGTGCGGGGTGCCATGCGCAACCGACAATCGGCGGCACGGGGCTGGCGACCAACCCGCAGTTCACGGCCATAACCAAGGGCATTGCGAGCTCGCAGGACACCATGCCGTCCTTCATCACGGCCAACGGTCCGACGCGCGAAGCCCGCTTCCCGTTCTTCTTCAATGCCAACGGCACTGTCAACACCAGCGCCCCGAACGGCGGCGTGGAAACAATATTTACCGTCTCGAATCTGTCGGGGGCCGGCGGCTGCAGCATTGCGCAGCCACCTTTCAGCACGGCGCAGGCCGCCAATAACATCATATTCCGCATTCCCACTCCGATCTTCGGCGCAGGTCTCCTCGAGAACATCGACGATTCCACCCTGTACGCTGTGCATTTGGCGAACCAGGGCAACAGTGTCGGCGTCAGCGGTACCTTCAACCACAACGGCAATGACGGCACCATCGCCCGTTTCGGCTGGAAAGCCCAGAACAAATCGCTGCTGCTATTCTCCGGCGAGGCCTACAACGTCGAGATGGGCATCACCAACGAGCTGTTTCCCCAGGACCGGCCCTTGCCGGAAGAGGAACAAACGCATCCGGGCGGCCTCGTTCCGAGCTGCCTGAATCTGGGTGGGGTGGGATATCCGGAGGACATCACCAACTTCGGCCAGTCAGGCCCCGCGACCCTCAGTGATATGGAAGGATTCGCGCAGTTCATGCGATTGCTGGCGCCGCCCACCCCGTCGACCACCACTCCCGGAGGAGCTACGGCAATCAGCACTGGCCAATCGCTGTTCAGCTCTGTCGGCTGCTCGGTCTGCCATACGCCGAGCATGAAGACGATGCCTTCGCAAATCACCTCTTCGTTGGGGAATGCCACAATCGCCCCCTACTCCGATCTCGAGATCCATCACATGGGTACGGGCTTGGCTGACAACGTCTCCCAGGGCACCGCCGGCGGAGATCAGTTCCGAACCTCCCCGTTGTGGGGCCTCGGGCAGCGCATCTTCTTCCTGCACGATGGCCGCACGACGAACCTGCTGACCGCCATTTCGGCCCATAGCAGCAACGGCTCGGAAGCCAACACGGTGATCGCCAACTTCAATGCGCTATCGGCCACCCAGAAGCAAGATCTCCTCGATTTCCTGCGCTCGCTGTAATCCCTGATACAACGCCTTGCGGGCGAGACACGAAAGTGTCTTGCCCGCCCTTGCAGGACGAGCGCCTCAGCTCGCTTCGGGACAGATCCGCGGACGCTTCATTAAGTAGACCTCCTCCAATCGCAGGACGCTGCGCTCCCACGTAAGGAGTTTTTCCGCGCGAGTGCGCGCGGCCTGCCCCATTGCCCACAGACGGTCGGGGTCGGCGAGCATCTCGCGCAGGACATGGGTCAAGGCGTGTACATCAAAACGCGGCACGAGGCGGCCGCTCACGCCATCTTCGACCAACTCCGGTACCCCGCCCGAACGCGTCGCAAGCACGGGCACGCCGCTGGCCATGGCTTCCGCTACCGGTAAGCCGTAGGACTCTTGCCAGATCGAGGGCAGGATCAACAGATCCGCCTCCTGATAGAGGCTCTGGAGCTCGGGCAGGGACACGGTGCCGCGAAAATGAGCGCGGGCGGCGGTCTGGGGGGACAGGAGTTTTTTCACATGTCCCAGATAGCTGCTGCGCTGTCCGAGAACTTCCTTGCTCAGCCAGGCGAAAGTTGAGCGGCCGTAGAAATCTCGTAGTGCCTCCAGTGCCGCGTCGTCCTTCAACAGCACGCCCAGGACGTCCATGGGCATCATGCCGGGCTTGCCGATGAGCGTGAGCTCCAGGTCCGGCCGCTCGCGTGCCACCGCGTCGAACGCCTTCATCAATACGTGCACACCTTTATCAGGTGAGATACGCCCTACAAATAGCAGTCGGCAGGGTCGCCGCGCCTGGCGGCGATCGCTGGCGGGCTGAAAACGCTTGATGTCGACGCCATTGCCGATGGTGTGAATCCGGTCGGCAAGGTCGGGTAGCCGGTGTCGTGCCCCCTCGGTGACGTGGCCGGATACCGTTACGATGGAATCAATGGCAGGAAGATTGCCTCGCAGGTACGACTCGTCCAGGTGCGCCAGTTCGTCCTGGTGCATATGCATGATAATCCGGGCGTTCGGGACCGCCGCGCGAAAATCCCTGGCGAATTGTAATTGGGTCGGGAAATGGACAATGTCCACTGGATGCTCGCGCAAGGCGGCGGCGATCCCCAGGTAATACTTACGATAATACAGACGCGTATGTGCGTAGGGGCGCCTCCCCTGGAGCCGGCCAGCCACCAGTTGGAAAGCCTTATGAAAGTATCGGGCGACAAAGTTGACCCGCCGGATGCCAATGTTCCCAAATCTTTCAAAGGCCGGCTGGCCGCTGCCGCGCGGCGCGTAAATCGTCACGTCATGTCGCTCCGACAGCCGGCGCGCTAACTCCCAATTCACGATCGACACCGAGCCCCGTTGCTCCTCGGCCGCGACGATGCAGTCGTGCGGTTGGTTGATAAGGGCGATCTTCAGAGACCCGCCTGTCTGGATCATCCTGGGAGTGGCAGCGTTATTGGCGAGGGACACGAGCGCAGTCGACAGGGGAATTGCCATGGTCTCCTGCCAGCAAGCCAGAGGCCCAGCTTAACCATAAGAAACCTGGAACATTAGCTCGGCACATTTCCTGCTCAGCATCAGTCCGTGCGTAACGCATACAGCTTTCTGTGGAAGGCGGCGATGACCTGGTGTCTGTCGGGTGGGCCGACGCGTCGCCAGGAAAGCGACACCAAAGAAGTGGAAAAAGCGTCCCATGAAATCTCTATGGATTCCGGCAGTCATTAAACATAACTCGTCGAACTCTCGCGCATTCACTATCAGGGGAGAGCGCAGCGTGAAGTTGAAACTCAATGTATTTCGGCATGCTTTTGTAAGTGTTGCCGGTAATTCCGCCGCTACACGCGGCCGTTTCGGACTAAAGTCACCACTGGCTTTTTGCGGCGTGGCGCTCGCCTCGCTGGTGCTCACCGCTTGCGGAGGCGGCGGAGGCGGTGGTGGTGGGGGCGGCAGCACCGGTGGTGGCGGTGGTGGCGGCGGCACGACCCCGACTTATTCGGTCGGGGGCACCGTCTCGGGTCTCAGCGGCACGGGTCTCGTGCTCCAGGACAACGGCGGTGACAATCTCGCCGTCAGTGGCAACGGCGCTTTCACTTTCGCCACCAAGGTCAATTCCGGTGCCGCATACGCGGTGACCGTCTCTACACAACCTTCAGGTCAAACATGCACGGTCGGCAGCGGCAGCGGCACTGCGACAGGGAACGTTACAAACGTCGCTGTAACTTGTACCTCTACCGCGTCGACCGTCACCGTTGGTGGGACCGTCAGCGGGCTGACCGGAACCGGACTGGTACTCCAGGACAACAACGGCGATGACCTGCCGGTCGCAAGCAACGGCAGTTTCGTGTTCGCCACCGCGATCGGCAGTACCGCTGCTTACTCCGTCACGGTGAAGACGCAACCGACGGGTCCGGCACAGGGTTGCACAGTCGCCAATGGCAGTGGGACCGCTGCCGGCGCGAACATCACCTCTGTCACCGTGAGCTGTCTGAACATGGGTCAGTTCGCGTACACCGCGAACAACCAGAGTGACTCCATCTCGCAGTGGAAGATCGATCCTGCCTCGGGCAACCTGACACCGGCGGGCGCGAATGTCGCGGTCCCCCATAGCCCCGATGCGGTCTCGCTGGCTCCGAATGGCAAATGGGCGTTCACCGCCACCAACAGTGGCCTGCTGATTTATGCCTTCAGCATCGACCCCAACACCGGCGCTCTCACGGCGGTGCCGGGCAGTCCTTTCACCAACGCCCAGTTCGCCTCCGGTCATCCGAATCCGGATATCGCGGTAGATCCCACCAGCCACTACCTCTATCTTGCCAGTCTCAATGATGGCACGGTCGGTGGCTTTGCGATCGACCAGACTACCGGCGCCCTGACGGCTCTGCCGGGCGCGCCCTATATGGCCGGCACAGGCGCTGGTGCGATTCCGGCGTTCAGTCCGAACGGTAAGTTCCTCTATATCATGAATCAGACGGCCAACACCGTCTCTGCCTACGCGATCAATTCGGATGGCTCATTGTCGAACATCACAGGGAGCCCCTTCGCGACCGGTGTGACAACGCCTACCTGGATCAGCTTTACTCCCAATGGCAGTTTTGCGTATGTTTCGGGCAGCGTCTCCAACAATGTCGCGGCGTTCACGGCAGATCCCAACACGGGCGCACTGACCCCGATCGCCGGCGGCATTTACCCGACGAACGACAGCTATCCGGCCGACATCACGATCGATATCGCGGGCAAGCACCTTTACGTTCCCAACAAGCATGGCGCTACGATTTCCGCGTTCACGATCAACGGCGATGGGACGCTGACTTCCGTCGGCTCGGCCCCGACTGGCAGCGGGACAACGTTCCTGCAGATCCAGGTCAGTGGAAAATACGCCTATGGATCCGCCAGTCAGGCCACCACCAACGGCCTGTACGGTTATGCGATCGATGCGACGACCGGCGCTCTCACTGCGCTGACGGGCAGCCCGTACGCGACCGGCAGCCAGCCTCTGTTCGTCACTATCGACCCCAGCGGAACCTACGCGTACACGGCCAACTATGGGTCGGCAAACGTGAGTGGATTCAAGATCGATCCCACCACAGGTGTGCCCACCTCCTTGGGCAACTTCGCCGCAGGCACCGCGCCGTTCGTGGTGTCGATCTCACCGGAGGCGGCGGGCGTCAGGGATTGAGGCGGATCGCGAAATCATGAAGATCGCCCAGGTCTATCCGCACTCGAAGATCACGGTTCCGCTGGTGAACGTGTTCGATGCGCTCGCCATCGTGAACTACGAGATCGGGCGCCGGCTCGCGGCCTCTCATACGCTGACCACGTACCCCAAGTGGGTACGGGGTCAGCGGGAGATCGAAACCTACGAGGGGGTGACGTTCCGACGGGTACCTGAAGGTATCGACACAGCCATCAACAAGCTGCGGGTGTTGGATGACCGGCTATTCAAACACGATCGTCCCTTTCGTCTGAGCTCGTTGTACTACGCGAACTATGCTCGCCGGGTGGCGCGTGACATCCGGGAAAGGCAGTGCGAGCTCGTGCACATTCACAGTGTCACGAACTTCATACTCCCGATCCGCAAACACAATCCAAACGCGCGCCTCGTGCTCCACATGCACGATCACTCGCTCGCGGATTTCGATCCGCAGGTGCTGGGACCCCGGCTGGCGCAAACCTCGCTCATCGTCGGTTGCAGCAACTTCGTGATCGAGGCGGTCCGCAAGCGCTTTCCAGCGATCGCCGCACGATGTCACACGCTTTACAACGGTGTCGACCAGCGCTTCCTGGAGATCCGCAGTGACCCTGCCCGGTCGCAGGCGGTTTTGTTTGTGGGGCGGCTGTGCCCTGAGAAGGGGGTGCACGTCCTGCTCGAGGCCATGAAGGGGATCACGGATCAGCCGGCAAGCCGGCTGAGTCTGGTCGGACCGCTGGATGTGGCACCGAAGGAATTCGTGGATCCGTTACGTAAGGATCCGTTGTTTCGCGGTCTGGAAGGCTACTATTCGCGGCCCGCGACTTATCGGGACCTGCTGGTCCGCGAAGTGGCCTCGATGCAGGGGCGCGCGGTGCTCGAAGGGCCGGTGCTCAACAGGGAGATCGGCCCCCGGTTTGGCAGCGCCGGCATTTTCGTCTTTCCGTCGCTGTGGCACGAGCCGTTCGGCATCCCGGTCATCGAGGCCATGGCTGCCGGCTTGCCGGTGGTGGCTACGCGGGGCGGAGCGCTGCCAGAAATTGTTGTGGAAGGCGAAACGGGCTTTCTGGTGGAACGAGGAGACGTCCAGGGTCTCCGTTCGGCCATAGCCAGGCTGCTGGCCAATCCGGCGCTACGGGCAAAAATGGGCGCGGCGGGCCGGCAGCGGGTCAAGAATCTGTTCACCTGGGAGGGCTGCGTCGATCGCCTTCAGGAGCTGTACACGCTGTCGGCACTGCCGGGCGCCCTGGACAAGCTGACCGACGGCGGCTCCATAGAGCTTTGTCGGAGGGAAACGGCATAGAATCGGCCGGTGCCTACCGGCAGCGAGGGCGGAACTGGGGGGAGTATCAACTGCCCGTGCTGGCCTCTGCCCAGGCGCTTTTTCGTTCACCTCGTATGTTCATGGCCGCCAGGCATAGTTGCAGCACGATGAGCGCGTACGCCTTGGAATGAGTGCCCCAGATGACCCACAGAAGGTTGCTGAGCAAATACAACCAGAATCCTGTTTTGCGGCGTTGCGGATGATTTGAAGCAACGAAATACGCGGCAACGACCGTCACGAGCATCGCGGGCCACTGCAACAGATCGATAGCCGTCATTTGAATCGAGCTCCAACATAGATTCTGCGAGCTCAGTTTATAGGACCAACACGATCAAGACCGGAGCACGCTCCGGCGGACGATGTCGGCCTGCGGCATAAGATGCTGTCAGCGCCGTCTTACAAGACACGGAGGAGTCGACCGAACGCGCGGCACGCTCGGTGACGCCCTCGCCTGAAGCAGCAATACCCAGATCGTTCTTAGTGGTGCCGATGCGCGCAGTGGTCTCGCTCGGCATCGCGCGGGATCAGTAGATACGCGTGATCCTGCAGGGTAGTCGCGTCAAATCCGTCCGCCGCGATCCACCCTCGACAGTTTATTGCCGTTGCTTCCGTCAGTCTCACCTTTCCGGACAGCGGGCTTTTCCTTTCGATCTGGAAAGTCAGACTCAACATCCTGCCTGAGCTGTATAGGAAGGCCCGCTGGGCGATGGAATGATCCGCCGTGAGGCGGACCTGCGACCAGCCCACGGTCTCGCCACGATCATTGATCGCGTCCGCCTGGCTGTTCAGCCTGGGATCGTTCGCGAGGTCTCCCAGGTCAACCATCCTGTTCCGATGATAGAGAAAGGCGTGAGAAGCTCCGTTCGCGATATCCGAAACGCCGACGATCTGCCCTGTATCGTTTATTCCGGTCGCCACACTGTATGCCACGCCGCCCGGTAGTGTTCCCAGGTCCGTCATTACGCCATCGTGCCAACGAAACGCATGAGTGGCGGCGGCAGTCGGGTTGCCGGCAGCGTCGACAATGAGAGCATCGGACCAGCCGACGACATCCCCCTCAACGTTGATCGCGGTCGCCGCGCTGCCCGGATCAAAAATAAACCCGTGTGGGTCATTGACAACCAGGGTACCCAGTGCGGTCGTCGAGTTGTCCTTGAGTCGCCATAGCGCGGCGTGCGCTTGAGCATGGAAGTCGCCGGTGCTTCCGACCGCGCGGCCCGAGTTGTTGATCGCCACGCCTTCACTCAATTCGCCATCGCCCAGGAGCATTTCCCCGCCGCTCACCAGCCAGACGTTCGCTTGAATGCCGGCAGGCGCACTGGGTGAGCCAAGGCTTGCTGTCCCGATGATCTGACCGTGGTCGTTGATACCGGCCAGGAAGTTTGCGTCTGAAAATCGATTCACCACGCCGCTGTTGTGGTGGTAAAACAGGTCGTCTCCGACAACATCGCCGTTGTCGTCCAGTCCCGCCGCACGAGTGAGCTGCGGGATCTCAATGATCGAATACTGTGTGGCCAGAAGCGGAATGCTGGCGAAAAGGGCGAGGAGCCCTGAGAAGACGGCCGGCCTGTTCATCGTGATTTCCCCTATGTGTGTTGGCGACTGTATTTCCCGGTGTCGCTGTCAGATTCTGATCACGAATGACCACCACAACGAGTTGATGGCTTCTGCCGCCTATAACTGTCGCCCAGCACACGCTCGAGTTCAGCGGAAACCAGCATGGCGCCCTCGCCTGTTCCACGGACCGCCTGTTGACAGCTGCAGTGCACACCAAGCAACAACCTCGTGGCATTGGGATGGTAGCCGGTCCTACGAGTGACCGCATTAGACTTGTGGACTACCGCTCTTGCGCAAGAGTCCGGCTACGGTGAGGGGCTGCTTGCCAAGAACTCTTCCACGAAATGTGCCAGGTCTGCCCAGTCAGTGAGCTCGTGATCGCGACTCGTATCGGTAGGGGCGCCCTTGCGATAAGCGATGTATTTCATTGCCCACCGCTTGAGAAAATCGTACTCGGTATAACGGAATGCGCCCGCGACATGACAGATCCGCTGGGGGTTCCAGCCTGTCTCGTGAATGAAGCGGGCGATGCAGTGTTTGAGGCCCTCAACATCATCGGTGTCGTCGCTGGCCGCAGCCAGTGAGACGGAAAGAAACGCGTTGGGTCGTGCGTTGAGGCTGGTCAGGTGCTTGGCGACGAACTGGATGATCGCGGACTGGTATCGTCCCGCATGCACCGATGCTGCGATGATCACGGCGTCGAACACGCACGGGTCAGGTGCTGCGCTTGGGCTAACCGCATTGACCAGGTTCGTCTGGTGCCCAAGTTGAGTCAGACGATCGGCCACGAACTGGGCGATCTTCTGAGTCTGACCTTCTGTGGTGCCGTAGACCAGGAGGAATTTCATGGTAGTAAGCTTGGGAAGCTGCCGGCAGGTGGCGTGATTTCCTAGGGTTGCATAGCTGATCGCACCGGCGCCTGTTTGGATATAAGTACTTGTGCGAATTGGTCCGGGCCCAGGTAGGTAAACGTGCGTATTCCAGCGATATCCGGCGGGGTGGACACTTCTTCCTGACTGATCGGAGGATATTGCCGTGTACAAACGCATCCTGGTCCCTGTTGATGGGAGCGCCACCGCGGCCGCGGGGCTGCGTGAAGCGCTCAAGCTCGCCAAGGAACAGGGCTCGCAAGTTCGAATCGTTCATGTCGTGGACGAGTTTCTGATGGTCTCCCCTTCAGTGTACGGTGCCGTCTACGATCGATTTACCGAGGAGATGCGTGAGGCGGGTAAACATGTTTTGTCCGCTGCGCAAGATGTGGCCCGGGAAGCCGGGGTCGCCGCGGAGGCTCTGCTGATCGTGGGGTTGGGAAATCCGGCGGGTAAGCGCGTGCTGGAGGCTGCGAAGCAGTTTGAGGCGGATCTTATCGTCTGCGGCACGCATGGCAGACGCGGGTTGCGGCGCATCGTGTTGGGCAGTGATGCGGAGTATATGGTGCGGCACAGTCCAGTGCCGATCTTGCTCGTCCGGTATGACGATCGGGAGGAGGGCAGCCGCGAGTAGTTTTGCGCCCGCCGGGCGCAGTCTGTTATTCCGCGGACGGGCCTTTAGGTGGCGGGCCGCCGCGCGCGAAGTTGAATAGCTGAGCGATTTGCGCGAGGAAGGCTACTGTGGCTACGAGGATTGCCGAGATGGCTTTCATCGCTCCACCCGCTGCCCAGCTCAACCAGGCAATCGCGATCATGGTGACAACAAAGAGAGGGCCGCGAACTGTTTGCCACGTGCTGATGCCCGCCTCGTGCTGCCACTTCGAAAACTCTGCTTCGCTCTCCGCGTGTAGAACGGACTCTGCGAGATCCGGCGATCCTAATACCGGCCAAGGGTCGAGCCTGACGAGGCCGGCGCGCAACAACTTCTCGAGTGGTGTGACATTTCGTGGGTTGACCAGGTGTCCGTGAGCGATCTGATAGAGTATCAGGCGCTCGGCGTGACTCAGCTTCTTCCACTTTTCCCTGAGGCTCGCGGCAGTGCGCCCTTCGGTGGTATCCGGGGTGATCCTGGACAGTTCGGCCCGCCGGTCCGTCAATCCAAGCAAACGCACGGCAAATAGTCTGGAGCAAAAGGAAGTCGCCATGGCCGCCAGGATGATAGCGGCGGCAATGGCGGCAAGCCGAGTCCACTTCCATTCCAGTTCCTGGCCGAAGAGAGTTCCGTCGAGCCGCGAGCTCGATCGGAAGGCCAACTGAGAGCCGTCGGCCATCCTCAGAATGCACAGATCGTCTCCGCTACCCCGGGCTCGTCCACAGGTGTCCGGCGTGGCGTCGTGGGGCGAGGTGGCGGCCGTGATCGCAATGCGTCGCGCCTGATCCAGTGAGCTGGTCGTCCATTTCCAGACCAGCAGCTCGTACAACCAGACTTTCTGCGGTTCGGGCGTTTCCAACGGCTCCGTGGCTTGCTCAATGAGCAGGCTACTAGGGCGGGCATCCCGCGAAATTGACAGGCCGACATTCGGACGCAACACCAGGCTCCATGGCTCCGGGAAGACGCTCGTTCGCCCGTCCCATTCGCGTCCATCCGGTGGAATGAAGCGGCGGAGCTCGTGGTTGACGCTGTCATACC
>Ga0070713_100001035_pt1 | contig 17799 bp, 15 predicted proteins | sample LARL82metaG_FD_65465 | JGI IMG/M metagenome (GOLD analysis project Ga0070713, IMG submission 65465) | Corn, switchgrass and miscanthus rhizosphere microbial communities from Kellogg Biological Station, Michigan, USA - LAR L8-2 metaG | ecosystem: Host-associated > Plants > Roots > Rhizosphere ...
GGCGCGATGTCGGTGGTCAGCGGACCCAGCGTGTAGAACGGCGCCTCGTGGCACAGCTCGAGCTGCAGGTCCATGTTCTCCTTGATCTTGTGCATGGGCACGTGGCCGGGCCCCTCGATCATCACCTGGCAGTCGTACTCCCAGGCGATCTTGGTCAGCTCACCGAGTGTGCGCAGCTCGCCGAGCTGTGCCTCGTCGTTGGCGTCGGCGATCGAACCCGGGCGCAGCCCGTCACCGAGCGAGAACGAGATGTCGTAGGCGCGCATGATCTCGCAGATCTCGCGGAAGTGCGTGTAGAGGAAGTTCTCCTGGTGGTGCGCCAGGCACCATGCCGCCATGATCGAACCGCCGCGCGAGACGATGCCGGTCACGCGCTTGGCGGTGAGCGGCACGTAGCGCAGCAGCACGCCAGCGTGGATGGTGAAGTAGTCGACGCCCTGCTCCGCCTGCTCGATGAGCGTGTCGCGGTAGACCTCCCAGGTGAGCGCCTCCGGGTCGCCGTTGACCTTCTCCAGCGCCTGGTAGATGGGCACCGTGCCGATGGGCACCGGCGCGTTGCGGATGATCCACTCGCGGGTGGTGTGGATGTTGCGGCCGGTGCTGAGGTCCATCACCGTGTCGGCGCCCCAGCGTGTCGCCCAGGCCATCTTCTCCACCTCCTCCTCGATCGAGGAGGTGACCGCCGAGTTGCCGATGTTGGCGTTGATCTTCACCAGGAAGTTGCGGCCGATGACCATCGGCTCCGACTCCGGGTGGTTGACGTTGGCGGGGATGATGGCCCGGCCGCGTGCCACCTCCTCGCGCACGAACTCCGGCGCGACGTTCTCACGCAGCGCCACGAAGTCCATCTCGGGCGTGACCACGCCGCGCTTCGCGTAGCGCATCTGCGTCACCGCACCCCCGCGCGCGGCTCGCAGCGGACGGCGCTGCAGGCCGGGGAAGCGGGCCAGGTTCTGCAGGTGCTCCGGACGCCGCGCGCCGTCGTCGACGGGCTGCACCTCGCGCCCCTCGTACTCCTCGACGTCGCCGCGCTCGCGGATCCAGGCGTCGCGCAGCGCGGGCAGGCCGGCGCGGACGTCGATGCGCGCGTTCGCGTCGGTGTAGGGACCGCTGCAGTCGTAGACGCGCACCGCAGCGGGCTCCTCGCCGTCCAGCGGGGTGAGCAGGATCTCGCGGACGGGCACGCGCAGATCGGGGCGCGATCCCTGCACGTACGCCTTGCGGCTGCCGCGGATCGGCGACCCGGCGGCGGTCGGAGTCTCGAGGATCTGTGCCATTGTGCGCGTCTCCTGCGGCGAAGGGCACGCAGGGCGCGGCACGAAGACGTCCGGCGACGCACGCGCGTCATCCGGCGGCTCGGTGATCGCCCGCTTTCCCTTCGCTGGTACTGACCAGATCAGGTTCTAGGAGTTGGTGGTCCTGATACCACCTCTCAGCTACTCGCTCCCCCAGCGGGACCTATTCGGATGTGCTGGCAAGGATACGCCCGCGGGGCCGCCGCCGTGGCCGCTCAGACGTGCTGCTCGCCGAGGGCCGCGGCCACCGCCCGGAAGCCGTCGAGGTCCCCGGCGGCGACGCGGCGGCTCACCGCGCGCTCGACCGCGCGCAGCGCCCGAACCACGCGCTCCGCCGCCGCCTCGCCTTCCCGGGTCAGGCCGACCAGCAGCGAGCGCCGGTCGTCGCGGTTGAGGGCGCGCTCGACCAGGCCGCGGGCCTCCAGCCGGTCGAGGATGCCGCTCAGCGTCGAGGGGCGGTGGTGCAGACCGCGCTGCAGCTCGCCGACGGGCTGCGGCGCCTCGGCCGCGAGCAGCGCCAGGACGTGCGCCTCACCCTGGGAGACGCCCAGGTCGGCGAGGGCGGCCTCCAAGTGGAGGCCGACGGCGTGGGTGGCCCGCTGCAGCTCGAGGACGAGCAGGGGCCTGCTGCTCCGGCGGGGCGGCACGCCGCGCAGTATAGTACGGATACGAAATATTCGTATCCGTGGAGTGCAGCCGTCACCATGGACCCGCTCGACCTCGACGACGACGAGTTCCTCGCCCGCTTCGAAGCCGGTGCCTTCAGTGCCGCCGAGTTCCGCCATCGCGCCCACCTGCGCATGGCCTACCTCTACGGCCGCCGCCACGGCGTCGACGCCGCCGTCGAGCGAGCCACCGCCGGCATCCGCCATCTCGCCGCGGCGCACGGCCATACCGCCCTCTACCACGACACGCTGACCCGCGCCTGGGTGCAGGTCGTCGCCCTCTGCATGGCCCGCACCGGCGCAGCCGGCTTCGACGAGCTGATCGCCGCCCACCCCGCGCTGCTCGACAAGCACCTGCTGCTCGGCCACTACAGCCGCGGGGTGCTCTTCGGCGCCGACGCGCGCGCCCACTGGGTCGAGCCCGACCTGCTGCCCATCCCATTGGCCTAGAGTCCGCGCCATGCCAGCAGACCTCCCCGCCGCGACAGACTTCCACCCCGACGCCGACCGCATCGACCTCTCCCTGACCGCCGCCGAGATCCGCAAGCTGCCTCCCTACCTGTCGTACCAGTTCGCCCCGGTGACCAAGGGCGCGAGCTGATGGGCGTGGTCATGGATCCGGCGGGGCTGTTCAACGACGACGTCATCCTCCAGGTGCGCTTCCTCGAACGCGGCGACGACCTCGTCCTCGTCGCGCGCCTGACCGAGCAGGACCTGGAGCGCCTGCAGCCCTTCCGGCCGGCCGAGTAGACCCACACACTCGGCACGGCCGGCGCACACGGGCCCGACCCGTCGCCAGGGTCGGTCCGCTCGTGGCCTCCCGTTCCGGCCCGTTTACAATGCGGCCGTGGTCCCGTACCCACCGGTCGAGCCCCGTCTCGCCGAGATCATGGAGGCCCACCGGGAGGAGATCGTCGACCGGCTGGCCGAGCTGGAATGGGCGGCAGACCCGCGCGACCCGCGCCACCTCGTCTACGACCCAGTGCTGGTCCGCCCCCGCGCCGCGCTCTTCCTCGAGTCGCTCATCGCCGGCCTGGGCCGCGGCGACTGGAGCATCTTCGACGCCATCGCCACCACCACCGGCGAGGTGCTGCGCTCCGGCCAGCGCAGCGTGCAGGAGCTCAACGAACGCGCCCTGTCGATCATCACCATCCTCATCCCGCTGGCCTCGGCGGCCGAGGACCGCGACGAGCTGCTGGTGGCCACCTTCCGCACCATGCAGTGCCTCAGCGGCGGCATCGTCGCCGAGCACCACGGCCACCTCGTCGAGGAGCTGGAGCGGCTCAACGAGCTGAAGTCGCTCTTCATGCGGCTCACCAGCCACGAGCTGCGTGGCCCGCTCACCGTGACGCGCGGCTACGCGTCATTGATCGCCGGCGGCGACTTCGGTGACATCCCGCCGGCGGCCGCGGGCGCGGCGGGGTCGATCGTCAGCGCCAGCGAGACCGCGCTCAGCCTCATCGAGGGCATGTCCGAGGTGGCCAGCCTGGAGGGCGAGGCCGGCGTGCTCAAGGTGACCGCGGTGCACCTGCGCGACGTCGTCGAGCGCGCCGTCGCGGACGTGCTCCCCGACGCCGAGGCCAAGGGCGTGAGCATCGACCGCAAGATCGCCGACGGCCTGCTCGAGGTCGACGCCGAGCGCTGTGTCATCGCCGTGCGCAACCTGATCGGCAACGCCATCAAGTACGGCGCGCCCGCCGCCACCGTGCACGTGCGCGCCGCCGTCGACCGGAGCCACGCCGAGATCGAGGTCGAGGACGAGGGCCCGGGCATCCCCGACGCCGACCGCGAGCGCATCTTCGAACGCTACTACCGCACCGAGTCCACCCGCGCCTCGGCCATCCCCGGCAGCGGCCTGGGCCTCTACATCGTGCGCCGCATCGCCCAGCTCCACGGCGGCGACGTGCGCGTGGCGGCGACGTCCGCCCACGGTTCGCGCTTCACCTTCTCCATTCCCGCCCGCGACGCGTAACCCGCTTCCGTACCGGAGACGCGGGGCTCACTTCCCCTGGCGAGCCCCGCACCCCGAGTCACACCTCGGCGTCTCCACTGCCCCGGCGGCGCCGAGCTGCCATCGTCGAGCGCACATGCGCAAGCGGTGCGCGGAGAGGCATCCCTCCGCGCACCGCAGGATGCGCCCGCGTCAGGCCTCGACGACCTCCGCGTCGACCACGTCGGGCTTCACCGTCTCCGCACCGGCGCGGATGACCACGCCGTCCTCGACGTCGACGTCGACGGTCGAGCCCTCGTGGAAGCGTCCTTCCAGGATGGCCATGGCGATGGGATCCTGCAGTCGCCGCTGGATCACCCGCCGCAACGGGCGCGCGCCGTAGGTGGGGTCGTAGCCCTCGCCGGCGAGCAGGTCGAGCGCCGCCGGGGTGATGTCCAGGGTGATGTGGCGCTGGGCCAGGCGGTCGCGCAGCGCGCCGAGCTGGATCTCCACGATCTGCCGCAGCTGCGCCCGGTCGAGACGCGAGAACAGGATGATGTCGTCCACGCGGTTGAGGAACTCGGGACGGAAGGCCTGCCGCAGCGCGTCCAGGACCCGCTGGCGCATGGCCATCTGCTCCGCCTCGCCGGCGTCGTGCGGCATCTCGGCGATGATGTGCGAGCCGACGTTGCTGGTCATGATGACCACGCAGTTCCGGAAGTCGACGGTGCGGCCCTGGCCGTCCGTCAGGCGCCCGTCGTCGAGCACCTGCAGCAGCACGTTGAAGACGTCGGGGTGCGCCTTCTCCATCTCGTCGAGCAGCAGCACCGCGTAGGGACGGCGGCGCACCGCCTCGGTGAGATAGCCGCCCTCCTCGTAGCCGACATAGCCGGGCGGCGCACCGATGAGTCGCGCCACCGAGTGCTTCTCCATGAACTCGCTCATGTCGATGCGCACCATGGCGTGCTCGTCGTCGAAGAGGAACTGCGCCAGCGCGCGCGCCAATTCTGTCTTGCCGACGCCGGTGGGACCGAGGAAGAGGAACGAGCCGACCGGCCGGTTGGGATCGCTCAAGCCCGCGCGGCCGCGGCGCACCGCGTTGGCCACGGCGTCGATGGCGTCGTCCTGTCCGATGACGCGCTCGTGCAGTCGCTCCTCGATGTGCAGCAGCTTCTGCATCTCGCCTTCCAGCATCTTGCTGACCGGCACGCCGGTCCAGCGCGACACCACCTCGGCGATGTCCTCCTCGTCGACCTCCTCCTTGAGCAGGGGACGGTCGCCCTGGATCTCGCGCAGGTGCGCCTGCTCGGCTTCGAGGCCGCGCTGCAGCTCGGCGAGCTGCCCGTAGCGCAACTCGGCCGCGCGGCCGAAGTCGGCCATGCGCTCGGCGCGCTCGGCGTCGTGCCTGCCCTGCTCGATCCTCTCCTTGATCTCGCCGATGGCGGTCAGCGCGCCCTTCTCCTGCTGCCAGCGCTCGCGCAGGCCGGTGGCGCGCTCCTGCAGATCCGCCAGCTCGCGCTCCAGGGCCGCGAGTCGCTCGCGCGCGGCGGGATGCTCCTCCTTGCGCAGCGCCTCGCGCTCGATCTCCAGCTGGCGGATCTCGCGGTCGACGACGTCCAGCTCGGTGGGCAGCGAGTCGATCTCGATGCGCAGCCGCGAGGCGGCCTCGTCGACGAGGTCGATGGCCTTGTCGGGCAGGAAGCGGTCGGTGATGTAGCGGTTGGAGAGCATGGCCGCGGCCACGATCGCGGAGTCGGTGATGCGCACGCCGTGGTGCACCTCGTACCGCTCCTTGAGGCCGCGCAGGATGCTGATGGTGTCCTCGACACTGGGCTGGTCGACGTACACCGGCTGGAAGCGCCGCTCCAGGGCCGCGTCCTTCTCGATGTGCTTGCGGTACTCGTCGAGAGTTGTGGCCCCGATCGCCCGCAACTCGCCGCGCGCCAGGGCGGGCTTGAGCAGGTTGGCGGCGTCCATCGAGCCCTCGGCGGAGCCGGCGCCGACCAGCGTGTGCAGCTCGTCGATGAAGAGGACGATGCGGCCGTCGCTGGAGGTCACCTCGCGCAGCAGCGCCTTGAGCCGGTCCTCGAACTCGCCGCGGTACTTGGTGCCCGCCACCAGCGAGCCGAGGTCGAGCGCGACGACGCGGCGATCCTTCAATCCCTCCGGCACGTCGCCGGAGGCGATGCGCTGGGCCAGGCCCTCGGCGATGGCGGTCTTGCCGACGCCGGGCTCGCCGATCAGCACCGGGTTGTTCTTGGTGCGCCGCGAGAGCACCTGCATGACGCGGCGGATCTCGTCGTCGCGGCCGATCACCGGATCCAGCTTGCCGCGCCGCGCGGCGTCGGTCAGGTCGCGGCCGTACTTGTCGAGTGCCTCGTACTTGGCCTCGGGATTGGCGTCGGTGACGCGCTGCGAGCCGCGCACGGCTTCGAGCACCGAGTAGACGCGGTCGCGGGTGACGCCGGCCTGCTGCAGCAGCCGCGCCGCCTCGCCCTGCTCCTGCGCGGCCAGGGCCAGCAGCAGGTGCTCGGTGGAGACGTACTCGTCCTTGAGCCGGTTCATCTCGTCGAAGGCGGCCATCAGGACGGTGCGCAGCCCGGGGCTGACGGTGGGCTCGGCGCCGCCGCCGACCTGCTTGGGGCGCGAGTCCAGCGTCGCCTGCAGGCGGGCGCCGAGCGGCTCGGGCTGGACCTCCAGCCGGCGCAGCAGGGTGGGCACCAGGCCCTCGGGCTGCTCGAGCAGCGCGAGCAGCAGGTGTTCCGGATCGACGGTGGCGTGCTGCAGGGTCTGGGCCAGCTGCTGGGCGGCCTGCAGGGCTTCCTGCGAGCGTTCGGTGAAGCGGTCGAGCCGCATGGGGGTGGTCGGACCTCCTGTCGGGATTGCAGGGTCTGCATACCCTCACCGGCCGCAGCCTAATCTGCGGGCGCACCCCCCGCCCTGCGAGACTACCGGGCCATGAAGCTGGGATTGATGTTCGCCAACGTCGGCGCCGCGGTGGCCCCGGAGGGGGCGGCCGCCATCGCCCGGCACGCCGAGCAGGCGGGACTGGAGTCGCTCTGGACCGTCGAGCACGTGGTGGTGCCCGCCGGCTACGAGTCGAAGTACCCCTACAACAGCAGCGGCAAGATGGCCGGCGGCGAGGACGCGCCCATCCCCGACCCGCTGATCTGGCTGGCCTACGTGGCCGCGCACACGGAGCGGATCAGGCTGGCCACCGGCATGCTCATCCTGCCGCAGCGGTCTCCGCTCATCACCGCCAAGGAGCTGGCCACCCTCGACGTGCTCTCCAAGGGACGGGTGACCCTGGGCGTGGGCTTCGGCTGGCTGCGCGAGGAGTTCGAGGCCATCGGAGTTCCCTTCGACGGCCGCGGCAAGCGGACCATCGAGGCCATCAAGGCGATGCGCGTCCTCTGGTCCGACGACCAGCCCAGCTTCGAGGGCGAGACGGTGCGCTTCCACGACGCGCGGATGTGGCCCAAGCCGGTGCACCGCCGCATCCCCGTCGTCCTGGGCGGCCACACCGAGCTGGCCGCCCGACGCGCGGGACGGCTCGGCGACGGCTTCTTCCCCGGGCGGAGCAAGCCCGAGGAGGTCAAGCCGCTGCTGGAGATCATGCGCGCCGCCGCCGAGGAGGCCGGCCGCGATCCCGCCTCCATCGAGATCACCCTGGGCGGCCGGGCCGATCCCGCCTTCGTCGAGCCGCTGCTCGAACTGGGCGTCGACCGCATCGTGCTGCCGCCCGGCGGGTTCGACGTCGACTCGGTGAAGGCGGGCATCGACCGGGCGGTCGAGGCGCTCGGCGGGCTGGTCACCGCGTAGGAGCGCCGCGGCGCCGCTACCATGTGCGGCGCCGCCGGTTTTCCTGAGGCGGCTTCGCGGTCGGGAGGAGGAACCACAGCATGGGCCGGACGGAGTCCGACGAGGCGCGCATGCGCTCGCTCGCCCTGGGCCTCAGCGCCACGCGAGTGGCCGTCGGCGCCATGGCCATCCTGACGCCGCGCGCGGCCGTCACAATCATGGGCTTCCCCGCCGCGCAGGACAGCGCCACCGCCCGGCTGGTCGGCCGGCTCTTCGGCACCCGAGAGATCGCCCTGGGCGCCTACACCGCCGCGCTGGTGCGGCGCTCCGTCGACCAGCCGGACGCGTACGCGCTCAACGCCGCCGTCGACAGTGCCGACTTCGCCGTCTGCACCGCCACCCTGCTCGGCCACCGCGGGGTGGGACGCGCCGCCTTCGGCAGCGCCCTGCTGGCCGCGCCCTTCGCGGCCACCTGGCTCTGGCTCCGCGGTTCCTGCCAGGGCTGACCGGGACTGGAGAGCGCGAGAGGGTTGGCGGCAATGGGTCCACGAGAGACGCGGGGACGCTACGATGGCGCCGGCCTCTGGCCACGCATGCGCAGCCTCCTTCTCGCCCGACGTCTCCGCCAACGGCAACGCCGCGCGCTGGCCGCCGTCGCAGGACTGCTGTTCCTGGCCGTCGTGGTCGCCGCCAACCAGCCGGCCAGCGGCAGCGGCGCGCACCAGGAGGCGCGTCCCGCCGCCGCCCGCACCGTGGCGCGCCTGGCCCCGACGCCCGCACCGCCGACGCCGGTGCCACTGCTCAAGGTGCTGCACCAGCACATCGCCTGGAGCGACGACTCCGCGCAGTACGGCGGCGCGCCCGGCGTGCACGCCGACACCGGCATCCTCGTCGACATCGACACCGGCAGCATCCTCTGGGAGCGCAAGCCGCACCAGCCGCACGCGCCGGCCAGCACCACCAAGGTGCTCTCCTCGCTGGTGGCGCTGGAGAACTTCGCTGCCGACCGCATGGTCACCATCACCCCGGACGCGCTGCACCAGGCCGGCGACGAGACGGTGATGGGGTTGAAGGCCGGCCAGCAACTCAGCGTCGAGGAGCTGCTCGACGGCATGCTCACGGTGAGCGCCAACGACGCCGCCACCGCCATGGCCGTGGACACCGTGGGCATGGACGGCTTCGTGGCCACCATGAACAAGCAGGTCGAGGCGCTGGGGCTGCGCGACTCCCACTTCGTCACCTCGGTGGGCCTCGACGACCCCGACCAGCTCGCCTCCGCCTACGACCTGGCCGCCATCGCCTCGGTGGACATGACCCGCTTCCCCCTGTTCCGGCAGATCGTGTCCCAAACCGAGATCAGCCTGCCGCAGACGCAGACTCACCCCGCCTTCGACCTGGTCAACCTCAACCGCCTGCTGCGCATCTACCCGGCGGCGGTGGGCATCAAGCCCGGCTACACCGGCGACGCCGGCGCCTGCCTGGTGGGCATGGCGGTGCGCGACGGACATCGACTCATCTCGGTGCTGCTGGACTCCGACCGCCTCTACACCGACTCGCGCGACCTGCTCGACTGGGGGTTCGTGCAGGAGGGCCTGCCCTCGCAGCTGCCCACGCCGACGCCGTGATGCCGGCGGGGGAGGCGCAACCCGGTCCGGCGCAGGTCCAGATCCGCCCCCTGCGCGAGGGTGACGCGCCGCTGCTGCTCGACCTCTACCTGCGCAACGCGCACTTCCTGCGCCCCTGGGAGCCGCTGCATGACGACGTCTGGCTGACGCCACGCGGCCAGGAGGGCGCGCTGGTCGCCGCCCTGCGCGCCCAGCAGCAGGGCGTGCTGCGCGACTTCCTGATCCTCGACGGCGGCGTCCCCGCGGGCCGGGTCACCCTCAGCGAGATCAGCCGCGGCGCCTTCCAGAACGCCTACCTGGGCTACTTCGTCAGCGAGGATCGCAACGGCCGCGGCGTGGCCGGTGCGGCGGCGCGGCTGGCCATCCGGCACGCCTTCACCGCGGAGCGGCTGCACCGCGTGCAGGCGGCCATCATGCCGCGCAACGCGGCCTCCATCCGCGTCGCCGAGAAGGCGGGCATGCGCCGCGAGGGTCTGGCGCTGCGCTACCTGCGCATCGACGGCAGGTGGGAGGACCACCTCGTCTACGCGGTGACCGCGGAGGAGTGGAGCGGAGCCTAGCCGGCGCCGCTGCCGCTGCTGCGCAGCAGCCGGGCCACGTGGACGCGGCGGCGTGGCGGTGACTCGAGGATGCGCGGCAGCATCGGGCCTTGGTGCGTGTCCATGGGCGCCTGCGCGGCGGCCATCGCATCGCTCGCGGACGAGGTCCACAGTGCGCCGACCACCAGCGCGTCGAGCAGCAGGCTGAGCAATGCGGCGGGCGTGAGCACCTGGCTGAGCACGGCGGCCGCGTTGACCACCTCCAGGCAGGTGAGCGCCACGCGCGACTGCTCGGAGAGCCGTCCCAGCAACGCGCCGGCGCCGATCACCGCCAGCGAGAAGCTGATCTGCACCGCGCCGACGACGAGCAGCGCGTCACCGTCGGCGGCGCCCTCCGCGCGCCAGCGCAGCAGCGTGGCGGCGCCGAGCAGGATGCCGAAGACGCCCTGCGTCGCCGCGGCCAGCCGGGCGACGCGCAGGGCGCCGGGCAGGACCATGACCGGATGGCCGGCGGCGTCGAAGAAGGCGCGCGGCGCCGCGTCGGGCGCGTGGCGATCGTCGCCGTCGCGCCATCGAGCACCGTCCCACCACCGATCAGCCATCGACGGGACAAGCTACGCCGCCGCGCTGCGGGATCCCTGACGCACCGGTCACGAATCGCCGACGCCGGCTACGCGGTCTCCGCCCTGCGCCGGTGCCGCCGGTCGGTGAGCACCTGCCGGGCCTCCTCGTAGGTGAGGCAGGAGGCCACGAAGGCGGCGTGGCTCCAGGTCAGCGGCGCCACCGAGAGCGGCTCACCGGTGTGCGGGTGCACCTGCTCGGGCAGCACCCCCGAGCGCAGCGCGTGGCGCTGCACCCAGTCCAGCAGCGGCAGCACCGTGGCGTCCAGCTCGGCGGCGCTGCGCGCTATGCGCGCCTGCCAGTCGGCCATCCAGAGCGTGCAGATGATCCAGGGATTGCCCGGCACCTCGTCGGAGATCTCGACGCACTGGTAGTAGTCGCGCTGGTAGCGGGCCATGCCGCCGTCGCCCTTGCGCAGCCAGAGCGTGTCGCGCACCTGCTCCATGGTCGAGACCACGCGCGGATGGTCGGGCTCGTACATGCCGAAGGCCCACAGCCCGAAGAGGCTGGCGTCGACGGTCATGTCGCGCTCGTAGCCCCAGCGCGCGCTGCGCGGCACCAGCTGGCGCGCGAAGCGGCCGTCTTTCTCGCTCCAGAGCAACTCGTCGGCGGCGGCACGCATCTCCCTGGCGGCGACGCGGTAGATCTGCGCCTTCTCGGTCTCGCCGAACTCCTCGGCGATGTCGGCCGCGGCCCTGAGACCGCCGTGCACCGCGGCGACCGTGAAGGTGTGCACGCCGCGGCGCTCCTCCCACAGGTCCCACGACGGGCGGGGCAGGCGCGTGGAATGGTCGCGCCATGAGGCCATGAAGTCGGCGGCCTTCTCGACAACGGCGTGGTACAGCGGCTTGACGAACTCGGTGTCGCGCGTGTGCGTGAAATATTCGCCGAGCGCCCACACCACCAGCGCCGTCTCGTCCTCCTGGATGGGCAGCTGCGGCTGCCCGTCGCCGAACCAGGGATGCCACGACGATCCCAGCGAGCCGTCGGGGTTGTACTTGTGCAGCAGGTAGCCGCGACCGCCGCCGAAGCGCTCCATGCAGAAGCGCAGGAACTGGCGCAGCGGATGCGGATACCCGGCGCGGTCGAGCGCGCTGCCCACCAGCGCGCCGTCGCGCGGCCAGACGTAGCAGTAGGTGTCGCGCGCGTGCTCGAGGATGTCGCGATCGGTGGCGGCGATGACGCCGCCGCCCTCGTCGATGAGCGCGCGCGTGATCAGCAGGCTGCGCGTGTACAGCTCGAGCAGGTGCGGCGGCAGCGACTCGACGCGCTGCGACGCGGAGTTGACCCAGCCGCGCCAGTACTTGCGGGTGCGGTCGAGCAGCTTCTCCGGCGAGGTGTCGCGCACCATGCGGTCGAGCGCCTTCACCTCGCGATACGCGGTGGCCACGCACATCCAGACGTGCCCGGTGGCCTGCCCGCCCGCCGGCACTGCCAGCGACAGCCCGACGCAGGAGTCGACGGCGCCCTGCTCGATGGCGTGGCCGCTCAGCTCGCCGTCCTCAGCGTCGGCCCAGGTGCCCGCCAGGCCGTGAATGCCGGTTCGTCCCGTCGTGTAGAGGCGCACGCCCGCACGCCCCTGCGCGCCCGCGTTGATCAGGAAGTAGCGGCTGCCCTTGTAGTGCAGCACGGCCTGCAGCTCGGGGTCGAAGAAGGCGGTGTCGCCGACGTCGGTGCCGCTGATGTTGAGGTCGTGGTGGGCGAAGACGCGCACCTCGCGCGGGCGGCCGACCAGGTCGCGCACGGTGACCTGGCGGAGGAAGACGTCGGCCTCGAAGTCGACCGCGGCCCGCAGCCGCACCTCGATGCCCAGGTTGGAATGCGTGGCCACCACGTCGGTGACCAGCGTGTCCGCCTCGTAGGCGACCACCCGCTCGAAGGAGTCCAGCCAGGCGAACACCCCGTCGGACCAGAAGCCGAGCCGGCTGGGAGCGCCGGCATGGTGCTCGGAGCCGACCGACGGGTAGTAGAGGTCGCGGACGCGACAGCCCTCGTCGAGGTTGACGTGGAGGCGGCCGTTGCCGAGGACCAGGGAGCGGGGCACGTCCCGGCCAGTATAGGAGCGGCCCGCAGCCGTGGCGCCCGGAGCGGGACACGGCTGCGCGCCGTGCCCGCTCCGGCACGCCGGGATGTCAGGTGTTGCTCGCGGTGCAGGACCCGTTGGCCGAGTTGTTGATCCGGAAGTCGACCGCGCTGGTGAACTGATCCAGCGTGAGCGGCGGAGTGCTGGCTCCCTGCAGTGAGAATCCGCACACCTCGTCCATCAGCGAGTAGATGCCGGTCGCCGAGGAAAGCTTGACGGACGAGGTCGGGAAGCTCGCCGCGTAGTTCGTGACGCACGCGAGTCCCACCATGGAGTACTGCATCGTCGCGTTGAACGCGAAACTGCCGTAGGCATCCTGGTACTGGAAGCTGACCACCCCGGTCGTCCCCGAGCTGGTGCCGCAGGGGAGCTGGCTGGGCGACGTCGGGAAGGTCACCGTCGCAAGCACCACGCCTGCCGTCCACACGCCACCGGCTGCCACGGGGCCGGGCGCGGCGTTGGTGTTCACCGAGACGGCGCACTGGTACATGGAGATGATCCCGGACGCGTTCGAGTTCACCTCTTCGGGGCAGTTCTCCGGTCCCTGCGCCGAGCCCGGCACCTGGGTCACCGCGGTCTGCAGGCCGATGGCCTCGACGCCGGTCGCGTGAAACAACCCCAGGCTGGCCACCGCGACGCCGATGACAAGGCTTCGATGAATCGCACGTCCTCGCATTCGATTTCCGCCCATGACATGAACCTCCCTTCAACCGGCACGGATTGCCGTGCAGCCATCTTATGGACGCTGGGTCGAATGTCAATAATGGGAAAATTTATCCACTGACCCGACGGTCAGTAGTGCAGAACGCACAAGCTGCGTGGGCTTCGTTGCTTTCGTCGTGTTGTTGACAACCTTGTCGAAAGCCTCGACACTGACGGGCCTGGAGCAGCGCCGAGCTGCTGGAGTTCTTGGCGATCGTCGCGGATCGCCGGGGAGGGTTGAGCCATGCGGCGGATAGTGATTCGGGGTTGTGCTGTGGCCGTGCTGACGGTGGCCGGCTTCGGTGCCGGTCCCTTACCCGCGGCACACGCGGCCACGGGCGCTTGCATCTCGGACTACTCGGGGGATGAGCTCAATCCCGTCGTCGCCCGGAGCGACCTGCTGGCGGTGACCGACTCGTCGCGCACCTACGGGGACATCCTGGGCGCCTGCGCCACCGCTGGCGCGACCAACAGCATCACCCTGACCATGGGCAGCGTCCTGACGTCCTCCGGCTACCCGACGGTCCAGGGCGACATCGGCATCGTCTACGAGGCCTGCGCCGACATCAACGGTCCCATTGCCAGCAACATCGTCCAGATCGGCGTCGACCACCGCGGCGGACCCGTCTTCGACGGCCCCTACCCGCCCAGCCAGGGATTCAAGATCTGCACCTGGTTCTCGATCCAGGCGGCGACGCCGAACGACTACGGCATGGAGATCTACGACCCCGACGGCAACCTCACCTCGTTCGACTTCCCGTCGCTCCCCGGGTTCCCGGCTCCGGTGATCAGCGGCAACAGCGTGACGCTGAGCATGCCCAGCACCATGTGCTTCACCGCCGATGCACCGGCGCCGCCCTTGGTCGGCATCCAGCGGACCTACTGCGACCCCTTCTTCAACGGCAGCTCGCTGCAGAACATCGTGGTCAGGACGAAGGCAGCCCTCCGTGGGCAGGCCCCCTTCCCGGTCTGCGTGAACGCCAACCCACCCGGACTCAGCTGCAACGGCAACCAGGCGGTCGGGCCGGACTTCCAGGTCATCTGCTGGTATCCGCCCGACCCGCCCAGCCCCTACTCGGTGATCTGCATCTATCTCCCCGATCTCCTCATGGACTGGGCTCCTGGCAGGATCACCTGCAGCACCCCCGGCATCGGCTGCTCGTCCGCGGGCACACCGGCGTCCAGCCCCACAGCGGCGGGCAACGGGTATGACCCCGGCCTGACGCCGATTCCCGCAGTGACGCCGACCTGCACCAACCCGCTGAACCCCGGGCCGAGCACCATCCCGCCGGCGAACAACCCCCTTGTCACGTGCGGCGCGCTGCCGTACACCTGGAACTACAACCCCTGCCAGGCCGGCAACAGCGGCAACGGCGGCCAAGACCAGGGCAACCTCTACACCGCGACCAGCAAGGTTGGCGCGCCCTGCCCGGTGACCTCGACCACTCTCACCGGCGAGTACACCACCGACTACGGCCGGATCACGCCAGCCCAGCTGCCAAGGATCCTCGGCTTCACCGTGGGACCCACGTTCCTCAACGACAACGGCTGGAACGCCTGAACACCCGGGCGGGCGCCCCTCGGCCACCGAGTGGGCGTCCGCCCGCGACCGTGACCCCCTCGTTGCCGAAGCGTGGACGAGGGGTGTCCGCCGCGACCGTATAACTGTCCCCACAAGGACCCGAGTTCGAGGTTGCGTGTGCTCGCTGCCGCCCGTCGTTCCGCACCGGCCCCGGCGCCGCTGGAGGCTGCCCCGCCCACCGCTGCCGCGCGCCCGCCGATGCGTGACCTGTCCGGCACCGTGGAGCGGGATCGCCGGGCGGGCATCGAGCGGGTCATCGAGCTGGGCCGCTGGCTGATCCTCATCTTCGCCGCGGTCACGGCCAACTTCTCGACGTCGCCGGCGATCCGCACCGGAGAGGTCAACCTGCTGCTCGGCTCCTGGGCGCTGTTCAACCTAGCGGTGACGCTGGCCCTGGTGGCCCGCCACCTGCCCGGCAAGCGCACCCAGTACGCCATGACCGGGCTGGACATCGCCGTGGCCACCGCGCTGGTCTACATGACCGGCGGCTTCGCCTCCAGCTTCAGCCTCACCTTCTACGTGGTGGTGATCGCCTCCAGCCTGCGCTTCGGCATCAAGGGCAGCCTGGCCTGCGCCACCATCATCAGCGTCTCGTACATCTGGGCGGGCATGTGGACGGCCAAGCGGCTGCCCACCTACGACGTCTTCGCCTCGCACATCTTCCTGTACTTCGTCGTCGCGCTGGCCACCGGGCTGCTGGCCCGCGAGCTGGCCGGCGCCCGCGCGCGCCAGATCGCGCACACCTACGAGCTCGAGCACGCCGCCTTCATGGAGCTGCGCGAGGTCGACCGCCTCAAGACCGACTTCATCATGCTCGCCTCCCACGAGTTGCGGACACCCCTGGCCAAGATCAAGGCCTGGCTGATGCTGATGCAGGACGCCGGCGACCGCCTGCCGCTCGACGCGCAGCGCGAGGCCACCGAGGTGCTGCGCAGCGAGACCGAGTCGCTGGCCCGCCTCACCGACAACCTGCTCTGCATCGCCCAGCTCGAAGCCGGCGAGATCCGCCTCAAGACCGGCCCCGTCGACCTCGACGAGGTCATCGAGCAGGTCTTCGCCCGCTTCGTCGAGGCCGCCGACCGCCGCCGCTTCCAGTGCGCCATCCCCGACGACGCGCGCCGCGTGCTCGCCGACCACGAGCGCCTCGCCCTGGTTCTGGCCTGTCTTGTCGACAACGCGCTGAAGTTCTCGCCCGAGGACGAGCCGGTGCGGCTCAGCGCGCAGCGCGACGGCCGCGGCGTGCGCATCGACGTGCGCGACAACGGCCGCCGTCTCGCCGACGACCAGATCGACCGCATCTTCAACTCCTTCTACCAGGTCGAGTCGCCGCTCACCCGCCAGCGCGGCGGCTGCGGCGTCGGGCTCTACCTGGCGCGCCAGCTCACCGAGCGGATGGGCGGGCGCATCTGGGTCGACAACAAGGCGTCGCGCGGCAACACCTTCAGCCTCACCCTGCCACTCAGCTAGGACCCGGACAGCCGCCGGCTGCGGCTACCCTGGGCGCGTGCCGCATCAGTACGACGTCGCCGTCGCGGGCGCGGGGATCGTCGGCTCCGCCATCGCCTACGAGTGCGCCGCGCGCGGGCTGCGCGTGGTGCTGCTCGACCGCGAGGAGCCGGGCTCGAAGGCGTCCGGCTCCGCGGCGGGGATGCTGGCGCCCTGCAGCGAGGCGCATGAAGCGGGGCCATTCCTCGACCTGGCGCGTGCAAGCCTGGCGCTCTGGCCCGACCTCGCCCGGCGCGCGCAGGAGGACTCCGGCCACGATCCCGAGCTGAACCTCGACGGACTGCTCCGCGTCGCCCTCGACGACGAGACCGCGGACGACGTGCAGGCCCGGCTGCGCTGGCAGCGCGACAGCGGCATCAGCGCGGGCGAGTGGGTCGACGCCGCGGCCGCGCGCGAGCTGGAGCCCGCGCTGGCGGACGGGATCCTCGGCGCGGGCTGGTACCCGCACGAAGGCCACGTGCACAGCCGCCCCGCCGTGCGCGCGCTGGTCGAGGCGTCGCGGCGGCACGGCGCGGAGGTGATCGTCGGCGCCGCCGTCGCCGGACCGGCGCGCAGCGTGCCCGGCGTGCGCCTGCAGGGCGGCGAGGAGATCCACGCCACCCGCACCGTCCTCGCCGCCGGATCGTGGCTCGCCGAGCTCTCACAGGCTTTCGGCGCGGCGCTGCCGATCAGGCCGGTGCACGGCCAGGTCGCCGTGCTGCACGGCGTGCCCTCACCGCCCCGGCGCGTGGTCTACGGCGGGCTGCACGGCTACGTGGTGGCCAAGCGCGACGGCACAGTGCTGGCCGGCGCCACCGAGGAGGATCGCGGCTTCGACGTCACGCCCGACCCCGAGGTGACCGCGAGGCTGCAGGCCAGGGCCGCCCGGCTGGTCAGAGGCGCCGCCGAGGCCACCGCGGTGCACGCCTGGACCGGCCTGCGTCCCTGCGCCCCCGACCGCCTGCCCCTGCTCGGCCCGCTCCCCAGCGAGGCGAGCGGCAGCGTGCTCGTCGCCGGCGGCCACTACCGCAACGGCGTGCTGCTCGCCCCGGTGACCGCGCGCGGCATCGTGGCCATGCTCACCGGCGAGGGCACCCCGGACGGCTGGGAGGCCTTCGACCCGCGCCGCTTCGGCTGAGGCTGACGGGCGGCGGCGCCGGGCGTTACGCTCCGCTGCCCTGACACCCATGCGACTCACCGTGCTCGGCAGCGGTTCCGCCTTCAGCGGCGCCGGCCACAATGCCTGCTACTGCCTCGACGGGCGCCTGCTCGTCGACTGCGGCTCGCCCGCGCAGCTCCTGCTGCCCCAGGCGGGCGGCTCGCTGGCCGGCGTCGACACCATCCTGCTCACCCACTTCCACGCCGACCACACCGGCATGCTCCCCGTCGTCCTCGGCGCCCGCGCCCTCGCCGTCGAGAACCCGCGCCCGGTCCGCCTGGCCGGCCCGGTGGGCACGCGCGAGATCGTCGA
>Ga0070713_100001037_pt1 | contig 17771 bp, 16 predicted proteins | sample LARL82metaG_FD_65465 | JGI IMG/M metagenome (GOLD analysis project Ga0070713, IMG submission 65465) | Corn, switchgrass and miscanthus rhizosphere microbial communities from Kellogg Biological Station, Michigan, USA - LAR L8-2 metaG | ecosystem: Host-associated > Plants > Roots > Rhizosphere ...
TTGGGACGGCACGCGAGAAGTGGCAGATGGATGGACTGTCGAAAGAAGCCAAAGCGCTTTTGAAAAAGACCGACGGCGGGACCAAGCTCGCGTCATCCGGCGATGCCGTTCGTGAACTCGAAGCCCGCTTGCTAGCCCATGCCGCGAACGTCCACACTGAGCATGGCTTCCACGCGAAGGAAGTGCAGAGCTGGAAGACTTGGGCCAAATCGGTGCGCTTGGGCAAAGTGAAATTGACGCCGGACGAAGCCAAGACGCAGCTCGAGTCGGTGGTCGCGCGTCTCAATAAACAGTTCGGAGCCAAGGGAACACTTCCCTGGCAGGCCAAGCTCCAGCGTGCGCCTCGAAAAGCTTAGCCGGCGAGAGCCTTTACGGCTGCAACGGCGCGATCGATTTCCTCGCGTGAATTGTAAATGTGCGGCGAGAAGCGCAAGCCTTGCGAATCACCGGACGCAGTCATCGCGATCGAGATCCGATGATGGTCCCACAGCGAATCGTAGGCCTGTTTCGTCGGAACACGGCTGATGTCGCACTTGATGACGCCGCCCGACAGCTCCGGCTCGAGGTTGGTCTTCAATTTGACGCCGCCGACTTCGGACAGCTGCCGCTTCATGTAGCCTGACAGAGACCGCATGCGCGCTTCCACCGCCGCTGGCCCGATGAGCGACGCGAAATCGATGGCCGATTCCAAAGCCACAATCCTTGGATCATCGCGCTGGCCGTAAACTTCCAGCTTTCGCGCGCCCTTGAGATGGTCGGACCATCCGGCCGTCACGATCGATGGCCAGACCTGCGCAATCCGATCGGCCCGCACGAATAGAACGCCGTTCTCGAGCGGACCCATCAGCCATTTGTGAGCGCTGGTGGAAAAGGTATCGCAGCCAATCTCTTTCAGATTCACGTCTAGCGCACCGAAACTCTGCGCACCGTCGAGATGCATCCAGATGCCGCGCCGACGGGCAATTTCAGCGATCTCGCGAGCCGGATACATAATACCGGTGGTGCTGGTGACATGCGTCACAGCGATCAACTTCGTTCGCGGCGTAATAGCTTTCTCGGCCTGCGAGATCAGCTCAGCTTTGCTGGCCGCGGGCACGCGGACCGGCAGAACGGTCACGGTGAATCCTTCGCGCTTGGCGCGCATCTTCCAGGAGTCGTTGTTGGAAGGATGATTGTGATCGTAGATGATCACTTCGTCGCCCGGCTTGAGGTCGACGCCCTCCACCACAGTGTTGGTGCCCTCGCTCGTATTCCGCGTGATCGCGATCTCGTCTGCCGAGACGCGCAGCATGCCGGCGATCTTTTCCCGCAGGCGCTCACGCAGCGGATCGTACTTCGCCCGGTTCTGGAAGGACGGATTGGACTGGAAGTCGCGCATGAACTCGGCGTGGCGATCGAGCACGGGCCGCGACGCCGGGCACACGTTGGCCGCGTTCAAATAAATCAAATTCTCTTCGAGCGGAAACTGCCGCTTTACCAGCGACCAATAGTTTTCGTTGTTGGCGTCAGGCGCGGTGGGCGCAGCTTTCAACGCAGTGCTGAAAGCCGTCCAGGAAGCGGGAAGCGCTGCCAGCGCGGGGATGGTGCGGAAGAAACTTCGCCGGGAACTTTCCATCCCCCAATTGTATGCCTATTGCAGGCGTTCAGTGAGGGTAATCGGCTCCTGGACCCGGAACGAGATGCGAGTCTCGACCGGGATCTCGGCTGGCTTGCCGCGGGTCAGCAGAACATCGGCTGTACCTGCCGCGCCACCCACGCCGGCCCCGATAGCCGCGCCCTTTCCACCCCCGGCGGCCGCTCCAATGGCAGCGCCGATCGCAGCTCCGACGCCGATTTTCGCCAGGTCGCTACCAGCAGAGCTTGCTCCATCCTTCTTGAACGACTCAGTCCGGATGCGGACGCGTTGGCCATCCGAGGTGGACAACCGGACCAGTTCGAGCCCGAGATGCGATGGACCGCCGGCTCTTCCCGGACGCTCGGCGTCCACCACTTGGCCCTCAACTCGCGCGCCGCGTTCGGCGATGATGAACCCGTCAATCACCAGCGGCTGCTCGAGCGTCGCAAGAAAACCGTCGCCTTTTTCATTCCGCGCGGCCGAAAGCGTTTCAGCGATGCGAACGGTTAGAACTGTGCCAGGCCGGATGGTTACCGTATTCGGGGTCCTGGTTTCGGGCACCTGGGGAGGCGCAGGTTGAGAAGGTTCTTCCTGCGGAGCCGGCGGCGGAGGCGCAGTAACCACCGGCGGCGCTGTGACTGTCGGCGGAGGCGGTACATCCTGAACAGGTGTCGGCGGGGGCGGCTGCGGCGCCGGCATTGGCGAGGGAGCCGGTTCCTGAGGCGGCGGGTTCTCGTTGCGGGCAATGATCACCGGCGCTTCGCGACGGGCCGGCGGCCGCATGGGAGAAGGCTTTTCGCGCACAGGCGTATAGGCTCGACGTGGTGCCGCAACAGGAGCGGGCACAGGCGCGGGCACAGCGACGGGCTGCGGATCGACCTGCGCGCTTAGGACCGCCGGAGCCTGCTGTTTGGGCTGGACCACGACAGGAGCGGGGCGTGGCGTTTCCTCGGGGCTGACGGCCACGTAGACAATGCCGGAAGCGATTACGGCCCCGGTGGCGAAGGCCATGAGGATTTTGGAATTCACGTACACCCTTCCCAGTTCATTAAACGTGTGCGCCCTCCGTTACGTTTCGCACCCTGAACCGTTAAAATGGTTTCACGGTGGCATTTCCGAGCAAATTCCAGATCGGCCCTATAGGTATCACGCCGGCTACAGTACTAGCGCCGATGGCGGGCGTTACCGATACTGTGTTCCGGCGGCTGATCCGCAACCAGGGCGGCTGCGGGCTGATTATGACCGAGTTCACCAGTGCGCACGGGGTCATCCATTCGCTCAAGGCCAAGAAGCCCGGTCGCACCTTCCGCTACCTTTATTTCGAACCGGAAGAGCATCCGATTTCGGCCCAGCTCTTCGGCTCCGATCCGCAGGTGTTAGCCGATGCCGCCAAGGCTTGTGAAGACTTCGGATTCGACATCGTGGACATCAACTTCGGCTGCCCCGTGAACAAAGTGGTGAAGTGCAACGGCGGATCAGGCCTACTGCGAGACCTGCCTCTGGTGGAGGAGATCCTTCGCAAGGTGCGTGCTGCAATCTCGATCCCGCTGACGTTGAAATTTCGCGCCGGTTGGAACGATCGCGAACTGGTGACTGTCAAGATGGCGAAACTGGCGGAAGATTGCGGAGTGCTGGCCGTCGCCTTGCACCCACGCACGCGCGAACAGGGCTATAGCGGCAAAGCGGATTGGACCAGGATCGCGGAGGTGAAAGCCGCGGTTCGGATTCCCGTCATCGGCAACGGGGACATCGTGACGCCCGAGGACGCAGTTCGGATGGTGGATGAAACCGGCTGTGACGCAGTGATGATCGGACGTACAGCTTCGTCCAATCCCTGGATCTTCCGGCAGATTCGTCAGTATCTCGAGACCGGAAGTTACGAACATCCCACCGAGCACCAGCGTTACGAGATCATGCGGACTTACTATTCGATGCTATGCGACCGCGCTGCTCCCGACGTGGTCGGCAAGATGAAACAGTTTGCCACTTACTTCACGCACGGCGTTCGCAACGGATCGAAGCTGCGCGTCGAAATCTACAAGGCCACTGAGGCAGCCCAAATTCTGGATCAGGTAGATGCTTTTTTCGACCAGGAACTCCAGGCCATCTCCGCCTGACCAACGGCGAATGAAGACAGTCAAACTTATTACGGATGGCTCGTGTATCGGCAATCCCGGCCCGGGCGGTTGGGCCTGCATTCTCCGGTACGGCGACAAGAAGCGCGAGATTTTCGGCTCGGAACCGGAGACCACCAACAATCGAATGGAGCTCGCAGCGGCTGTGGAAGGGCTGCGGACGTTGAAGGAACCGTGCGATGTAGAGATCGTGACCGATTCCAACTACGTCAAGCATGGCATCACCGAGTGGATCCACAAGTGGAAGCTGAACGGCTGGCGCACCGGCGGCAAGAAGCCGGTGGCGAACCAGGATCTCTGGCATGAGCTGGACGAAGAAGTGTCGCGGCACAAAGTGAAATGGGAGTGGACCAAAGGCCACGCCTCCCACGTCGACAACAACCGCTGCGACGAGTTGGCGCAAAATGCGGCGCGCATGCAGATTTCCAGCGAATGCGCCGAGTGATCTCGTATCACAGGTGGGCTGCCGGCGCTGCAGTAAGCGGTTCGCGCGCCCTTTGAAAATCTGCCAGTTGCGCTCTGGTTTTTAAATTGCAGCGACGGCCTGGCATGCCCACGGCCAAGTCGCAAACCCTGTCGGCTGGGCTGCACGTGGCCCTGGTTGCAGCTCTGCTGCTGTTGACCACACGATCCGCACCAGTGGCGAAGCCCGCGTTGCATCCGGTTATTGTTTTTCAACCGCGTCGCACGCCCGTGGCGCCGCATCTCGCGGGTGGCAGCAACCAGACCGCATTGCCGCCCAGACACGGCGCGCCTCCGCCCACCGCGCATCGGACCTTCATCCCGCCAGTGTCGCGGCCGGAGCCGAAGCTGCCGATGCCCGTCACGGTCGCGTTTGAATCGCCCACCATCGAGATCAACGTGCAACAAATTGGCGATCCCGCGAGCCTGCTGTCTAACGGCGGACTCGGGCTCCACGGCGCGAACGGCATTGGCGACCACGGCTGCTGTGGCGGCATCGGGAATCAAACTTCCGGAAAGCCCGGCATCAGCGGCGACGGACAAATCGGCCATAAAATCACGCCGCCTCAGCTCATCTACAAAGTGGAACCTGAGTTTTCCGAAGCGGCGCGGAAAGCAAAGCATCAGGGCGTGGTGGTGCTCGCAATAGATGTAGACGCAAGCGGCCATCCGCGAAATTTGCGGGTCCTCGAAATGCTCGGCCTCGGGCTGGACGAAAAAGCAATCGAAGCGGTGTCGCAATGGAGGTTTCGACCTGGTTATCAGGATGGCCGGCCGGTGGTCACCATGGCGACGGTGGAAGTGACGTTCCGGCTCATGTGATTGAAGCGTCGGCCTTTTTTGGCGACGCTAATTCCTCGATAGACGCACATTGCCGAGCCGAGCGATTCTGTAAATACAAAACGGCGGTGCTGCATCCCCAGAGCTTCGGCCGTCTGGATCACGCTCCCAGACGGTTGGGCTACAGCGGCACCGTCGTGTTGTTTATTTCACGACAATATTGACCAGCTTGTCGGGGACGACGATCACTTTTACTACTTGCTTCCCGTCCAGCAACGACCGGATTTTTGTGTCCGCCATGGCGTGCTTTTCCAGAGCCTCGCGCGCCGTTCCGAACGCGACGTTGATGCGGCCTCGAACTTTGCCGTTGACCTGGATCACGATCTCGGCTTCTTCGTCGCGCGCCAGTTCTGGATCGTACGCGGGCCACGGATGGTGGAAGACCGGACCGGGCTTGCCTTGCTCCTCCCATAATTCCTCGGCCAGATAGGGCGCGAACGGCTCCAGCATCAGGGTCAGTTTCTCCATCACGTCGGCCAGCACCGTCCCAGAGAGCTGCCTTTCCAGATCCGTGAGCACGTTCATCAGGCCCATCAATGCCGCGACGGAGGTATTAAAATGCCAGCGGCTTTCGAAATCGTCGGTGATTAATTTGAGTGTTTGATGAAGCTTGCGCAACGCCTTCCGGTCGGCTTCGCTCGGTTCGGCCTGGCCTTGCCCTACATTGCGCGTAACGAAACGGTAGACGCGTCCCAGAAATGCGTGGGAGCCGTTGGCGCCGGCATCGGTCCAGTCCATTTCTTTTTCAGGCGGCGCGGCGAACAGCTCGAACAGACGACCGGTGTCAGCACCGAAACGCTCGATCATTTCGTCGGCGCTCACCACGTTGCCTTTCGATTTCGACATCTTGGCGCCGTCCTTGATCACCATGCCCTGCGTAAACATGTGCGCAACAGGCTCGCTATTCGAGACGAGCCCGAGGTCGCGCATTACTTTGGTCCAGAACCGCGAGTAAATCAGGTGCAGGATGGCGTGCTCCACGCCGCCGATGTATTGATCGATCGGAAACCAGTAAGCGATCTTCTTGGAATCGAAGGGCGCGGTCGAGTTGTGCGGATCGCAGTAGCGATAGAAATACCACGAGGAATCGATGAAGGTGTCCATGGTATCGCTCTCGCGGCGCGCCGGCTCTCCGCATTTCGGACACTTTACGTTGATAAAGTCCGGGACGTTCTCGAGCGGCGAACGGCCCTTGCCGGTGATCGGAACGCTGAGCGGCAGCACCACCGGCAAATCTTTTTCAGGCACCGGAATGATTCCGCATTTCGGGCAATAGATCACCGGGATCGGCGTACCCCAATAGCGCTGGCGCGAAATGCCCCAGTCCTTGATGCGATAAGTGACTGCTCCTTTACCAAACCCGTCAGCTTCCGCCTTTGCCGTCATTACGCGGCGGGCCTCTTCGCTCGGAAGTCCGGAGTATGGGCCGGAAAGTTCGACGACGCCGTCGTCCGGGAATGCCTCTTTCATCGTGGCGGCATCGGCCAGATCGCCATCCACCGGACGGATGACCGGCCGGATCGCGATATGGTACTGATCGCAGAATTCGAAATCACGCTGATCATGCGCCGGCACGGCCATGATTGCGCCGGTCCCGTAACCCATCAGGACGAAATTGCCGATCCAGATAGGGATATGCTCGCCGCTGTAAGGATTGATGGCGTGCTTGTGGGTCGCGAGGCCTTCCTTTTCCAGATCACCGGGCCCCTTGGCGGCGCGAGAATCGATCATGCGCTTAACCTGCGCCTTCAATTCGCCGCTCGCGAGCTCGGCCACTAGCGGATGCTCGGGCGCAAGAATGATGCACGTCGCCCCGTAGATCGTATCCACGCGAGTCGTAAACACACGGATGGGCGCGCTATTATCCTCTAACCGAAAATCGATCTCCGCGCCTTCCGAACGGCCGATCCAATTGCGCTGCATGATCAGCACGCGCTCGGGCCAGCCGTCTTCCAGATCTTTGATGGCGGTGAGCAGTTCCTCGGCGTATTCGGTGATGCGGAGGAACCATTGCTCGATGGCGCGCTGCTCCACTGGTGTACCTTCGTGACGCCAGCAGCAGCCATCCACTACTTGCTCGTTCGCCAGCACGGTGCCGCATTCCGAACACCAGTTCACCAGCGACTTTTTGCGATAGGCCAGTCCGCGCTCCAGCATCTTCAGAAAGAACCACTGGTTCCAGCGGTAATACGCGGGATCGCAAGTCGTGACCTCACGAGTCCAGTCGTAACTGAAGCCCATGCGGCGGTGCTGCCGCTTCATGTTCTCGATGTTGAACATGGTCCACTCGTAGGGGTCGCGCTTGTTGGCGATCGCGGCGTTCTCGGCCGGCAGACCGAAGGCGTCCCAGCCCATGGGATGAAGGACGTTGAAGCCGCGCATGCGCTTGTAGCGAGCTAAAGCGTCGCCAATGGTGTAGTTGCGGATGTGTCCGATGTGCAGCACGCCGCTCGGGTACGGCAACATTTCGAGCACGTAGAACTTGGGCTTGGTGGAATTTTCCTCGGCCTGAAAGAGGGTGGAATTATTCCAGCGCTCTTGCCACTTCAGTTCGATCTGCTGATGGTCGTACGGCTTTTCCGGCATAGCTTCTTGAGTGTTTCGATATTCCTCGCGTCATCGCCTTCTTCGTCGATCGGTGTCTCGACGATGAAGGCCTTCCAGTGAAGCTACTGATGGTTGAGGATGCGGCGAAACCCTACTATTCCAATATAGCCGTGTCCGATGTCTTCGTGCCGGTCAAGGAATCTTCGCCCAATGCAGCGTGATCACACCGTCGCCCCGGCTGAAAACGAGTTCGTCTCCATCCGCTCCTAACAGCAATCCCTGCACTGGTGCGTCGCCGGCATGCTTCCATGAACCTGAGTTTCGGTCCAGACACTCGATTCCCGACAGCTTAGCTTTGCCTGCTGGAGTTTGTCGGCACAACCGCCCACTGCTCGTGAATGCGAGTCCCCCGCGCAAGTCTCGCCCCATGGGCCATGTGCCGATCACGTGGCCGTCCAGCCCGAGCTCGATCCACACAGGGTTTTCCGAAGTCGCGCCGGAATCGGCGATTGCGCCGATTCGATCGTCGGCAACCCGGAGTCTCCATAAACCGAGCGACGGCGCGCCCGGGTTCAATCCCCTGGCCGGCATAATTGAACGGGGACCATACCGGCCCATCTCTTTGCCGCCCGAATACTTGCGAAACATCATGTAGTCACGGGTCTCGTCGTAATCGGTTGAGGGATCGCGCTGCCAGCCAAAGGTCCAGAGTGAATGGTTGCGATCGAAACATACATGCGCGGGCATGTATTTGCCCGTATCGACAAACTGGGTCTGCTTCCCGGAAAAATCAAAATAAGCGATACCACCGCTGATTCCCTGTTGGCCGAGGAATGCGAAGCCGGCCGCAACCGATCCATCGGAGTCCGCCGCCACACTCGTGACACGTGCGCCATGCGGGTTTTCGACGCTGGTAAAAAATCGAAGCAGCCCATCGGGTCCGAAGACCTCGAAGCCAGGTCCACCCATTTGCTGTGTAAACAGCAAATAGCCTTGATCGAAAGTGGGGACTGGGCCGTAAGCGCCGTGACTGAAGATCACTGATTTGCCCGATTCACCGGCCCAGGCGGGCAGCAGCAAGAACAACGACAGCAGGAATCGCACCACAACAACCTCTTCGATAAGTATACTGCCGCTAATTATTGCGGCTTTTCCGGCATAGCTTCTTGATTGTTTCGATATTCCTCACATCATCGCCTTCTTCGTCGACCGGTGTCTCGAGAATGAAGGCTTTCTGGCGAAGCTTCGGATGATTGAGGATGCGGCGAAACCCTTCCATTCCAATATGACCGCGTCCGATGTGTTCGTGCCGGTCGACGTGCGAATTGAGCTCGGTCTTGGAGTCGTTGGTGTGGATGATTTTGACATTGTCGAGGCCCAGGAGATGGTCCATCTGCGCGACTGTTTTCTTGAAGCCCGCTGCAGTGGAGAGATCGTAGCCGGAGGCCAGACAGTGGCAAGTGTCGATACAGAATCCTATTTTGAGATCGGTAAGCTCACTCGCGAACTGGCGCATGACGGAGAGCTCTTCGAAGTGGCTACCCAATGCCGCGCCAGACCCCGCCGTGTTTTCGAGGAGCACGGTCAGGTTTCGATGGTCGAGCCCGTTGGCTGCTTCGGCGAGCGATCGAATGACTGCGTAGATTCCTTCCTCCACCGAGTGGCCTTTGCAGTTCCCCGGATGCGCGACCAGGTATTCGGCGCCGATCAGCAGCGCGCGCTCGATCTCGCCACGGAATGCCGCGGTCGACTGTGCTCGCAGAGTCTCGCTGCACGAGGCGAGATTGATCAGGTAATTGTCGTGGATGACCAGCGGGTAGAGATCGTGCTTTTCGCGGGCGCGATTGAGTAGCTTGACCGCGCTCGGGGCCGGTGGCGAAGCGCGCCACATGCGCGGGCTGGCCGAGAAGATCTGGAAGGTATTGCCGCCGATTTGAGCCGCGGTGAGCGCTGCGTTTTCGAGCGATTTGGCGATGGAGGTGTGTGCGCCGATACGCAAGAATCTCGATAGTACCAAACAGGCAAAATTGTTTACCAATCCGCGCCCGTGTTTTACCGAGCCGCGCCCGTTAAGGAAGCGGTTTTTCCTGCCGCTAGAGAGGCACTAGTGTGGCAAAATTTCAACCCGCTCCGCCAGACCGCCTCGAGGTATCCACGAAACCAGCTGCAACTGCTGTAGGTTCAGGAATAGGGTCACCGTCTTCGCGCATTCCACGAAGGTGAAGATCGATTGCTCCCTCGATAAGCTCACGGACTTCTTCCTGGGTTTCCCCGGCTGCAACACACCCTGGCAGATCGGGCACATAAGCACCCCAGGACGTAGGTCCCTTTTCGTAGATGACGAGATACTCCATCAACTGCTATTACACCACCAACAGCAGTGATTTAGTTTTCCAAGCCCGCTTGCCGCAGAATGCTCTTGAGCGTCTTTGGCGGCAAGTCCGTTGAGGGATGCCCTGCCACAGTTACCTTTCCTCGTTTCGTTGGATGCTTGTATTGCCGATGACACCATCCAGCTTGGCCGTCCCGCAGTCCTCAGTCACGACACCCACTACCTTTTCTTCCCTTCCCCTTCACCAAAATCCCAACTTCCACACGTTAATTCCCCACTCACCCATGTTAAATCCGAGTTAAGGAGAAATAACATGTCAGATTCAAAAACCCCCAACGGCCTCCCCAACCCCAATGGTCTCGACCGCGCCGCCGGCCCCGATCCCATCAATCGCGCCATCCACCGCGCCGCCGTCAATAAAGCGAATGCCCAGAAATCCACCGGCCCCCGCACCGAAGCCGGGAAACAGCGCTCCTCCCTCAACGCTTTGCGCCACGGATTAACCGGCCACACCATCGTCCTGCCCACCGAGGACCACTCCGCTTACCAGCGCCACTCCCAGGCATTCCTCGACGAATACCGGCCCAAAGGCGCCACCGAAATCCAACTCGTCCAGTCGCTCCTCGATACCTCCTGGCAGCTCAACCGCGCCTCCGCCGTCGAGACCAACCTCTTTTCGCTCGGCATCACTGAAATGGAAGACCGCATCCGCGCCAGCCATCCGGAAGCCGAGGCCGCCCTCGCCATGGCTCTCGCCTACCGTGAGCACAACCGCGCCTTCGCCAACATCTGCATTTCCCGCCAGCGCCTCACCCGCGAATTCCAACGCACCCTCGTTCTACTTCGCCAGATCCAGTCCGAGCGCCGCCAGAACGAAGAGCGTCAACTCGACAACGCCGCTAAGATTTTGAAAATGCACCAGGACGAAAATCTTCCCTACCAGCCCGCCGACGATGGGTTCGTTTTTTCAAAAGCCGAAATCGAGTCCTACATCGGCCGCGAAGAACGCTGGCAGCAGGCCAATGAACACGACCTTTACGAGCATGCCTAGCGTGTAGCGCGGGTCTCCGACCTGCGAATTGAGTTACTGTCCCTAATTTATCGGTACGATGGGAACATGCTGGTTCCTTTGACACCCATCCGGTGTCTACATCGTGCCGTCGATCTGTTTGGCAAGAAGGTCGGGATCGTTTCCGGTGAGCGGCAGTTTACCTATGCCGAGTTCGGTGAGCGCTGCGAACGGCTGGCGACTGCACTGAAGAAGGAAGGCATCCAGCACGGTGACCGAGTCGCCTATCTGAGCTTCAACAATCATCAGTTGCTGGAAGGATATTACGGCGTCGTGCAAGCGCGCGCGATCGTAATGCCCCTGAACGTCCGCCTCTCGCCGCTGGAGCTGACCAATATCCTGAATCACTCCGGCGCACGGATGCTGCTCTTTGAAAACGATTTTGCGCCGCTGGTGGAGATGTTGAAGCCGGCCTGCCGCGAAATCGAGCGGTTCGTCACGTTGAACGACAAAGTGCCGATTGCGAACCTCACCTATGAGGAACTGCTGGACCAAGGGCACACTGAGCGCGCCGACATCTTTAGCTTCGATGAAAACGCGATCGCCGAGTTGTTCTATACCAGTGGCAGCACCGGTACACCGAAAGGCGTCATGCTCGGACACCGGACGTTGTACTTGCATGGGATCGCGGTGGCGAGCCTGTTCCGTGAGCCCGAGACCATCGTCGATCTGCATACCATTCCGCTGTTTCATGCCAACGGCTGGGGACGTCCGCAAGCTTCGACGCTGCTGGGCCTCAAACAGATCATGGTGCGGCGCTTCGAGCCGACCGGCGTATTCAAACTGATCCAGGAACATCACGCCACCGACATGAGCCTGGTGCCGACCATGGCGAATGCGCTGCTGAATGCGCCCGATCTCGGCAATTACAACTTGTCGAGCATGCGCAACATCACGCTGGGTGGTGCGGCATCGTCGCCGGAATTGGTCGACCGCATGGAGAAGGCCTTCCATTGCGACGTGTACGGCGGCTATGGTTTGACTGAAACCGCCCCACTCCTCACTTCGGCGCGTCCCAAGCCGGGCCTGGAATACAAATCGGACGCTGACCGGCATCGCCGCCGATCGATGGCCGGATGGCCGGTCCCTGGATGCATGGTCCGCGTGGTAGACGAAAAGATGCATGATGTTGCGCGCGACATGCAGGCCATCGGCGAAGTGGTTGCCGCCGGCGATCACATCATGGAGGGCTATTTCCGCGAGCCCGACGTGACCGCCTCGGTAATGACCGGGCCATGGTTCCACACCGGCGACATGGCGGTTTGGGATGAGGACGGATTCATCCACATTGTGGATCGCAAGAAGGAGATTATCATCAGCGGCGGCGAGAACATCTCATCTTTGGAAGTGGAGAAAGCGATCTTCGCTCACCCGGAGGTGTTTGAGTGCGCAGTCGTGTCCGCTCCAGATGAAAAGTGGGGCGAGGTTCCGGTGGCCGTCGTGGTGCGCAAGCCCGGCTCGGCGCTGACCTCCGAGCAATTGCTCGAATTCCTCAACACGCGCCTGGGACGATTCAAGCTGCCCCGTGTGATCGACTTCTCGGACGAACCGCTGCCCAAGACAGGAACCGGGAAAATCCGGAAGCTAATTTTGCGGGAGAAGTTTTGGCTGGGTAAGGAGAAACGGGTCCAGGGATAGTTGTAACCTGGGAGATGGGTAGGCTCGTCTAAGGAGTCAATTGAGAACAGCGTTCTTAGTGTTGGCGTTTGCGGCCGCAGCAGCCGGCCAATATCCTGGGCAATACCCGCCCGGCCAGTATCCTCCTGGTCAGTATCCGCCTGGGCAGGGACGCTATCCCGGTGGCGGAGGCGGGCCTGGGATCCCGATGCCGAGACGGGGTTCGACCAAGACCACCGATTCAAAACAGGCTGCCGTTCAGCCGCGCAATTTCAGCGGCGTGATTCGCGAGTTGAACGACAAATCCTTGGACCTCGAAACTACCGACACCCGGATTTTAACCATCCAGTTCACCGAGAAGACCACCAAACCCGATGGTTTAAGAACGGGCGACGGGGTGGATGTCGAAGCGACCCAGAATGCGGATGGCGTCTTTCAAGCCACGACCATTAAAGTCAACGCCGCGATGGCGCGCAAGATTGACCCCAGCGGCCAGGTGTCGGCCGCGGAACCAGAAGAAGAACAGAGGACCGGCCCGCCGCCTACCATCTTGGTACGGCCAGACCAGACTGCCGCGAGCGACGAGGCCCCAAAACTGAAGCGCGGAAAGCCGGCCGAGTACGCTTCCAATAAACGGCCGAGAGATGACGATGCGTCAGACGCGCCGGACCCGCGAGAGCCAGCCAGCCGGCCGCCGGTCGCCCGCGAGCCGATCCGGCCAGAACCACCTCCACCCCCGGTTAATCCGCGTCAGGCGTTCATCGCCAAGGCCCGCGAGGTAGCCAGCACGTTCGTCGAGGGACTTCCTAATTACGTCTGCCAGGAAATGACCACTCGCTACGCCAGCGAGACGCGCGTTCCCAGCTGGAACGTAATCGATATCGTATCGGCCGAGGTGGTGTACGAGAACGGAAAAGAGAGCTACCGGAACTTGATGATTAACAACAAGCCGACGAAAAAGCCGCCCGAGGAATCAGGCGCCTGGTCGACCGGCGAGTTTGGCACTATCCTGGCAAATCTCTTTTCCCCCGGCACTGACGCCGCCTTCAAGTTCGCGCAGGACGACACCATCACGCATCGGGCAGCCTCCGTTTACGACTTTCAGGTAACGAGGCAGCGCTCTTCGTGGAAGATCTGGGTGCCCGGCCAGTACATTCTTCCGGCCTACAAGGGCTCGGTGTGGATCGACAAACAGAGCGCCCATGCGCTACGGATTGAAATGCAGGCCAAGGATATTCCCGAGGAGTTCCCGCGTATTTCCGTAGAGACAGCCGTGGATTTCGATTATATTTCGCTCGGCACGCCTGAAAAATTCCTGCTCCCGGTGCACGCGGAGGTATTGAGCTGCGCGCGCGGCTCAAACGAGTGCGACCGCAACGTGATCGACTTTCGCAACTACCACAAGTTCACCGGCGAATCGACCATCAAGTTCAATCAGTAGTAGAACCAACGCCGAACAGCGGCCGATACTTCTCTGGAAGCTTGACCGGCTTCATGTCCGAACCGAGAAAGATGTGCCTGGTTTCTCCAGAAGCCAACTCTCGCGCGGTGGAGGAGTCACAAATCTCGTAATGAAATTCGACCATCCGTGGATTGGCCCGCGCGACCCAGGTCTTGACCGCGATCTCATCGTCGTAGCGCGCCGGATAGAGGTAGCGGCAGTGCGCGTCGACCACTGCCAGGCGAATACCGTCATGGGCTTCCATGTCCTTATAGCGGATTCCGGCAGCGCGGCAATACTCGGCGCGGCCGAGCTCCATCCAGATCAGGTAGTTGGCGTAATACACGACGCCCATTTGGTCGGTCTCGGCGTAGCGCACACGAAAGCGGGTTTCATGAGAGGTCACCGCTGTATTGTAATCGGAGCCGGGAGTTTGGAGTGGGGCTTATCGATACGCCGCGGCATAAGCGGAGCGCTCGCCCATGCGATTGGCGAAGTATCCGACCACCTGCGTCATTTCTCGCAGCGCGCGCTTGCCGTTGGACACTGAGATCGGTGAGGTCAGCTCGTAAAATGCCATCAGGAGCTTGAAGTTCAGCATCAGTACGAACTGTTCCACCCGGTCCCCATTGGCGTGGAAAGCCGGACCGTGAACCAGTAGATAGGTCAGCAGCCGGTAGTCCTTTTCTATCTTCGAGCGCAGGCAATCGAGTTCGATACGTTCCCGCACTTGCGCCAGATCCTGTTGCACCTGAAGGAAGCGAAGATCGTTGGCCTCAGCGACGTCCCGGGTATAATCACGAGCCGACTTGGCGCTCAGAATCAACTGGCAGCTATAGCGAAGCCAGTAGATCAACAGGCCCAACGAAACGCCGCTCATGATTAGGCTGATGGTCATTTAAGGTGGTTTTGAAAACCTCGTACCGTCTGTGCTGTACCGTTATCTGTGGGCAGAATATCATCGGCGGGAAGTCGGTACAAGAGTTTGCATCGTTATTAAGGTCATTTTCCGGAAAGGAGCTCAGGTTTTTCCCTAGGTGCCCTTGGTCTAAGAACGTCAATCTGCGGCTCGGAATACCGGCTGCCGGGTATACTGGTCATGTATGGCGAGTCTGGTCAGCTTGAGTGTGCCCCAGTCCGATCCCGCGGTCCTGGCCCACAAGCAGGAGAAACTGTTTGCGATTCTGGCTACGATGCGGGGCGTGATGGTGGCCTATTCGGGGGGCACGGATTCGGCCTATCTGGCGTGGGCCGCTCACCGCGTGCTGGGCGATAAGGCGGTCGCACTCACAGCAGACTCGGCCTCCATTCCCGAATCGCACAAGCGCGACGCCGAGGCATTTGCCCGCGAATGCGGGTTCCGACATGAATACATCGAGACTCTGGAGTTCGACAATCCCGAGTATGTGAAGAACGATCCGAACCGCTGCTTTCACTGCAAGGACGAGCTATTTACGCGCCTCGAGGTGGTCGCCAAGGATCGCGGCGTCGAGCATATCGTCTACGGCGTGAACGTGGACGACCTGGGCGATTACCGCCCAGGGCAACGCGCCGCAAAATTTCATGGCGTCGAGGCGCCGCTGGTGGACGCCGGATTAACGAAGATCGAGATCCGGGAGTTGTCGCGGTTAGCCGGTTTAAGCACGTGGGACCGGCCGGCTGCAGCCTGTCTGAGCTCGCGGCTTCCCTACGGAACGCCGGCTACGAAGGAAACGGTGAAGACCGTGGAAGTCGGCGAAGAGGCGATCCGGGCGCTCGGGTTCCGGCAATTCCGGGTACGTTTCCACGGCGAGCTGGTGCGCATCGAGGTGGCCAAAGACGAGCTCGACAAAGCCCTGACTGCCGCCATGGCCCAGAAATTCGTGGAGATTTTCAAGCCTCTAGGATTCCACTACATCACGATCGATCTGGAAGGCTATCGGCAAGGGTCTCTCAACTCGGTCTTGAAACATTAACCGCCGCCGATAAAACAAAACCGGCTCGGCGCGCACGGTGGAGAAGGAAACAAGCGCCGAACCGGTCAGAAGGGAGCAGGACCTTCCTCCGAAGCTGTCCTGACTCAATCGAAGAATGCCACAGAAGACCGGAAGCGCCAAGGTACTTTTAGGTGCAATTTGCACGAAACGTACTATGAGCTATGGGCGCGGACGTACCATTACTGCCGAGGTTAGTTGCGGGTGCCTATGGTTTCGGTGCGGCCGGCTAGGGGCCTGACCGCGCGTCCGCCGCACACCCCGACGCCGGTGTTCAATAACGCGTTCAGCAGGTTGTAGAGAACGGCGTAGACCAACTGCTCGTTGACTGGCTGTTTTCCGGGGAGGCGAAAAGAGGCTGGGAGTTCTTTGGTGATCTGGAGGCGGATGGAGTGGGGCAGCGTATGGCCGGATCGATCCTTTTGGTTCGCCAGGAACATCGGAGTTTGCAAGACGGCGCCGGATTGCCCGTCCACGTAGAACTGGCAGCGTGAAAACCAGCCCAGGTTACCGGGATCGGCGGCATCGAATAAAAGCAAGGGTGCCTGGCGGCCGGCGGCCAATAAATCCAGGCAAAGCGATCGCTTAGTGTCCTCGATTTTGAATTCAAAACCGGCCTGTTTTGCGATATTGGCGACAAAGTCGGGATCAAGCTCCAACAACAGGAGCTTATGGTCGCCCGCCTGGAGTACCTGCATGAACTTTCATTCTACCTGTTCCCTTCTTTCGGCGACGAACGTCTGTTTAGGTGTAGGCTACCGATATGGCCGCTGTTTCCGATTCGCCGCTGGCCCGTATTGTCGATCTGCGACATCTGCGCTCCGGCGACCTGGATGCGCTGCTCGACGAAGAAACAGAGACCTGGCGTGAAACGCTGGACTGGGACTTCCGCGCATCAGCCGGCCTGGTGCGGCGATTCCTGGATATGCAGGCGCTCAACGGCTATTCCCTGTTGATGAACGGCCATCCTGTGGGTTACTGCTATTTCGTTTCTGAAGAACGGAAGGGGCTCATCGGCGATCTGTACGTAATGCGGGATTTCGCGACGGTAGAAAACGAGGAGAGCCTGTTGGGCACGGTGGTGGAAAGTCTGATGAAGACGCCTTTCGTGCAGCGCATCGAGTCACAGTTGATGATGCTGCGCACCGCTCGACAGATGACTCTGCCTCAGCATCGCTTTCTGCGGGTGCACGGGCGCAACTTCATGGAGCTGGATCTGGCACCGGGCGCCTTGTTACCGTCCGGCAAGCCCGGGTACTCGGCTCTGATCGATAGCTGGAGCGAGCGCAAACAGGACGAAGCAGCATCGCTCATCTCGACCGCCTACCAGGGTCACATCGATAGTGAGATCAACGATCAATACCGGTCGCCCGCGGGGGCGCGCCGGTTCTTGCTGAATATCATCCAGTACCCGGGTTGTGGAAGCTTCTTCCAACCGGCGTCGTTCCTGGCGCTAGAGCCGCAGAACGGGAAGCTTTGCGGGCTGTGTCTCAGCAGCCTGGTGCAAGCCGACGTCGGTCACATCACCCAGGTATGCGTGTCGAAAGCGGTCCGTGGAACCGGGCTAGGCTACGCGATGATCCGGCGGGCGCTGGAATCGCTGGCAAATCACGGTTGCAGGAAGGCGACCCTGACGGTGACGGCGGCGAATGTGGAAGCCATCCAGCTTTATGAACGCATGGGATTCCACAAGACCCGCGACTTCGCTGCCTACGTTTGGGAAGGTTTCTAGCGATAACC
>Ga0070713_100001039_pt1 | contig 17763 bp, 20 predicted proteins | sample LARL82metaG_FD_65465 | JGI IMG/M metagenome (GOLD analysis project Ga0070713, IMG submission 65465) | Corn, switchgrass and miscanthus rhizosphere microbial communities from Kellogg Biological Station, Michigan, USA - LAR L8-2 metaG | ecosystem: Host-associated > Plants > Roots > Rhizosphere ...
GAGGCGAAGACGCTCTACCCAGACATGCGCGAGACCCTCCGCGCGACCGAGGTTCTCGTGAAGGAGGGCTTCGAGCCGATGGTGTATTGCGTGGATGACCCCATCGCCGCGAAGCAGCTCGAGGAGGCAGGCGCAGTGGCGATCATGCCGCTTGGCGCACCGATCGGGTCTGGGCTCGGAATCCAGAACCGCGTCACCATCCGCCTGATCGTTGAGGGGGCGTTGGTCCCGGTACTTGTCGACGCGGGCGTGGGCACGGCGAGCGATGCCGCCGAAGCGATGGAACTTGGCTGCGACGGCGTGCTGATGAACACCGCGATTGCCGAGGCGAAGGATCCGGTGCTGATGGCGCGGGCGATGAAGGCAGCGGTAGAGGCGGGGCGCCTCGCCTACCTCGCAGGGCGCATGCAGAAGCGCCGTTACGCCGATCCGAGCAGCCCGCTCGCTGGGCTCATTTAGTCGCGGTGACGATGTGCGCCGACATCGGCGCGTCAAGGCCTGAAGATCCCTCGAAAGTCCTGAGCGACTGTTCCACCTGCTCGAACGCGCGGTCGAGACTTCCCGGCTCACGATCCTCAAGTTCGATGCTCATCGGTGTGCCGTAGCAGAGAGCGGCCGCGGCATCGCGGGCTGAGGCGCTGCGGCTCCTCAGCTCAATCGTGTCGATCTCGATCGTGTGAAAGCCGGCATCGCGCAGGTCCCGTTCGATCCTCGCCGGGTCTGAATAGCCGAACGGCCCTTCGCACAGGAAGAGCGGCGGATTGTCCGCGAACATGTCGATGAGCACGCCCTGCGTTGCTGCGCTCAGGGCATTGCGGCCGATGTCGTCCCAGATCGCCAGAAGATAATGGTCGCCGTTGCGCAGCACGCGACGCGCCTCCGAATGCCCGCGAGTCTTGTCGGGAAAGAACATGGATCCGAACTGGCAGACGACGAGGTCGAAGCTTTCGTCACCAAACGGAAGGTCCTGGGCGTCGGCCTGCAGAAAATGCACCCGGTCCGAACGGATCCGTTCCTCGGCGATGTCGAGCATCGGCTGATTGAGATCCGTTGCGACGATCTCGGCTAAAGGCAATGCTTCATGCAGCGCTCGAGTGACAACTCCGGTGCCGGCCGCCGTTTCGAGAATGCGCTTGGCCTGCAGCCGGTGCGCTCGGCGGGCGAGCTCATCCGCATACGGCTGGAAAATCAGCGGCACCATCAAACGCTCGTAGCTGGCGGGTACCGAGCCGGCGAACCTCAGTTCCATCTCCTGCATGGGAACGGCCTTCCTCGCGTCCTAGTATCGGCGGAATCGGACGCAGTTCGGCGAATAGCCCATGGTGAGGGGAACGTGCACGCAGTTTGGCGGGTTTGGCTAAAAGTCCGGAGGTGGATCATGGCCACAGCCACCACAGACTTCGCGGCAGAGCGCGAGGCAATGGTCGAGCGGCAGCTGAGGCGCCGCGGGATTAGCGAGCCCGACATTCTCGACGCCTTCCGCGCCGTGCCGCGCGAGGCCTTCATCAGCGATGAATATGCACACCTCGCCTACGGCGACCACCCGCTGCCGATCGAGGCCAACCAGACAATTTCTCAGCCCTACATCGTCGCTCTGATGATCCAGGCGGCAGCGATCAAGGCCGGCGACAAGGTGCTCGAGGTTGGCGCAGGTTCAGGGTACGCAGCCGCCGTTATCAGCCGAATTGCCCAAAAGGTGATTGGAATCGAGCGGCAGCACGACCTCGTCGAGCTCGCTCGCGAGCGGCTCAGGCGCCTTGGCTACGATAATGTCGAGATTGTCGAAGGGGACGGAACCAAGGGCTGTCGCGAGGAGGCTCCGTTCGACGCCGTCCTCGCTGCCGCGAGTGGCAGCCATGTCCCGCGCCCGCTTGTCGAGCAACTCGCGACCGACGGCCGTATCGTCATGCCGCTGGGCGAGCCGGGCTGGGTGCAGGAGCTGATCAAGGTGACCAAGCAGGGAGACGGGATCCTGCGCCAGGAAAACCTCGGTGGTGTCCGGTTCGTACCACTGATCGGCGAGGAAGGCTGGAAGAATGTTGGATCTTGAGCTCCAGGCTCTTCCGAAACTGATCGCCGAGGCTGCGGAGCGGCTTCCGGGCATCGATGAAGAGCGGTTCGGGTCGATGTTCGACTGTTTCGGGAATGCGCGCATCGTCTGCCTTGGCGAGGCAAGCCACGGGACGAGCGAATTTTACCGAGCGCGGGCGGCAATTTCCCGGCGCCTCATCCAGCGCCACGGCTTCAACATTGTCGCCGTCGAAGCGGACTGGCCTGACGCTGCGACGGTGGATCGCTACGCCCGGCATCGGCCCTGGCGGGAGGGGGAGCTCAGAGCCTTCGAACGATTTCCGACATGGATGTGGCGCAATCGCGAATTCGACGGCTTCATCCGCTGGCTGCACGACCACAATGCCAATCGCGCTTACGAGCGCATGTGCGGCTTTTATGGTCTCGATCTCTACAACCTGTCGGGATCGATACACGCGGTGGTCGACTTCCTCGAGGAGAAGGACCCCGAGCTCGCGCACCTCGCACACCGCCGTTACGGCTGCCTCGAACCGTGGGCTGAAGAGCCACAGCTCTACGGCCGCAATGCCCTCATCGAGGGTTATTCGCGGTGCGAGGTTGGCGTTGTGCAGATGCTCAAGGACCTGCTCCAGAAGCAGGTCGATTGCTTCGCTGACGAATGTGACGAGTGGCTCGACGCCGCCGCCAATGCGAGGCTCGTAAAGGATGCCGAGGCTTACTACCGAGTCATGTATCACGGCTCCGCAGAGAGCTGGAATTTGCGCGACACCCACATGTTCGAAACTCTGAACATGATCCTCGACGCAAAAGGGCCGGGATCAAAGGCGATCGTCTGGGCGCACAACAGCCATATCGGTAATGCCGCTTTTACCGACATGGGCATGCACCGCGACGAGCTCAACATCGGACAGTTGGTGAAGGAGAAATATGACGCCGGGGCTCGGCTCATCGGCTTTGGAACTCACACCGGAACTGTCGCGGCCGCGGACGACTGGGATGAGCCGATGAAAATCAAGCCGGTTCGGCCGTCACTGCCCGAGAGCTACGAGCGCGTTTCACACGACAGCGAGGTTCCAAGCTTCCTGCTTGACCTGCGTGAAGGTAAGATCGGGCGCGATATCCGCGAGGCGCTGATGGAGGCGCGTCTCGAACGGTTCATCGGCGTTATCTACCGACCCGAGACCGAGCGCTGGAGCCATTACAGCGAGGCCATCCTGCCGCGACAGTTCGATGCCTGGGTGTGGTTCGACGAGACCAGGGCGGTGATTCCGCTGGAAGGCGAGCAGAGGCCCGGTCAACTGCGCGACGAGGACGACACCTATCCATTCGGATTGTAGTGGGATTATTTCACTTCGGTTGTTGATTTACGGAAAATTCTACCTTTTTGTATCGTTATTCTTGTGAGACGCTGTCGCAGGAATAACTATGGTGCCCCGGTCCAGGATTGCCGACGAAGAGGAACTGCCGGCGGCGATTCCGCCGCAACAGCTCGCGGCGGCTGAATCGCCCGGTCGGCGGACGACGGACCTGCTTGGCAATTTCGGAGACCTCGACAGCCTGTTCGAGCAACTGTCACAGCCGGTCGTCATCGAGTTGGGCAAGCCGCTTCCAAAGACCAAATTCATGCCCAGAAGGCGGGTCGGTGACTGCCCCGCTGCGCATAATGAAGCACTTCTTGGCCGGAAGCTTGACTAAGTTACTAGGGAGAGCACTTTTTCGAACCAGTGGTGAGCATAGCGTTCGTCATTGAACGGTTTGACTTCACGATAGCCTGACGACCGGTAGAGCTGCTGGGCTTCGGTGAGCGCCTTGTTGGTTTCCAGTCGCACGACTGAATATCCCATCGCACGCGCGCTTTCTTCGAGCGCGCGGAGCAGCCGGCGAGCGAGGCCGAGGCCGCGAGCCGAAGGGGCGATCCACATGCGCTTGAGATAGGCGGCCTCAGCTGAAATCGGCTTGAGCCCGCCGCAGCCAACCGGCCGCCCGTGGAGCCGCGCCACGAGGAAAGTGCCGCGTGGAGGAGCAAACTCCGCGAGCGAGGGAACGAGACTGAGCTCCGGGTCGAAGCCGGAGTCGAACCGTTCGCCGAGCTCTCGGTAATATTCGCCCAGGCAATATTGCGCAGCGGCCCTCGTCGCGGGCTCGGGTCTGATCACGACTGCAGACGCGGAAAGGAGCCGCTCGACTTCGGACATTGCTACAGCGAGGCGCTCGCGCTGACCCTCGTTCAGCGGCGCGAGGATGGACCGGGCCAGCTCGTCCGAGTCTTGGTTGAGCGAATCGAGCTCCGCCTGGCCCTTGCGCGTCAGCCCAGCATGGCGAACACGTCCGTCTTGGGTGAGCGGCAAGGTCTCGACAAGGCCTTGCCGTTCGAGCGATCGAAGCAGCCGGCTGAGATAACCGGAGTCCAGGCCCAATCGCTGACGGAGCTCGGTGGCCGTGGCGCCATCGATGCCAATCTCGAAGAGCAGTCGCGATTCGCCGAGCGGCCGGTGACGCCCGAGATAATCGTGTTGCAACGCGCCGACTGTTTGGGTGACCGAGCGGTTGAAACTGCGGACTTGCTCGATGAGGGCTGGCACCATTGTCTGACTTTAGTCAGATAATATCGCCACATCAACTTGCCCGTCGATCGGTGACGTCCACATTACGGGCGCGCTGTGGATATCCGGGGATCTCAAGAAGTATCCTGGCAACGCGGCCTAGGCTTTCGCCTCTTCCCGGAGCTTCGTGATCGTGGTTGCGTTGCTGATCTGCTCGACGTCGGTCTTGCAGTGGAGGAGGCGAACGCCCTTGCGCTTCAGAGCTTCGTCCAGCGCAGGCTTGAAGTCTGCCGTCTTTTCGATGGTCTCCGCCCAGCCGCCGTACGCGCGGGCAAGGGCCGCGAAGTTCGGGTTCTTTAGCCCTGTCGCCGAAACGCGCTTCGGATATTCGCGCTCCTGGTGCATCCGGATGGTGCCGTAACTTGAATTGTCCACGACGACGACGAGAAGGTCCGCGCCATATTGGGCGGCGGTTGCGAGCTCCTGGCCGTTCATCAGGAAGTCGCCGTCGCCCGCCACGCAGACTACCGGTCGGTCCTTGAAGCGGAGCGCTGCGGCGACCGCCGCCGGGACTCCGTAGCCCATCGTTCCGCTAGTCGGCGCGAGCTGGGTCGGCATTGGGCCGTAGCGCCAATAGCGGTGCCACCATCCGGAGAAATTGCCCGCACCGTTGCAGACGATCGTGTTGTCCGGAAGCCGCTCGCGCATCGCTGCGACGCAGGGACCAAGATCGAGCGTGACGCCTTCTCGCGGAGCGGGCTCGCTCCACTCGAGCCATTCCTTGTGAGCCTGCTCTCCGCAGGAGAAGCGGACGAGATCGGGGTCGACCCATTCGTCGACCATCTCTGCGAACTCGCCCATATCGGCGCAGATCGGCAGATCGGCATGATAGACGGAGCCAAGCTCGTTCGGGTCGGGATGGACATGGACGAGCGTCTGGCCGGGATGATCAGGGGTGATCAATGTATAACCGTCCGTTGTCGCTTCGCCGAGCCGTGGGCCGACGGCAAGAACCAGGTCGGCGTCGCGAATACGCTGCTGGAGCTTGGGGTTGGGTCCGTATCCGAGCTGGCCGGCATAGACCTGGCAAGTGTTGCAGATCGCGTCCTGGCGGCGGAACGCGGCAGCGACTGGGATACCGTAGCGGTAGGCAAAGTTGGCGAAATGATGCGATGCGCGCGGGCTCCAGTCGGCACCGCCAACGATGGCGACGGGTGAGGCCGCTTCCTTGAGCAGTTCGAATAGGGCCTGGATCGCTCCGGGATCGGGTTCTTCAGCAACTGGCGGAACCCGCGGCCGGTCGGGCAATTCGAATTCATCGCGCAGCATGTCCTCGGGCAACGCCAGAACAACCGGCCCTGGCCGACCGGCGGTCGCGACCCGGTATGCGCGGGCGACATATTCGGGGATCCGTCGCGCGTCCTCGATGCGCGCCGCCCACTTGGCGATCGGCGCAAAGAAGGCCGGGAAGTCGATTTCCTGGAAGCCTTCGCGATCGCGGTCGGTGCGCGCAACATCACCGATGAAGAGGATCATCGGCGTCGAATCCTGGAAAGCGACGTGGACGCCCGCGCTGGCGTTGGTTGCGCCTGGGCCCCGCGTGACGAAAGCCACTCCAGGCCGGCCGGTCATCTTTCCGTCGGCATCGGCCATGTAGGCGACTCCGCCCTCCTGCCGGCAGACGACCGTTTCAATCTCGGGCGCGTCATGGAGCGCGTCGAGGACGGCGAGGAAGCTCTCGCCCGGAACGGTGAAAAGACGATCGCAGCCCTGGATCCTGAGCTGCTCGACGAGAATGCGGCCCCCGCTGCGCTTGGTCATGCCGACGCTCTAGCCGCCAAGTCCGACCGCGTCATCCACGACGGGGGATGCTCGGACCGTCCGCTCCGAATAGCGGTCCGTCGCAAATGGACGCAGCCGGAACCCACGAAAACGTTTCGTCTGCGTCCACTTCCTGGACGGGAGGATTTAATGACACGCACTGCACTGATCGCGCTTGCCGGCGGCACGGCTATCGCTCTCGCGGCACCCCTCGCGGCACAAGGTACCGGACCGGCAGCGGCCGCCGGCCAGCCAACTGCGGCGCAGGCGAGCAACCCGCCGGCTGCGACCGAGTCTGCTGTCGCGCCCGCGAATTCCGATGACCCCAACGCCCAATCGACCGATTCGAAAGCAGACCCGAAAGCGAAAACCAAGGCAACCAGCGGAACTCTTGTTCGCGCAGGTCCCAATGCCGGCGCGGTCATTGGGGGGAAAACGAAAAAGTCTAAGGGCGATGCGGACTCGACGCAAAATGCTGACGATCAGCAAAGCTCAGCCAAGTGCGGCACCAATCCATGCAAGTAATGGTTGCGTAGAGTTACGAGGCAGGGTCCGACGCTGTGTCGGACCCCGCCTTCGCAGCCGCAGTTTGGGCGCGCCTTACGCTTGGTGGATCGCCTTCACCACCTGGTAGCTTTCGAGCCCTTCCTTGCCGCCTTCGCTTCCAAAGCCCGAATCCTTGACGCCACCGAACGGCGCGTCGGCGAGCGAAATCGCGAAGGTGTTGATTCCCACCATGCCGCTTTCAACGAGATCGCCGATGAGGTTCGCGCGGCGGCCGTTTTCGGTGAAGGCGAAGGCTGCGAGGCCGTAGGGCAGCCGATTGGCTTGCTCGATCACCTCCTCGAACGTGTCGAACGGGCGGCTGACGGCGACTGGGCCGAACGGCTCGTCATTCATGATGTTCGCTTCGTTGGGCACGTCGGCAAGAAGCGTCGGCTGGAAGAAGAAGCCGCTCTCGCCGCGCTCCCCGCCGGCGAGGACGCGGGCGCCTTTGGCCCTGGCGTCCTGCACCAGATTCTCGATCGCGTCGGGGCGCCGAGCGTTGGCGAGCGGGCCCATCTTCACGCCTTCCTCAAGACCGTTGCCGACCTTCACCTTGGCCGTGCGATCGGCGAAGCCCCTGATAAAGGCGTCGTAGATGCCGCGCTGGACATAGAAGCGCGTCGGCGAGACGCATACCTGACCGGCATTCCGGAACTTCTGGGGAACGACCATGTCGAGAGTCTTTTCGAGGTCGCAGTCGTCGAAGATCAGCACAGGCGCGTGTCCGCCGAGTTCCATCGTCACGCGCGTCATGCTGTCGGCGCAAAGACGCATGAGATGCTTGCCGACGCCGGTCGAGCCGGTGAAGCTGACCTTTCGGATTACGCGGCTGGCGATGAGCTTCTTGCTGATGAGGTCTGCATCACCGTGGACGAGCTGTGCGACTCCCGCGGGAATGCCCGCGTCAGCGAGAGCCTTGAAGAGCTCCGTCGCCACCCCTGGAGTTTCGTGTGGCGGGCGCGAAATGACGGTGCAGCCGGCGGCGAGCGCGGCGCTGACCTTCTTCGCCAGCAAATAGATCGGAAAATTCCACGGCGTGAAAGTCGCAGTGGGGCCGACCGGCTGGCGGATTACGCGGCTGAGCTGGCCCGCGGGGCGGACCAGGGTACGCCCATAATCGCGCTTGGCATCTTCCGCGTACCAGTCGAACAGTTGTGCGGAGGCGAGGACCTCAAGCTTGGATTCGGTAAGGGGCTTACCCTGCTCCTGGGTCATCGTCCTTGCGACGACGTCGGCGCGCTCACGCAGCAGTTGCGCCGCCTTGTGAAGGATGGCGCCGCGCTTCTCGACATCAGTCGACCGCCATTCGGGCCACGCGCGCTCGGACGCCGCAATCGCTTCGTCGAGATCCTCCTCGGTTGCATAGGGGACTTCGGCGATAGGACTGGCGTCGACGGGGTTGACGACGGTGTGTCCGTCGCGTCCTTCGCCCGCTTTCCAGACGCCGTCGATGAAGAGCTTGAGGTCGGTTTCGTATCCCATGCGGGGCAAATAGGCGTGCCACCTGGGGTCCGCAACATCGGCCGTTGCTTGTGCGTGGTCAGCCGGACCGCTACCCCTACTGACAAAGGAGAAAGCAAGCGATGACCAAGCAGGAGCTCGTCGAGCGGATGCAGCAGGGCCAGGCGTGGGTGCCTGGCAAGCGCGTGAAGATCGACTTTGGCGGAAGCGAAGGCGTGATCATGCTCGATGGGACTGGTCAGCAGGTCACCGAAGAAGACGGCGTCGCCGACACGACGATCAAGGTCGGTTGGGACGATTGGCAGCAGATGGCAGCGGGCCAGCTGGACGGCATGACGGCGTTCATGATGGGCAAGCTCAGGGTCGACGGCGACATGGGCAATGCAATGCAGCTTCAGGGAGTACTCGCGAAGCTTCGCGGCTAGGACCTCAACTCGAGCGCATTGCCGTCGAGGTCGGAAAGCTCGCATCGGTGCTGTCGGCGTATCCGGGGAAGCGCCACGGGATGACGACGCCCGCGCTTAAAAGCAGTTTCGCGCAGCGGTCCTTTGAGCCAGCCGCAACTGACCCTCGCTTGACCCAGTTATCCGCGCTTCTATTGCGGCGCTCGCGACTGTCTTTCGCCAAGTTGAAAGGCGGTTCAACTTTACGTAGCTGGGCCTCAGGAGCAGCGAAGTGCAGAAAATCTACCCTAGTGCCGAAGCGGCGCTCGAAGGCCTCTTGTTCGAGGGAATGACAATCGCGGCAGGCGGCTTCGGGCTGTGCGGAATTCCCGAGCGCTTGATCGATGCGATCCAGGCGAACGGGGTCAAGGAACTCACGATCGCGTCCAACAATGCCGGCATCGACAATGAAGGCCTGGGCAAGCTCTTGAGGACCCGGCAGGTCAAGAAAATGATCTCGTCCTATGTGGGCGAGAACAAGGAGTTCGAGCGCCAATTCCTCGCTGGCGAGCTCGAAGTGGAGTTCTGCCCGCAGGGCACGCTCGCCGAGCGCATGCGCGCTGGCGGCGCGGGAATTCCGGGATTCTACACCAAGACTGGATACGGCACTCAGGTCGCAGAGGGAAAAGAGGTCAAGTCGTTCGACGGCGAGGACTATATCCTGGAACGCGGCATTCGCGCCGATCTCAGCATCATCAAGGGCTGGAAGGCCGATGAGAGCGGCAACCTCATCTTCCGCAAGACTACGCGTAACTTCAATCTTCCGGCTGCGACCTGCGGCAAGATCTGCGTTGCCGAAGTCGAGGAGATCGTGCCAGTCGGCAGCCTCGACCCTGACTGCATCCATTTGCCGTCGATCTACATAAACCGACTGATCAACGGCTCGCCGTATGAGAAAAAGATCGAGTTCCGCACCGTGCGGCAGCGGGAGCCAGCATAGCCATGCGGCTCTACGTTGCGCCGTTTGCGCCGAACGCCATGCGCGTGCAGATCTTCATGCTCGAAAAGGGCATCGCGGCGGACCTCATCGACGTCTCGGGTTCGATCCATGGCGAGTACCTGAAGATCAATCCGCTCGGCCAGGTTCCGGCGCTCGAAATCGATGGGGGCGAGCTGATCAGCGAATCGCTCACGATCTGCGAATATTTGGATGCGGTGTCGGGTGCCCCATACCTGTTTGGTACGACCGCCGAGGAGCGCGCGCGCATCGGCATGTGGGAGAGGCGCTCCGAGCTGCTGCTCTTCATCCCGAGCGTTGAATATGGCCACCACTCGCATCCGATGTTCACCGGCCGGATCGAGCAATACCCCGAGTGGGCGAAAACGCTGGTCCCGAAGGCGCAGCGAATGATCGAGCTGGTTGCCGACCAACTTGAAAAGAATGCCTGGCTTGCGGGAGACAGGATCAGCGCGGCGGATTTCACGGCGGCGCTCGGCTATTTCGGCCTGATCGCATTTGGCGCACTTCCGCCGTCTACTCGTCCGTCGGTGCAAGCCTGGGCGGAGAGGATGTTCGGGCGGCCGAGCATGGCGCCGCTCCGGGCAGCCGCCCAGTTCCTACAAAACGGCTCCGTTGAGGAAGAGAAAGTCTGATGGCGACCCAAGTCGAAACCAAGGGGTGGACCCGCGACCAGATGGCGGCTCGCGCCGCCAAGGAGCTGGAGGACGGCTTCTACGTCAACCTCGGCATCGGGATCCCGACACTGTGCGCGAACCACGTGCCGCCTGGAGTGACCGTCACGCTGCAAAGCGAAAATGGCATGCTTGGCATTGGCCCGTTTCCCTATGACGATGACGTTGATCCGGACCTGATCAATGCTGGCAAGCAGACCGTGAGCGAGTTGCCGCAAACGAGCTATTTCGACAGCGCCGCGAGCTTTTCGATGATCCGGGGAGGGCATATCGATCTCGCCGTCCTTGGCGGAATGGAGGTCAGCGAGAACGGAGACCTCGCGAACTGGATGGTGCCGGGCAAGATGATCAAGGGGATGGGCGGCGCGATGGATCTCGTTGCCGGGGTCAAGAAGATCATCGTCGTGATGGAGCACGTCTCAAGGAATGGCGATCCCAAGTTTATCCCGGAATGCACGCTGCCGCTCACGGGCAAGAATGTGGTCGACATGATCATCACTGACCTCGCCGTGTTCCAGCGCACAAATCACCTGAGCCGGTTCCGGCTGGTCGAGCTCGCCCCGGGCGTTACTCGCGAGGAGGTCAAAGACAAAACGACGGCGGAATTCGAAGAATGAACTCTCCCGCCTTGGTCGTTCCGTGAAACTCGTCATTCCCGCTCGACAGCACCTTGCTTCTTACGTGGCGGCGCTCGAGAGCGGGTGGTCGCCCGACAATCTTCGTGGTGGCGCTGCAGCAGACGAACAGCTTCAAAGGATCAAGGAGGACCCTGCTGGTTTCCTTGAATCGCTGGACGACCCGTTGGCGCAAGATGCGCCGATCGAGCTTCCGGACGGGTCTTTTGTAAAGCGGCTGCCCAGCAATACGCGATGGATCGGGGACGGCGAGTTCGCCGGCTCGATCGGTTTTCGCTGGCAGCCTTGCCCCCCTGCGCTCCCGACAACATGCCCGGGTCATTGCAGCAAGCGAAGGAAGCGGCGCTCGCTGCCATTTGCCCATGATCCGACTTACGTGTCGCCCAAAGAAAGGGCGTTTGGATGAAAGCACTTCTTTCGGTTGCGCCTGGCGGCCCTGAAACGCTCCGCGTCGAGGACGTGACCGAGCCCACACCGGGCCGCGGGGACCTGGTCGTGCGCGTCAGGGCCTGTGCGATCAACTTTCCCGACGTGCTCATCATCGAGGACAAGTACCAGTTGAAGCCCCAGCGGCCGTTCGCGCCGGGCGGCGAGATTGCCGGCGAAGTCATTGCTGCAGGCGAGGGCGTTTCAGGGTGGTCCGGCGGCGACCGGGTGATCGCGGCGCTCGGTTTTGGCGGGCTGGCGGAGCAGGTGGTGGTCCCCGCTGATCGCGCGATTCCGCTGCCGCCTGAGCGCAGCTTCGAGGAAGGCTCAGCTCTGCTGATGACCTATGCCACCGCACTCCATGCGCTGATTGATCGCGGGAAGCTCGCGGCTGGGCAGACTTTGCTCGTGCTCGGCGCCGCCGGAGGCGTTGGAATCGCGGCGGTCGAGATCGGCAAAGCGCTTGGGGCGCGAGTAGTCGCAGCGGTGTCGTCGCACGAAAAGGCCGATGCTGCGCGTGCTGCCGGTGCGGATGCGGCAGTAGTCTATCCTTCCGGCCCATTCGACGCTGCCGGCCAGAAGGCGCTCGCTGGCGTCTTCAAGGAGGCAGTCGGACCTTCCGGCGCGGACGTGATCCTCGACCCGGTCGGCGGCGATTACAGTGAGGCGGCGCTACGCAGTATCGCATGGGAAGGCCGGTTCCTCGTCCTTGGCTTCCCAGCCGGTATCGCAAGGTTGCCGCTGAACCTCACGCTCCTCAAGAGTTGCAACGTGTGCGGGGTCTTCTGGGGAGGCTTCATTGCGCGCGATCCCAAGCGCAACGCGGCGCACGTCGAGCAGCTCTTCCGCTGGTGGGACGAGGGAAGGATCGCGCCGAAAATCAGCGAAACTTACCCTCTCCAGCGCGCCGGCGAAGCGATCATGGCGCTGCGGGACCGACGTGCGATCGGCAAGCTCGTGGTGAGGCTTTGAGGATTGGACGCTGGCGCTCCAGCCGGATCTCTCGGGCGTTGTTCTGGATGGCGGCGTGCTTTGCTTTCGTCATGGCCATTTTGCCTCACCCCCCGGAGGTGCCGGGTGAGCCAAACGACAAGGTCCAGCACATCGTCGCTTTTGCGACCCTTTCGCTGCTCGGCAGTTTCGCTTACCCGGCGAAGCCGCTGTTGCACCTCTTTTTGCGCCTGTCGTTGTTTGGAGCGTTTATCGAGGTCGTCCAGGCTATTCCCGCGCTGCATCGCGACAGCGACGTGCTCGATTGGGTAGCTGACACCGCGGCGGTCGCCGTCGCGCTGGTCCTCGTGCGCTGGTGGCGATCGCGCGACTAGCGTTGCTTCGAGCGGCGCGCCACCTTATCTGCAGCCGCAAATGGTTAAGGGGAACGCATGACCCAGTTCGACGACCGCGAGCGCGCGTTCGAATCCAAGTTCGCGCATGACGAGGAGATGAAGTTTCGAATCACGGCGCGGCGCAATCGGCTGCTTGGCGAATGGGCCGCGAGGCAGATGAGACTGACCGAGGCCGAAGCCGAATCATATGCCAAGGACGTCGTCCGTTCGGACTTCGAGGAGGCCGGCGAGCACGACGTCATCCGCAAGGTCCTCGGTGACCTCACCGCAGCGGGAGTGGACATCGACGAGGAAAAGGTCCTGGAGGCGATGCGCAACAAGGAAATCGATGCGCGGCGCCAGATTATCGAGGCTACGAACCTGTAATGCCGATGGCCGCGAACGAGATTGAGCAGTTGATCAAGGCCGGTATTCCCGACGCCGTCGTGACGATCCGGGACCTCGCCGGAGATGGCGATCACTATGCTGCGAGGGTTATCGCCAAGAGCTTTGAAGGAATGAGCCGCATCAAGCAGCACCAGGCGGTCTATGCGGCGCTTGGGGGACGAGTTGGGGGTGAGCTTCATGCACTGCAGCTCGAAACGGCAGTGCCTCAACCGGAGAATAGTTAAGTGAGTGACGCCCAATCCCGTATCGACGACATCGTCAAGAAGAATGACATCGTCCTCTTCATGAAGGGCACGGCCCTTTTTCCTCAGTGCGGCTTTTCGAGCCGCGCCGTCGCGATCCTCGATCGCCTGGGAGCGACCTACGAGACGATCGATGTCCTCCAGGACCCGGAGGTCCGGCAGGGAATCAAGGAATATTCGGACTGGCCGACGATCCCCCAGCTCTACGTAAAGGGCGAGTTCGTCGGCGGATCGGACATCATGATGGAGATGTTCGAGAGCGGCGAGCTCCAGCAGCTGCTCGGCGAGGCTGCCTGATCCATCTGAAATAGGAGAAGGGGCGGTAGCAGCTGGACCAGAGAACCGCTGCCGCCGCCCCTTCATGGCGTGGAACCAAGTGGACGCCATTTATGTAGCAATCAGCGTGCCAAATTGAAGAAGTGGCTAATTTCAGCCATTTCTTGATGAACGCGCAAGGCAAAGGGGAACGCTTGCGTAAAAATTTCCGACAAAACGCACCGCCCCGCTCGGCTGATGGCACTTTGCAATCGCTCCCGTGTTGGATCGACCGGTGAGTCGGCGCGATCCCCAGCCCGTCCGGCATTCCGGACCGAAGCTATTCTGCGATCTGACCCAGAGCTGGTCCGACGTGGGCGGTGGGGTTCGTACCTATCTGCTGCACAAGAGGCAGCATATCCTGAGGCAAACTCCCCATAGGCACTTGATGGTCATCCCGGGCGATCGCGATGCAGTGTTTGAAGAGGAAAGGGCAGTCACCGTAACAATCGCTTCTCCGCATGTGCCCGGAAGCCCCCACTATCGACTGATGCTTCGTAACGGCGCTGTCCGTGACGCGCTTGAGCGCTTCCGGCCGGACCTCATCGAATGCCAGGACGCCTACAACCTGCCCTGGGCCGCGATCGACCATCGGCGGCGATATCCCGAGACGGCGCTCATCGCTGCCTACATGACGGATTTTCCAACCGTCTATGTCGAGCGGCCTTTCTCGCGCATCATGACCCGGCCCGTCGCAGGAGTGCTGGGGCGCATCTGCTACTCTTATTGCGGGACGCTCTACCGGCGGTTCGACAGCCTTTTCGCCCTCAGCGAGAATGGCGGCGCGACGAAGCTGAGGTCGCTGGGCATCGAGCCGGTAGAAGTGGTGCCGCTGGGCGTCGAGCTTGGTGAGTTCGGGCCGGACCGGCGCGACGGTCGGCTCCGCGAAAGGCTGGGTCTTACAGACGATCAACCGCTGATCATCTACGTTGGGCGGCTCGATGGCGAGAAGAAGCCGGACCTCGTGGTCGACGCGTTCCGGCAACTTCCCGAGAGTCTTGGCGCAAAACTGGTCCTCCTTGGCGAAGGACCGTTGAGGACGGAAATCAGCGCACTCGGCGATAATCGCATCATCATGCCGGGCTATGTAAAGAACCGCTCCGAACTCGCCGGTTGGCTTGCGAGCGCCGACATCTACGCGTCGGCAATGGCGGACGAGACTTTTGGCATATCGATCATCGAGGCGCAGGCGTCCGGACTACCTGTAGTCGGGGTCGCGGCGGGTGCGATGATCGATCGCGTCACCGAAGCAATGGGCCGCCTCGGCCCTGTCGGTGATGCCGAAGCCATGGCCGCCAATATCCTCTCCGTCATGTGCTCCGACCGTGAAGCCATGACCGCGGCCGCACGAGCCCATGCATTGCAGTTCAGTTGGGACAGCAGCATGGAAGCCTTGTTCGGACGGGTCTATCCTGCGGCCTTCGAACGGCGTCGGAGGCAGCAGCTTGCGCTTGCCGGGGTGGCGGTTGCCGCCGCCTGAAGGTTCAAGGCGGGTTCACGCAGACGGGGCGAAGACGAACGCATGAGGGGTAGAATTCGGCTTATCGGCGGAGTGGGGATGCTGGCGTTCGCGACCTTTGCGAGCGGTGCGGCGGTGAAGAACAAAGTGCCGACCGGCGCCGAGCCGCCGGCCAAGGTCAAGCCGCTCGCGCAGAATTGCGAGGCGCACAGCTTTGAGACAACGATCCAGCTGACAGGCCCTGACGGATTGCTCAAACGGTCCAAGGTCCACATGTGTGGGACTGCCGGTCAGAGTAATGCGGACTGGATCCACACGCTCAAGGATGCCGTGGCCAAGACGTCGGAGAACCGGGAAATCCCACCGGCGGCCAAAGAGCAGATCATTGCCGCGGTGAATGCCGAGATTGCGCGGCTCAGCATGCCGGCGCTGCAGCTCCCCGGCGGACCCGACATCAGCAAGCTGCCGAGGACGGCCGCCAAGACGCCCGAAGTGCCACTGTCGCGCGACTATGATGCATTGCCGCCACTGCCGACAGCTTCAACGGTTGCGCCGCCGCACATCCTCGGACCTGGCGGCTTGTTCGGTCCGACGTTGCGGCTGACCTTGCGCTGTGCGCTGGTCGGTGACGAGGACCGGCCGATGGATTGCGACAGCATCGACAAGGACACCATCATGGTCCTGCGCGCGGATGAAGCTTTCCCGAACGGCCTCGACGTGCGGTTCGTCCGAAACGGAGATTCCCGGGCTGAGGTCACGCTGCCGGCATTGAAGCTGGGCCAGACAGCAAGTTTGCGGTTGCCGCCGGCGGTGTGCGCCGGTGTGGTTCGAAGCAAGCTCGAGATCCAGGCGCTTGGTGCCAATGCACCGAACGGATCGCCCGCGGGCAGGCTCGGAGAATATGACCTGCGCTGCTAGTCTCTGTTCGTTTCAAGTCGAATCACAGGGTGTTTGAGTGGCTTATCCGGTGACGCGGGGACCGGTGTGCGCGTCGGCTGGTGGGTCCAGAAACTAGCAAGCGCCAGCGTGGCGTGGCAGAGGCCGCAACCTATGGGCGCGCGCTACGCGAAACTTGAGGAAATGGAGCCCGGCATTGCGCGCGTGCTGGCGCACAATCCATCCGCTTTCACCTACTATGGGACGCAGACCTATCTGGTCGGAACCGGCAAGGTCGCAGTGATCGACCCCGGACCCGATCTGCCCGAGCACATAGAGGCGCTCGAAAAAGCGATCGGCAATCGGCCGGTTGTCGCGATCATGTGCACTCACACGCACCGCGATCATAGCCCGGCCGCGAGGCCGCTGGCGGAGCGCACTGGCGCGCCGATCATCGGCTGCGCGCCGCTCGCGCTGGAGACGGTGGGACCTCGTGCGGATGCTTCGTTCGATGGCGAATATGCTCCCGATCGGGTGTTGTTCGACGAGGAGATCCTCGAGGTCGACGGTGAGGAAGTCGTCGCGGTGGCGACGCCTGGCCACACGTCCAACCACCTCTGCTACGCCTATCGCGGTGCCCTGTTCAGCGGCGACCATGTGATGGGCTGGTCGACGACCGTCGTGGTCCCGCCCGATGGTGACATGGCCGAGTACATGCAGAGCCTCGGCAAGCTCCGGCTGCGCGACGACCGCGTCTACTATCCCGCGCACGGACCCGCGGTCACGAACGCTCACCAGTATGTGCGTCATTTGATGGGCCATCGGATGCAGCGAGAACAGCAGATCCTGACGCTGGTGCGCGAGAAATCGCGGTCGATTTCCGACATTGTGGCCAATGCCTACCCGGGCCTCGACCCGCGGCTAAGGGCAGCGGCCGGCGGGTCGGTGTCGGCTCACTTGCTGGACCTTGAGCGGCGTGGGCTCGTTCAGCAACTGCAAGAGCAATGGAAAGCCGCCTGAACAAGCCGTTTGTGCTCCTCATGGTCGCCGTGGCGCTGGTTCTCGGACTGCTCCTCGGCACCTGGACTGGCATTGCCGACCGAATCTTCGGTGGTCCAAGTCCGAAGACGATCGCTACCGCGAGCCTCGAATCGATGCGGGCGCAGAACCGCCTGATCGCGTTCACGGCGCGCTATGTGTCGGTCACGACCACTGAGGAGAACCGCCTTGGACTTTCCGCGAAACGGACTCTGATCCTGCCGGGAGACGTGCGGTACGAACTCGATTTGTCGAAACTCCAGCCCGGCGACGTGACGTGGAACAAATCGACCAGTACGCTGCTGGTTGAGCTCCCCGAAATCGAAATTGCAGGCCCGGATGTCGATCTGTCCGCGGCACAGGAATATGGGGAGGGGGGCATTCTTTCAGCGCTTACCAATGCGAACCAGCAGCTCGATGCAGCCAACCGCGCGAAGGCAGTTTCCGACCTGCGCAAACAGGCGCAGGGCGGGGTGCAGATGCGGCTGGCTCACCAAGCCGCTCGGGCGGCGATCGAGCGCAGCTTTGCAATGCCGTTGCTCGCCGCGGGCTTCAAGGACGT
>Ga0070713_100001043_pt1 | contig 17731 bp, 16 predicted proteins | sample LARL82metaG_FD_65465 | JGI IMG/M metagenome (GOLD analysis project Ga0070713, IMG submission 65465) | Corn, switchgrass and miscanthus rhizosphere microbial communities from Kellogg Biological Station, Michigan, USA - LAR L8-2 metaG | ecosystem: Host-associated > Plants > Roots > Rhizosphere ...
TTCCCTGCGGCTGATCTGGCGCGAATGCGGCAGCGCTTCGGGGTGCTCACTCTGCAGAAACGCGATCAGCTTTTCGCGCACCTCGCAGCGCAGGTCGAACGTCTGCGATGCCGTGCGCGCGCTCATTAGGCAACGCAATTCCATCGAGCCTTCCTTGAAATCAGTGACCTGCAGCGCTGCAGTTCGCCCGTCCCACTTGTCGGACTGCTTGAGGATCTCGTTGAATTTCGCGCGGATGACCTCGACCGGCGCGGCGTAGTCGACATACAGCATGACATTGCCGATCAGAGCGGAGGTCTCGCGCGTCCAGTTCTGGAACGGCTTCTCGATGAAGTAGGTCAGCGGCACGATCATCCGCCGCAGGTCCCACAGCTTCACGACGACGTAAGTAGATGTGATTTCCTCGACCGTGCCGTACTCATTCTCGACAGTGACACCATCGTAAAGGCGGATCGGCTGGGTCATCGCGAGTTGCACGCCCGCCATGAGATTGCTCAGCACGGGTCGCGCGGCGAGGCCGGCAATGATGCCGGCAATACCGGCCGATGCGAACAGGCTCAATCCATATTGGCGCACCGCGGGAAATGTCATCAGGGCAGCGCCGAGCGTGAGCAGCACAAGCACGACATCGAGGGAACGCGACAGCACCTGCACCTGCGTGTTGTGCTTGCGCGCAAGCAGATTGTCGTCGCTGTCGAGACTGAATCGCCGCAGATAGAGGGCGGCCGCGATGTGCAATGCGATGATGGCGGCCCAGCCCGTCAACCCGATCACGGCGACGCCCATCAGCCGCGCCAGCATCTCGGCGAGTTCGGGCTTCAACGGCGCGACGGGAATCGCCACGATCATCGCCATGATCAGCAACGCAAGCCGGGTCAATCCGCTCGTCTTGTTGAAGGCCGAATAGAGATACGGATAGCGTCCGGAGAGCGCGCGGCGCGCGAGCTTGCTTACCCAGCGGTGCAGGGCGAGCGCGACAAGCACGGCGATGCCGAGGATCATCAGCGCGACCAGCGGATCGGGCAGCCAGTCGAGCAGGTTCTTGAGCTTGGTCAGCGCGGCTCTGAGTTCATCCATGGGCTTTCATATCATCCGCAAACCGGCGGCGAATACCGCATTTCTGTGTCTGTTTGCGGCCTTCCCCTCGCTGGACAATGCGGCGGTGAGGTGGCAAAAGGCCACGCGTTCCAATCGTTTCCAAGCGCGGCGGCAAATGAAAAATTTCCTGCTCAAGCTGTTCACCTGGTGGAATTCGCAGACATTCGGGACCCAGTTCTGGACCTGGATGTATGGCGAAGCGGTCGGTGAGGACGAATTCGGCAATCGCTATTATCGCACCCGGGGCGGGGCGATCGACAAGACGCTCGGTTTCGAGCGCCGCTGGGTGATCTACAACGGTTACACGGAAGCCTCGATGGTGCCGCCGTCTTGGCACGGTTGGCTGCACCATACGGTCGACACGCCACCCACGCAGGAAAACTACAAGCCGCGCTCCTGGCAGAAGCCGCACCGGCCGAACATGACCGGTACGCCGGGCGCCCTGCGGCCGCCGGGTTCGACACTTTCCGCAGGTCGGCGGCCAAAAGCGACGGGCGATTACAAGGCCTGGAATCCCGGCAAACAGTAATTGCGTGGGGGAACACCCGGCCTGGCGGTAAAGGATTGGCGGATGGGTCGGGTGATCGCCCTTCCAACGCCGTATTCCCCGTGTTAACCGGACATCGCTACCGGCGCGCAGGACAACGCCGGCCAGGCGAACAAGCCGGGATTTGATGGCGCCACGCATCTGCTCAATGACGATTTTGGCGGTGGCCGCTCTTGCGGCGACGCCCGCCATAGAGCCTGCGTTGGCCCAAACCGACAACCCCATCGCCGACTTCCTCGGATCGATCTTCGGCAATCCGCCGCCACGTCCGCCCGCCGATGTGCGCGGTGCGCCACCATCCCGGCAACAGCCGGCTCCGTATTACCCGAGCGGGCGCGATGCGGCGCCTTCCCAACCGCTTCCTTCGCCGATGAACTTGCCGCCGTCGAACCGCCCAGGAGTTGGTGGCGTGCAGTCGCAGGAATTGCCGCCGCCGACCGGCGGAGTGGTCGTGCCTGCGCCGCCGCCAGGCGAGCGGCCGCGCGGTGCCGCCGTCGCGCCGGGGCAGACGCCGTCCGCGCTGCCGCCCGGTCCTGACTCGCCGCGCAATGCGCCGCAGCCGACGAATACGGCGCCGCAGCCGAGCGATGCCGTGGTCGTCGAACCGCCCGCACAGCGCATCACCAATCCAACAACTGTGTTCGCCGGTCTCGACAAGATCACCGGCCGCATCATTTCATTCGACGTTGCCGTCAACGAGACGGTGCAATTCGGCGCGCTGCAAGTGACACCGCGGGCCTGCTACTCGCGGCCGCCGACCGAGACGCCGAACACGGATGCCTTCGTTGAAGTCGACGAGGTCACGCTGCAGGGCGAGATCAAACGGATTTTCACGGGCTGGATGTTCGCTGCAAGCCCGGGCCTGCATGCCGTCGAACATCCGATCTACGACGTCTGGATTACCGACTGCAAAGGCGGGCAGGCGCCGGCTGTCGCGGATGCGCCCGAGGCGAAACCGGGGGCGCGGCAACCCCAGCAGCAGCAACCGTCACAGCAGCAGCAGCAACAACAACGGCGTCCGCCGCAAACGGCTCAACAGCCGCCGACGGGCCAGCAGCCTCCGACGGCGCAGCGGACACAGCCACCACCGCCGCCACCACCGACGGCACAACGCGCGCCGCAGCAGCAGCAGCCGAGCCTCTTCCCATTCCCGTTCCTGCGGTGATGACGTTCTAGCCTTCGACGCGAATGGCGCTCAGCGCGGTTTCGCCGGTTAACGCCTGATCGAGCGGCATGGTCGCGAAATCGGCTTCGCCGGTGAGCGCTTCCTCGAGCAGCCGGTGATAGCGCCGCTTGGGGACTTCGACGGCGCCGAACGTTCTCAGGTGATCCGTCACATATTGCGTGTCGAGCAGGCGATAGCCGCCCGCTCGCAGACGCGCGACAAGGTGCACGAGCGCGATCTTCGAAGCGTCGCGCGCACGGTGAAACATGCTCTCACCGAAAAATGCGCGGCCAAGCGATACGCCATAGAGGCCGCCGATCAGCTCGTTGCCGTCATAGACCTCGACCGTGTGGCAATGACCGCGCTCGAACAGGGCGCGGTAGATGCGTCGTATGCGTGCATTGATCCAGGTTCGCGCACGGTCCTGTTTCGGTTCGGCGCAGCCTTCGATCACCGCATCGAAATCGCGATCGACATGCACGGTCCAGGTCGTGGAGCGCACCGTGCGCGCAAGGCGCGCGGGAACATGAAATCCCTCGAGCGGAATGATGCCGCGCATATCCGGCTCGATCCAGTAGAGGGCCGGATCGTCCGCGCTTTCCGCCATCGGAAAGATGCCGCACGCATATGCCTTGAGCAGCACGTCCGGCGTGATCTCGATGAAAGCGTTTTCGCGGTTTGCCATAGTCACATCCCGGCAACGGAAGAGACAATTTTAGGGCGTCGTCGGCGCTCGTTACAAGAGCAGGCTCGCGCTAGCTCTCCATGCCGCCGCGCGCCAGGAATTGTTCCAGCCAGTGGATATGATAATTGCCGTCAATGATGTCGGTTTCACGTACAAGTGCGCGAAAAAGCGGCAAGGTCGTTTCAATGCCGTCCACCACCACTTCGTCGAGCGCGCGTTTCAACCGCATCAGGCATTCGGTGCGCGTCTTGCCGTGCACGATCAGTTTGCCGACGAGCGAATCGTAATATGGCGGGATGGTGTAGCCCTGATACACGGCGGAATCGATGCGCACGCCGAGGCCGCCCGGCGGATGATAGTGAAGGATCTTGCCGGGCGAGGGGCGGAAGGAAATCGGGTTCTCGGCGTTGATGCGGCACTCGATCGCGTGGCCGTGGAACTTCACGTCGCTTTGTTTGATGGCAAGGGGGGTGCCGGCGGCGACACGGATCTGCTCGAAAATCAGATCGATGTCGGTGATCATCTCGGTCACCGGATGCTCGACCTGAATGCGCGTGTTCATCTCGATGAAATAGAACTTGCCGTCTTCGTAGAGAAACTCGACGGTGCCGACCCCGAGATAACCGATCTCGCGCATGGCCTTCGCAACCGTTTCGCCGATCGCATCGCGCGAATTCGCGTTGAGTGCGGGAGAGTGGCCTTCTTCCCAGACTTTCTGGTGGCGGCGCTGGAGTGAGCAGTCGCGTTCGCCCAGATGAATTGCGTCACCTTTACCGTCGCCGAGGACCTGAATTTCGATGTGGCGCGGACGCTCGAGATATTTTTCGATGTAGACGGCGTCGTCACCGAAGGCAGCCTTGGCTTCGGTGCGTGCCGTCGACAGGGCGAGGGACAGTTCACCTGCATTGCGCGCGACTTTCATGCCGCGCCCGCCACCGCCGGCCGCTGCCTTGATCAGAACGGGGTAGCCGATGTCGCCGGCGATTTTCGCCGCTTCCTGGTCGGAGCCGATGCCGCCCTCCGAACCGGGTACGACCGGAATGTTGAGCTTTTTTGCGGTGCGCTTGGCTTCGATCTTGTCGCCCATCAGACGAATGTGTTCGGGCTTCGGACCGATGAATTGCACGCCGTGATCGGCCAGTATTTCGGCAAAGCGCGCGTTCTCCGAAAGAAAGCCGTAGCCCGGATGCACGGCGTCGGCGCCGGTGATCTCGCAGGCCGACAGGATGGCCGGAACGTTGAGATAGCTGTCCTTGGCCGCGGGCGGCCCGATGCACACGCTCTCATCGGCAAAGCGCACGTGCATGGCGTCCGCATCGGCCGTCGAGTGCACCGCCACCGTCGGTATGCCGAGCTCCTTGCAGGCGCGCAGCACCCGGAGTGCGATCTCACCGCGGTTGGCGATCAGAATCTTGTCGAACATTCTTTCCGCTCACCGAGTGGGCCTGACAAGTGAGAAAGCGCGCTTTCTCACTCGATAATCACCAACGGTTCGCCGAATTCCACCGGCTGACCGTCCTCGAACAGAACTTGAATTACGGTGCCGGCGCGCGGGGCGGGGATCTGATTCATCGTTTTCATCGCTTCCACGATCAGCAGCGTATCACCGGCTTTGACCTTGCTGCCGATATCGATGAAAGGCTTGGCGCCCGGCTCGGGGGCGGCGTAGGCGGTTCCGACCATCGGCGAGATCACCACGCCGGGATGTTTGGACGGATCGATCGGTATGACGGCGGCCTCGGTGCCCGGTTGCGGCGCGACTTCGACGCGCACCGCGGCGGAAGGGGCGGCCGCCATCATTGTCCCGCGTGCCACGCGGATGCGCCTGCCGTCCTGCTCGATCTCGATTTCGGTCAGGCCGGTCTCGTCGAGCAGTGCAGTGAGCTCGTGGATCAGGTCCCGATCGATGATGGACTTCGGCGACTTTGACATCATGCGTCCACTGGCGCTCAACTTTTTTGCTTGGCGCCAAGCAGTCCGGCGAGCCCGGTGATGGCAAGGGCATAACCATCGACGCCGAATCCGGCGATCACCGCCTTGGCCGCTTTCGAAATGTACGAATTGTGCCGGAAGCTTTCGCGCGTGTGGATGTTTGTGATGTGCACCTCGATCGCGGGCACCTTCACCGCGAGTAACGCATCCATGATGGCGATCGACGTCGTGGTGTAGCCGGCCGGATTTATGACAATGGCGCCGGCGTCTTTCGCATGCGCTTCCTGGATCCAGTCGACCAGCTCGCCTTCCCGGTTCGATTGCCGGAAGACGACATCGAGACCGAAGCGCTTGGCGGTTTCGGCGCACAGCTTTTCCACGTCCGCAAGCGTCGCGCGTCCGTATTTTTCCGGCTCGCGGGTGCCGAGCAGGTTCATATTGGGCCCGTTGAGAACGTAGATTGTGGATTTTGCCATGAATCCCCGTCCGCACTCGTTGGACGTGCGTGAAACCAGCGCGCTTTATAGGTGGCCCGGAGGATAAGGGGAAGCCCGGATGATGCTCAGATTGAAGCTTCGCAGCTTCCCGGTGCCTGAGTTTCCGCCGCCGCCCAATCGATGACAGCCTTGAGCGCCGTTAACCTTCTGCGACCGGCGCCCGTGGCCTTTTTGAAGATCGCGATCTGGCGATCCGCGCTCGTGCCTTGGGCTGCGATGACATGGACATGCCTGATCTCGTTCACGCAGCCGAGGGCCTCGGCGTCCTCGGCGATGAAATCGATCACCTGATCGAGCCATTGCACGAGCGTGAGCGGCGAGCGTGAGAACGGTTCAACGAAGGTCGCGCCGATGCCGTAACGCTGGGCGTGCCATTTGTTCTCTTGTGTGATCGCTCGACCGACGCGATCAAAGCCGGCATTCAGCGCGCGGTCGCGATCAAGCGCACGCACGAGACAGCGGAATAACGCGGCGACCGCGATGGCATCATCCAGACGCGTGCAACTGTCGGCTACGCGCAATTCGATGGTTGGATTATTGAGTGAAGGTCGGATCGCCCACCAGATGTAGCTTTCGTCCGGAATGATTTTGGCCCATTTGAGTGCGGCCACGAACTCGCGGTAATCGTCATTGGTGCGGAACAACTCAGGCAATCCCGTGCGAGGAAGTTCGTCGTAGGCGGCGAGCCGATAGCCGACGAGGCCGGTGAGATGGCCCTGCCAGAATGGCGATGACGTCGTGAGCGCAAGCAGGAGCGGAAGATAAGCTGTCAACCGCATGATCAAGTTGATGCGCGTATCGACATCGGGCACCGCAACATGGACATGCATGCCGCACAGCATGTTGCGATAGCCGATCATCTGCAGGTCATCCATGATCGCGCCGTAGCGCGCCTTGCGCGTCATCACCTGCTCGGGCCAATAGGCGAGGGGGAAGGTACCCATGGCGGCGAGGCCAAGCCCGTACTCGGCCGCGAGTTTTCCCAGCGCGCGCCGGTAGTGCACGAGATGCGCGCGGGCCTCCTGCGGGCTGTTGCATGGAGGCGTGGCGACCTCGATTTGAGATTGCAACATTTCTGTCATAACGTGGCCGCTCAGCTGCTTCTGGGCGCGCAGCAGAAATCTCTTGTTGGCGCGGCGCACCGAATGGCGCGTCTTCGCGTCGAACAAAAAGTATTCCTCTTCCATGCCGAATGAGTACATGCGCGCGACAACCGCCCCGACGGAACTTTGTTCCGCATCGTCAGACGCAAAAACGGCCGCCGCAGGTATGCCGCGGCGGCCGATCACTAATGAGACTACGGACCGATAAGGTCCGTCAGCAGGTCGGCTTGCCGCAGCGCGAGGTATTGACCTTTTCCTTGAGCGCGTCGAGACCCACCGCGCCGACGACCACATTGTCGCCGATGACGTAGCTCGGCGTGCCGTTGAGTCCGAGGGACTCGGCAAGCTTGAAGTTTTCCTGAAGGGTGGCCTTCACTTCGGCGTTCGCGAGATCCTTCTCCAGGCGAGCCATATCGAGGCCAATGTCCTTGGCTACCGCAAGCGCGCGGGCCTTGTCGGCCTGGCCGCGGCCACCGAGCAGCTTTTGGTGGAATTCGAGATATTTCTTGCCGGTCTTGTCCTGCATGCGCACCGCAACTGCGACCTGGGCTGCCTCGACCGAACCTGGTCCAAGGACCGGGAATTCCTTCAGAACGATCTTGAGCTTGGGATCGTCCTTCAGCAACGTGAGCATGTCATCCATGGCGCGTTTGCAGTAGCCGCAGTTGTAGTCGAAGAATTCAACAAACGTGACATTGCCGTCCGGATTTCCAAGAACGACCTGACGCGGCGAGCTGAAGATCGTCTGCGCGTTTTTCTTGATCGTCTCCTTGTGCTTTTCCGCATCGGCCGCACTCTGTCGCTTGTCGAGCTCAGCCATCGCATCCTGGATGACCTCAGGGTGCGCGATCAGGTAGTCGCGCAAGATACGCTCGACCTCGCTCTTCTGGCCGGCCGTCAATTCATCGGCCTGCGAAATCTGTGGGATAGCTATCGCAAGAAACGCCGAGCAGGCGGCGGCGACAAGGCACGATCTGAATGTCATTGAAACTTTCCTCATTATTGCATTCTGGCGTTTGCGTTCGATTTGACGTTAACGATGTCGTCGGCCTGCACCCATGCCGGCGAGCCGATAGGCAGGCGAGTCTTGGCGCGCGTGGCCAACTGGCGGGCAGTCTTCACATCGCCGCGTGCGAATGCGGCTTGCGCCGACGCGAGATCGGCATTGGCGAGGTCACCCTTGCGGCCATAGGCCATCGCGAGCTGTGAGTAAGCCTCGGGCGCCTCCGGTTCGCGCGCGATTGCCGAACGAAGCAGCCCGACCGCTTCTTCGGCGAACTTCGGGTTGTTGGTGGCATTCAGCGCCTGCGCAAGCATGATCTCGATCAACGGATTTTCGTGCGCGAGCTGCGAAGCCTGACGCAAGGGTGCGACAGCTTCAGCCGGCCGGCCACCCTCGAGCAGCGCTTGGCCTTTGAGTTCATAGAAGTACGGATTGTTCGGCTGCGCCTGGATCAGGGCATCGATCTGTACGAGCGCCTGACGCAGATCCGCGTTACGATAGGTGGCAATGGCGCGCGCGTATCGCGCAGGAAGGCCGTGATCACTGGCCGGGTAGCGGCGCGCAACGGTCTCCGGGCGTTCCAGGAAGCCCGACAGCTTCGCTCGCATCATGTCGTGACGCAATTGCAACTCGGGTGGATCCTTCTTGTCCCAATAGGGACTTGCCTTTGCGAGCGCCTCAAGTGCGGCGACGCGATCGGCGGGCATCGGGTGCGTTTGCATGTAAGGGTCGATGTAACGCGAATTGAACAACATTTCGTTGCTAAGGCGTTTGAACAGATCGACCATTCCTTTCGGCGACTGACTGGTCGCATTGAGGAATTTGACCCCGGCATGGTCGGCCTGATCCTCCTGCGTTCGCACGTAAGCGAGCACCGAGCGCATGATGGCTGACTGGGGCGCCATGATTGCCGCAGCTCCGACGTCACCGCCAGCTCCGGCACGTGACGCGGCAACGGCAGCGCCCAGGCCGGCAAGCAAAGCAACAATCCCCGCAGTTTGCGCGGTCGCCAGTTGTTCTCTCAGGCGCTGAAGATGGCCGCCGGCAAGGTGTCCGGTTTCGTGCGCGAAGATGCCGATAATCTCGTTCGGCGTCTTTGCATCGAACAATGCGCCCGCGTTAATGAAAATGTGCCGACCGTCCATGACGAAGGCGTTGAACGAACGGTCGCTGAGAACCACAACGCGCACGTTCTGCTTGGCCAATCCGGCGGCCCGCAAGACCGGCTGTGCGTAGTCGCGCAGGAGCTGTTCGATTTCGGCATCACGAATCACCGGCATGCCACGCGTGACGCTATCCTGGGCGCGTGCAGGTGTAAGTGCGGGTCCGCCGCCCGCGGCCGCCACGGCGATCGCAGTGAGCAACGCGATTGCCCGGGCTGCTGGCGCCATGCGCCGCGTCCTGATAGGTGTGCCGTCCAAGGACATCCCGATTTTCTGCCAGATTGGGCGTGAACCTAGTGACGCGCCTGGGGGCGGTCAACGAGGCCGGCGATCACGACTGGGTCATGGTCGGCCCGTTCCGCAAGCAATCCGCGGAATGCGGCAACAGCGGGGCAGGGCCGAGGGCGCGACGGACTGAAAAACGATGCTTGAGAAGGCAAAACAGCTCCTGAAACCGTCCAAACGCAGCGATGTGCCGCCTTTCATCGTCATGGACGTGATGACTGCCGCGGCACAGCGCGAAGCTCAAGGGGCCCACATCATCCATATGGAAGTAGGCCAGCCCGCGGCGCCAGCACCGGCGACGGCTATCAAGGCTGCCCAGGCCGCACTCACGCGCGGCCGCATCGGCTATACGGAGACACTCGGCATACCATCATTGCGCGCACGAATCGCGCGCCACTATCAGGACGCATACGGCCTCGCGCTTGATCCTGCGCGCGTGGTGGTAACGACCGGTTCTTCCGGCGGGTTCATCCTCGCCTTCCTGTCATTGTTTGAGCCGGGGGACCGCGTTGCGTTGGCCAATCCGGGTTATCCGCCGTACCGCCATATCCTCTCTGCGCTGGGTTGCGAGCCCGTGTTGATCGAGACTTCGGCGCAGACGCGCTGGGCGCTTTCACCCAAGGCGCTCATCGCCGCGCATCAGCGCACGCCGCTCAAGGGCGTTGTCGTTGCGAGCCCCGCCAATCCCACGGGCACGATGATGGACGCCGATGCGCTCTCGCGACTCATTTCGGTGGCGGAGGCCGAAGGCATCCGGGTGATTTCCGACGAGATTTACCACGGTCTCGACTACGCATTCGCTGCGGAGACGGCTGCGAGCATTTCCGAACACGCGGTCGTCATCAATTCGTTCTCGAAATATTTCTGCATGACCGGTTGGCGGATCGGTTGGATGGTCGTTCCTGACAATCTCGTCCGCACGATCGATCGTCTCCAGGGCAATTTGGCGATTTCGGTGCCGACGCTCGCGCAATTTGCGGGCGAAGCTGCTTTCGATGGTCGAGAGGAAATGGAACGGGTCAAGCACGGATACGAAGAGAACCGTCGTATCCTGTGCGATGGATTGCCGAAAGCCGGCCTCGACAAATTCTTGCCGGTGGACGGCGCCTTTTATCTCTACGCGGACATCGCGCGATTTTCAGCCGACAGTCTCGACTTCGCCAAACGCATGCTGAACGAAGCCGGCGTTGCTGCAACGCCTGGCATTGATTTCGATCCGGTCAATGGCCGGCATTTTCTGCGCTTTTGTTATGCCGGCTCTGCCAGCGAGATGCATGAAGCCGTGGCGCGGATCTCGAATTGGCTGAAGCGCTAGACTTTAGCCATCCGTCAAAACTCTACGTCGAGTTCGACAACCTCATCAGGTTCGGCTTTCGCGCCTTCCACCCATTCGCGCATCGGCGGCATCGTCATGATGGTCGCGCAATAGGCAGCGCAGTCGCTGTCAAGCTTCACGTCGTAGCTGAGAAAGCGCGTCACCACCGGCGCGAACATGGCATCCGCCATGCATGCCTTGTCGCCGAAGAGGAAGGGACCTTTGTCGGCCGCGAGACATTCGCGCCAGATACTCACAATGCGGTTGATGTCGGCTTGCGCACCTGCCCAGACCTTGAAGCCAGGATGATGCGCTTTGAGATTCATCGGCAACGCGGACCGCAAGTTGGAAAAGCCGGAATGCATCTCGCCGCTGATGGCGCGGCAGCGTGCGCGGGCGGCAAGCGTCTTTGGAAGCAATCCGGCTTTCGGCAGGACCTCGTTCAGATATTCGGCGATTGCCAACGTGTCCCAGATCTTGATGCCGTTGTGCGTAAGGCAGGGGACAAGAAACGACGGCGACAGCAGCAACAATTCGGCGCGCGTCGAAGGATCGTCGCTGGCTACGACTTCTTCCTCGAAGTCGAGTCCGGCGAGTCTGCACAGCAGCCAGCCGCGCAGGGACCAGGAGCCATAGTTCTTACTTGCTATCGTGAGGGTAGCCTTGGCCATAGAGCACGAATGCTCCTTAGTTAGTTTTGGCCCGGCACCTGCAGCTTAGACGAAAGTGAAGTTCTTTCAATAGTTTCCCGCCTTGCAAAATCGTCCCCTGTTAGGATTGTCCCCAGTTTCCAGCGGCTTGTGGCCTTGGCGCGAAATTCGTCTCGCAGTGCAACATAAAATGTTCTAATTTCTACCAGCAGTCCGCCGGGGCTGCCAGGAAATGGATGCTTTATCAGGCCTATCAGGCGCACGCCGATATTATGGGGCCCGTGCGCAAGTTCGCCGGCATTGCGGCCAGGGCGGTGGGGGAACGGCTCAACGGTGCGGCACGTCCGACCGTTCTGAGCAATTTGACCGCCGCCTATGAACTGATCGCGCGGGCCGGCCTCACGCACGAGCGTCCGGCCTACGGAATTGATGTCGTCACGGTCAATGGTGAGGAGGTAGCGGTCACCGAGGAGGCGGCCGATACAACGCCGTTCGGTACACTGCTGCATTTCAAAAAAGACTCGGTAGCCGCTCAGCCGCGTGTCCTGCTGGTCGCTCCTTTGTCCGGGCATTTCGCAACGCTGTTGCGCACAACCGTGCGAACGATGCTGCCGGAGCACGACGTCTTCATTACCGATTGGCACAACGCACGCGACGTTGCGCTCGAGCATGGCCATTTCGGTTTTGACGACTACATCTCGCACCTGATCCGTTTTCTCGAAACGATCGGACCCGGCGCGCATATTGTTGCCGTGTGTCAGCCCTGCGTCGCAGCGCTGGTGTCAGCCAGCGTAATGGCGCAAGCCGACAACCCGGCGCAGCCGCGGTCGATGACTTTGATGGCGGGGCCGATCGACACGCGCGTCAACCCGACCAAAGTCAATTTGCTCGCCAAATCGAAATCCATCGATTGGTTCGAACAGAATTTGATCGCGCGCGTGCCGCATCGATACGGCGGCGGTGGGCGACAGGTGTACCCGGGCTTCGTTCAGCTTGCTGCGTTCATGAGCATGAATATCGAGCGTCACCTCAAGGCGCATCGCGAGCTGTACGAAAACCTGGCGAATGGCGAAACGGCGAAGGCGGCCCAGACCAAAGCGTTTTATGACGAGTATTTCGCCGTGCTCGATCTGACCGCAGAGTTCTATCTGGAGACCGTGCGGCTCGTATTTCAGGAGCACACTTTGCCGATGGGTGCGCTTACCTATCAGAACCGCAAGGTCGAACCACACGCCATCAGGCGCACCACGTTGTTTACCGTTGAAGGTGAAAAGGACGATATATGCGCCGTCGGCCAGACCCTTGCCGCGCATGACCTCTGCACGTCATTGCGGCCCTATCGCAAGCGCCACCATATGCAGGCCGGCGTCGGGCACTACGGCGTATTTTCAGGCAAGAGCTGGCAGCAGCAAATCTATCCGATGGTGAAGAACATTATTCTTCAGAGTGACTGAACTTTTTCTCTTATCGCTTGAATGCGCCGAGGATCGCACGCATCCGCTCGGCGCTCAAATTCTCTGACGGGGTCGTGTCGCGCTCGTTGGCGAGCCGCGCTTCGCAATCAACGAGGGTCGCTGATACGATCTTGCCCGAGCGATTGTCGAAGCGGCGTTCCTCGCAGCGACCTTTCTTTTCCGTCTCGACCACAATGGACGCTACGCGGTGGGCAGCTGCACCGCCGTTTGCGGGTGACAAAGGCGCGATCTTCGACGCGACATTCTTGGCCTGCAGGTCGGCCGAGAAATAAGAGCCGGTCGTCACGAAGAGCGCGAGCAAAAGAATGCTCGCCAAGGCGGCCGAAGCGATCAAGGCGCGGACGGCTTCTACTGTCGAGAAGCGGCCTTTGTCGCGGCGTGGCTTGCCTGTCATCGATCCGGAGCTCATGGGACGCTGGTCCGCGAGTAAAATAAGATATTCAGTTTGTTCGAAAATTTAGCCTCGACCGGTTGAGGATGCGTGAAGATGCGGGGTCAAATTGGAGGCATCGCGGAGAGGCATCTTTAATTTTGACCTGACCGTTCCTACATCAGGCCACGTTCCACAAAACCCCGAAAAGCCAATGCTAGATTTTGCTTCGTCGTCCGATGTCGGGGACATCGGCGAGGCGGTGACACCCGTCTCCGATACCGAAATCCTCGACGCCTACTCCAATGCCGTCACCTCCGTGGCCGACGCCGTCGGCCCGGCCGTGGTGCGCGTGGAGATTCGCAATGACAAGGGCCGCCCCGGCGGCGTTGGATCCGGCGTCATCATCGCGCCGGACGGTCTTGTCCTCACCAATTCGCATGTGGTTGAGGGCGCCAAAGAGGTGCGCGTGCAGGACGCGGAGGGCCGCGTCATGGATGCTCGCGCGCTCGGCATCGACCCGGACACCGATCTCGCGCTTCTGCGCGTAGGGTCGGCGCGGGATCTGCCCAGCGCCGTATTGGGAGATTCCAAAAAGCTCAAGCGCGGTCAACTCGTGGTCGCAATCGGCAACCCCTTGGGGTTTGAATCGACCGTGACCGCCGGCGTGATTTCCGCGCTTGGTCGCTCGTTGCGCTCGCGCACAGGTCGCCTCATCGAAGACGTGATTCAGACGGACGCTGCCCTCAACCCGGGCAATTCCGGCGGTCCACTGGTATCATCGCGGGGCGAGGTGGTCGGCATCAACACCGCCGTGATCATGGGTGCGCAGGGCATCTGCTTCGCCGTTGCCAGCAACACGGCGCAGTTTGTGCTCAGCGAACTGATCCAGCACGGCCGCGTTCGGCGCTCGTACATCGGCGTGTCGGCACAAACGACCGCGGTGCCGCGACGTCACGCGCGCGTCGCCGAAATCGAAAATTCGTCCGGAGCGATGATCACGGCCCTTGAGTCGAAGGGGCCGGCAGCGCTCGCCGGGCTGATGAGCCTCGACACCATCGTTCGTGCCGATGGCGTTCCCGTGACCGGTGTGGATGATCTGATCCGGTTGCTCAATGGCGATCGGATCGGGCGACCCATTGCCATCGATGTTCTGCGGCGAGGGAGTCTGCGCCGGTTCGACGTGACCCCGCTCGAGCGGCCCGCGGTGCGGGCCGCCTGACCGGCGCAACTACTGCGGCTTCGGTGCGGCCTTGGCGTTTTTTCGCGCGGCGGGCTCGTAGTTGCCGCCCGCCATGCACTTCTTGATGAAGGCGTTGCGTTTTGCTCCCTGCAGCTGCTGGCTTTCGGCGCCCACCTTGCAGGTTTCCATTTTTTCCTCGGATGTAACGGCCGAAGCCGGTGTCGCCACGATCGCTACATAAAGAACGGCGACGGCCGTGGCCAAAGTTCGCAGCATTGTGTCGAGCTCCTTTTTAGTGTCGATGCAGGATGAAGAATCGTACGCTTTCTGACAAGTGCGCGCGTTAGCGCAATGCCGCCGCGATGTTGCCGCCATCGACGGTCGTGATGTTGGCGGTGGTCTTTAGCTCAAGCGCCTGATGCAGAAAAGCCTGCGCCACATCCTCCGCCGTGACTTCGCGCTGGAGCAAGTTACCGCTCATGTATTCCTTCTCGCTTAGCCCGCGCGCTTTGGCGCGTTGCGCGATGAAGTCCTCGGTCAGAATGCCGGAACGGATGCGATCGGCATTGACCGCGTTGGAGCGGATGCCGTTGGCACCGTAGTCGAGTGCGTATTGTCTCACGAGCAGCAGTGTCGCAGCTTTCGGCAAACCATACGGCCCAAAATCCGGCCCAGGGTTCACCGCCTGCTTGGAAACATTGAAGAGCAGACAGCCGCCAATGCCTTGCTTGAGCATGATGCTCACGCCGGCCTGCGCGATCTTCTGATGGGCGAAGAAGTTAAGTTCGAAACTCTCACGCAGCTTTGCTTCATCGACCTCGCCGATCTTGCCCTGCCAAGCCGCGCCGGCATTGGACACCACGATATCGATGCCCCCGAATGCATCGGTGACGCGGTCGAAGGCATCGCGGACAGAAGCCGAATTGGTCACATCGCACGCGATCGCGAGTGCGGCTCCGCCGATCGCCTTGGCTTGTTTCATGGCCGCAGCGATGTCGATATCGAGCAGGGCGACCTCGGCGCCGGCTTGAGCGAATGCCCGCGCTGTCGCGGCGCCGATCGCGCCGCCGGCTCCGGTGATGACGGCGATCTGACCGGCCAGCGGCAAGGACCTGCGCTGGCCGAGCTTGGCCAACTCCAGCGGCCAGTACTCCATGTCGAAGGTGTCGGATTCGGAAATCGATGCGAAAGCGCCGATGGTTTCGGCGCCCGTAATACCCTCGACGGCGGCCTCCGCGACATCGGCCGCGACACGCGCTTCCTTGGCGCCGGTGCCCAGCCCGAACAAACCTAGCCCGGAAACGAGAACCACGCGGGGGAGGGGATCGTGCATTGGCGCGCCGTTTGCGCGTGCCTTGTGGCGCGCGAAATAGGCAGCGTAATCGTCCATGAAGGCGCGCGCGGCTTGCTCCGCGGCGCTCTTGAAATCTGCGAGCTTGCCGGCTTCGGGCGCCGGCAGAACCAAAGGCCAGGGCTTGGTCCGAATGACGTGGTCAGGGGTAATCAGGCCAGCGCGGGCATAGCGTTTCACGTCTCTGCCATTCACATAATTCAGGATCACGTCGTTGCTGCGGAAATCGAGGACGAGCCGCTTGTGGGCGCCCTCACCATACGCATCCCGTTGCGCGCAAACGCCCCGGATGATCGGGGCGACGTCCGAGACCGATGCAACGCGGTCGGGAAGTTTTGCGCCTGGCAATTTCGTATTACCTTTTTTGCTTAAGCGTTCTTCCGCGAGCGTGACGAATTCGATCATTCGCTCGTAGGCCTCGCGCGCATCATCGCCGAATGTGAATATGCCGTGCTTGTCGAGAATGAGCCCTTCGACGGCGGGATTTTTCTCAAACACCTGCGCGGCTTTTTTCGCGAGCGCGAAGCCCGGCATGACGTAGGGCACGAAGCCAAGGCGATCGCCAAAAGTCTCCGCGCACAGCGCCTCGCTTTCGGTCTGATCGATCAGGCTGAGAACCGCGGTCGCATGCGTGTGGTCGACAAATTTGTGCGGAACAAACGCGTGCAGCAGCGTTTCCACGGACGGGTTGGGCGACTGCGGGTCAATAAGCGCCGCCCGTTGCAACCGAACCATCTCTTCGTCAGGCAGGGCCGAGCGCGAGCGGAGCTTGCGCAGCGTCGCAAGCCGTACGGCCGGCATTCCGGCAGGTTCGATGTTGGCCATGTCCCAGCCAGACCCTTTGACGCAGAGGACATCGACATCCTCATCGAGAAGGTCTTTGACCCGCGCCTTCACCGAAGTGTTGCCACCTCCGTGCAGGACCAATCTTGGCTCGCGGCCAAGCAGGCGAGTGGAATAGATCCGCAGCGCCAGGTCCTGGCCGACGCCGGCTTTTGCCCAATGATCGAGCGCCGCCTTGGCGTCGCTGTCGACCCAGGCGGATTTCATCGAGGTCTAGCCCTTGTCGCCCAACAGACGCTTGCCCCACCAGCCGCGCTTGGGGGTCGCTGTTTCTTCAGCGCCGGTGCTGGAAATCACCGGAGCCGGCGGCGAAGCGGGTGCGGGAGCCGGCGGCGGAGTTTCGGACGCAAACGGAGCCGGCTCGCGGATCGTCGAGCGACGTCGTGACGGTTCCTGCGCGCTGAACACAGGAGCTTGCGGTTCCGGTGCGGGAGCCGATGGCTGCTCGGCCGGTTGCGAGAAGTCTTCCCGGCCCTGGTAACTCGGTGGGCTGTCGAATTGGTCGGCCGTCTGATGCAGTTCCGGCTCAGACCCGTTTTCGGCCGAACGGAACGGCGCCTCGCCATTGCGTTGCCTGTTGCGGCGGCCGCCGCGGCGACCACGACGACGTCGACGCCGTCCGTCGCGCGTTTCGCCTTCAGCTGATGCGCCTTCTTGACGCGGCTGCGGTTGACCGAACCCATCTTCTTCGGGAGAGCCGCCGTCATGGTCTTCATGCGTGACGGTGTGCTCGGGCGCAGTGTCTTGAGTGAAGTTCTGCCCGTTCTGCCCATTCTGCGCGTTCTGCGCATGCTCACGCGGCTCGCCACCGCGACCGCGCCCACCACGACCGCGCCGCCGCCGGCGTCGACGACTGCCGTCGCGTTCGCCACCCTCGCGTTCGCCGCCTTCGACTTTTTGTTCGGCTTCGGCGGGGAATTCGGCCGCTTCCTCGAAATGTTCGTCGACCTCGACCGTCTCGTCTTCCATTTCCGCTACGGGCGCCAACTGCGGTTGCTGAGCGGCGAGATTGCGTGCGGCTTCGGGCGTGTGCACCTGTTCACCGCGGTCGATCACATAAGACTGC
>Ga0070713_100001044_pt1 | contig 17723 bp, 16 predicted proteins | sample LARL82metaG_FD_65465 | JGI IMG/M metagenome (GOLD analysis project Ga0070713, IMG submission 65465) | Corn, switchgrass and miscanthus rhizosphere microbial communities from Kellogg Biological Station, Michigan, USA - LAR L8-2 metaG | ecosystem: Host-associated > Plants > Roots > Rhizosphere ...
AGCCTTCGTGCCCTTCGTGGTTAGCGATTCACGAGGCCACGCGGAAAGGCTGAAGTCCGAAGGCTCTTACTAGTACGCCCACCGCAGCAGCGTCGCCCCTGAAGTAAATCCTGCCCCCACGGTCGCCACCAGCACGCAGTCGCCCTTTTTCAATTTCCCCTCTTCGAGCGCCGTCTTCATCGCAATCGGAATCGTCCCGGCCGTTGTATTGCCGTAGCGATCAATATTAATAATCACTTTCTCCAAGGGCATCCCCAACCGGTCGGCGGTCGCGGTGATAATCCGCCGGTTCGCCTGGTGCGCAATGAAGCAATCGATGTCTTTGCCGGTCAGCTTGTTTCTCTCCAGAATGCGCTCCGTCATCTCCGACATCTTCTTCACCGCGTACTTGAAGACATTCTTCCCATCCTGATGAATGTAATGCATCTTCTGGTCAACCGTTTCATGGGTTGCCGGATGCAAACTCCCCCCGCCCGGCATGAACAAATACTGTCCGCCGATGCCCTCAACCTGCGCCACATGATCGATCACCCCGACTCCCTCATCCTCGGAAGGCTCCAGTAAGACCGCTCCCGCCCCATCCCCAAAAATGATGCACACCGCGCGGTCGGTGTAGTCGGTCATCGACGAATTCACATCCGACCCAATCACCAGCACCTTCTTATACTGCCCCGACTCCACGAACTTCACGCCTGTATTGAACGCATACAGAAATCCCGAGCACCCTGCGGAAACATCGAAGCCCCACGTATTCTCGATCCCCAGCTTGTGCTGTACCAGGCATGCCGTCGACGGATACATCATGTCAGGCGTCACCGTGCCCACCACGATCAGGTCTACCTGCTGCAAATCAAACGGATGCGACTCCAGCAAATTTTTCACCGCTGCAACCGCCAGGTCGCTCGCCGCCACGCCTTTGTCCACAATGTGGCGCTCGCGAATCCCGACCCGTTCCATGATCCATTCATTGGTGGTATCGACCATTTTTTCCAGGTCGGCGTTGGTAAGAACTCTGGGCGGAAGATAGGTGCCGAGGGCGCTGATTTTGGCGCGAATCGCTTTGGTCAATGAGGGCTCCCTGAAATATGAAACTGATCATTTTCAAGGATTGAGAGCAGAATGTCTAACGTAATTGACTCATGTAGGGACAGCCGCCTCCGGCTGTCCCGCGAAGGCGAAGCCGGGCGGCCCGGCCTCAAAAAGTGTACTCGGGCGGCGCTATACTTTTACGCCGCCGCACCCTTCTTTTCCCTGTCGATCCAGTCCCGAATCGCGCTCGGACACGAGACGATACCGAAGTCGCGATCTTCACCATCGATCAGATACGACACGGCGGCATGGTCCAATTCCTCCAGACGCGCAAAATTCAGCAGTGGCCACAACTTGCACTCTGCCGCCGACTGAACCATCTGGTCCAGGTAGGGCAGATGTCCCTCGAACAATTTCCCGGATACGCGAATGGTGATTTGCGGAGCAAGTTTGGGAGCAATCCCGCGACGATTCATATCTCTCCTCGCGGCTGGACCGTGACAGGGAACAGCCTACCCTTACTTGATGCTCGAAAAGGCGCTTCTTGCGCAAAGAGTTGGTAAAAGGTTGGTAAATCTCTGTAGTCGGGAGGGCAGGAACTACATAGCAAGAAAATAAGCCAGGCACCGGGAACTCACTGCACACGCAAGAGCCCGTTACCGTTGCTTCCTTCCGGACCTGGCGGGGTTGGCGGGAAAACGTCGCGTGAGACCGATGCCTGACCTGAATCATTCTAGCATCCGTAATTCGAACGCTCGCACGCCGCAATCCACAAGTAGCGCCAGCAGCCTGCCCTGAGCGAAGCCGAAGAGACCCGCTAGCTGCCGCGAGGCATCTTGCCCTCGCACCCGTACGAGACGACAGTCCCTGAAGGCCATGTGACTTTCGGTGCAAGATTCCCCACGCAGCCCCTTCCTTTCTAATCACAGTTGTCGAACAATGGTGAAAAGGCCGCTGTTCGCCTTTAAAGCTCTCGAGAATGCTGCCTCCAAAACAGCACGGCATCATCCCGCTCACGAAGGCCATCGACCATTACTTCGAACTGGCCTTGTATCTTCTTGTCCTGACGGGCTTTGCAACATTAGCCACAACCGGCGGCCTCGATCTCCCATCCATCATTCTCGTGGGCACCGCCTTCGCCATCCGTGGCTACCTTCTGGCCAAGCGGCGTCAGTTCACCATTTCGGACAACTGGACCACTCCACTCTCGATCCTTTATTTTGTCTTCTTCGCAGCCGACTATTTTCTTTTTTCCCGCAGTTTCTTGCCCGCAACCATTCATCTGGCATTATTTGGCGTAGTCGTACGCATGTTCTCGCTGCGTCGGGAACGCGATCACATCACGCTCGCGATCCTCGCCTTCCTGATGGTTCTTGCCTCGGCAGTCTTGACTGTCGACAGCACCTTCCTGTTCTGCTTCGCCACATTCATGATGATGGCCGTGGGAACCTTCGTGTTGATGGAGATGCGCCGCTCCGGGCACGTCGCCAACATTCACGCGCGCCATTCCAACGACGACCACGAACATCGCCATCTGGCATTCGCGCTGGCTCGAATCGCTCCCGCTCTGATGCTGATGATTCTTATTTTTGGCGGAGCGCTCTTCTTCATCATGCCGCGCCGTTCGGCGGCCGGTTATTTGGGCGCTTATTCGCTCGGACCCGACCTTTCTTCCGGATTCAGCGATCGCGTGCAGTTGGGAAAAATCGGAACCATCCAACTCTCCAACGCTGTCGTCATGCACATCCAGGTCGACGGAGACAACCTCGGAGGCTCCGACCTGCATTGGCGCGGCGTCGCTCTCGCCGACTTCGATGGGAAGACCTGGTCGAATCCGAAAGAGCAGTTTTTCCTGCGCCACCAAGCGAACAGCTTCCTGGTTCCGAGGACAAACGGACCTCTCCAGCCTCACACCTCATCCCTTCGTGAGCACGTCATCCACTATCGCGTGCTGATGGAGCCCATCGGAACCAACGTTTTCTTCCTTGCGCCCTGGGCCCGCAGCATTTCCGGAGACTATCGCCTGGTGGCAGGCGATTCCAGCGGAGCAGTCTACGATTTCGACTCGCAGCACCCCATCGCCCGCTACGAAGCCGACTCCGACATCACACCGACCCCGCCCGCGGAGTTGCGCGCCGCTGGCCGCAATTATCCTCCGCAACTTGCAACCTACTTGCGCTTGCCACCCCTCGATCCGCGCGTGCCGCAGCTGGCAGAAAAAATCACCAGCGCCGCCACCAACGATTTCGACAAGGCCGCCGCCGTCGAAAACTATCTCCGCACCCGCTTCGGCTATACCCTCGAACTTCCGCAAACCGCGGTGAAAGATCCCATCGCCAATTTTCTTTTCGAGCGCAAGCAGGGACACTGTGAATACTTCGCATCCTCCATGGCCGTCTTGTTACGCTCGCTAGGAATTCCGGCGCGCGTCGTCAACGGATTTCGCAGCGACGAGTTCAACGACCTCACCGGCAACTACGTAGTGCGCGCCAAGAACGCGCACTCTTGGGTGGAAGCCTACTTCCCCAACTACGGCTGGCAAACTTTCGATCCCACTCCCGCCGGATACAGCGGCACGCCCCAGGGCTGGAGCCGTCTCGCCCTCTACGTCGATGCCATGTCGTCGTTCTGGCGCGACTGGATCGTCAGCTACGACACCTCTCATCAATACACCCTCGGCCAGGCCGCCTTCAGCGGTACGCGCGGTCTGTTGGAGAATGCCCGCAAGTGGGCTCGTGACCACTATGCATCTATGCTGAAATGGGCGCAGCGCAGTCAGGATCGCGTGGAGCATTCTCCGAAACGATGGGCAATCCTCGCCGTGGCCCTCGCGGGTACTATTCTTCTGTTGGGAAATTTGCGTCGGGTCGCTCGCCTCGTGCACGAAAAATGGCTGCGTGCTTATCCCGAACGTTCTCCCGAGCAGGCCGCGGCGATGTGGTATCGCCGCATGGCCCGTGCCTTGGAACGACAAGGAATGGAAAAACCCGCGTCGCAAACCCCTCAGGAATTTTTGCGGCAGATTGAAGACACTCGCCTGCGCGAGCCAGTCGCCCGCTTTACCGCAGTCTATGAATCCGCTCGCTTTGGAAATTCCGCCGATGACGCTCAGCGTTTGCCGGAGCTATACGAAGAAGTAGAGTTGGCGACGCGCGGTCGCTAAAGCCGCTAGAACCGCCAGAAGGCTCCGCCCGCCACATAATAATTGTGCATGCGCGATTTCCCCGTATCCGCCAGCGGGAAATCCGGTTCCCCAGACCAGAAGTCGCGAACCTCTCCCCGCATGCTGAGCTTGCGCCACAATTTCACATCCAGACCGAACCCGCCCTGAATGACGCCCGAGGTCGTGCTCTTGCCCGGGTTGGGGCCGCCATAGGCCAGGATGGAGCTCTGACCAATGTGACCAAAACCACCTCCCAGGCTGACCCATGGTGAAACCGCCCTGGTCGGGAACAGGTTCAACCGGACCGCAGGTGTCACGAAGAACTCACTGATCTGCGTAGGCACGACCGCATTCAGGTAGGCCCCGCCATTCACATCTTCATCGTGGTTCACCATCATCACAACTTCCCCGGTAATCGACCAGACAGGGGCCACGAAGAATCGGCGACCATACTCGACATCGAAGCTCAGCCCGTTCCCGAAAGCAATAATAGGATTGGGAAATGTGGCATTCTTGATTCCCTGATTACTGATGAACGTGCGCCCCAGGGTGCCGCCCAGTTCGTTCTTTTCATCTTGCGCAACCGCCGACGCCACGAGCATGGTTATCACGGTAAGGACCGCAATCCAAAGACGTTTGCCAGACATTGCCCCTCCTGGGAGGTGACTCCAAAAAATTGTTACGGCGGTATGAGCTAGCCTAGCACGACCCCGATCGTTTTGGATTGACCGGTACTATCTTTTGTGGTGCCGACAAATCTGCTCGACTTGGCCTGTCGCGAACCGGTCCAGATCCATGGGATGCTAAAATAGAAAGATTGCATGCCTGTGAAGGACCTCACTGTTAGCGGTTCCCCTGATCTCATGCCTGATCGCAAACCAGTTTTCAGGAAAGAGAATTCTGTGGAGAATCCGCCCAACGAACGCCCCCAGAAGGTTGGCTTCGTCAGCTTGGGCTGCCCCAAAAACCTGGTCGACAGCGAAGTTATGATGGGCCTGCTCGCCCGCTCCGGCGCCGAACTCACGCGCCGTGCCGAAGACGCAGACGTGATCGTCGTCAATACCTGCTCGTTCATCGAAAGCGCCCAGCAGGAGTCAGTCAATACCATCCTCGAGATGGCCGCGCACAAGACCGGCGGCAAGGCGAAAAAACTCGTCGTCGCCGGATGCCTCGTAGAGCGCTTCCGCGACCAGATCCGCAAAGACATTCCGGAAGTCGACGCCGTTGTGGGCACCGGCGAACTGGAAAAGATCCTCGCCGCAACCGGCCTTGCGCCCGCTCCCGCACCCAGCAATTCCCCGTTTGTCGTATTGCCCTCGCGCCCCGAAGGCGATGCCCGCGCCGCACAGGGACGCTTCTCCCGCGAGGCATGGGCCCGCGAGTCAGGGGCTACCGAATCATGGGCTGGCGCGGTCGGCGATCTGCCCAACTATCTTTACGACGACGCCACGCCTCGTATCCTCGCCACGCCGGGACACATGGCCTACATCAAGATCGCCGAGGGCTGCGATCATCCCTGCACCTTCTGCATCATTCCGCAGCTGCGCGGTCAGTTCCGTTCCCGCCGCTTCGAATCCGTCATCGCCGAAGCCGAGCGATTGGCACAGTCCGGCGTCCGCGAGATTACTCTCATCGGACAGGACACGACCTGCTATGGCGAAGACTTCGGCCTGAAGGATGGCCTTGCACTCCTGCTCGAGAAACTCGCCGCCATCGCAGACCTCCGCTGGGTGCGCTTCCTCTACGCCTATCCCAACAAGATCACCGGCAAGCTGCTCGACACGATTGCGCAGCACGACAAGATCTGCTCTTACATGGATGTCCCCCTACAACACGCCTCTGCCTCGGTACTCAAGCGCATGAAACGCGGCGGCGGCGCGGATGTCTTCCTGCGTTCGATCTCCAAAATGCGCCGCACAATCCCTGACCTGACGCTGCGCACCTCGTTCATCGTCGGCTTCCCCGGCGAAACCGAAAAGGAATTCGAAGAACTCTGCGACTTCGTGCGCGAAGCCCAATTCGACTGGATGGGCGCCTTTGCCTATTCCGATCAGGACGGTGCTCAAGCCTACGGCCTCGACAAGAAACTCTCTCCGCGCGAAATCGAACGCCGCCGCAAACACGTAATGTCAATCCAGCGCCAGATCAGCAAAAAGAAAAAGAAATCCCTGGTAGGTCGCGAGTTCGACCTGCTGCTCGAGGGGGAATCGGAAGAAACGGAGTTGCTGCTCGAAGGTCGCACCGAAATGCATGCGCCCGAAATCGACGGCAAGGTCTTCGTGAACGACGTCCCGGAGGAAATCGACCCGCAGCCCGGCCAGTTCTACCGATGTCAGATTACTGAAGCACACGAGTACGATCTGGTAGCAAAGATTCTGTAACCGCCGTCTGACCGCAATCCGAATCGTATGCCCCGCAAGCGCACAGTCAAACTCCGCTGCCCCATCTGTAAAAAATCAGTCAAGAGCACCGACCCCGATTTCCCTTTCTGCAGCGACCGCTGCCGCCTCATCGATCTCGGCAAATGGGCCAGCGGCCAATACGTAATTTCCTCCCCCGTAACCGACGCCGAGGAAGCCATTCGCGACCGCAACCCCGAAGACCCGGAGGACGAATCGTGAATCCGGATGGACCGAACAGTAGTGCCGGCGTCCCGCCGACTGTAACGGGAGCCTGCCCTGAGCTTGCCGAAGGGCCGTCCCGGCCGCACACCTCCATCTCGGCAAGCGCCGTAGCAACCTTCCTCGGCATCGGCCACCTGCACCCCGGCCCCGGAACCTGGGCCTCCGTCGCCACAGTCCTCCTCTGGGCAGCTATCGCATACGCACTCCCTCCGTCCCAGCGCACCCCAACAGCCATGGCGCTCACCGTACTCATCATCCTGATCGGCATTCCCGCTGCCACCCGCGTCTCCAGGGCCTCCGGAGGCAAAGACCCCCAATTCGTCGTCATCGACGAAGTTGCCGGACAACTCATCGCACTGATCGCCGTTCCTCTCTCGTGGAAATCTTTTCTGGTTGGTCTTATACTTTTTAGAGTGTTCGATATCGTCAAGCCTCCTCCGGTGCGGCAACTGGAGCGACTCCCAGAGGGTACCGGAATCATGCTCGACGACGTTGCAGCTGGGATCTTGGCCTGCATTTCGATACATCTCTTGCTGCATTTTCGGCTACTAAACAGTTAGCTCCTCGTTCAATCTCATGGGAATTTCCGACCGGATTCTCGGCAAGAAAAATGTCAATGGCGGACCACGCATTGAAATGGTCGCGCCCTCTTGCGCACTTGCCGGAGGCGAACTCCGCATTTCGGGTTCCGGACTGCGTCCCCATGAACTGCATCGCCCCAAAGTCAAATTTGGCGACTTTGAAGGGTCCATCGTCGTCAGCTCCGACGCCTTCCTGGTCACGCGCGTTCCCGAAGGCGCAACCTCCGGCCCCGTCGTGGTCGCCACCAACGGACACGTCAGCAATCCTCACTCCGTGAAGGTCGCCGTTCCCATCGCCGAAAATCTTCACCCCGTCACCAGCCCCGCCCTCGATCCCGAAGGCAATCTTTACGTCACCTTTTCCGGCTCGCGCGGCCAGAAAGTTCCCGTCGCGATTTTCGAAATCGACACCAATTACAACGTCAAGCCTTTCGTCACCGAGATGATGAATGCCACGGCCATCGCCTTTGATCGCGCCGGGCGGATGTACGTTTCATCGCGCTTCGACGGCGCCGTCTACCGCGTCACTCCCAACGGCACCACCTCGACCTATGCCGAAGGCATGGGCGTCGCCACCGGCATCGCCTTCGATCGCGACCAGAGCCTTTACGTCGGCGACCGCAACGGCACCATCTTCAAAATCTCTCGCGATCAGCAGGTCTTTGTTTTTGCCACGCTCGAGGCCAGCGTTTCCGCCTACCACTTAGCCTTCGGTCCGCAAGGAGATCTCTTCGTAACCGGTCCTAACGATCGCGTTTACAAGATCGATCCCGCTGGAACGGTGAGCACTTTCTATAAAGGTCTTGGAAGACCGCAAGGCTTGGCCTTCGATGTCGACGGCAATCTCTACGTCGCCGCCTCTCTCTCGGGCACCCGCGGCATCGTGAAGATAGCCCCCAACGGCCTTGCCAACCTCGAAGTCGCCGGGCAAGGTTTGGTAGGCCTCGCCTTCGGCCCAGGCCGCTCCGTCATTCTGGCGACCACCAGTTCCGTCCACCATCTCTCCTGGAACATCCAAGGCATCTCTCTACCGCCTGACTAAATCGCTTGTTTCCTCTGTGGTCCTCCGTGTCCCCTGTGGTCATGATTTGCCGCTTTTGATTTAAACTTTGATTACGTGAATGCCGAAATCATCGCGGTGGGCTCCGAGATGCTCACGCCCTTCCGCATGGACACCAATTCGCTCTATCTCACCGAGCAACTCAACCTGCTGGGCGTTGACGTAATTTTCAAGAGTATCGTCGGCGATGATCTGCGTCGCTTGGTCGAAGCCGCTGAGCACGGCCTGTTCCGCTCCGACATTCTCGTCTTCATCGGAGGCCTCGGCCCCACCGAAGACGATCTCACCCGCGAAGCCGTCGCCGAAGCGCTCGGCGTCACCCTGCGGCGCGATCCCGAAGTCCTCGCCCGCCTGGAGCAGCGCTTCGCCGAGCGCGGCTGGAAGATGTCACCCAACAATACAAAGCAAGCCGACGTTCTCGAAGGCGCCACCGTCCTTCCGAATCCCAACGGCACCGCTCCCGGCCAGTGGCTCAGCGGCCAGTTCGACGGCCGCGAACACATCATCGTCCTGCTACCGGGCCCGCCACACGAAATGAAGGCTCTCTTCGAATGCGAAGTGCGTGAGCGCCTGCGTGCCAAAGTTCCTCCAGCTTCGCTGGCAATCCGGACTTTGAAGATTGCTATGCTGGGCGAGTCCCAGGTCGACGCGCGTGTCTCTCCGATCTACAAACGCTACACCGATGTCGACACGACGATCCTCGCCGGCGCCGGTGAAATCGAACTTCACTTCAAAACGCGTGGCGCCACCCACGACGCAGCCCAACGCCGCGTCGACGAAGTCGCCGGCATCGTCGAAGACGAACTCGACGACGCCGTCTATTCCCGCAACGGCGAATCGCTCGAGCAGATCGTCGGCTACTGGCTCCAGATGCGCAACGCCACCGTAGCCGTTGCCGAATCCTGCACCGGAGGCCTGCTGGCCGAACGCTTAACCTCGATCAGCGGAAGTTCAAGATATTTTCTTGGCGGCGCAGTCGTCTACTCCAACGTGCTGAAAACCGAACTCGCCGGAGTTCCGACAGAAATGATCGATCGTCACGGCGCCGTCAGCCGCGAAGTCGCCGCCGCCCTCGCCGAAGGCATTCGTTACCGCTGCGAGTCGACGCTGGGCGTAGGTATCACCGGAGTAGCCGGTCCCAGTGGAGGCACATCTGAAAAGCCAGTGGGCCTGGTGTTCCACGCCGTAGCCAGCGACCGCGGCACCGAAGTCGTCCAGCGCAACTTCCCCGGCGACCGCAAACGCATCCGCCGCTTCGCCTCCACCATGGCCTTGGATATGCTGAGGAAAAAGTTGATGTGACGAATAGCTGCTAGCTCCTAGAGAGCCCACGCTTTTGGCTTTTGGCTTTTGGCTTTTAACTTTCAAATTTCATTTTTAGCCGTTAACTACCATTAAATTTCGGACTCTTGATTTTGACTAGGATTCTTGAATCCATGCCGAGGACGTCTAGCTTCACAACCCCGTCACGAACGGTAGGTCGAGCACATCCGGGAAGGGCGCGGGCTTCAGCCGTGCCACAAAGACTTTATTGAATCAGGGCTTCAGCCCCTGAGGGCACAATTGAAAATGCGACCGACAAACCTGAGAGCCCAAAGCGAGAGACTCAAGCTAGAAGCTAGGAGCTAGAAGCTAGCAGCTGCCCTTATGCGCCTCTTCATCGCTCTCGACATCGACGACGCCATACGCACCCGTCTCTCCCGCTTCGTCGAAGGCGTCACCGGCTTCGCGCCCGACGCGCGCTGGGTCAAACCCGAATCTCTCCACGTAACCCTGAAATTCATCGGCGAACAATCCGACTCGGCAGTCGACCAAATCAAAGAGACGTTATCCCAAGTCGAGTCGAGCAGATCAGAAATCCACTTCCGCAGCTACGGATTCTTCCCCACCGCAAAGTCCGCCCGCGTCTTCTGGATCGGCATGGAAGCCGACCCTCAGCTTGCCACTCTCGCCGCAATAATCGACGACAAAATGGCCTCCCTCGGAATCCCCAACGAAGACCGTCCCTTCAGTCCGCACCTTACCCTTGCGCGCGCCGGCAGCGGATCCGGCTCACCCCGCCGCAACAAAACTGACCGCCCCAACCGTGTCTTTCACCATCTCCAGGAAAAACTAGATCCGCTTCCCGCTCCAGAATTCGGTACCATGATGGCGCGCGCGTTCTTGCTATACCAAAGCCAACTCTCCCCGAAAGGATCAAAATACACAAAGCTGGCAAGTTTTGATTTGAAGTAGCGCCGGCAGCCTGCCATGAGCGTTGCGAAGGGCTGTCCCGGCCGCGCGGTCCGTTTCAACATCGTCAAACCAATGTTTCGCCTCCCGCTCATCGCCGCCGCAGCCTACCTCCTGGGATCCATCCCCTTCGGATATCTGCTCGTCCGCATCTTCCGAGGTGAAGACGTTCGCCTCGCTGGCAGCGGCAACATCGGAGCCACCAACGTAGCCCGCAAGTCCCCAGCTCTCGGCGTATTAACGCTTTTACTCGACGCGCTCAAAGGATCAGCCGCCGTCACCACCGGAATCTTCCTATCCCCGCCTTTTTTCGATCACATCTCGACCTCCGCAATTCCCTGGCGCCAGGTGCTCCCTCCCGCCTCGCGCGAGTTTGCCTTCTGGGCCGCTTTCGCTGCCTTGTTCGCCGTAGCCGGACACATCTTCCCCATCTGGTTAAACTTTCGCGGTGGCAAAGGAGTCGCCACAGGACTGGGCGCGTTCTTCATGATCGCTCCCAAATCGGTGCTGCTGGCAGCCGGCATCTTCCTCATAGTCGTGTTAGTCTTCCGCTACGTTTCTCTCGGTTCCATAACAGCAGTTGCGGCCTTCCCGAACATTGCGCTGGTCATGCACGAATACGGGAACTCTCCGCTCGCACTCGTCATGATGGCAACGGCGTCGGTGCTCATCGTCGTCAAGCACCACACCAACATCCGCCGACTTCTCACTGGCACCGAAAACCGTTTAGGATCGAAGCACGCATGAGCGAAATCGCCGTCATCGGCGCGGGCGCATGGGGCACCGGCATTGCCATCGTGCTCGGACGCAAAGGCACGCACCGTGTTCGTCTGTGGGCTCACGAGACCGACGTCTGTGAATCGATTACCCGGCGACACGTCAACGAGAAATTTCTTCCCGGCCGCCAAATCCCCGACTCTGTCACCGCCAGCAACGATTTGGCCGCGACCCTCAAAGATGCCCAGATCGTTGTCAGCGTGATGCCCTCGCAACATTGCCGCGCGCTGTTCGAACGCATGCGCCCGTTGCTTCCACCGCGAACCTTAATCGTCAGCGCCACCAAAGGCCTCGAAGAAAACTCGCTCCAGCGCATGACCGAAGTGATTCATGAAGTGTTAACCAATAAAAAGGCGGGTGCCCCGTCCTTATCTTTGCGACACGGTGGGGATTCTGACTTCCCCGTCGGAGCCCTCAGCGGCCCATCCTTCGCCCAGGAGGTTGCTCGTGGAGATCCCACCGCCATCACGATCGCTTCGCCGGACGTCGCTCTCCTGCGCACCGTGCAACACGAATTCAGCGACTCAAGTTTTCGCGTTTACACGAACAGCGATGTCATCGGCGTCGAACTCGGTGGAGCCCTGAAGAACATCGTCGCCATCGCCGCCGGAATCTGCGACGGACTCGGCTTCGGTCACAACTCCGTCGCCGCCCTCATCACCCGCGGTCTTGCAGAAATGACCCGCCTTGTCGTCGCCTGTGGAGGCCGCGCCGAAACCATGGCCGGACTCGCCGGTCTCGGCGACCTCGTGCTCACCTGCACCGGAGGCCTGTCGCGCAATCGCAGCGTTGGCGTCGAACTAGGCCGCGGAAAGAAACTTCCTGAGATCATTGCTGGCATGCACGGAATGGTCGCCGAAGGAGTCTTCACCACTTCCGCCGCCGTCGGCCTTGCACACGCCCGCGCCGTTGAAATGCCCATCACCGAACAAATGCACGCCATCCTGCATCACGGCAAATCCCCCCGTGAAGCTATTCAGCAACTAATGTCCCGCACCGGCAAAAGTGAATCCACGCAATCGTAGCGCCGCCAACCTGCCCGGAGCGCAGTCGAAGGGCCCTGGCGGCTACAAACGACATCCAGTGCTGAGTAATCACAGAAACGCAGGCCTTCCTTCGTGTACCTTAGTGTCCTTGGTGGTTGAAGGTTCTAAGAGTCTCCTTAATGGTTAAAGATCGTAAGGTTGAAGTCTCCGGAGTCCCCGATGAACATAAGAAATCTAGCCCTGGCAATCCTGCTGATCACATCGCCCTTAATCGCCCAAACCAAGTCCATCGCCGAGCGCCTCGGCTATCCCGCCAACTCGAAACTCCTCATCATCCACGCCGACGATCTCGCCGTCGCTCATTCCCAGGATGCCGCCAGCTTCGACGCCCTCGATAAGGGAGCCGCCACATCCGCCAGCATCATGGTTCCCTGCCCCTGGCTCACTGAAGTTGCGGACTACGCGAAAGCTCATCCCGACGCCGACCTTGGCCTGCACCTCACGCTCTCCGCGGAGTGGAAGTCCTACCGCTGGGGTCCCGTGGAATCCAAAGACAAAGTTCCCAGCCTTCTCGATCCCGCCGGATACCTCTGGCCCGAAGTCGAACCGGCAGTCCGCAGCATCAAGCCCGACGAAGCCGAGCGCGAGATTCGTGCCCAAGTCGAACACGCGGTTTCGGCCGGAATTCGGCCCACGCACCTCGACAGCCACATGGGCGTACTCTTCGCGAAGCCCGAACTCTTCGCGGTTTACGTCAAAGTCGCTCATGATTACAAACTGCCATTCCTGGCTCTACGCGGCCCGCAAGCACCCTCCGCTCTACTCGCCATGCTCACTGAGAAGGATGTCATCTTGGATTCACTCGTCATGGCTGATCCTTCCGTGAACCCCGCCAACTGGAATGCTTTCTACACCAATGCGATCAAGAACCTGAAGCCCGGCCTCACCGAGATTATCGTCCACCTGGCTCTTGACGATGCCGAATTTCAAGCCGTCGCTGTCGATCATCCCGACTATGGCTCAGCCTGGCGCCAACGCGACTATGAAGCCGTAACCAGCCCCGAATTCAAGAAGGCGCTTGAAGAAAACCATGTCATCCTCATCCACTGGAAGGACCTGAAACAACTAGTACAGTAGCGCCGCTAGTTGTAATGGCGGAGTCTCGCCCGCGCCTCTTCCTGCCAAAACCGCGCCAGAAGGCACATTCGCGAGGTACTTTAGTAATGTCACTCTCCCCAGCTTTTGCCTCCGCCAGTTCCATTCCCCGGTAAACTTTTAAAGATACCTTGGAAAGCTGCCGCCACTTCGCCTTCGGCGTCTGCGACGAGTGAAGGGAGAGACTTGTCTACCAGCGAACCGAATCACGCGCGCATCCCGATTCTGTACCTGATCCTCGGTGTGCTTCTGGTGATCAGCATCGTCCCCATGTACTTCTACTCGGCCAAGGTCGAGGCCATCAACGGGGAACGTCTGAAAACCAACGAGCAGTTGCTGCAGAACACGGTGACGCGCTCTCTGGCGGATGATCTCGTCCAACACCAGCGCTCCCTGCACATGATGCTCGCCAATCTGTCGTCGGCCATTCAGATCGCCAGCGGCGGCGACATTGGCGAAACCAACATCCATTCCCCCGAACTCCGCGCTCTGCTGGAAAATTTCGCATCTTCCTCCGACGAGATTGCCTATGCGACCCTTCTCAATTCAGAGGCCAAGGGAATCTACAGCGGAACCATCGTTCCTGACGCCTTCCTGAACCGCGAACTGGAGCGCGCCTATTCTGCCGCCCGCGAGGGCCGCGAATACAACGGTCAGGCGCTCGTCGTCGGCGAAGGAAAATCAGCGCGTACCGTCTTTTTGGTCAGTTATCCTGTGAAATACGGCGATCGCTTTCTGGGAATGATTGCGACCGTCGTCGACCTCCAATTCCTGATCCGGCGCTTGCAGGAAGTCGCCCGCGGAGGCCTCACGCCCTACGTGGTCGATTCTCAAGGGCGCCTCGTCGCCGCAGCCACTCCCGGATTTGCCACCGGGCAGGACATGAAAAACCTCGACATCGTGCACACCTTTGTCGGACGTGGAAACAAAGCGCGCTTTGCCGAGACCAGCGAGTTCACCGTGGACAATGGCTCCGATCGCGTTGCCATGCTGGGAACCTTCAGTCCCGTGATGTCGCTGAACTGGGCAGTCGTCGTGCAAAAGCCGCTCAGTGATGCCTATCGCGACGTCATTGAAATGCAGGGCACTGCGCGCCTGCTTGCCCTGGTCGCGGTGCTGTTGAGCATCCTGGTCAGCATTTTTGCCGCGCGCCGCATCACCAATCCCCTGCACGTGCTTACCCAGTCCAGCCGCGCCCTCGCTCGTGGCGACTTCTCGCAGCGTGTTAATCTTTGGAGCCGCACGGAAATCGGCGAACTGGCACACACTTTCAATACTATGTCGGATGAACTCGAGCATTTCGTGGAAGACTTGAAACGCGCCGCTGACGAAAACCGTGAGCTCTTCATGGGCTCCATTCAAATGCTCGCTGGAGCCGTCGACGAAAAAGATCCCTATACTCGCGGTCACTCCGACCGCGTTACCCGCTATTCCCTGCTCATCGCCAAGGAGATGAATCAGCCCGAATCTTTCCTTGAGATCCTGCGCGTTTCGGCCCAGCTTCACGACGTAGGCAAGATCGGAATCGAAGACCACATTCTCAAAAAGCCCGGCGCTCTGACGGAAGAAGAATTCGAAGTCATGAAGACGCACACCACCAAGGGCGCCAACATTTTGCGCCCGGTCACGCAGCTGGCGGAAATGCTTCCCGGCATCGAGCTGCACCACGAAGCGCTCGACGGACGCGGCTATCCTTACGGCTTGCAGGGCGATCAGATTCCATTACTCGCGCGCGTAATTGCCGTGGCCGATACCTTCGACGCGCTGACCACGAATCGTCCTTACCAGCAAGCCCACACGCCCGAACAGGCACTGCAGATCATCAAGAACCTCGCCGGCAAGCGCCTCGATCCAACCGCGGTCGCGGCTCTGCTCGCAGTCTACACACGCGGCGACATCAAGATTCAGCGCTTCACCATCAAGCGCCCCATCGCACCTCCGCCGGCGGCGGAAACTCCGGCGGTCGCAACCGCGGCAGCCGGGGCGGCAGCGCCGACAGCTCCCGCACCAACCACACCTTTGGAAAGAACCCCAGTCTAGATCCCGCGGCTTTGATTTGCGGCATGGAGGACGAAGCGGTGAATCGGGTCGTCAGGTGTTTCCTTGCCGCAGTCGTGTTCCTGTCTTGGATACCGTCGTTCTCAGCTCAGAGCAAGAAAGAGCCTACAAAGAAAGCATCGGCGCTTTTTCAAACGACAAATCCAGTTGACGTCTACAAACCCGTCGTTGCCGCGAACAATCGATTCGCTGTGAAGTTCTTCAAGGCGGTGTTTGAAGATCGATCCCGCGACAATGTCCTCACGGCGCCCGCATCGCTGTCATACGCCTTTGCCCTGCTTCTAAACGGCGCTGCGAGTCCAGCGCGCGAGCAAATTGCCAATGTATTCGATTTCCAGAAGATTTCCCTGGATCAGATTAACCTGGGCAACGAAGCTCTACGGGCGATCCGCAAGTCGCATCCCGTGCCAAAAGACCCTTCCAAGCAACCTTTCGAGTTCTCCGGAGTTGTGGGCGCGGATGGTCGGACGTTTCAGCCTTATGCCATGGCGGGCGCGCTATGGTTTCCAAAGGGAACATTCTCCCAGCCGTTTCAAACAGTGAATACACGCTCCTACGGATACACCGTCTTTCCGGGGCGTCCCACGCCCGCGATGCTCAATCACTGGGCTTCACTCCAGACTCAAGGCAAGGTCCAGAAGATCGTACAGACCGTCGGCCAAGATGACTTTGTGCTTGCGACGGTGGTCGACTTCAAGTCCAAGTGGGTGTGGCCTTTTTCGCCTGCGGAAACCCACCCTGGCGAGTTCACATTGCTATCAGGCGCGAAGAAGCCGGTGCGCATGATGCCCAAACACAACCCGGAATTTCAGTATTTCAAAGGGGCGAACTTTCAAGCGGTGAAACTTGGGTTTTACGATGCGGCTATGGTCGTTGTATTGCCCGATGAGGATTCAAGTCTGCCAGCGGTGGTCGACGCTCTGACAATCGAAACCTGGCAAAGCTGGAGCGGAAAGTTTGGTAAACGCGAAGGCTATCTCGAACTGCCGCACTTCGAAATCAAACAGCAATCAGATTCGATGAATGTGCTTGAGAAGATGGGCCTGACTTTGCCCTTTTCAAGCATGCGCACGTTCGTTCCCTTGGTTGGACCAGTCGGTGGCAAGCTGACTCGCGTGCAGGAAGGCTCTTCCATGAAGGTCGATGAAACCGGCGCCGAAATTTTGTCCTACGGAGTCGTCGGAGGAGTTGTGGGCGGGATCTGCGGAAATTGCCCTCCACCTCCGCCGCCTTTCCATATGATTGTGAATCGCCCGTTCTTGTTTTGGGTCGTCGACACGCGCACCAACCAAACTCTGTACATGGGCACAGTGGTCGAACCGTAAATCATACTCGTCGGTCACCCGGCGCCACCGTCATCAACTTCTGCAGTCCCCTGCCAGCCACTACCTGGGTTCCTGCACGAACGCAAGATTCAGCGGCAGCCCGGGAACCGCCCTGAACTCCTCGCCTGCCAGCAGTTGCTGCTGATCGTCCCCACTGCGCTCCCAACTGGCATAGCTGACGCTGAGAGATAACATCGCGGAATGAATCGTCGGAGTGATTTCGATTGCATCCTGCATGCTACGGATCGCACTGATGGGAGTGAACCGATATCGCGATATCGGCACTCAAAGTGGCATGTCGTATTCCATGCTGAATTCTCCCCGGCCATGCCTTCACTCACCACTTGGAGTATCCCCTCCCCGGTAACGCCCCTACCCGGCTACATCAAGGCTCACGGGTGTTTCAATAATTCCAACTCAGTTCACCGTGAACACCGCTGAACTGGTTGCCGTGCCGCCAGCGGTTGTCACCTGGATTTTCCCGGTAACCGCTCCTGCCGGAACCGTCGCCGTAATCTGGGTATCCGAATTCACGGTGAAGGCCGCCAGCTTTGCCCCGCCAAATTTCACTTTGCTGGCTTGCGTCAGGCTATTTCCCGCGATTGTTACCTGTGTTCCAATCGTGCCGCTGGTCGGGCTGAAGGTCGTCACTGTCGGCGTAACCCGGAATTTCACGTTGCTCTTTAGAATGCCGCCCGGAGTGACAACACTCACAAAACCCGTACCCGCACCC
>Ga0070713_100001045_pt1 | contig 17707 bp, 17 predicted proteins | sample LARL82metaG_FD_65465 | JGI IMG/M metagenome (GOLD analysis project Ga0070713, IMG submission 65465) | Corn, switchgrass and miscanthus rhizosphere microbial communities from Kellogg Biological Station, Michigan, USA - LAR L8-2 metaG | ecosystem: Host-associated > Plants > Roots > Rhizosphere ...
CGCTCAGGGCAGGCTCTTCGACTGCGGTTGGCCTTCGCGCGTACGCGAAGTCCAATCCTCGCTCAGGATGACAGGTGGCCGAGCTTGACAGCGCTGCTTGAAGCCGCGCTTTTTCAAAGCTCGATCACCTCACGGTGATTACGGTTCGCGTACGGAGCTCGGGACACCGGCCTTGCGAGCGTCTTCCTTCATGTCATCTAACTTCTGCTTGGCATCGTCGAGAGCTTTCTGCTTGTCGGCGAGCTGTTGCTTGTACTGAGCGTCCTGCTTGTCCCACTCGGCCGAGTTGCGCAGGCGATTACCGGCATCAGCGTACATGGCCGCGGCGCGAACCTGGTATTCCCGCTGCGTGACGTCGAGTTCACGCTGTGCCAGGTCGATTTGCTGCTGCTGAGAATCGATCTTGTCGCTCCATTGTTTGATCGCTTCCTTCCTGGTCGCTTCATCCCCCTGAACAGGGCCGGGATTGGCGGTTGCCTTTGCCTCAGCAGCACCCGGTTTCGACTCGCCTGATTGTGCGGCAGGAGCAGCGGCCTCTTCCGGCCTGCTTTCCGGCGCAGGATTTTCCCCTGTCGACGGTTTGCCTACGACGGAGAGCTTGTCTTCGCGAGGCAGATTGTCATTGTCGAACACCTTGGGCTTGCTCGTTGCGCCGGAATCCTTGCGCACGTGCCGCGCGTAGTCGCCGAGCGGGGTGGCGCTGGACGAGCCGGGTTCAGCCGGCTGAGACTGGTTCTGAGCGCCGGCAACGACAGCGAGGCCAAGAAGCAGCACAACTCCCGTTCCAAAGCTGGTGATATGTTTCATAGCTTTCACCTTGTAAAGCCTCCGTGTGTTCATTGCGGGCGATGGCCCGCTTCCTTGCAATTATTTCGCCGCATGAGCCGAGGCGCGCTCGGCGGTGAGAAACCCGCCGATCGTGCGATCGAGCTGCGCGGCTTCCTGCGCAATGTCTTTTGCGAGATCCTGCGCGAAATCCGGGTCACGATTGTTCGCCAACTGCTGGGCGAATCCGGCGATGGTTGTCAGCGATGTCCGAAGCTGCAATGCCATTTCGGCGGAGATTTCTCCACGCAATTCTTGCTTCCGCCGGATGTCTTCAATTTCACTCAGATCGTTGATCAGGCAAGCGACGCCGAGCAAACCTCCATCGACAGTTGGTATGCGCGATACCGTTACTTGAATCGTGCGCTTCTGTCCCGAGGGACCTTCGTAGTCGGCCTTGATGTCGCGCCGCTTGCAGTCTTCCTGCAATACCGTCCGTACCTCGTCGGCGATACGAACCGAGGTATCAAACGTTTCCTCGGGCAAAGCGCCTTTTCCTGCATTTCGCGAGGGAACCGACGAACTACGGAAGATGTCTTCCGCGCTCATCCCGGTCATCGAGGCAAATCCCAGGATCGCCTTGGCCGCCGGATTTGCTGTCTTGACCAGGCCGTTACTGCCGAACACGAGCACACCGCAAGAAAGATTTGCGAGCACCGACTGACTGAAGCTTTCACTGGTGCGCGCGCGAAGTTGCTCGCTCTGCGTTTGCACCTGAAGCTCGTGCTTCTGCTGTTTCAGTTGCTGAATCACGGTGCCGTACAGATGCACTGGCATCATCCCAAGCGAAGCATTGGCACCGTCACCGAGATCGGATTCCGCTGCGATGTTCTTGCGCAGTCTGCGCATCATGAAGAGTCCGAACACAAAGGCCGACACTGAGCAGACCAGCACCAGAGCTGCGCGGAGAAGGACGGGATTGGCTAGGACGCTCACCAGAGCCTCCCGTACCAGCGCAGAAAGCGGTCTCCAAAGAACAACGCGAAAAGGGCCATGCTGCCCAGGAAAACTCCAAATGGCATCTGATATCCGCGGTAGACCAATTGGGCAGATTGCCAGGCGCGGGCGCGAGCAGCAGCGGCAGTCGCGAACTTCTTCGAGAACCGGTGCGTGCGCTTCAGCCAAACCACCAAAATTGTCATGATCCCGACAATGGACCCCGCTACTGATGCCGTGAAAATTGTAAACACCGTCAGTTTCAGGCCGAGGAAGGCCCCGATCATGGCCATCAGCTTTACGTCGCCGAATCCCATGCCTTCAGTGCCGCGCCAGCGAAGATAGATGGCGCCGGCGCCGTAGATGAACGAGGCTCCCACCGCCGCGCCAACCAATGAATCGAAAAGCGAGAAGATTCGAGCGGCAATATCTCCGCTGAAGGGCAGGTTGACCACTCCGGGCAGAAATTGCGAAACCAGATCATTCAAAGGAACAAGCAGACTGAAGGTGACTCCCAGTGCAAGCCCAGTCAGCGTGAGCTTGTCGGGTAACAACTTGGTTTCCGCATCGGTGAAGATGAGGCCCAGAATCAGGAATCCGAAAGCGCAGTATTTCAGGGTTGAAAGAGTCAGGCCGAAATACCAGTAACAGAAAAGGAAGAGTGCCGCTGTAAGCACTTCGATCAGCAGATAGCGAGGCGAAATTGGGGCTTTGCAGTGCCGGCAGCGTCCACGCAGAATCAACCAGCTAACTACCGGCATGTTGTCGTAGAAGGCGATCGACTGCTTGCAGTGTGGGCAAGCCGAACGGGGCGTCACGGTCGATAGCCCCAGCGGAAGACGGTAGATACACACGTTCAGAAAGCTGCCGAAGGCAAGCCCAAGCACGAAAATCGCCGTTGCAAGAACAGGGTCCAAGTGGTCTCGATTTTGTGTTCAGCAAGCAGCACGCCCAAGCGCGCCCGCTTCTTTAGAACGTTGAAATTCTGAGTTCTTGGTTGGATTATAAGTCTGGAATTGAGGGTAGGACTAAGGTACTGAAGTCACTGGCCACAGGGCCATCCTGTCAGTAAGCCATTGAACGTGAGGTGCTTAGACCTCCGGACGATTGGTCAAAGGGAATATGGACCGGCTATCTCTTCCGGTATTTGACCAAGTTGAAGGTGAGCTGCGGGCCAAGCTCGAAGGAGGCTGGACGGGTCTGGCCCGCGCTCGCAACTACTTTGCTTGCAAGGTCTCGATATAGTTCACTAGATTCGTGATCCTTTGCTGAACCGGTCCCTCATGTCCCTGGCTAATACTGGAGAAAAGCCGTCCCCAGACTGGCATATCCTGGCTGCCGTGTGACGGGGTCGCGGCCTGTCCGCGGATGACTGCAGCAACGTGGGCCGCCGGATATTGTCCGGCGCCCTTCTTTGTCAGCGCGGTCAGATCGGTCGGCGGGGTTTTCATCGCCGAGGCTGCCGGGCCATTTCCCTTGGCATCGACGCCATGGCAGACGGCACAATAGCTCTTGAACATCTCTTTGCCTGAACTCGACGGCGCATTGGTGATGGGGACGTGCTTAATTTGAGGTGTGCTCTGGGTGGATGTTGCCTGCGCAACGGCGATGGCCGATAGGATCGCCACAATTCCGGCCAGACTGATGAATTTAATTACACGCATGACTTGTTCCTCCGGGGGCTCCGTGGCCCGAAACTGCCACAACAGGCGAGTCTAGGCGCGGGATTGGGGCAGGAATGTGATCGGCATCACAATCGCCTGTGACGCGTGCTGGGGGAGGGCAAAGACTTCGGCGCAGGAATTCTTGACTATCGCGGCAGCTTCCAAAAATAACACAAAGGTCACGAAGGTACACGAAGGAAACTGCTTGCGGCAACTTATCAGGGGAAGGCAAATCGCAATAACTCTCCGTCAAGGGAGATGGCGGAGGAGTCGCTACGGGGGAAAACCCCTTCCCAATGAGGCCAATCGGCCGGAACAAGCCGAGTTTGAGGCTGCGGATGCTGTACCCATCCATCGGCTGTTTCTTCGCGATGAAATACGGAAAATGCTGACGCAGGGGGCTCGCCCCCTGCCGACTTCCATTCGAATAGCGCCGCTGATAGACCCTCAGTGAGAGCTTCGCGAGGATCGAGACATAGGATCCATCCGGCAGCCGTGCTCCGGAGGAATGTGTCGTTTGCAAACTCGGAAGACGCAACCACGACCTTCGCTCCGTACTCTCTAGCCACGTGCTGAGTGGCATCCGTCGAAAGGTGGTCGATAATCAGGATCTCATCGCACGGGCAGAGGGTCTCCAAGGCTCGGCCAAGCCGCAGTGCGTCATTATGAGTATGGAGAACCGCAGTGATCGCAGGCATGATTCGGTTTCAAAGAGTGTACCGGAAGAATAAGGAAGTGGAAGGAAGGGGAGGGAGATCGGTGCAGTCACCGAATCAACAGTGCTCAAAAAGAAAAGGCCCGCTCGGCGCAGGCCTTTCCTTTTCCCACGAACCTCACTGCTGGTTCCCGAGCTTCGGCCGGTTTGCGCCCGGTCCTTGCGCCTCGATCACGGTGATCGGGGCCTGCAAAGTGAAGTTCAGGACGGTTTCAGAAGGCAGCTTGATCTGCTGGCCCTTCGTGACTGCTTGCACGCCGCCGCCGACTCCGCCGCCAGCCGCTGCGCCGATGGCAGCGCCCTTACCACCGCCCGCCAGCGCACCAATGATGGCGCCGATCCCAGCTCCGGCGCCGACCTTTTCCGCAGTATTTTTGCCGCGCGAGCTGCCTTGCTTCTTGTACTGATCGGTCTGGACGTTATACGTCCGGCCGCCCGACGTGATGCTATCGAGCTGCATGATGACCGACGATTGCCCGGCAAATTTACCCGCACTCTTAACTTCGACGAGATGCCCTTGGACCTGGACTCCCGCAGGTAAGGCTTCCTCACCGTCCGAAGTAATAGGTGTATTCAGAGTCGCGTGGATCGTGTCGCCGGTTTGGTTCTTCTCACTGTCAATGGCATCGACTAAACGGACGGAAAGCTGCGTTCCTTGATCGATGATGAACTTCTTCGGTGGCGGAGGAGGCGCGGGTTGCGGCGGCGGAACTGGCTGCGGTTGAGGGGCTGAGGCCGATGGAGGATTGTTGTCCGCCATCTGATTGCCAGCCGAATTCTGCATGTCGTCCTTAGGCGGCGAGGATTTCTTGTGCTTCTTCTCAGTAGATGGCTTCGGTTTTTCCACGGGAGGCGCGCTCTGCTCAACAGGGGCGGCCTGCGTGTCAGCTGGAGCGGGCTGTGCCGCAGCCATAGCCGGTCCTACCGTAAGATTGTTCAAAACCTGTTTGACCCCCGGAATTGATGCGGCTTGTTTGCTTGCTGCTTCCTTCTGCGCCTCATTGTCGACAGTGCCGCTAAGGGTGACGACGCCCTCCGCAGATTGCACCGTCAGTTGCTTCGAGGCCAAGCCGGAGTCCTGGCTGAACTTGCTTTGAATATCGCTGGAAATCTTGGCGTCATCCGCTTTCTTGACGCAGCCAAGCTCCAGACTCATGGTAATCGCGAGAATGAAACACACAATGAGCGGAGAAATCTTATTCATAGCACGACTCCTGAAAATGGGACGTATAGGCAATATTTTAGATGCTTCGTGCCCTTTGTGAAGATGTAAATGCCAGAGTGGCACGGCACGGGGTCCCTGGAACGGTACAGACCCTAGTGGATGAACTTGTAGTCGACGATTGAGGCAGCGAGACCGAGCCGGCCTTCTTCTTCCGGAGGAGCATCTTTCGCTCGCATGACGCGTCCCTGGCAGACGACGCTGCTGTTTTTCTGGCCGGAGATTTCTTCGGGCATCTCGAATACCATTTCGATCAGCGCGTTAACAGGCAACGATTGCGGACCGAAGAAGAGGACGCCGCTCTGGCTGATGTTTTCGATGATGCCTTCGTACCACGTGCTGGTTTTGTTGACGCGGTAGCGCAGAGGAATGTCGAGCTTCAGGCGGCGTGCGCGCGGGACCCACGACGGCCGTTTCTCGCGCGCATGGCTTCGCCGGAGGCCTGTCTCGGGCTTGTGCTCCACGCGCTCGGTCCGGCGCATGGTCGCCCAGTCATATTTGTATTCCGCGGCGCATAACAGGCAAACCTGGTAGTAGTCGCCGTCCGTACCACGACGCGGCCAAGAGAACTCGTGAGAGCAGCGCCCAAGCATAAGCACATCCATGAATTTTTGCGGCATGATGGGTAACTTCCGGGTCAGAAAGGCCTCGGACGCAACGCCATGATCGCGCGAAGGATTGACTTTGGATAGGTTACTTTCGTGCAGGTATGCAAACCTGGGCCAGCTACCCTGATTCTTGAAGGTTGGAGGCTCGGAATTGATGGAATCTTGTGGTCTTACGGTGTTTTCCGCGGAAGTTCCTGTGCGCTGACGGCCTGCCACTTGCCGTCTCGATAGGCAAAAACATCAGTGAATAGGGTCCGGCGTGTGCTGCCTTTATCGGTCGAAACAACCTCGCCGCTTACAATGCCGACGTTTCCGTAGACTCTCACGTGCATGTCATCGAAATGCTTTTGCTCATTAGTATGGGGTGCAGGGTTCTTTCTCATGTATTCGAGCTGTTCGTCTTTGGTGATGATGCCCGCGCCAACTACATGCAGGAAGTCGGGAGCAAGAATGGACTCCAGGGCGGCGGGATCGTCTTCTGATTTCAACCAACGATTCTCGAGTTCGAGTAACTCCTGTTTCTGTTTCTCCTCAGGCGCGGCGGTGTTGCCGGATGTTTGCGCCGAGGGAGTCTCTCCCGCGGACAAAATTGTGCAAAGTGATGTCAAGGCAAGTGTGCTTACGAGCAGGGTTCTGTTTTGCAACATGATCGCAGACTAGGAAAGCGGATGGCGAGGAGTCAAGCGGAGCAGGCTGCGATTGTTAACGAATGAGAGCGTCAGGTTTTGTCTGTTCGTCCTCCCTCTGCCTTTTGGCGGTTGACAGGCGCCAACCTGTATCATCAAACCCGATGGAGATCGAGAGGAACGTCCCCGCATTCATCCTCGCGGGCGGTAAGAGCACGCGCATGAGCCGCGACAAAGCCTTCGTCGTGCTCGAGGGACGAACGCTTCTCGATCGCATGCTGGAATTGGCCAGGTCGGTGTGCGCAGATGTGAGGATCGTGGGCGATCGAAAAAAGTTCAGCGCGTTCGCTCCCGTCGTCGAGGACATCTTTTCTGGATGCGGTCCGCTGGGCGGGATTCATGCGGCGCTGCGATCTTCGGCGACAGAGTTGAACCTGATTGTTGCGGTGGATGTTCCATTTCTCTCGTCTAAATTCCTGGAGTTCCTAATCGCAAAGAGCCGAGCTTCATCAGCATCAGTCATTCTTGCGCGCACGAGTGACGGCTGGCAGCCGCTGTGCGCGGTATATCGACGGGAGTTCGCGGATCGCGCGGAACAGGCTTTGAAGTTGGGACGATACCGGATTGATACATTGTTCGATCGCGCATCAACACTTGTGATCGAAGAGGCTGAATTGCGCGATCAGGGATTTTCTCCAGACCTGTTTCGCAACTTAAATACGCCTGAGGAACTGTCGGATGCGAATGGGGTCATGGATCGATGAGCGCTAGACCCCCTTCTCGAACTGGTCGAGCGCCAGTTGAGTGTATTGGCCGACTTCGATGAGGTATCCGTCGGGATCACGCATGTAGCAACGCCATTCCCAGCCATCGGGATTCTTCAGCGGCTCTGTGAGAAAGATAGCGCCTTTATCACCCCATTGTTTGTAGCAGGCCCAGATATCGGCGACCCGCAAATTGAGGAAGCTGCTCACTCTGTTGAGATCCGATGCTGTCTCGAGAATCACCTGGGGTTTGTCGGGAGTGGGGCCACCTCCCGAGTTGAGGATGATCCAGGTATTGGCCAGTTTGATGTAACAGGGATTTTCCGCCTTGATCATTTTCCCGCCAAGAATGCGGACATAGAAGTCCCTCGATTTTTCCTGATCCCTCACGGTGAAGAAGTGCGTGGCGAAGAATCCTTCGTGTGCAATCGGCGCATCGGGTAGATTCATGCGGTGTCTCCTATTAATCAAATAGGATGCAGCAGGGATCGCCTGTGGTTCCGAGAAAGACATTCTAAGCAGAGCGTACGACTTTACGTCCCGCTTAACTCTGGAATCGTCGTCCTTGGGAAATCCGCCTCACTGCCGATAAACCGCCATTGCACCCAGTGAGCGGCCTCGAGTTCCAATTCTTCCACTAATGCGCCGACCCGGAAATTTGATAAGGTTAAAGACGCTGAACTCACGCCGAAAAGCCAAGAGTTTGAGCTTGCGATGCCCACTCCTTACATCGAATTCCGAGACGTCTCGAAAGCGTTCGGCGATAACGTCGTGCTCGATCACGTGAGCTTCGACGTTTTGCCGGGTGAGACCGTCTGCATCCTGGGACGCAGCGGCGTGGGCAAGTCTGTTTCGCTGCATCACATCATGGGCTTTCTGAAGGCCGATTCCGGCTGCGTCGTCGTTGCCGGAGAGGACATCACTGACCACAGCGAAGAGCAGTTGGAACACATCCGCAAGAAAGTCACGATGGTGTTTCAGAACGGGGCACTCTTCGATTCATTGACGGTGGGCGAGAATATCGCGTTTCCGCTGCGGGAGACGCGGGATCACAGCGAAGAGCAGATTTATCAGATTGTAGATGGCCTGCTGCAGATGGTCGGCGTGCAGCAGATGCGCGATCTGCTCCCGTCGGATCTCTCGACCGGCATGAAACGATCGGTGGCGATTGCGCGGGCTCTGGCTGCGCGTCCCGAGTGCATTCTTTACGACGAGCCGACCACCATGGTCGATCCGCTAATGGCGCAGTTGCTGGGAGATCTGATCAAGCGGCTGAAGATCCAGCTGAACCTTACGAGCATCGTCGTGACACATGACATGCGCCTCGCGCAGAAATTGGCGGAGCGTGTCGTCTTTCTGCACGAGGGGAAAGCGATCTTCTTCGGAACTTACGCCGATATGGAAAAGAGCCCAGAGCCGATCATTCAGGAATTCCTTGCGCTGGACGAACTCAAGGTCGAAACGTAAACCAGTACCCAGTACTGTTTCTAAAATCCTTGCTCGACTAGATCCTCGATTGTCAGCGAGCTCTGCGGATTCTCGCTCTTCATCATCTTCTCGACATATTTGGCGATGAGATCAGCTTCAAGGTTGAGAGGATCGCCCGGCTTCAGCGAATGCAGGTTTGTCATCTCAACCGTGTGGGGGATGATCGCAATCGTGCAGACATTCTTGTCGAGCTTCGCAACTGTGAGGCTGATACCTTCGATCGAGATCGATCCTTTGTAGACTGTGTACTTTTCTATCTCTTCGGGGAGTTCGATATTGAGCCACCAATTTTCGGAATCGGCGATACGGTCGAATGAAATAAGCTTGCCGACTCCGTCTACGTGACCTTGGACAATGTGTCCGCCGAAGCGGCCATCGGCTTTCATCGGCAGCTCGAGGTTGACGAGAGCTCCTTCGTGAATGCGGGAGAACGATGTACGAACCCAGGTCTCTGGGGCAAGATCGGCGCAAAACGAGCCCGGTTTGATGTCCAGTGCTGTCAGACAAACCCCGCTCACAGACACGCTGTGACCGGTTCCAAGCTCTTTAGGAGAGTTCTCCGCCGTGATGGTGATCCGGCGATTCTCTCCACGCTGCTCGATGCGAGTAATCCGCCCAACTTCTTCTACTATGCCAGTAAACATTATGACCTCCAAGATGACTGGCTATGATAGTTCACCTCAGCTCTAAAAAAATGTTGATTGTTGATTTTTGATTGTTGAATAAAACGCCGCGTGACTCCGTATCTCAGGGGTGAAATATCGGTCTACTCGCTGTAAGGGTCGCGCAAATATCCCTCTACGGCGAAATCCTCTCCGAACCGATGCAAATATAGCCGCTGAACCTGCGCTGCCTGGGTCATGAGATGGAACCCAGGGCCCGCAGCGAAGGGAACGGATCCGGTGCCTCCGAGAATTTTCGGAGCGTAATAGAGAAACACCTTGTCGACGACTCTTGCGGCCAGCGCCGCCCCGTTGATCGTCGCTCCACCTTCGACCATTAGACTGAGAATTTCCATTTCGCCGAGCCGCCGAAGAATTGCGGCCAAATCCGGACGTCCGTCCGACTCGAAAGCGGGAATCTTCTCGACCCGCACTCCTGCCTTCTCCAACGCGGTCTGCTTTTCGTCATCGCCCGAGGAGCAAAACACGAGTACGTCATTCTTATGACCGCTCGCAGCGTCTCTTACGAGCCGGGAGTCCAGTGGCAGGCGCAACCGGGAATCGAGGATCACGCGCAACAGCGGGCGTCTTCGGGGCTTGCCGCTCCGGTCCGTGAGCAGCGGATTGTCCGACAAAATCGTGCCGGCACCGACAAGCAGAGCATCGTGTTCATGGCGCAATTCATGCACATGCTCCCGGGCAGTTTCGCTGGTGATCCAGCCGCCCGGCGGAATTCCGTTGTTTGCGGTGATCGCCTCAGCGGGCGCAGGAGCAATCTTGCCATCGAGTGTCATCGCCGCTTTGAGCGTTACCAGCGGTGTGCTGTGGCGAATGTATCGGGCGAAGGCTTCGTTCAGTTTTCGCGCTTGCTCTTCCAGTTGCCCAACTTCCACCTGCATGCCCGCCTGGCGGACTTGCTCGAATCCGCATCCGCTTACCTTTGGATTCGGATCAGACATGGAGGCCACAACCCGGTGGATTCCCGCTTTGATCAATGCATCAGTGCAGGGAGGAGTGCGCCCTTGGTGCCCGTGCGGCTCAAGGTTGATGTAGAGTGTTCCGCCGCGGGCCTTCGCACCGGCTTGTTCGAGAGCGAGAATTTCGGCATGCTTCACGCCGTCGTAGGTGTAAGAGCCTTCGCCGACAAGTTCACCCTGATTGGTGATGACCGCGCCGACGTACGGATTCGGCGACGCCAATCCGATACTGTGGCGTGCCAGTTCTAAAGCGCGGTTGAGATGTTGTTCGTCAGCGGAGTAAGCGGACATGGAGTGGCAATCTTACATGCGGAATTACGAAAACATTCGTCATCCTGAGTGGCGGGTTTTGCCGCGAAGGACCTATGCAACTTGTTTGCAGCGTTGATGCCACCTGCAAAATGCATAGGTCCTTCGCTTCGCTCAGGATGACATAGCGTTTGAGTGAGCAGGAGCGTTGTCGCGGTTGCTCCCGCTGACAACTCCTATTCAAATAGCGAATCGACAAACTCTCTGGGATCGAACGGCAGCAAGTCTCCGGTTTTCTCTCCGACACCCACGTAGCGTACCGGCAGGCCCAGTTCGCGGCAGATCGCGACGACCACGCCGCCCTTTGCCGTCCCGTCGAGCTTGGTCAGAATAATGCCTGTGACGCCGGCCGATTCCGTAAACATCCGCGCCTGCTGCAAGCCATTCTGACCGGTCGTTGCGTCCATCACAAGCAGCGTTTCGTGTGGAGCTCCGGGAATAATGCGTTGCGCGGTCCGCCGCATCTTTTCGAGCTCTGCCATCAGGCTGGTTTTCGTGTGCAAACGGCCTGCCGTATCGACTACGACGTAATCGGTTTTGCGCGCGACCGCTGCCTGCAACGCGTCGAACAAGACAGCTGCAGGATCTCCGCCAGCTTTCGTCTTAATCACTTCTGTCCCGGTACGCTGTCCCCAGATTTCGAGCTGCTCTATGGCCGCAGCACGAAACGTGTCGGCTGCACATAACAAAACATTCTTTCCTTGTGAGTGGAACACTTGCGACAGCTTGCCGATACTGGTGGTCTTGCCGGTTCCGTTAACGCCGACAACCAAAATGACCTCCGGCGTTCCATCCACCCTGATGACCGGCCTTGAATTGGCCGAGTTCAGTATCGTCAGAAGCTCTTCTTTCAGGAGGCGTTTGAGTTCCTCGATGTCTTTGATCTGCTTCCGATCGGCCTTGTCGCGCAGCTTGCCCAGGACTTCCTGAGTAGTGGTGGACCCAAGGTCTGCGGCGATAAGTGTCGCCTCAAGATCGTCCAGCGTATTGCGGTCGATTTCCTTTCCAAAGGAGACAACTTCCTCAATGCGCTCGGAGAGATTCTCCCGGGTGCGCGTGACCGCCTCTTTCATGCGGTCAAAAAAGCCGGTTTTTTTCTCTTCCGTGAGACTGCCAAATAGAGTCTGAATCATAAGAAAGCCTAAAAAGCGATTATACGGTGCGTTTGAGATGCGGGCAGCCTCGCCCAACCCGTGCCCGTTTCAGTACGGAAAATCTGCCGGAATGCCCAATACCTGCTATGCTTACACGGTTCAAATTCCCTGCCCCTGCTGGAGTCGCATGCGGCATTCCTCAAGCGATCCCGGAGATTGCCCAGTAACCCTAGGAAAGACCGGACTTTTTTTTCTCATCCTCTGCGCTGGGTTGAGCTTGGCTGCCCAACAAGCTACGGTGCCTGCGCCCGCCACTAAGCCTGTACAAGAACCCGCGACGGAAATGGCCGTCAAAGATCAGTCCACGCCATCCAACATCGAAGACGCAGCAAAAGTGCGCGTGAACGTCCGCTTGGTGCAGGTACGAGTCGTAGTGCGCGACTCGACTGGTCACGCCGTGAGCAGTCTTCGAAAAGAGGATTTCGAGCTGTTCGATAACGGCAAGCGGCAGGAGATCTCAAACTTCGATGCTGAACTTCCGTCTTCCGCGCAGAAACTAACAGCCACGTCGGAAACTCCCCTCTCCACTTCCGGCGAGACCGCCAGCCCGGCCATTTTCCCAGGACGATACGTCGCCTATGTCTTTGACGATCTGCTCCTGCAGTTTGGCGATCTTGCTCGCGTTCGTGATGCAGCGCTGAAACGCATCGAGAAACTCGCCCCAACCGATAGAGTCGCAGTGTTCACGACGTCCGGGCTGACCACGCTGGATTTCACCGAAGATCGAGCCAAATTGAGTCAGACGATCGCCAATGTCGTACCCCGGCCGATGCGGGGGAGCGAAATTACAAAGTGTCCTGATATCAGTTTCTACATGGCAGACATGATCGTGAACAAACACGATTCAAACGTGCTCCAGACAGGAGTCAACGACTATATCCGATGTGCGAACGTTCCTCAGCAAGCATGGAACAATGTCCCCGCGCTCGTGCAGGGCCTGGCCAGTCAGACTTTCAACGTAGGCCAGGAAGGTAGTCGCTTGTCGATCCGCGTGTTGAATGACATCGTACGCCGGATGGGCGCACTCCCCGGGCAGAGATCCCTTGTGTTGATCTCGCCGGGTTTCCTCACGCCTCAACTCGAGTACGATTACAGCGAGCTGATCGATCGAGCCCTTCGCAGCCAGGTGGTGATTGGTTCCATCGATGCGCGTGGATTATATGTGGTGGTTCCTTACGGTGATGCTAGCGAGGAGGGGCACCCCGATATCCCGCTTCCGGGCGAAGCAAACATTCCTGCTTCTCGCGCGCAGATGAATTTGGCTTCTGCATCTGCGGAAAGTGACATCCTCAACGTTCTCGCCGACAGCACTGGCGGAGTTTTCTTTCAAAACAACAATGACATGGACGAAGGCTTACGGCGCGTGGCCGACAGCCCCGACTATTATTACATTCTCGGTTTCACGCCGCAGAACCTGAAAAGCGATGGCCGATTTCACAGTCTTAAAGTGAGCCTGGCGAACCACCAGAAATACGACCTCCAGGCCCGCCGCGGCTACTACGCGCCTCGCCGCGATGTGGACGCTGCCGAAGAAGCCAAACACGAAATCGAAGACGAAGTTTTTTCGAGCGAAGAGTTACACGACCTTCCTGTCGCTCTACACACCGAGTTCTTCAAGGCGTCGGAGGAATTGGCCAAGCTGACTGTTCTGGCACGCGTCGACGTGAAACGCTTGCACTACAAGCAATCCAACGACAGGAATACGAATGATTTGACCATCGTAACGGCGGTTTTCGACCGTAATGGGAATTTTCTACAGGCCAATCAAAAGCTTGTGCAAATGCGTTGGAAGAACGAAACATTGCAGGCAAAGTTGGCTTCGGGAATTACTCTAAAAACCAGTTTTGATGTGAAGCCGGGAAAATATCTGGTGCGCGTCGTGACTCGGGACGCTGAACAGCAAGTCATGGCGGCCGAGAACGGCGCAGTCGAGATTCCGTGAGAGGTGATGTATGAGGACTTCATGCCGGACGTGTTCAATTCTTTCTCCCTTCATGATGGCCGCGTTGACGCTGACGGGTGTGTCTGTTCAGGCGCAGCAAGCGGCGCCTCCTGAAACTCTCAAGGTTGAGACCAAGGTGGTGCTGGTCGACTCCGTTGTCACGGATAAGAAAGGGAACTACATCCGTGATCTCACGCAGAACGACTTCAAGGTCTGGGAAGACGGCAAGGAGCAGGTAGTCACCAGCTTCTCGCGTGAAGATGCCAATGCGGATCCCTCAAAGGGTGCCCGCCACTATATGGTCCTGTTCTTCGACAACAGCACTATGGATTTCGGGGATCAGGCCAAGGCGCGCGACGCAGCCGCCAAGTTCATCGACGCGAACACCGCACCGAATCGCTTGATCGCCATCGCTGAATTCGGAGGTACGCTGCGGATTGCGCAGAACTTTACCTCTGACGCGGACCGGCTGAAGAAGGTGGTTTCCCGAACAAAATTCTCGACGGTGAATCCAAACGCTCCCTCTCCGGATCTGGCGTCGACGGGTGTGCCGCAGACGCCAACGCAGATTGCCGATCCGATGGGCCTCGGCAGCATGGAAGCGGACTTCGGAGCACGCAGCGTATTCGTCGCTTTGCGGAGTCTGGCGAAGGGACTCTCTGCTGCACCTGGTCGGAAAACGCTGGTGCTACTCAGCTCGGGCTTCCCGCTAACAGTAGAACTCGAGTCTGAAGTGAATGCCGTAATTGACGCCTGCAATAAGTCGAATGTGGCTGTGTATCCGATCGATGTTCGCGGACTCGTGGCCGCGGTGCCAACGTCTGAAAACCGCCAACCTCTGGTCGACGATTCAGCCCGTATGATCCGTGCCTCCCTTACGTACAGTGGCTCAGCCAAGCAGTTCCTGCACTACGCCTCATTCAATCCTGATCCAAGCGCAGCGCCCCAGAGACCCGGCGGTGGCGGCGGTGGTGGCGGCCAAAGTGGTGGAGGCGGAGTCGGCGGTGGTGGGGGACGTACCGGAGGAGGCGGTGGTGGTGTGGGTGGTGGTGGCGGCCGTACCGGGGGAGGTGGCGGCGTGGGCGGTGGTGGCGGCAAACCCGGCGGTGGAACGAAAGGTGGCGGTACTACGGGCGGCGGTACGAAGGGCGGAGGCGGCACCACCGGCACCGTAGGCCGTGGCGGCACCGGACAAGTTCCGATGAACTATCAACCTCTCAATCCGCCCAGGCCGTTGATCCCGCAAATCCCGGAGAGCACGCAGACGAACCAGCAATTCATGTATCAGTTGGCGGAAGGAACGGGCGGTTTTGTCATTATCAACACCAACGATCTATTAGGCGGACTGGATCGCATTGCCAAGGATCAATCCGAGTACTATCTGCTGGGCTATCGGCCACCCGATTCCCCCGAGGGCAGTTGCCACACGCTGAAGGTGAAAGTGAATCATGGAGGCACCAACGTTCGCTTCCGCAGTGGGTATTGCAAGGTGCGCCCGCAAGATCTGCTTGCCGGAACCGTGGAAGGAAAAGATCTGGAGACACGCGCTTCAGGCGAAATGAAGGGGAACGTTGCTGCGTCTGCCGGTACTTCGTATTTCTATTCCTCCCCGAACATCGCCCGAATTCACCTCGTGATGGAGATTCCGTCGAACTCTCTGCACTTTGAAAAGGTGAAAGGCAAGCAACACGCCGAAGTCAACGTGCTCGGGATCGCATACAAGCCGGACGGAGGAGTCGCCGCCCGGTTCAGCGATACAGTAAATCTCGATTTAGATGGAAAGGACGAGGTGAAGGAGTTCCTGAAAACTCCATTCCATTACGAGAAACAATTCGATATCGGCGCCGGAAGCTACAATCTGCGTCTGGCTTTCAGTTCGGGGAACGAAACCTTCGGCAAGGTCGACACTCCGCTCATTGTTCTTCCGTACGACGGAACGAAGATCGCCGTCAGTTCTGTAGCGCTGAGCAACAATCTTGTCAAAGTCGCTGACTTGGACGCTGCGTATGATACCGAAATCTTGCAGGACAACAAGCCGCTGGTAGTACGAGGAATGCAACTTTTCCCGTCGGCCACCAATCATTTCAAAAAAACCGATAATGCGGCCGCGTACATCGAAGTCTACGATCCTCTTCTCGCCGCCGATAAACCTCCGCAGATCGGACTGGAATATCGCATCGTCGACAAAAAGAGCGGTGAGAACAAGATTGACGTCGGTGTTACGGATACAAAAGATCAGATCAAAGTGGGTAATCCCACTGTACCGATTGGCGTCCGGATTCCACTTGATCAGCTGCCACCTGGGAGCTATCGAGTCGACTTGCGTGCGGAGGACTCGCTCGGCAATAAGACCGGCTTCCACACTGCGGACTTTGAAGTGGAGTAGTGGGAATGCGATTGATGATTGTGGGTCGAGCTTTATAATTCAACAATCAAAAATCATCAATCAACAATTCTTTGGGATGGGCCTAGGCGGGAGTCTCTACCGATGGTCCCTGGTTCACTGGCAGGCCGAATCCGTTGACCATGTGACGGCGGTGATCGAGGATTGTCTGCATTTCCTCGGAGGTGCCGCGCACCGGAGGTACGTTCGCAATGGCGTCGTTGAGCATGGCCCAACTGACTTCTGAGGCCACCACGCTGTCGCGCGCCTGAGGAAAACCCAGATTTTTTCCTGCGATAACGGACTTCGCAAACACATCGACCATTACATCTAATTTCTTGTCATTGAATGGTGCAGTCTTGTGCAGCGTTTCATGCACGCCGTGTAATTCGATAGTGGCCTTGGTGAAGTCGTGCCGCATGCGGGCTATCCCTTTCGTCCCGATCGCGTCGACGTAGCAATTGTGCGGCTGCTCTTTGGCTAGATGCCCGTAGATGAATCCCTGGGTGATGTCGAAGACTACGCCATTGGCGAATGTCCCGTGTGCCTGGACCCACCAGGGATCTTTGTATCCCCACATGCGGATGCCTTGCGCATGCCAGGTTTCGTATTCGCTCTGCGCATACCAGCGCGCGACGTCGACGTAGTGCATGCCACAGTCATGAAAGGGAGGGCCTTCCGGATCATGCCCTTCGAGTGGCATGTGTCCGGGCGTCATGTGGCAAATACGAATGACTGCCAGTTCGCCAATTTCTCCTCTTGCGATGAATTGCCGAATATTCTTGTGATACCAGGCATTGCGATTGAAGAGGTTCACGGCGACGAAAAGGTCGCTGGCCTCGATCTCACGGACAAGCTGCCACTCCGTATCGACATCCGCCGCCAAGGGCTTCTCAGCGAGTACGTGTTTGTGGTTTGGGAGCGCCCGGCGAATCTGCTCCGGACGGGCGTAAGCCAGCGTGAACCCCCACAACATCAATCGAAGGGTCGTCGAAGATGGGGTCGGGAGAATCGTAAATGGCGGCGCCACGAACCTGCTGTCGGGCCAGTTCCTGTGTGGGCGGACAGATATCGTAGATGGCAGCGACGTGCCAAAGGGGATTCTCTTGCATGGCTGCCACGAACCCGCGGCCCATGCGCCCATACCCCAGAATCCCAGCCCTGAGCTTCTTCGCCATGGCTCCGGATTGATGCTAAAGAAAAACGATCTGGCACTCTGTGATTTGGGTCACAAATCGTGCTAAATCGTTTTAGGAAAAGCTCAAATACTTCGCGGCACAGAGGCCGCTGACACGGCGGCCGTTAGCGTACCTTCTCGGCGTTCTCTGCAGAAGTTCTTTGCGAGCTCAGCGGTTCAATCTTTCGCTGCAACTACCTATTTTGCGCCGGTATTCTTCAGTACCAACACCAGAATTCTTCCATCCGAATGAAA
>Ga0070713_100001047_pt1 | contig 17683 bp, 23 predicted proteins | sample LARL82metaG_FD_65465 | JGI IMG/M metagenome (GOLD analysis project Ga0070713, IMG submission 65465) | Corn, switchgrass and miscanthus rhizosphere microbial communities from Kellogg Biological Station, Michigan, USA - LAR L8-2 metaG | ecosystem: Host-associated > Plants > Roots > Rhizosphere ...
GGTCAGTTCGCCGCTGAGGGTCTCGTCAAGCACTTGAGGCACCCGCTCCAAGCCCGGGTGCCGCGGCGATTTCGGAAGAAAATTGCTTCGCAGCCCGTCTCCTAGTTGATGACTCTCCAGGCCAGGAAGCGATAAGGGTCGGTCGTCGGCAGTCTCCAGCCTGAAAGGGCGCGAGGATCCGCTCGGCGTCTATGTGCGCGGTGACGTCGCCTTCAAGGAACCGGGCCCCTCACACGACGGCCCCTGCCAGGGGAGCGGTTCACCGATGGCCAGGGCGGTACGACAGCGTCGACCGAGGCTGACGGGCATCCTCCGGCTCGTTCCTGATTCGGCCGGCGGCGACTATGCCGCGTCCGTTAACACCCTGCCTTCGCGCCTCGCCGTTGCCGAACCATTCGAGGTAGCCACCGCAGGCCTATGTGGTGGAGATATCGAACGTGTCCGACAGGTCCCGGCGGTTCAGCGAGAACTGATACATGAAGCATGTGACAGGAACGTCTTTCTCGGCCGCCTCGCGACCAAACCCGACATGGCGTCCACACGTCCGGTGTCGACAGCGCGCCGCACCCGTTGGCGTTCGCGATCACGCGCAGGCGGAAGCGTCCACACCGGCCCCAGCGTCACGCCAGCCGCTTGCCTAGCATATCCGCGATCCTGTTCCCAGCGTTCCAAGCCATCTTGATTCACTAATATCTCGGCGATCGCTTGGCTGCGTCGAGCCCGAGTAATGCCCTGTGCTGGTCATGGCGTCGCTTGTCCTCGTAGCGAGGCCATTCGTTCGCGGCACTCGCAATGACGGTTGCGGCGCTCCCATCCGGTGGACGTCGCTCGTCTGTAAACATTCCAGGGTGGGTGCCAGCGCCCGACCGACCCGGGCGGCACTGCCCTGTATAGAGCAGTCCGCTGGCGATGAGGTACAGTCGCACTGCTGCACGTCAGTGGGTTGTCCCATGTCCTTCATCGTTAAGAGCACGTGATGAAATGGCACAGATGTTGCTCTTGATGTCGAGCCGGATGGTTGGCTGCTCAGAGGCATCCGGTTGCTGCCGTCCACACCTAGGAGAAACGACTATGGCTCGTGTCATGAAGTCCACCGACTCGTCCAGTCTTGCCGAGGTGGTCGACCGGATCCTCGACAAGGGGATCGTGATCGACGCGTGGGTGAAGGTCTCACTGGTCGGAATCGAGTTGATAACCATCGAAGCTCGTGTGGTGGTCGCTTCGGTAGAGACGTACTTGAAGTACGCCGAAGCCGTTGGCCTCACAGCATCGGCGGCAGCCCCAGCATAGTTTGGGCATTCCGCTTTTCCCACATCTGTCGGGAGTGAGCTGCGGCTGGCTCCCGACAGGACTGCGGAATGAATGGAGGAGATCATGCCTAGTATGACAGATGCCATGGACAGGCTTGCACAGTCTATTGCACGGTCCCGGCGGGCTCGTGCCGAGGCTGCGGTGCCGCGCTCCAAGCATGTCCATGCCCTTCTTGCACTCCATCGCCATGACCGGCTGGCACTCCATCGGCATCAGCGTCGCCAGTTGACCGCCTTTATGAACGACCTGACAGCCAAAATTGGCACTTTGCGGGCTGGGTTTCGCGCCGGGCTCGAGGACCTGCGCAGCACACAGCCCCTCGAGCTTGCCGCGTTTGTAACCAATCTTTCCGCGTCAGTCGGCACTCTGCGGGCTGGGTTTCGTTCCGACCTGGCGGGTCAGCGCGCGGCGTGGCGAAAGGCGGCTCGCAGCGTCCATCAACAGCTGGATGACGTTCGACGCGACCGCCATGCGGCCGGCGACGCCTGGCGTGGTCACAAGGTATCCCACCGCGAAGCAGCGCACAGCCGGACCGAGGGCGGAAGGCCGTCATGAACGATATGACTGTACTGAAGGAGGTCCTCGCCACCGGCCCCGGTGGTGAGGCTGAGGGCGATACGCTCGCATTAGAGCCGAGCGAAGAGTTTGTTGTGTCGCCCTCTATCGAGGCGGTCACGGAACGTGCTCTGGCCTATCTCCACACGGGGTACGCGGTGCACCTCAGCGGGCCGGCGGGAACGGGCAAGACAACGCTCGCTTTCCATATTGCTGCGCAATTGGGTCGGCCCGCGGTCCTCCTACACGGCGACCACGAGTTCGGCAGCTCGGACCTGATTGGACGGGAAAGCGGCTATCGCAAGTCGCGCGTGTTCGACAATTACATATCGTCCGTCTTCAAGTTGGAAGAGGAAAGCCGCGCCCTCTGGATCGACAATCGGATCACCACTGCCTGCCGGTTGGGTCAGACGATCATCTACGACGAGTTCAACCGCAGTCGCGCCGAAGCGAATAATCCATTCCTCAGCATCCTATCGGAAGGCGTGCTCAACGTGCCGCGTCTGCATGGACGAGGGGAGGGTTATGTCAGCGTACACCGGAACTTCAGGGCGATCTTCACCTCAAACCCGATGGAGTATGCCGGGGTTCATCGAGCCCAGGATGCACTTCTCGACCGAGTAATCACAATTGAGCTTGGACATTATGATCGCGACACTGAGATCGCCATCACCGCGCGCCGGTCTGGCATCAGCAAGCACGCCGCGTCCCGAATAGTCGACCTGGTACGGCTGTGCCGGAGCGAGGGTCGCGAACCGTACTACCCCACCATCCGCGCTTGTGTCGCTATTGCCCGTGTTCTGGCGCATCGCCGTGCCGATGCCGTAGCGACGGATCCGGTCTTCTGTTGGGCGTGTCGCGACATCCTCAGTTCGGCGCTTCGTCGGGATGCGGTAACTGAAACGGTGCTGACCGATCAGGTTGCAAAGCTCATCAGCCGCGTGTGCGATGATGATCGGTCCATGGGCGACAGTCCGGTCCGCACGACAGGCCGATCCCGCCCGAGGCGGTCATCGAGAAGTGCTCGAACATGATCGCGCGGATGGTTCCTTCGCGCGGCCTCGCCAGCCTGCACACCTTGACCGGCCGGTCCGACCAGCGCGTGCCGGCCTACAAAGCCTATCTCCGGGTCAGCTTCCTGGAGTTGGAGCGCGTCCGGCACGGCCAGGAAATTCGTACCACGCGCGCGCGTCTCGAACGGATGCTTGATCGATGCCAGCAAATCGAGTCGGAGAAGGCTGCAATTCTCGCTGCGGCGGGCCAGCCGAGTACCCCAACGATTGCGACACCGGCAGCCGTGCGAACCTTGCGCAATGGCCGTTGCCGCTTCGCCGTCAGCTACTGAGGCAAGCACCATTCCTCCAACGCTTGCCGCCTGGTCGAGGCGGCCTTTCAAGGAGCGCAATCATGGAAGCCAGCAAGACAGAGACGATCGAAGCCCCGGAGCCAAGGGTGCCGATTTCGCGGGGGCATCCGACCAGCCACGCCACCACCAGGCTGGCCGCTGTCAGCAATGCCGTCCGGTCGTTCCTTATCAGCGAGCTTCATGCGCGTGAGGTCCGCGTCACCAGGATCGCAGCGTCGGCCGAAAGTGGCGGAGGTTGGGAGACCGAGGCGGAAATCCTCGTACCGGATCTGGCGATCATGACCCTTGGTCTGACACTCACGCAGGAGGTTCTCGAACAACGGAGATACGTTGTTCAGTTGGACCAGTCACACACGGTCATAGGCTATGAACCGCTCGATCACGACGGATGAACCGCTGCCTCCGCAACGTGGGCAAACGTGGACCTCTACAGCGGGTGAGACATGAGCCTGTATATCTACGCCATTGCGCAAGCTGACGGTCTGGGCATCGACATGCCTAAAGGCATCGCCGAACAGCCGGTGTATTGGATCGCATCTGGTTCCCTCGGTGCATTCGTCAGCGACTACCAGGCAACAACAATCCGTGCGGAGCGCCGGCATATTGCCGCCAGCCAGCGTGTGCTCCGTGCTCTGCAAGCAGAGACCGATCTGTTGCCCATGACCTTCGGAACCCTGACAGCCACGACAGAAGCGGTAGTCGATCTGCTGTCCCGCCACCAAGAGGAGCTTCTTACCCAGCTCAGTCGCCTCAGCGGCGCGGTCGAGATGGGGCTTCGCCTCAACCTGGAGGTGCCCGATCCGATCGGCTATCTGGTCGAGCATTTGGCCGAACTGCGACAGGCGCGGGACCGCACCTTCAGACATCGAAGATCGCCTTCGCTCGAGGAACGAGTCCGACTGGGTCAGCTCTGCGAGAGCGCGCTGCGCCACTACCAGGAGACCCAGACTGCACAGCTCGTCGCACTCCTGTCACCATCGTGCACCGCAATATCGGCTCTGCCGATTCACGGCGATCAGCAGGTTGCAAACCTTGCCGTGCTGGTGCCGCGGGCGAAAGTGCAGGCATTTGAGGCGGCGGTCCACGCCGCAGCGGAAACCTTCGACGATGACTTGGCGTTCAGCCTGAACGGGCCGTGGCCGCCGCACAATTTCGTCGAACTCACGCTGGATATCTGATGACCACAACTGGCAAGAACCCTCCATGCCGGGGAATACGATGCTGTTGATTGACGATCTGCTGATGGCGCCAGTCCGCGGCCTGCTGTTCGTCGTGCGCGAAATTGCCAAGGCGGCGGAGGAAGAAAGTGCGGCTGACGAACGGACTGTGATGGCCGAACTTGCTGCCCTGCATCGGGCGCTCGATAGCGGTCAGTTGACCGAGGACGCCTTTGACACGCGGGAGGCCGAACTGCTGGAGAAGCTGGATCGACTCCATGGGAAAGATCCCGGTGATGATGCCGGTTCGCATGGATCCTGATCGCGCACGACTGGAAGACACCAAGGAACGGCAAGGGATATCTGCTCGGTCGATGAGCGGTGCGCAACCGCGCGCCGACGGGGTTGGCTCGTTGGCCGAAGCGCTGGACCGCCTACTTACCATTGGCGTGTCGATCGACGGCGCCGCAACCATCGGAGTGGCCGGTGTGGATTTGGTCCTGCTCGATCTGCGGCTGGTACTCGGCGCCATCGACACCGTGTGTCCCGGAGGGTCATTCTTTTGCGGGCCACCCAGCGTTGATGCCCCACCACGACCGCGTGCGCCGCCGCCGCGTGGAATGGCGCGCTCAGGTCAGCTATCCGCAGCGCTATCGTCAGCAACGCATGTGAGCCCCGGCGAAGGCGCTTTCGGTTGGAGCCGCATATCGCAGCCGCCCGCAGCCACGGTGCCGGACGATGAGCCGGCCGGCCATCAACGCCCGCAACATGGTTTGATGAAGCTCGCGCTGACGCTCGTTAACCTGCTGCATGAAGTCTTGGAACGACAGGCGGTCCGACGCATGGGCAACGGGACGCTTACGCCAGCGCAGATCGAGGATGTTGGAATGGCGCTATATATGCAAGCCATGGAGATTGCGCGACTGCGCAAGCAATTCGGACTTTCGGAGACGGACCTGCAGCTACGGTTTTCGACAGGCGGTTGATTGCGCCAAGGGGATCCATATGCCGACCGAACACGCGATGATGCATGCCGTCGAAACCACAAACCTTGCCGATCTGCTCGAGCGCATTCTCGACAAGGGCGTCGTGGTCGCAGGCGATATCCATGTGAAGTTGGTCGAAGTCGAGCTGCTGACGATTCAATTGCGCTTGGTGATCTGCTCCGTCGATAAAGCACGCGAGTTGGGCCTCGATTGGTGGAGCCGCGACACTCGGTTAGGTCGGGCCGCAACAGAGCAGGGATCGGCAATCGCGGCATTCGGCGAGCGGCTGTCTCGGGTTGAGCAGGCGTTGGGCAATCCAGCCGAACCGGCCTTAGCCGAGAGGACATCGATTGTATGAGCAAGGATGGCAATGGACTGGGAGGCTTTTCGAGGATCGCCGGGGGGCTTTCCGATCTGATCAATCTGCTGGTGGACCTTGACAAGGGCGGCGATCTGCCGCGCCAAGGCCGGCGAGAAAAGGATGGGCTGGTGGTGGAGTACTCGATCGGCAAAAGGGCATTGGACGGTTCGCGCACCGACCCACCCGCGCCGGCAACGCAGCAGGCACGAGCAAAGCCCGCGCAGCGCGCCACGCCGCGTGCGGCGAAACGCACCGGCACCGAGGTAGTCGAGCCAGTCACTGACGTGTTCGACGAAGCCACAGAGACCGTGTTGCTGTTTGAACTTCCAGGAGTGAGCCGCTCGGCCGTCCGCTGCCTGCTGGATGGCGACATTCTATTGCTTGAGGCCAAGACCGAAAGCCGGCTCTACCGCAAGGAAGTGCATATCGAGGCGCAGCTGGCCGGGAAACCACCGCAACTAAGGCTCCACAACGGTATCCTGGAGGTCCGCCTGAAAAAACACGGTTGAGGCCTGTCAGCCATCCGTGGCTGAGCTGAAGGTGATTACGACGCAACGTGAAACCACACACCATGGCTCATTTGCTCTATGTTCCAGTCGTACACGGCAGCGCCGAGATGGGCTCCGCTGCATCCGGCTACCAGGCCGCTTTCATCGCCCGTTTCGGCGAACAGAAATGGCGGGAGCGGTGCGACGAATACAACGCGATCTGGCGGGCGATCCAGGACGGAATCGATCAGAGGATCCAGCAGCGTGGCGTGACGTTGCAGCGCGTGAAGTTGTACCAGGACAGCTTGCCTGTGTGCGGCCACGAAGCCGCACTGGTCACCCAACTGGCCGAACAAGGCAGTGAGAACCACAAGTTGCTTGGCGTGCTCATGCAGCGCGGCGCAGTGTTGGTCGGCAGCGAGTCGCCCGAGTTGTTGCTTGAGGAATATCGGCTTTTGCAGGCACCGGGCCACACCGAGGCACAGGCGTCGGCGCTGCTGGAACAGCGCGATCGGTTCATCGCCCGGCGTATAGCCGAGACGCTCGGGGAGCATGAGCTGGGGATCCTGTTCATTGGAGCCCTTCATCGGGTTAACCTCTATCTGCCGCAGCAGATCGCCGTCGAATACCTGCCGATAGAGCGCGGCTGAAGGTCCGTTGGAGGTGGGGATGCCAAGCAAGACTCCGGAACCGGACACGGACGACGGATTGCTGCGGCTCACGGTCATCGAGGCACGGAGGGAGGATATCGGCCGCGGAATCGTCCGTGTGGATCCCGCTTCCCTGAAACAAGTCCACGCAGTCGCTGGTGATATTCTCACAGTGCAAGGGCGCACGCGGACCACGGTCGCCAGGGCGATGCCAACCTTCAAGGAGCAGCGTGGACAGGCGAGCATCCAGATTGACGGTGTTGGCAGGGTCAACGCCGGCGTCGTACTCGGTCAGCAGGTCTGTGTCAGCAAGGCGAAACATCAACTCGCGCGGCGCGTGGTGCTGGTGCCAATCGGTCCCAGCCAGATCCACGACGACGAACTCGACTATATGGCCCGCCGCCTTGATGGTCTGGCGGTCCATGTCGGCGATCGGGTGCGCGCCGCGTTGTTCGGTGCGACCCACCGCGAATTCCATGTGCAGGGCACTGAACCGAACGGACCGGTGCTGATCGAGCCCAACACATTGCTGGTCGTTGAGCGTACCCGCATGGATGCGCCGCAGACCGACGACATGATCACCTACGACGATCTTGGTGGCATGGAGCAAGAGCTCCGTAAGATCCGCGAAATGATCGAGCTGCCGCTGACCCATCCCGAAATATTCGAACGCCTGGGAATGAAACCGCCGAAGGGGGTCTTGCTGCATGGCCCACCCGGATGCGGCAAGACGCTCCTGGCGCGGGCGATCGCGCATGAGACGGACTCTACTTTCATGTATGTCAGCGGACCCGAGATCATTCAAAAATTCTACGGTGAAAGTGAAGCGCGGCTGCGTAAGATCTTCGATGATGCGTCACAGCGGGCACCGGCCATCATCTTCTTTGACGAAATCGATTCCCTGGCACCGAAACGCGACCGTGTCGAGGGCGAGGTGGAGAAGCGAGTAGTCGCTCAGCTTCTGTCGCTGATGGATGGGCTGAAGGGACGCGGGGATGTCATCGTCATGGCTGCGACCAATCGCCCGGACAGCATCGACCCGGCGTTGCGCCGCCCTGGCCGTTTCGATCGAGAGATCGCGATTGGCGTGCCGAACGCCAAGGCCCGAGACGAGATCCTCGAGATTTACTCTCGCAGCATGCCAGTTTCGCAGGATGTCGATCGTGGAGCGCTTGCCGCCGTCACGCATGGCTTCACTGGAGCGGACCTTGCCGCGCTCTGTCGCGAAGCGGCGATGGCCTCACTCCACCGCCACCTCCCGCTGCTCGCACCAGGCGCAGACCCAGTGCCGTACGACACCCTGATGGCGATGGAGGTGACGATGGCCGATTTCACCGTAGCGCTGGGGGAGGTGGAGCCATCTGGGTTGCGCGAGCTCTCAGTCGAAGTGCCGAATGTCCGCTGGGAAGACGTCGGGGGTCTTGGAGGGATCAAGACGGCGCTGCAGGAGGCCATCGCCTGGCCGCTATCGCAACCTGCCGTGTTTGAGCGTGCCGGCGTGAGGCCGCCGCGCGGTATCCTGTTGTACGGCCCACCTGGCAATGGCAAGACCCTGATCGTCAAGGCGCTCGCATCTCAAAGCAACATCAATTTCATCAGTGTCAAAGGACCGGAGCTGCTGTCGAAATATGTCGGCGAATCGGAACGGTCGGTGCGGGAGTTGTTCGTCCGAGCGCGGCAGGTGGCGCCCTGTATCGTGTTTCTTGACGAGGTGGACGCCCTGGTGCCGAAGCGCGGTTTGCAGGACCGCTCGCCGGTTACCGATCGGGTTGTGAGCCAATTATTGACGGAATTGGACGGTATCGAGGTTATGAGGGATGTCTGGGTGATTGCAGCCACCAATCGACCCGATATCGTCGACGACGCCCTGTTGCGGCCTGGCCGTCTTGACTATCAGCTGGAGGTGCCGAAACCTGACTTGTCAGCACGGGCGGCTATCCTCGCGGTGCACTTGCGCTCGAAGCCGGTGGATAAAGCCGTCGACGTTGCCAGGCTGGCGGAGCAGACGGAGGGGCTATCTGCTGCGGAGGTTCGGTTTGTCTGTGACCGCGCGGCCATGAATGCAATCCGCCGTGTCTTCCCGATGGCTGGCGAGACTGTGACTGCGGTCGCCGATTTGCGAATCCGGCAGGAGGATTTCGACTCCACTGTGATTTCTCCAGCGGGGTAGGTTCTGCGTGCGGGCAACGACGCGGGTGCCATGCGCAGATGCTGTCACGCGACACGTCCGCAAGCGGTGGTTTCCAGGACGCTCTCAATCGCCTCCAGCTGAAATGGCTTGGCTAGAAAACCGTGCACCCGCATCGCCTGTATGGCATCGACGATAGATAGATCCTCCTCAGAATAGTAACCAGAAATGAGAATGATCTTGGTCATAGTGTGTTGTTGCGCCATCTCCGACGCAAGTTGGAGACCGTCCATGTCTGGCAGTCGGGCATCGATGAATGCCAGAGGAAAGTCGTACAGTCGGACCGCTTCGAGCGCTTGGTGCCCGCTCGGAGCAGTTATCACCGAATGACCAAGCAATTCTATGGTGACCTTCAAGACCCAGCACATATCCGGGTCATCATCGACGACCAAAACAGATTGACGTTTAGCCAATCTCAGGGAGGCCAAAGCGAGAAGGGCTTGGTCGGCCCCCATGACGATATCCCGCCTCGGGCAAACCTGCGGATCCGCTCTTGGCTCGTGGGAGTCGCACGGAGAACGTTGTTCCTCCAGATGGCGACGTCCGAACTGTGATTGTTCCACCGTGCTGCTGCACAATCGAGTGCGAGACGAACAGACCGAGCCCGGACCGGCGACTGTCGTTTCGTAGCGTGAAGAAAGGGTCGAAAACCTTGGTCAGTTGCGCCTCAGGGATTCCCGGACCGGTGTTGTGGATCTCGATGAGAATGTCCTTGCTCACCCCGACGCTAACGGTCAGTTCACCGCCATCCGACATAGCCTGAAAAGCGTTGGTAATCAGATTTATCATGACGAGCTGGAGCAGGTTCTGCACACCTTCGGCATGCGCAGCTGTTTGGATCTGACTGGTATCCCATTGCACCTTCGTCCCCGGGGCCGCTTCACTCGACACCAGTAGTAATGCACTCTGCAGCACTTCCACGACATCAACTCGGGTCGTCTCTTGGATGCGACCGGGGCGGACGAAACGCAGCAGACTGTCAACAATGAGTGACGCTCGATTGATCCCACCGATGACTTTCTCGACACACTCCTGCAGCAACTTAGGCTCGACAACTCCTCGCCTTAGCAATTGTGCCGCGGCGGAGCTGACTCCAAGCGGGCTACGTATCTCGTGTGCAATCCCGCCAATGACCAAGCCCAATGCAGCAAGCTTTTCCGCCTGCTGCATCTGTGCCTCCATCTCTCGTTGCTCGACCAGGTTTCGGCCGACGATGACAACCCCCGTTGTTCCGCCGTCGATCCCCCTCATCGGCGATAGATGCCAGGAAATAGGAATGACGTTTCCATCCGCGCACGTCACGGGCCATTCGGCAGTCAAACGCTGGTCGATCCGATCAATCTCCAGATAGCAAGACTTGACCCCTGCCTGCTGTGGCTCTGCGATCAGCTCGGCAAGAGGTCGACCAAGAGTACTTTGGGACGCATACCCTGTAGCCTCCTCGGCCGCGGCATTCCATGACAGGATCGTGCCGCCGGCATCGGTTGAGATGATCAGATCGCCGGCGCTCTCGACGATGCTCGCGAGGTGTAACTGGGTTCGCCTGACCTCCTCACTCAAGCTGAGCAGATCTGTTATGTCGTCCATTACCAGGAGCGCCGCACGAGCCGCGTGTGCATCGAGTTGCAGGCGGCGGACACTGTATGAGTAGATCCGTAGAGAAATGCCCGGCGCCCGATAGGTCATTTTCTGACGCTGAACCGACTTGCCGGTGCGGATAGCCTCGCGTATCTGCTGATCAAGCGCGATATCCCGGAACGCGTCGGGCAGCACTTCCTGCAGGTTCATCCCCTGTACGGCATCGAGAGTGCCACGGGATTTTTCCAGGAAGTTACGGTTCGCCATGAGGACGATGAGGTTTTCGTCCACGATCAGTATCGAAGACGGGATGGTCGAGCTCAGTGCATCGAATAGATTGCCATAGTCGAAATTCATCGCCCGCGCCCGATCCGGACGCCGTGACTGCCCAATGCCGACAATCGGGTTTTGCTCACTCACGTCGCTGCTGCATCCCTCGCGGGGAGCGACGGGCGAAAGCTGTAAGGCGGCCACGGACCTGACAGCTCGAAGCCGATGTGCTTAGGCCCCCAGGTCGCTGCCAAATCGCTCAGCCGATTGGTTAAGGCCGCTCGCTGCGCGACCGGCACGAGCAGGGCGTAGTTGTCGACGCGTCGGTGCTCGGGATCGCAGGTCGCCATTGGCCGGGGCAAGTGACGGATCATCCCAGCCGGCGGCCCCAACCCAGCCAGAATGGCGGGCATCAGCATCTCCGCCCGCTCCCGAGCCGCCTTGACAAGGCAAGGTCGCTTCTGGCGCAGGCGAAGATAGCGCAGCCCTGGCGAATATCCCGACCACTCCGGCCAAAGCTGGTTGGCCAGATCGTCCAGGACCGTCAAATCATCGAACGTGACAGTAATCCGAAGAGCCCATTCTTCCTGGCGCCTTACCTGCCGCAAGAACGCCGCGATCGCCGTTTCGTGGCGGCGCATGAAGTTCGTCAGGCTGTCGAGCGTGACAAATAGCGTGGCAAAACGCATAGGGAATACGGCTGACCACGCCATGACACGCTCCACCACGGTCTCATGATGTCGAATACGAGGCATGAGCCAGGCCGGTTCTGTTAGGTCCTGCTCACTCTTCGGGCTGCAATATTCCGATTTAGGAACGTGGCAGATTACCGCGCTGATACCGCCAACGTGGTGCAATGACAGCGCTTGCTCGGTGTCAGGCGGTGCTCGCAGACTTCCGGGCGGTCCTTGCTCCACGAACGCATAGACATAGACCACCCGATCCACAGCCAACGGGCATGACAGCGGTGCGACCGTCGTGTCTTCAAAGGCCGACATTACCTGGGCCAACTGACGCGGTTTGTTCGATGGCCTTGAGCTTGAGGCGAAAAGTCTTGTAATTGATACCGAGCCGCCGAGCCGCCATCGTTTTGTTGCCTCCTGCGTGGGTCAGAGCATCCAGGATTGCACCGCGTTCCAGTTGTTGTACTCGATGTTCCACTAGATTCCGGAGGGGTGTTGAAGATGCTACGGGGCGGTATGAACCGGTGCCAGCGGCTCGGTTCGATCGTTGTGGCATGCACTCCTTGATATGTGCGGCCGTGATTTCGCTAGGTGCCATGAGGCTGACGCGCCGCACCACATTCCGTAACTGTCGCACATTTCCTGGCCATGAATAGCTGTGCAACAGGTCTAGGGCATCCGTAGTGTATTCGCGCGCAGACGTCTCATGCACCCTCTGGGTCTGACGAAGAAATCGGCGGGCCAGGAACTCGATGTCTTCCGGACGCTGGCGCAGCGGCGGTGCGACGATGATGAACTCCGACAACCGATAGAATAAGTCTGGTCTGAACGCGCCGGCCTCATCGTCATCCACCAGGATCTCGTTGGTCGCGGCGATCAGGCGCGTATCGAGGGGAATTGGTGTTGTGCCGCCTATGCGATAAATCACTCGTTCCTCAAGGGCCCTCAGCAAGGCTCGCTGACCAGCACCGCAAAGGTTGCCAATCTCGTCCATGAACATTGTTCCACCGCTCGCCGCGACTTCAAGCCGTCCGCGCCGCCGTTCATGGGCATCCGTGTAAGCGCCGCGTTCGTGGCCGAACAGCTCCGACGCGACAAGCGCTTCGCTGACGGTCCCGCAATCGAGCACGACAAATGGCTGCGCCTTCCGCGGTCCATATCGATGCAATGCTTGTGCTACAATCTCCTTTCCCGTGCCTGTCTCTCCACCGACAACCACCGAGTAATCCGTGTTAACGACAGCCTCGATCTGCGTGACAAGGTTTTGTATAGCAGTGCCGCATCCCATCATCTCGGTAATGGTCTCTTTCAGGCTTCCATTTGCTTGGTCTGATCCCGGGCGGTGTTGCGCAATGGCGCGTCTGACGGTGGAAATGACTTCATCATTATCAAACGGCTTTATCATATAATCGAAAGCCCCGGCCCGGATGGTGCTGACGGCACCCTGTATTGTGCCATAGCCGGTGATCACGATGATCGGCAGCGCCGGGTGTCTAGCTCTGAGATGAGTGAGCACCTCGTGGCCACCGAGTCCGGGAATCTTCATATCAAGCAATACTGCAGCCGGCTGCCCTCGTGCTGCAATTTCGAGACCGGCTGGTCCCGCATTGGCTTCAGCAACAGTAAATCCGATGCTTTCAAGGATTGTACGTAACGCCCACCGCATATCCCGGTCGTCGTCGATGACCAGCACCTGGGGAGGGACGTTCATGCGAGTGAACTCCATTCGCCGTGAATGAACTATATCTTGGATGCCGGTTCCCTTCGAGCTATCAGTCGCCTTTCGGGGCTCGACCAAAGCTCGTTCATTCGCCAGCCCCGCGACTATCATCGGTGCGTTGACACGAGAAGAAGGCCTTCCGGGTTAATTTTGTATTAACTTTGCCAATGTTCGCGGCCGCAAAGCACGTATCCAGCGCTATGATCCACTGGGCGGTCGGCCCCTGGAACCAGGGCTGTTCAATGCTCTTGGCCGAAGCGCCATGTGGCCAGGGCACGAAGCTAGCGAGAGTGGCGACGTAGCGGTCCTGGCAGTAGGTACCGGTTTGGTTGCGGCAGATCACGTTGTTGGCGAATGAACGGAGGTGGGCGAAGACGCCTGGGTTATAACAGAGGTGGGACTGGTCTTCCTGGAGAGTGACGTCGTGCAGCGTGTTCTCGGCGTGTCAGTGATGTCGGATTGCGGGTGGCGGCAAGACGCGCCGATGTGGACGAGTTGGCCACATAGAATGGGACCTCGGAGGTGCTGCTCCGCAGAGCAGTCTTAGCACTACTTTGGCAGAATGCATCACAGCGCTATGCTGAGCTGAGCCATCTCCGACAATGCGGACATCGCTGATGCTGCCAGCGCATGCTGTGAGCGAGGATGGCATGACGTACCGCTGGCAGGCTCGGCTGTGGTGGTGGCTCGTTGATTCTTTTTTCCCCGCCGCGCGCTTGCGAGGCGGCGATGCTGAAGGAAGGCATAGGCGATCATTGTCATGAGGGCGTGACGGTGGAGGCCATGCCAGGATCGTCCCTCGAAGTGATCGAGACCGAGTTCTTCCTTCAGTTGCTGATGCGCCTGCTCGCAGATCCACCGCGCCTTGATGGTGCTGGCGAGCGCCTTGAGGCGCGTGCCGGCGGGCAGGTTCGAGAGGTAATATTTGCGCTCTCCGCTGGCGCGACGTTCGCCGATCAGCCATGCCTCGTCGCCGGGCATGTGTTGGCCGCCCATGTCGCGGATGCGTTGCCTCGACCCGTCGGCGACCCGCACACTCACAGCGGCGAAGCGTGCCGACGTTCGACCTTTTGTGCCGCGGCGCCAGCTGACCGAGCGCCAGGACGCGCCCGCGAGCACGGCCTGCGCCGCGATCGACCTGCTGTCGGGGATGTGTCGCTGCCGTGGGCGACCCGGCCCGCGACGGGAAAGATCAATGCCACATCGCTTGGTAGACCTTCTGATGCCGCGGAATGCCGACAGCCCATCGCAGACCGCGCTCACTGAGCGCGTGCCAGAACGGCGCACTCATGCCGTAGCCGGCATCGGCGAGGACGCATCCGAAGCGCACGCCGGCGGCTCTCATCCGGTCGACCTCGTCGATGGCGATCTCGGGTTTGCTGCGGAACGCCTGGTGATCTGCCGGTATCCGCGCCCTTGCCATGCGATCGGCATCGCTGGTCCAGCTCTCCGGCAGGAACAGCCGCAGGCCCACCATCACCGGCACCTCGCCGCTCGCCAGTGTCAGCGAGACCAGCGTCTGGCAATTCGCAGTCTTGCCGAGCACAGAGGCGTATTGCGGGGTCACGCCAACGGAATGCTTGCCCTTCTTCGGCAACGCTGTGTCGTCGATGACCAACACAGCGTCGTCTCCCCCGACAAGCCGGTCCGCCTGCACGAGCAGCTCCGCCTCCAACGGTGCCGCATCCCAGACACCGGCCGCCAAGAAATGATGCAGTTGGTCATAACCGCCCGGAACCACACGCTCCGCCATCGGCTGAACACTCTTGCGCTCGCCCGGTCCGATCAGTCCCGATATGTAGAGTGGACACATTCGCCGCCGGGTCTTGTGCCCCAAACGATTGAGGAACGGCTCGAGCCAGCACTCAAGCTCGGCAGTCCAATCCAGCCTCGTACTCACCGCGATCGGCCTCCAACAAAGCCGATCCCTCAGGAATCACCGATACGCCGATTCGGGAATCCCAAAAGCGATGCCGTCAGCCATAATCTGCCAAAGTAGTGTTAGCATCTCGGTGCAAAACATTGCGTGTGATATGAGCGGCCGTGAAGGCCACCTGATCGAGTTGGCCGCGATGCGGTGATCCGGTGATCGCAGCGAGCGGCTAAAAAATGTCTGTGGCTGGTTGAAGAGAGAACGCCTTGCAATGATGATGTACAGGGCTGACGATAGGCCGTCTTTTGCAATAGATCGGGTGAGCGCGCGATGTTGGGGACCGTCTGCGCGAAGCACGACATCCTGCCACGGTGGCAGCCGATCGGCGCTCGGGCGCGACCGGGGATGGGTTCAGATATCAATATGGCCCGTTCTCTTGAAGTGCGTCCAAGAGCATCACCCCAGGGCTTTAGGCACCCTCTGTTGCTCTATCTGATGGCGGTGGCCGACATGCTGCGGCAATGCCGGCGCATCCACAAAGCCCCGCTGTCGGCCAATGAAGCCCTTCCCCCTTCATGCAGGAAACCAAACGAACGATTGAAGCTGACCTGATCTGCCTGAAGGCACGTCCGCTGGGCAATGATTCAGAGGCGGACAGAATGGAGACCGAACGTCTGCTGAGATCCGCTATCGGGGCCGCGCGTCGGCGAGCGACGATCGTTTGGAGCTCGGCACCAAATTGGCCGGTTGCCGCAGGGCGCCTGTGTCCGGTGGTAGAAAAGGCCCATTTCGAAAAGCACGAGTCAAATCAGTGGGTTGCTGGTCTCACAAGTAACCGGGGCATAAGCCCGGGCCCTTGCCGCATCAGGCAGGCTGTCCGGGGTACCGGATGAGGTCTGCTAGCTGCGGAACGGAAGGAAGACGCCGAGCCTGGCGCCAAGATCCCAGAAGGCGATGCCGAGCTTCCCTCAGGTCTTGGCGAGCCCGAGTAATGCGTGACGGCAGTCGCGATCGATGTCGCTGTGAGTTCCGCCGCTGTCATGGCGCTTGGTCACCGGCCAGCGGATGTCGTTCTCCAAGCCATTGGTGTGCAGCGGAATGTCCGGGTGATCGAGCACCATCAGCAGCTCGTATTTGTTGGAGTGGAGGCGTTGCAGCAGGCAGTCAAGGGAGACTAATCCTGTGCGCCGTTGAAAAATGCGATCGCAGCGTGTCCACAATTCGCTGCGTCGACGCCGCGTCGGCTCGAGCTGGTAGACCTTCAGCTCGGCATAGAACCACCAGATCAGTCCGCGGACATGCCGCTGGGCGACGGGCAGCTGGTCAGTGAACGTCTCCAGTTTGTGCACCAGGCGCTCGGCGCGAATCCGACAGAGAGCGTGCTGACCGACATTGGATTACCCCGCGTCGTCACTGACCACCACCGCCGCGCACAGGAACCCATGTGCATTCACCGCCTCCACAGCGCCGCCTCGGAGGCGACGTGCACCGGGGTCGGGCGTCACTGGCGAATCGGTAATGCCGAGGCGCTCGAGATGGCGCATCCAGGCTTTCTCATCAGCGAACTGCCGCCGCCTATGCATGGCCAGCCGCTGAACCAGTGTTCCGGCCGGGCATGTTCACGCATGTAGTCCAGGGCCGCGTCGTTGATCGTATAGTCGGTGTGGCCGGCGCGCAGCAGGTCGAGAAAGTTCAGGCGGCTCTTGCTTCCCGTCATGCCGAACCATGAAAAGTTGTCGTTGCCGATCTGCGTGCAGACGCCGTTAGTGCAGCGATGGCGTGCACCGGTGTCGTCAACCGTGATCCAGCCTGCCGTTGCCAGGCCAGCACGCAGCACCTCGCGGGTCTCCACGAGGAAGTCGTCGTCTTGCCCGTCGATCAGCAGGCGCATGACCTGGCGCTTGGAGATGGAGATGCTGACCCCGATCGCCTGGCAGCAGCGTGACCAGGCGCTCAACCGTCACCTGGCCCTGGTGATACTGCACCAGCACGAAGCGGTGCAGTTCCGGCCCAAAATGGCCGCGAATGCCGCTGGGCGGCGGCGCCGCGATCGTCTCGCCCTGCGGCGTCAGCCGGCGCTCTCGTCGGTAGCGCACCACACGCGCGGACGGAACGATTCATAACCTTTGAACTGCGAACCCTTCGGATGCTCCACCCGCAGCACCTCGGTCTCCGGCACGACCAGTGGGGTCACCCTGCCGCGACGGCGACGTTTGACCCGCTTACCACCGCGCTTCAGTCCGGTCGAGTTTTCCATGCCGCTTGGTTTGATCGACGGACGGCCATTGTGACCCTTCAGTCGAGCGATCTCATCGCGCTGCCCCACTACGATCTGCTTCAATTCCGTTACCTCGCCCGGCAGTTGCGCAAACCGAGCTTTGGAGTTGACCCGGTTTGGTAGACACCTTTCCACTTGAGAAGGAGGTGTCACCGATGCCGAAGAGTCACCAAGCCTATGCACCGGAGTTTCGCCGACAGATAATCTAGCTGGTCCGGT
>Ga0070713_100001053_pt1 | contig 17646 bp, 15 predicted proteins | sample LARL82metaG_FD_65465 | JGI IMG/M metagenome (GOLD analysis project Ga0070713, IMG submission 65465) | Corn, switchgrass and miscanthus rhizosphere microbial communities from Kellogg Biological Station, Michigan, USA - LAR L8-2 metaG | ecosystem: Host-associated > Plants > Roots > Rhizosphere ...
ATTGAATCCGGTATAGTTTTGCGAGCCCAGCTCCACCCGGCCGATATCACGAATGCGGACCAGGGATGTGTCGGGCTGCGCTCGGACGACGATGTCGGCGAACTCGTTAGGGTCGAGCAGACGGCCGGGTGCGCTGACCGTGTATTGAAAATCGGTTCCTGGCGGCGCAGGTTGCTGGCCGATGGAACCAGCGGGATTCTGGCGGTTCTGCGCATTGATGGCGTTGCTGACGTCGGTGGCGGTAAGCCCGAGCTTGGCCATCTTGTCCGGGTCCACCCAGACGCGCATCGAATACAATTGTTGCGATGCCAGCCTCGTGTCGCCGATGCCCGGCAAGCTTCCAAGTTGATTGACCAAATTAATCTGCGCGTAGTTGGTGAGAAAGACTGTGTCGTAGCGGCTGTCGGGTGAATAGAGACTCACCACGGCCAGAAACGCAGTCGAAACTTTCTTCACCGTCACGCCCTGGCGCTGAACTTCGGGAGGAAGACGAGGCAGCGCGAGGTTGACGCGGTTTTGTGTCTGTACAGTCGCTGTGTCGGGATTCGTGCCCAGCTGAAAGGTCACCGAGATGGTGATGGATCCGGCATTGGAGCTGCTCGAAAGGAAAAACAACATGCCGTCCAGACCGGAGAGCTGCTCTTCGATCGGCTGTGCGACGGTCTTTTCGAGATCTATGGCATTGCCGCCCAGATAATTGGCGGTGATCTGGACTACCGGCGGCACGACCTCTGGATAAGTCGCGATTGGCAGATTGGGAATTGCGACCACGCCCAGCAGGATGATGACGATGGCGATGACCATCGCGAACACCGGCCGGTCGATGAAAAATCGTGCCATGCTTTACGAGTTCCCGCCCTTGAACGGGCTCGGATTTACTACCATGCCGGGCCGGACGCGCAGCGTGCCTTCAACGATCACGTGATCGCCGGGTTTCAGACCTTGCGTCACAATCCAGGATTCGCCTACCCTTTCGGCCGTGATGACCGGGCGCAACTCCACCTTATTACCCGGTCCGACCGTATAGACGGTCTGCATATTCTGCAATTGCTGGATGGCGCGCTGCGGGACTAAAATTACATTCTTCCTTAATTCTGTTTCAAGACGAACCTTGCCGAATTGGCCGGGCAGCAGCGTATGCTGCGGGTTAGGAAAACTGGCCTGCAATTCGAGCGTACCCGTCTTGGGATCCACTTGGTTGACGGTGTTCTCCACTCGGCCTTTGGGCGGGAACTCGCTGTTATCGGCCAGCACCAGCGTGAGCGCCGATTGCGTCAGGTTGCCGCGTTTCTTGAACGCCAGGTACTGCGGTTCGGTGACCTTGAAACGGATCCAGATGGGGTCTAAGGGCACGATGGTCGTGAGCGGCTGCTGCGAAGTGGGCGTGACCAAGCCGCCTACCGGAACCAGCGTGTCGCCGATCAGGCCGCTGATGGGAGCGCGAATAGTGCCGTACTCCAGATTCAGTGTGTTGGTGCGCAGGGCGCCGCGCAGCGCTTCGACTTTACCCTGCATGGAATCGATTTGCGTGCGGGTGGAAAGCCGCGTTTGTTCGACGTTAGCCTGGCTGGCTTTTAGGTTGGCTTCGGCGGAATGGAGCGCGGCCACCGCGGAATCGAGCTCCTGCTTGGCGGCAGCATCTTCTTTCACGAGCGGCGCCAGACGATCGTAGTCCTGTTGCGCTTTGAGGAGGTTGGCTTCGGTGACGGCAAAATTGGCCTCGGCCTGCTGCAGGGCTACTTGCTTGCGCGCGAACTCGAGATCGGCTTCACTCTGCGCGAGATTGCCCTTAGCTTGCTCAACCGAGGCTTCATAAGGGCGAGTGTCCAAAACGTAGAGCGCATCGCCGGCGCGAACTTCCTGACCCGGGCGGAAAAGCCATTTTTCGATGTAGCCCTCCACGCGACCACGCACATCGACGGTGTTGCGTGCGTAGGTTTGGGCCGGGTATTCAGTGAAGATCGGGACGTCGGACGACGTCACTTCGGTGACCAATACCGGAGCCGGAGGAGGCTGCCCGCCGGCGCCCTTTTTCTGCGCGTTCTGCGCGTTTTGCGCAACGGATTGGCATCCGGCGATACAGAGAGCCATACAGCCGGCGATGAGGGCTGCCCAGACATGATTGCGGGGATGGATAAGCAAAGTCCTCATTAAATAGAGATGCGCGGGCTGACGCCGACGATCCGGCTAAGTGCGTATATTTATTTTACTGCACGAAGACGTCGAACTGTGTACTGTAGTTTCCCATCACCAATTGCACGTCCATCAAGGTTTGCGCGGGTGCGGCGAAGTTGACTTGGAAAATGCCGGCGGCCAGGCCCGGCGCTGCGCCGGCAAACGTGATGGGCAGGATCGTCGGATTGTTAAAGTCAATGACCCATCTGAGCTGGATGGGTGCGGTTAAGGCCGCCAGCGGTGCGGCGTTGATCTGTCCATCCTGGCTCGGCGGCTTGGTCTGCCCCGCGCCAGCCAGATAGAGCATCATTTGAGAACCTGCCTGCGCCGGATTCGAAGCCGAGTTCGGAGAGAAATCCTCGTTGAACACCCCCAGGATCTGCAACACGGTGCCGGTTACGGCGACTTGAACCGGGTTCGATTTGACGCCATTATAAGCGACCTGCATCGTGGTGATTGACTTCGTAAGCTCGAAGGGCGCTATCAAATCGATCTCTTGGGCGCTCACCGACAGCAGCGGCACCGCGACTCCGTCGAAGGTGACTTGCACGCCGGCCACGTTGGTTGCCAAAACTCCCGACTGGATCACGCCAGGCGTGGTAGCCGCAGGCCCCATCTTCTTGCCGACGATTCGGATCAGCTCTCCGGCGGCGATACCGCGAAAAAGGGATGGGTGAAGCGGGCAAGCAGGCGTCGGACAGAATGCTTCTTCACTAGGAACGACGCCAATAACGGAGTCGAGGGAAATCGCCGCCGGCGTAGGATCGATTTTGGCGATGAAAGCGGGCTGTGCACCCGAGAGGTTGTTGAAAGGCGCCGCGCCCGCGACATAGGCTGTGCCGGAGGAGTCGAGCGCTATGCCTGAGATCGAGTCGAAATAAGTCGAAAAGAGCAGCTGCGTAAAATCCGCGCTGAACTTGCTGATAAATCCCTGCCCAACTCCGATCTGGAATGGGTTCGCGGTTTGCGGCGTGCCGGAAACATACGGAGCCGAGATCCACGGTTGGCCGGAAGAATCGACTGTGATCGCCGAACCTGAAAGACAAAGCGGCGCTCCAAGGTAAGTCAGACGCTGGATCGAATGCGCCTTAGGATCGAGCTTCGCAACCAATGCATTGCCTTGCGGCACATATTGAGTCGGCCCGATGAAGAAGACAGGACAACTCGCATCGACCTGGGATTGGAATGCGCCCGCGGAGGCCGGTTGAGACAAGCCGCCGCTTTCGCCGGTGACGTAAATGTTGCCCGCTTGATCCACGGCGATCGCGTTCAGAACGTCGTAACCGTCGCCACCCAGATAGGTCGCATAATCGAGCCCGCCCGAGGGATTGAAGCGCGCGAGAAAACCGTCGTAGATTCCACCGCCGAATTTCGGCTGCAGGGCGTCCGAGGTGACAGGAAAATCCGGAGACAGAGTCCATCCGGCTACCCAGGCGTTGCCGCTGGCATCCAGCGCTACACCCTTGCCGTATGTCGCGCAACTCCCACCGAGCAATGTCGAAGAAATCAGCGACTTCCCATCGGCCGCGATTCTGGTTACGAACGCCGCCCCCGAGGTCAGGATGTTCGGGGACGGGTTCATGTAGCAACCCGTGACCGGAACGGTTTGAAACCCGTTCGTTACCGGAAAAGTGCCAGGCGTGAAGCCGGTGATCACGATATTTCCTGAGTTATCCAAGGCAATGCTCGTCGAGACGGCCGACTGGCTTCCGAGCAGCGTGGAGTAAATCAGCCGGGAACCATCCGGGCTGAGCTTTGCGATGAAGACGTCCTCGGTGCTGTTCAACTTGGTCTGGAATGCGCCTAAGGTAGTAGGGAAATCCGACGACGTTGTTCCGCCGGTAACGTAGGCGCTGCCGTTTGCATCCACGGCGATTCCGCTGGCTCCATCGCGGCCGCTTCCCCCGAGATACGTGGAGTACAGAACTTGGCTGCCGTCGGCGCTCCATTTCGTCACGAATACATTGTTGGGTGAATAGATCCCGAGGAAGATGCGCGAGTCCGCCGGAGAAATGAAGATCGTTTGGGGCGTGATGGAATTCGGCAAAGAAAGCTGCGACCAGGTTTCTCCCGCATCGGTGCTGCGAAACAGAAGATCGTAATCCGTGACGTAAACGGTGGATGGATTTCTCGGATCTACGACGACGCGGCTCAATTGCGTCAAGTGGATCGAGGAGAACACGGTGCTGAACGTCCGGCCACCGTCGGTGCTCCGTTGGACTTTGGAGCTGGAGTTAACCAGATATACAATGCTGGGATCGTCGGGCGAAATGGCGAGCGTTTGGTTGTTCTGAACCGGCAGGCCGGCCCCGGCAGACCATGTGTTCCCGCCGTCGGTCGATATAAGTATCCCCTGGTTGGTCGCCGCAATGATCGTTCCATTCGAGCCAATGACGACAGCATTCACCGCGTTCGTCAACTGGTTGGGCGCAAACGACAGCTGGGTCCAGGTCTGGCCAAAGTCGGTACTGCGAAAAAGAGCAGGCGGACTCTGGACGCTGGCGTAGACAGTTCCGGTTTGCGCGGGGTCGGCTACGATCGTTAGAAAGCCGGAGCCCGTGAGACCGTTTGTCGACGGCTGCCAACTTGCGGCGCCGTCGGTACTGACGAAGATGCCTTGCTGGGTGGCGGCGTAAAGGGTGGTTGCAGAACTCGCGTCTACCGCCAGGGCCGTGGCCGGAAGGCCGACGCCGGCTGTCGGAGCCCAAGTTGTCCCGCCGTCGACGCTCTGAAAAATGCCAACTGGAGTTGCTACATAGACCACCGACGGCGCGGACGGGGCAGCCGCAATCGCCCTGACCGACGCGGCTCCTTGAAGCAATGGGAAGGTGAACGTCTGGCCGGTGTCGGCCGTGACCAACAGCGGTCCTCCGCCCAGATGGCTCTGGATCGGATTCACAGTGCCGAAATCCATGGAACTGGTGCTGCCGGCGACATAGAGACCGCCCTTCGTGTCCCGAGCTATTCCCGTGGCGGTGCTAAAGCCGCTGCCGCCGAATGACTTGTCGAAGACGATTTGGGGATCGATCACCAGCGGACGCGCGTGATCGTAGGCGCCGGTTCGGAAGCGAATGTGATTGGAAGCGTCTATTCGAAAAACAACGTCAACCGGTTGCTTTTGGCCCGCGACAACCTGGTAGGCCACTGGCTTGGGCTGACGGATCTGGACTGCGCCAGCGCTGAGGACGAGATCACCGTGCAGGTCGATCCGCAGGTCGTCGACGCCTTCGAAGCTTAGCTTGATTTTTCCAGGATCGCGCCCGGCGCCGATTTCGAAATCATATTCGAGATGTGCCTGGTTCCCTCGAAAAACCACATCCATGCCAGGATAGACACCACGCCAGCGGACGCGGGCGTAGAGGTCGTAAGACGCACGGGTGTCGTTGCCGAGGAGGTAGTTCGCTTTTCCCGGCATACGGTCGAAAGCCTCGAGCGACGATTTCGGACTCGCGCCGGCAACCGACATACGCACGGCATGGCCACTGAGATTCAAGACTGCCGCGCGAGAGGTCACCGACAGCGCATAGCTGGGACCGTGCGAGACGTATTGCCGGCCGCGAGCCTCGAACGCCAGCACGGGCGCTTCATTGGTAGCGCTAAAATTCGCTCCAAGACAGGAAAACGTCAGGAGTGAACAAACCAGAACGCGCACCAGTTTGAGTTTAGCCTACCGAACCGCGACACCTGACAAATCCACGTAGGCCGCATCGAACATTCACCCCAAACCTCCGCCAGAGAAGGTGTTAAAATCCTTATGCTGGTGTACTTAAATGCCACTACCGGTTCAACCTGCGAGCCAGGTAGTAAGGCGACCAGGAAGGAGGCTTATGAGAATCTCTTTGCTAATCTGCCTACTCGCGTGCTTTGTTTCGGCCCAAGGTGCCCTCATCAACAATGGAGGCTTCGAACTCGGGACGTTCGTCGATGATGGAAACGGCACAGATTCGTTCCTTGCCGGTCCTACCACCATTACCGGATGGACGGCTGTAGGTCGACAAGTATCGTGGATCCGTAACCCCAACCCATGGTTACTATCCGCGGAGGAAGGAACTCATTTTCTCGACCTCACGGGTTACCAGACCGGGGCACCGTTCGGTGGTGTGACCCAGACCATCGCAACCAGCGTAGGACAGCAGTATGATTTATCGTTCTTCCTCGGAAGCTACACCCAGCGATGGGGTGGACCGCCCGTCGCCATCTTGGCCTCCGCCGGGAATACCAGCCAAACCTTTACAGTCACGACCACGAGCACCACGTCTACCTGGACGCCGTTTTCAATGCTCTTTACCGCAACCTCGCCGAATACCGCGATCACGCTGACCGGCGCGGCTGGGGTTGAGTATATTGGTCTGGACAATGTAAGTGTCGACTTGGCAAGCAGTGTGCCCGAACCTAAATCTTGGGCATTGATGATGCTCGGACTTGGGTTGGTGGGCTCCATGGGCCTCTGGCGACACACACGTTGATCGGTCTCCTTGTGACCGAGCCGCGAACGTAGGCAGTCAATCTGTCCGGTCACCTCGCGCCGCCATCCATCTTTTCGTTCCTTTTCATCGGCTTCCGAATCTCTCCGTGATTTCTCTCTCCGGCCGCGTGTTACTTACAACTCAGGAGAAAAACATATGTCCCCGAAATCGAACGGATATTCCGATCACTCCGCCGACCGCGCCGCGATCAACCGCGCGAACGCCCAAAAATCCACTGGCCCCCGCACCGCAGCCGGAAAGCAGCGCTCCTCCCTCAACGCGTTGCGGCATGGATTGACGGGCCAAACCGTCGTCCTGCCCACCGAGGACCACTCCGCCTACCAGCGCCACTCTCAATCTTTCTTGAGCGAATACGGCCCCACGGGTGCCACCGAAACCCAGCTCGTCCAAGCATTGACCGACACCTCCTGGCGCATGAATCGCGCCGCTGCCGTCGAGACCAACCTCTTCTCGCTGGGCATGACCGAAATGGAGGGCCGCGCCCTCGCTAACGATCCGGACGCCGAAGCCGCGCTCGCCATGGCTCTAACATTCCGGGAGAATGCCCGCGCCTTCTCCCAAATCAGCATTTACAGCCAGCGCCTCGCCCGCCAGTTCCAAACCACCCTCGCTCAGCTTCGCCAGATTCAGGAGGAGCGCCGCAGCCGCGAGAGCCATCAACTGTTCGACGCCGCCCAGTTGCTCCAAATGCACAAAGAAGACGGCCTTCCTTACAATCCAGCCGAGGATGGCTTCGTTTTTTCGAGTGACGAAATCGAGACTTACATCCACCGCACCGAGCGTCTTGAGGATGCCAGCGAACGCGCCTACGCCGCCAGTTGACAGCTACGTGCAATGGAATTTAAGAAGATCAGAGGAACCGCTGCGCTAACTACACAACGAAACTGCCGCTTGCTCGTAATTGCCGGAACCCATCTGGCCTTCGGGAAATATCGCGTGCTGAGCGATCCACTGGAAGGACTCCTCGAAGACCTCTTTGCTGTAAGGCTCGAAGACGAGGCGTTCACCAGGTCCCCAGCGGCGCGTGTCCATCTGATCGTGAAAACGCTCCGGGAACTCCTTTTTGTAGAACTGCGTGTACAACTCGGGCCTCAGATCGATGTCGCGTTGCGCGCGTCGAAGCGCCCGGAAGTATTTGCGGACGTCTTCGGGATCGGGGTCGCCGGTGAGCATGGACGCCATCATGAACGTGGTGTCGATCACCTTGCGGAAGCCGAGCTGCTCCATGAAATAGTAGGGGCCGCTGAAGAGCGACGCGGCCGGAACCTTGCGATCCACCAGCAGCTCCATGCGATTGAACAACAAGCCATCGGCGAACGATAGCTGGATCTGGTCGAGCGGGATGTATTGTTCCAGCGCCTGAATCGTCGCATAATGGCTGCCGGATTGATAGCCCACCGAGATCGGCACGCCCGCCAGATCCGCAGGATGCCGGACCGCCGATTCGGGCGGCACGAAGACACCGGCGGGCGAAACGGAATAGGCGTCGGCATAGAGCTTGCCATGACCGTTGGAGGCGGCTACGTTCACCGTCCAATGGCAGGCGCAGCTAACGGTTGTGGAGCGTCCCTGCTCGAAGGTTTGATAAGCGCCGATCTTATCGCCCAGATCGTGCCGCTTGCCTTCTTTCGAGATTAGTTCGTCGCGAAACTCGTAGTCGAGGCCTTCGGCCGTGAAGTAGCCTTTGGCTTCGGCCACCCACTCCTGCAGGCGCATGTGAGGTGCGATGATGAATTTTGCCATAGCGGTTCTCTCTATCATACGCGGTGTTAGAGTGGCACTAGGAGGTTTCGATGGGTCAATCAACCAGGCGAGATTTTCTGAAGAGCAGCGTCGCTGCTACCGTGCTATCCGGTGTTGGCGGCGCGGGGATTGCACAAGGCGTCAAGCGATCGGCGACCGATTGGGTGACGCTCGGCAAATCGAATGTCAAGGTCACACGGCTCGCTTTTGGAACCGGCACGTTCAGCGGCCGAGTGCAGCGCGACCTCGGACAGGAAGAGTTCACGCGGCTGGTGCGCCATGCCTACGATCGTGGCATCCGTTTCTTTGAGACCGCCGAAAGCTATCACGGCATGTCTGAGATGCTCGCGATCGCGCTCAAGGGCCTTCCGCGCGACAGCTATAAGCTGATGACCAAATACAGCACGCCAGCCTCGGGCGACCCGTCGCCGAAGATCGACCAATTTCGCAGGCAACTCGGAACTGAGTATATCGACATCCTGCTGCTGCACTGTTTGCGTCCGCCTAGCTGGTCGACGGATTATAGGCCGCTGCAAGATGGGTTCTCGGCGGCGAAGGACAAGAAGATCATTCTCTCTCACGGGGCCTCGGTGCACGGGCTTCAAGCGCTGCGGACAGTTCCGGGCAACCAGTGGCTGGATATCGCCATGATTCGCATGAATCATAACGGAACCAAGATGGATACCGAAGCTTTGTACGACATCGAAGAGCAGGGCAAGGTGGACGAAGTGGTGGCGCACACCAAGCAGGTGCACGCGCAGGGCATGGGTGTGATCAGCATGAAACTGTGCGGCGAGGGCCGTTTCACGCGCGCCGAGGATCGTGACCGGGCGATGCAATTCGCGATGAACCTGGGATGCGTGGACGCGGTGACCATCGGGTTCAAGAACACGGCGGAGATCGACGAAGCCATCGAGCGGATGAATCGCGTCATGAACGCTTAGCTCCGATCTATGGAATGGTTCGAAGACGAAGAATTCTGGCGTGAGTTGTATCCTTACATGTTCCCGGCGGAGCGGTTTCAGATGGCCGCCGAGCAGGTGGATCAGGTCCTGGCCTTAGGCGGCATTAGCGGCGGAAAATTACTGGACCTGTGTTGCGGACCGGGCCGTCACGCCGTCGAATTCGCGAAGCATGGATGGGAAGTGACAGGTGTGGACGCGTCCCCGTTCCTGCTGGATCGCGCCAGCGAGCGAGCCGAGGAAGCCGGAGTCTCGGTGCAGTGGGTGAAGGACGACATGCGCCGCTTCCGCCGTCCTTCAAGTTTCGATCTGGTATGCAGCCTCTTCACTTCATTCGGATATTTTTCGGAGGAAGACGACGACCTGCAAGTTTTGCGGAATGTGCACGAAAGCCTGCGGGACGGGGGCGCGTTTGTGATCGATGTCATCAGCAAAGAACGGGTGGCACGGAATTGGCAGAATTCGCTGGTCGCGGAGTTTCCCGACGGCGCGTTGCTATTACAGCTTCCCAAAGTTCAGGATGGCTGGTCCCGTTTGGAAAATGACTGGATTTTGGTGAAGGGCGGCCGTAGTCGAAGCTTCCGTTTCGAACACAACCTCTACTCCGGCCGCGAACTCAAAGACCGTCTTGTTGCATCCGGTTTTAAGGACGTGAAATTGTACGGAGACCTGAAGGGCTCGCCGTATGGCTTGGATGCGCAGCGTCTGGTTGTCGTGGCGCGGAAGCGTGCCGCGTAGACTGGCGGTTTTGTATACTCAAAGTTCATCATGGGCGCGAAAATAATCTTTACGCTGGCCGCGTTGGCAGGGTTTGCCTTTGCAGCCGAGATCCCGCGGAAGTCCCCCGACTTCGTCGTTCAACTCGCAGGCGGCAAGCAAACCAAAGTGAGCGATTACCAGGGCAAGGTCCTGTGCCTGGTTTTCATCCTCACCACTTGACCACACTGCCAGAGAACCACTCAAGTTTTGAGTGGCATTGAAAAGGATCTGGGGCCGAAAGGCTTTGCCGTGGTCGAGGCCGCGGTGAACGATAACCCCGACGTCCCCGGCTTTGTCCAAAAATACGGTGCTAACTTTCCGGTCGGAACCACCAGTGGATTGGGTGCTTTGGAGTACATGCAATGGCCCCCCTCGCAAAGGCCGTTGGTTCCGCTGATGGCCTTTATCGACCGCGCGGGCGTGATTCGCGCGCAATTCACGGGTGTGGACACGGCCTTCTTCGGCGATGATCTGGAGAAGAACATTCGCACCGAAGTGGAGAAGTTGCTGAAGGAAGGCGCACCGCGAGCAACCAAATCCAAAACGAAATAGCGCCCCAGCTATCGAATCTCTTTTATTTTGATATTCCGGAACATGATCCAGCTGAAGCGGTCGTGTAGCTGAAGCCCGATCGGGCCCGACTTGGATCTCGCAGGATCGCCCGGTGATTCAGCCACCAGTTGGCCATTGAGCCGCACGCGCATCATATCGTGGCGCGATTCAATGTCGAGATTATTCCAGTCGTCTTCATGCTGGAAGCCGGTTTTGGCCGGGACGAACAGGTAGACGCTTCCGGTCGGATATTTGTCGTCGCCCCCATTTGCCAGTATCTGAATCTCGTAGCCGATGTGCGAAGGCGTGCGCGAGGAATCGTGGTCGGCGCCTGGCAAAGCGTACTTGGCGCGCGAAGTATCGCGAATGGAGATGCCGCTGTTGCCGCCGGGCGGGAGCCAGTATTCCGCGTGCAGATCGAACTGGTCGAACTCGGCCTTGGTATAGAGCCAGGACTGCGGCCCAGCCCATGCGTTGTATTGTTCGCGCGTAATCGGCCACTCTTTGAATGGATTGGTGTGAGGGCGCACGCCGACCAGCGTCCCGTCTTTGAGCACCGTCCATCTGCTGTCTCCGCGAACCTCCCAGCCGTCCAGGTTCTTGCCATTGAACAGCGCATGCCAGTCCTCGCCGGCGCCAAGCCCGGCGAAGAGTAGGAAGAGGGCGGAGAGGCGTCTCATAAGAACGATTATAGGCCTTACAACTGCTATCCTCACGGATGAGTGAGTGCGAAAATCCTGGATGGGAAGTGGGTGCGCGAGCAAATTCTGGCGGAGCTTCGGCCGCGCATCGAAAAGCTCACAGCGAAAGATCGGCCGCCTGGCTTGGCAGTGATTTTGGTGGGGCATGACCCGGCGTCCGAAATTTACGTCCGCAACAAGATCAAGACCTGCGCCGCTATGGGAATCTACAGCGAGAAGATCGCGCCGCCCGACACCATCTCCACCGAAGATTTGCTGGGCATCATCGAAGGGCTGAATCAGCGCAACGAAATTGACGGAATCCTGGTACAGTCGCCGCTGCCGAAGCGGATGGACAAGCGCCGGATCCTGCTCGGCATGAAGCCTGACAAAGATGTCGACGGGTTTCATCCACTCAACGTCGGCAGCCTGGTGGCGAACATTCCGGCGCCGCGGGCCTGCACGCCGGCCGGGATCATGGAGTTGCTGCGCCGCTACGAGATCCCGATCACAGGAAAAAACGCGGTCGTGGTCGGACGCAGCGATATTGTCGGCAAACCGATGGCGTTGCTGTTGTTGCATCAGAGCGCGACGGTGACCATCTGCCATTCCAAGACGTCTAATCTGACAGAGGAATGCCGGCGAGCGGATATCCTGGTGGCAGCCATCGGGCGGCCGGCGTTTCTTACGCGCGACTTCATCAAGTCTGGCGCCACGGTGATCGACGTCGGACAGAATCGCGGACCCGACGGCAAAGGGTTGGTGGGCGACGTGGATGCCGAAGCGGCCAAGGAACTAGCAGGCGCGTACACGCCGGTGCCCGGAGGCGTGGGTCCGCTGACCATCGCGATGCTGATGGCCAACACCGTGCATGCTGCCGAGCAACACTTATGCTGCTAATAGGGCTGACGGGCGGTCTCGCAAGCGGCAAGAGCTTCGTCGGTCATGCACTGGCCGAGCTCGGCTGCCATTTGATCGATGCCGACGAACTGGGCCATCAGGTGCTGATGCCGGGCGCTGAGGCTTATGATGCCGTGGTCAACGAGTTCGGCGAAGAGATCCTGGACGACGATCGCCACATCGTGCGGCGGAAGTTGGGTGCGCTGGTCTGGAACGATCCGGAGCGGCTGGCGAAGCTGAACAGTCTGGTCCATCCTCCAGTGATCGCGCGAGAGCAACAGATGATCTCGGAGTTTGCCAAGCGTGATCCGGCGGCCATCGTAGTTGTCGAGTCGGCCATTCTGGTTGAAACTGGTAGTTATAGGAGATTCGACCGGCTCATTGTGGTGGTCTGTACGCTCGAACAACAGGTGGAACGGGCCATGAAGCGCGGTGCGTATAGCAAAGAGGAGGTACTGGCGCGGCTTAGCCGCCAGTTGCCCCTGGAAGAGAAGGTGCGTGTGGCCGATTATGTGATCGATACGTCGGGCGCCAAGGAGCATGCCGTCGAGCAAGTGAAGACCGTGTACGAATCGCTACGGAGTCTATCAGCATGAGATTGCGCGTATTGTTTATCACCGTTTTGTTAGTAGGCGGATTTCTCTACATCACCTCGAAGACGGACTGGGGCCGGCATCGGATTCTTCAGCCCATCTCGAACGCCACCGGACCGATCTGGTCTGGTCCGAGCACGGTACGGGGCGCGAGCCTGAGTCCGGATGAGATGAACAACATCGACATTTACCGGACTGCTCATCTCGCTACGGTGAACATTACCAGTACGGTATATCGCAGGTCGATATTTTGGGAAGTTTATCCTTCCAAGGATCAAGGTTCTGGTTTCCTGATCAGCGAAGACGGGAAGATTCTGACCAATAATCACGTGGTCGCTAACGAGCAGCAGTTGGAAGTGACATTGCCGGACCAGTCGCGCTACAAGGCGCGCCTGTTGAGCCGCGATCCTGCTAACGACGTCGCGCTGCTGCAGATTTCGCCCCGCAAGAAACTACCGGTGCTGCACTTGGGCGATTCCGATGCATTGCAGGTGGGCCAGAAGGTGCTGGCCATTGGCAATCCATTCGGGCTGGAGGGAACGCTGACCACCGGTGTGGTGAGCTCGCTGGGGCGCACGATTCGTGGCGAGAACGATCAGACGCTGGAAGGGCTGATTCAAACCGACGCGGCGATTAATCCTGGCAACAGCGGCGGTCCGCTGCTCGATTCAGCCGGAAACGTGATTGCCATCAACACGGCGATCCTGGGACCGAACGGCGGGAACGTCGGTATCGGTTTCGCCATGCCGATCAATCGCGCCAAGTTGATGTTGGATGATTTCCAAGCCGGACGGAAGCGTCCGCGGTTGGGAGTTTCCGTGGTTCCAGTGGCGGGCGATTACGCCGATGCGCTGAATCTGCCGAACCAGGGTGGATTACTGATCCAGGAGGTGGAGCAGGGTTCTCCGGCGGCTCGCGCGGGACTGAAGGGTGGCCGGGAAGTAGTGCAAATCGGCAATGCGCAGTTAATGATGGGCGGCGACCTGATCATGTCCATCGACGGGAAGCCGATTGACCGCGACGATGCGATCAGCCGCACTTTGGCGCGCAAAAGGGCGGGCGACTTCGTCGAGTTGACCATCTACCGGAGTGGCAGGACGATGAACGTGAAGGTGAAACTCGGCGAAGAGGGCGCTATCTAGATCGGGCCAAACGCATGCCGGAATCCGGCTGCCGCAAGCGAAACCGGCGACAGGCCGAATAATCGTTCAGCTATTTCGTATTCGCGCGTGAGCGTGGTATGGAAGAACGCCGGATCGTCCGTATTCAGCACGATTGGAACTCCGGCGTTGTAGAGCTGGCGCACCGGATGCTCTGGTAGCGAGGCGACCACGCCGGTGCAGACGTTGCTCGAGATGCACACCTCCAGTGGTATGTTCGATTCGCGCAGCTTCTTGAGCAGCAGTGGATCGCGAACAGCGGCGATTCCATGGCCGATTCGTTCAGCTCCGATATCGAGCGCCGCCCAAATCGATTCGGGTCCGGTGGTTTCGCCGGCATGACAGACCAGATGCAGGCCGCCATCACGCGCGTAGGCGAAGACGTCGCGAAACAATTCGGCTGGTCCGCGGGCTTCATCCCCGCCGAGGCCGAAAGCGATCACTCCATCGCCGCGCCGCTCCACCGCGAACTTCGCAACCGGGAGGGCGGGCTCCGGTCCAAGGTTTCGAACCGCGTCGGGAATCCAGAACGCCTTGACGGGGGACCGCTGCGTCTCGCGCCAGATCGCATCGTAAATCGCCGTAAGGTCCTGCCCCTTCCACAGGATCATACCGGCCGAGAGCGTAATCTCGGCATAAGTGACATTTTGTGCCGCCAGCCGTTCGAGCAAATGGCGAGTGGCCAGCGCATAGTGTTCGGGCTTTTCGATCTTACGGTTGACCCAGATGTAGCCTTGTATGAACTCTTCAAAGCTTCGGCAGGTGTAGTGTGCGGCGATTTCTTCACGCGAGAGCGATGGGTCGATGGCGAGCAGCGTCTCGGCGTCGATGGAGCCTTCCAGGTGGACGTGTAACTCCGCTTTCACGTACTTTGCACCGGGCACCTTGTAATAATAGCTGTGCATGACTGTGCAGGAAATGGAAGCGATCGTGACCGGCTCGCATGGCGATCCGTTCAGTGTATTGGGACCCCATCAAACCGATGATGGCTGGGAAGTGAGGGCGTTCCTGCCGCACGCCATGGACGCGGCCGTGTTGCTGGACGGAGGGGAGCATCCGATGCGCAAAGTTCGGACCGAGGGTCTCTTTGTCGCACCTCTGCCGAGCGATCCAGGGCGATATAAACTGCGGCTCACTCTGTGGAACGGGACTCAGTTAGAGGTCGATGATCCCTACCGCTTCTCTCCGCTGGTCTCGGAGTTTGACCTGCATTTGCACAGCGAGGGAACGCAGTACGAAAGTTATCGGACCATGGGAGCGCACCTGGTGGAATGCGAAGGTGTCGCGGGTGTCCGTTTCGCGGTGTGGGCGCCGAACGCGGAAGTGATGAGCGTAGTGGGTGACTTCAACGATTGGGATGAGCGCCGGCACCCGATGCGGTTGCGCACAGCAGGGATTTGGGAATTTTTTATGCCAGGCGCTGGTGCGGGCATGAACTACAAGTATTCGGTGCGGTCGCGCGTGCGAGGGTATCGGCAGCAGAAGGCGGACCCGTACGGATTCGCGACGGAGAATCCCCCGAAGTCGGCTTCGGTGGTTACCGACCTGTCGACCTACCAGTGGGGCGACGGCGACTGGATGGAGTCACGTGCACACAAGGATTCATTGAAGGAGCCGGTTTCCATCTACGAAGTCCATCTTGGCTCGTGGCTAAGAGGGCCGAACAATTCTTATCTGAGCTACGTCGAACTGGCCGACAAGCTGGTGGATTACGCCAAGCGCATGGGCTACACGCATCTGGAATTGCTCCCGGTGCAGGAGCATCCATTTTCCGGTTCGTGGGGCTACCAGGTAACCGGCTACTACGCACCAACGGCGAGGTTTGGGCCGCCACAGGAGTTCATGTATTTCGTGGACCGGTGTCACCGGGCTGGTGTCGGAGTGATCGTCGATTGGGTGCCGGGCCATTTTCCGAAGGACGCGCACGGGCTGGCCTACTTTGACGGGACCGCGCTTTACGAGCACGCCGATCCCCGGAAGGGCGAGCATCGCGAGTGGGGCACGCTGATCTTCAACTACGGGCGGAACGAAGTACGCACGTTCCTGATCTCGAATGCGCTCTTTTGGCTCAAGGTGTATCACATCGACGGTTTACGGGTGGACGCGGTGGCGTCGATGTTGTATCTGGATTATGCGCGACAGCCTGGTGAGTGGATTCCGAATATGTATGGCGGCAACGAGAATCTGGAAGCCGTCGATTTTCTGCGTAGGTTCAATGAGCTGGCGCACCAGGTTCCTGGGGCAGTCACGATCGCCGAAGAATCCACGGCGTTCACCGGCGTGTCGCGGCCGGTTTATCTAAACGGGCTAGGCTTCACCATGAAGTGGAACATGGGCTGGATGCACGACATGCTCGACTATTTCGAGAAAGACCCGGTGCATCGCAAGTTCCACCATCACAACATTACATTCAGCATGTTGTACGCTTTTACCGAAAACTTCGTGCTGCCGATTTCGCACGATGAAGTTGTGCACGGCAAGCGATCGCTGCTGAGCAAGATGCCTGGCGACATGTGGCAGAAGTTCGCCAATGTTCGCGCGTTCTTGTCGTACATGTACGGACATCCGGGCAAGAAGCTGCTGTTCATGGGCTCGGAGATCGGCAACTGGGACGAATGGAATCACGAGCGGAGCTTGCCATGGGAGCTGCTGCATTTCGAGTTTCATCGAAAGCTGCAAGTATTCGTGCGCGAGTTGAACCGTCTGTACCAGTCGCACCCGGCGTTTTATGAAGTGGATTATCATTGGGGCGGCTTCGAGTGGGTGGACTTTCGCGACGTGGATGGGTCGACGATTTCGTTCATTCGCCGTCCGCAGGGAGCGAGGCCGTTCCTGTTGTTTGTATGCAACTTTACGCCGGTACCTCGGCACAAGTATCGCGTGGGCGTGCCGGACCCCGGCTATTACCGCGAGATTTTCAACTCAGACGCGGAGATGTTCGGAGGCAGCAACGTGGGCAATTCCGGAGGCGTGATGTCGGAGCCAATCGGCTACAACAACCACTATCACAGCTTGTCGATCACGCTGCCGCCCCTGGCCGTGGCTATTTTCGAATCGCCGGGAGCGTGAACATAGATGCTTAAGACTGTTCTAGTTGCGGTCGCGGCGACGAGCCTTGTTGCTCACGCGGCGGTTCCCGAGATCGAAAACAACTTTGTACGCGTTTTGCGGGTGAAGCGCGGCCCGCATGAAAAAGCGGCGATGCACCGGCATCCTGCGTCCGTCGTCATATATTTGACGGATTATCATCAGAGAATCACAGGCGCGGATGGCAAGGTGCAACAGGTCACGCATAAGGTGGGCGATGTTTCCTACACCGATGCGGTGGAACACTCCGAGGAGAATCTCTCAGATCAGCCGCTGGAAGCGGTGGTGATCGAGTTGAAACCCAGGCCACCAGGCTTCAAGCCGAAGCCCATCACTCTAGACCCCGTCAAGCTGGACCCGGAACATCATTTGGTGCCCTTGGAGAACGACCGCGTGCGCGTGCTGCGCACAATTCTGGAGCCGCACCTGAAGAGCCCGATGCACGAGCATCCGCATTATGTGGTCGTTTATCTGACGGTGCTTCACACTACGATGACGTTAGGCGATGGAAGGACGGTTGACAATCCGCGGCGGCCAGGGGAGATGGC
>Ga0070713_100001054_pt1 | contig 17611 bp, 16 predicted proteins | sample LARL82metaG_FD_65465 | JGI IMG/M metagenome (GOLD analysis project Ga0070713, IMG submission 65465) | Corn, switchgrass and miscanthus rhizosphere microbial communities from Kellogg Biological Station, Michigan, USA - LAR L8-2 metaG | ecosystem: Host-associated > Plants > Roots > Rhizosphere ...
GGGGTCTACAAGAACATCAACACCACGGACGGCTGCGACCAGGCCGCCGGCAACGCGCTGTACCCGATCAGCGGGTTCATCGCCGGCTCGGGCCTGACCGCCAACGCCAAGTACACGGTCTACGACATCTACCAGACGCTGCCGGACAAGGACGCGCAGGTCTACTACGGCGCCTACACCCTGGGCCTGGTGCCCACCGTGGGCACCGCCACCGACGGCGCCTACAGCGTCGCCTCCGGCGCCTCCACCTACCCGTCGCTGCCCGCGGCGCCGACCGGCACCCTGCCCACCGTCACCACCGACGCCAGCGGCAACTTCGCCGCCGCCTACTCGCTGACGGTGCAGAACGCCCCGGCCGTGGACATGGTCAGCTCGCGCAACGACCTCTGGCTGATGATGGACGGCAGCGACGCCGGCCACGTCGCCACTATCTCGGTGAAGCCGCCGGTCCTGCCGCTGCCCAGCCCGACGCCGACGCCCTGCTCGGAGTCGAGCTCGAGCAGCTCCGCGACCAGCACCTCGACGAGCACCGAGAGCTGCACCACCAGCAGCTCCTCGACATCGACCCAGACCAGCACCTCGTCCACCGAGACGAGCAGCACCTCGACCGAGACCAGCAGCTCGACCAGCACCGAGACCTCGAGCTCGACGAGCACCGAGACCTCCAGCTCGACGAGCACCGGGACCTCCAGCTCGACGAGCACCGAGACCAGCAGCACCACCACCGGCTCGGTGAGCGGCAGCAGCACCTCGAGCACCGAGTCGAGCTCGACCACCTCGCTGGTCACCCTGCCCTCGCCGACCCCGGCGGGCACCGTGCTCGGCACCTCGTCGAGCAGCAGCACCAGCGGCGGCGGTGTGGGCGGCATCACCACCCCGAACACCGGCGCGGGCGCCAACTCGACGCTCTCGACCGCTCTGCTCGGCTTCGGCCTCAGCTTCCTGGTGGCGGGCGGCCTGCTCGGCCGTCGCCGCAAGAGCTGATCGGCTCAGCACCGACCGGGTAACCGGAAACGGCCCGGTCCGCGCCCCACACGGGGCTGCGGGCCGGGCCGTTCTCTTGTCGGCGCGGGGTTCTCAGGAGGCCCGGCGGCGGCTCGTCGAGCGCTTCTTCGCGGGCGCGGTCGCGGGCTTCGCGGCGGGGCGGCGCCTGGCAGCCTTGGCGGTCGTGCGCTTCGCCGCCGTCGCCGTCCGCGCCGGGGTCCTCTCCCCCGCCCAGGCGCGCAGCGCGTGCAGCGCCTCGGCGCGGCCGGAGCGCATGAAGTCCGGCCAGCCGGCGCGGTCGATGAAGTGCTTGTAGAAGCCCGCGCCCTGCACGGCGGTGTAGGGCACCGGGTCGATCATCATCACCTCGGTCTCGGCGTGCAGCCGCTCCAGGTTGGTGCGGGCCAGCTCGATCTGCTGCGAGGTGCGGATCTGCGAGGCGATGCGCAGCACGCTGGCGCGCTGCTCGCGCCAGCCGTGGGCGCTCTCGCCCTCGAAGTCCGGCGGGTAGAAGCCGTTGACGGCGAGCACCACCTCGCAGGCCTCCTCGATCTCCAGCACCGGGCGCACCGGGAAGATGTCGACGATGCCGCCGTCGCACCAGTGCAGGCCGCCGATCTGCACCGGGTCGATGAAGAGCGGGATGGCGATGGCGGCGCGGACGACGCGGGCCACCGGCAGGTCGGGGTGCGTCTTCGGGCCGGCGTACTCGAGGCGGTTCTCCTCGATGTTCCAGATCGGCGCGTAGCAGGGGATGGGCATCTCGCCGAGGGTCATGTCGCCGAGCAGGCGGCGGTAGGTCTCCTCGATGCGCTCCCCCACCACCATGCCGGCGAAGCCGCGGCCGCCGGCCACCACGAGGCTGGCCAGGCCGGGCCAGTTGACGTCGACGTAATCCTCGGTGCGCAGGCCCAGGGTGAACTCGGCGACCTCCTCGGCGGGCAGCCCGCAGGCGAGCGGGAAGCCGAACAACGACGAGCCGCTGCACACCGAGACCACGTCGGGGGTGATGCCCGACTCCTCGAGCGCGCGCCAGACGCCGACCACCGAGGCCAGCGCGCCGCTGCCGCCGGTGGCGACCAGTGCGAAGCGCCGCCCGTGCAGGGCGCCGTCGAGGCGGCGGCGGGTGGGCTCGGGGAAGGGCCGCGTCTCGATGGGCGCCACGTTTTCGAAGGGCAGGCGCACCAGGGCGCGGCGGATGGTGTTGAGGAAGGCGGCGTCCTCGCGCACCAGGCCGGCGACCTCGCGCACGCCGGTGATGGCGTTGAAGTACTGGCGCAGGCGGAAGACGTCGATGACCGGGCTGAGCATCGCGGGCTATTGTCGGCCAGAGCGCACCCGCGCCGTCGCTCTGCACATCGACGAACCGCCCGGAGGACGCCCGTTGAACCCCTGGCTCGACCGCTTCGCCGCCGGCCTCGACCCCGCCCCCGAGGGCCTCACCCGCGACGAGGCGGCGCTGGTGCTCGACCTCGCCGGCGTCACCGCGCGCAGCGCGGGAGCGCGGCAGTTCGCGCCGCTGACCGCCTACCTCGCCGGACGCGCGGCCGCGGGCGCGGACGTGGATGCGCGGCTGGCGGTGCTGCGCTCGGCCGCAGAGCTGGCGGCGCGGCTGGGGGTGGCGGAGGAGCCACTGGGCATCGACTGAGCCGGGCGGGCTCAGCCGCATTCCTCCCAGATCACCACGCTGTCCTCGGGCAGCTCGACACCGCCGCCGGCGGCGTCGACGCCCTCGGGCCAGGAGAGCAGGGTGCGCATGCCCGGCGGCGCGTCGGTGTCGACGCGCACCGTTCCCTCGCCGATGTGGCAGGCGACGCCGATGCGGCCGCGGCGCATCACCAGCACGCCGTTGCTCGCGTCGGCCTGCGCGTGCACCGCATCACGGCGCGGATCGGTGAGCGAGGGATGGCTGCGGCGCAGCGCCACCAGCCGCCGGTACCAGTCGAGCAGCGCGCGATGCGGCTCGGTGTGGCGCTCCTCCCAGTCGAGCTTGGAGCGCAGGAAGGTCTGCGCATCCTGCGGATCGGGGATGGAGTCCTCGGGCCAGCCGAACGAGGCGAACTCCTCGCGCCGGCCGCGGGAGACGGCATGGGCCAGGATGGGGTCGCGGTGGTCGGTGAAGTAGAGGAAGGGCGACGAGGCGCCCCACTCCTCGCCCATGAAGAGCATGGGCACGAAGGGCGCGGTGAGCACCAGCGCCGCGCCGATGCGCAGCCGCCCGGGGCTCATCAGCGCGCTGCTGCGCTCGCCCAGGGCCCGGTTGCCCACCTGGTCGTGGTTCTGCAGGTAGCCGAGGAAGCGGCTGCCCGGCAGGCCCGGCGCGGGACGGCCGTGCACCCGCCGCCGCTGCGGCGAGTAACGGCCGTCGATGACGAAAACGTCGCAGAGCGCCTTGGCCACGTCGCCCAGGCCGCTGAAGTCGGCGTAGTAGCCGTTGCGCTCGCCGGTGAGCGCGGCGTGCAGGGCGTGGTGGAAGTCGTCGCTCCACTGCGCGGTGAGGCCGAAGCCGCCCGCCTCGACGGGGCGCACCGGCCGCGGGTCGTTGAGGTCGGTCTCCGCGATCACCCAGAGCGTGCGCCCGCTGCTCGCCTCCAGGGCGCGCACCGCGGCGGCCAGCTCCTCGAGGATGTGGATGGCCGAGGTGTCGACGATGGCGTGCACGGCGTCGAGGCGCAGCCCGTCGCAGTGGTAGTCGCGCAGCCACGTCAGCGCGTTGTCGACGACGAACTGCCGCACCGGCCCGCTGTCGGGCCCGTCGAAGTTGAGCGCCTCGCCCCAGAGGGTGCGGTAGCGGTCGCCGAAGTAGGGGCCGAAGCGGGGCAGGTGGTTGCCGTCGGGGCCGAGGTGGTTGTAGACGGCGTCCATCACTACGGCCAGGCCGTGCGCGTGGCAGGCGTCGACGAAGCGCTTCAGCCCGTTGGGGCCGCCGTAGGCGTGGTGCGGGGCATAGAGGTCGACGCCGTCGTAGCCCCAGCCGCGCCGGCCGGGGAACTCGGCCACGGGCATCACCTCCACCGCGGTGACGCCGAGGTCGGCCAGCTCGCCCAGCCGGGTGATCGCCGAGTCGAAGGTGCCGCCCGCGGTGAAGGTGCCCACGTGCATCTCGTAGAGCACCGCAGAGGCGAGCGGCGCACCGTGCCAGCCGCCGTCGCTCCAGGCGAAGGCGGAGTGGTCGACCAGCTCGGAGAGCCCGTGCACGCCGTCCGGCTGCGACTCCGAGCGCGGATCGGGCAGCGGCGCGCCGCCGTCGAGTCGGTAGCCGTAGCGGTCGCCGGGGCGCGCCTGCGCATCCTCGACGCAGTACCAGCCGTCGGCGTCGCCGCGCATCGGCAGGTTCTGGCCACGGATGGCCAGTTCGACGCGGTGGGCGAAGGGCGCCCAGACGCGGAAGCGGGTCATGCCGCCGCATCCCCGGAGGGCTCGCGGGCGAGCAGGGCGACGGGGAAGTGGCGCAGCAGCGCCGCCACGCGGACCGGCTCGTCGCCGCCGTGCACCACCACGCCGGTGAGCTGGTCGTGCCATTCACCCGCGGGCAGCGCCACGGCCGTGTCGCCCCAGTCGCCGGCGAGGCGCAGCGGCCAGCGCGGCGCCACGCTGACCGCGCCGGGCACGACGCCGCGCGCGAAGGCGACGACGTGCTCGGCACGCGCGCCGGCGGCGAGCAATGGCAGGTAGGCGCCGTCGACGCCGAACAGCTCGGGGCGGCGGTGGCGCAGCGCGAGTGCGCGGCGGACGAGCAGCAGCTTGGGCAACCCGCTGTCCGCCTGCTGCCGCCAGGCCTCGCCCGCCGCGACGGTGCGGGAGCGCTGCAGCAGCTCCTGGCGCAAGGCGAAGTCGACGGGGCGGCGGTTGTCGGGGTCGACCAGCGAGAGATCCCACAGCTCGGTGCCCTGGTAGACGTCGGGCACCCCCGGCGAGGTGAGGCGCAGCAGCGCCATGGCCAGCGCATTGGCCCGTCCGGGTTCGACCAGCGGGCGCGCCACCGCCTCCACCTCGGCCATGAACTCGGCGTCGGCGTAGAGCAGGCCGACGAAGTCGCGCAGCGCGGCCTCGTACGCGGCGTTGGGATCGATCCACGAGGTGTAGACCTTGGCCTCGCGCGCCGACTTCTCCATGACGGCCAGCATGCGCTCGCGGTCCACCGGCCAGGCGCCCACCAGGCTCTGGTAGAGCACGTGCTCGATCACCGCGTCGGGGCGGCCGCCGCTGCCGCGGTGGCGCTGGTTGCGGCCACGCCAGGCACGAACCGTGGCCGCCCATTCCTGTGGTATCTCGGCGAGCAGGGCCAGCCGGGCGCGCACGTCCTCGCTGCGCTTGGTGTCGTGGGTGCTGGTGGCCAGCAGGGTGCGCGGCCATCGCCGCTGCACGCGCAGGTTGTGCTCGTGGAAGTCCTCGACGCTGGCCGAGAACGGCTGCGGCGCGCAGCCCACCTCGTCGAGGGCGAGCAGCGGTACCACGCGGTAGAAGGTGGTGTCCTCGAGTCCCTTGGCCATCACCGCCGAGGAGGTCTGCTGCAGGCGCCGCACGAACTCGGTGGCGTCCGCGTCGCCGTCGCGCGCGGCGCTCTCCACCACCAGCGTGCAGACCAGGTCGAGCAGCTCGGCGTCGATGCCCGGGCGCGCCTGGCGCACACGCGCCGCGGCACAGCGCATCCGCGCCGTGTCCTGCGGCGAGGCGTCCGCGCCGGGAACCGCGTAGGTGCGGTAGACCTGCAGCGCCGCGATCACCTCGGCGAGCGCCTCGCGCAGCTCGTCCCGCGTGTGGTCGCAGTGCCGCGGCAGCCGCGCGCAGACACGCGCCAGCAGCAGCACCAGCCGCTCCAGCTCCGGCGCCAGCGTCTCGCGCATCACCTGGCGCTTGGCCGCGCGTGTCTCGGCGTCGAGGTCGGTGCCGCCGCCGAGGTCGCCGTGCAGCGCGACGAGCGGCGCCTCGCCGCCGGGGTGCACCAGCAGCCGCGTGGCCAGGGCGCCGAACTCGTAGCCGGTGCTGCCCTGCACCGGCCACGACCCGGGCAGCTCCTCCCCCTCCCCGAGGATCTTCTCCACCACCACCCAGGCCGCGTCACCCGCCGCCTCGCGCAGGCGCCGCAGGTAGGCGTCGGGGTCGCTCAATCCGTCCACGTGGTCGACGCGCACGCCGTCGAGGTCACCGCGATGCAGCATCGCGAGCACCAGCGCGTGCGTCGCGGCGAAGGTCTCGGCTCGCTCGGCGCGCAGCGCAACCAGCGAGGTGATCTCGAAGAAGCGGCGGTAGTTGAGGCTGCGCAAGGACAGGCGCCAGCGCGCCAGGCGGTGGTGCTGGGCGAGCAGCAGCGCCTCCAGCGCCGCGTTGCCGGCGTTCATGCGCTCGATCCAGGCGTCGTCGACGACGTCGCCGGCCGGCGCCACGATGGGCACCTCGTCGTCGCCCACCCGCGCCACCAGCGCGCCGTCACCGCGCCGCGCCATGCGGATGCCGCCGCGCTCGACGACGCGCCCCAGGTGATCGTCGAGCACCGGCACCATCACCCTGCCGCGCATCGCGGGTTCGAGCAGCGACTCCCAGTCGACGTCGAAGTGCGCCGCGTACGCGCTCGACTCGCCGCGGGCCAGCACGTCCCACCACCAGGAGTTGTCGCGGTGCGCGGCCATGTGGTTGGGCACGACGTCGAGCAGCAGCCCCATCCCCGCTTCGCGCGCGGCGCGCACCAGCACGGCGAATGCGCCGGCGCCGCCCAGCTCGCCCGAGATGCGCGCGGGGTCGACGACGTCGTACCCGTGCGTGCTGCCCGGCGCCGCCTGCAGCACCGGCGAGCAGTAGAGATGCGAGACGCCGAGGTCGCGCAGGTAGGCCACCTGCGCGGCCGCGGCGTCGAAGGGGAAGCCCGCGTGCAGCTGCAGGCGATACGTCGCCACGGGCTCGGTCATCGCTGCAGTGCCGCCTCCCATTCCTGTCGTCGTCGGTGTCGGTCGCGGGTCAGCCGCCGGGGCGGGTGACCTCGCCGCGCCAGGCGCCCGTCTCGCCGCCGCGGCTCTCGATGAAGCTGCGGAAGCGCTCCAGGTCCTTCTTGACCTGGCGGTCGAGCATACCGACGGTGTCACCCACCTTCTCGACCACGCCCTCGGGCTGGGCCTGCATCTGCAGCATCACCTTGGTGACGCCGTCGTCGATGCGGTGGAAGGTGACCACGCCGGCGTTGCCCGCGGGTGTCTCACATGGTCGGCACCGGGTCGGGGGCCGGCCCCGGCATGGGCGAGGGCCTGGGATCCGGCGACGGCGGCGGCCGGGGGTCGGGCTCGGTGGGCAGCTCCGGGGGCTTCGGCCCCGGCACGCCCGGAGGGTCGCCGGGCCGCGGCGGCGGCAGGGGCGTCTCCGGCTTGGCAGGGGTCGCGCCCAAGGGGGCTGCCAGGCTCACTCGGAAGCCTCGAAGCCCACGTCGAGGAGGCAGGCGATGTCCATGTCGATCTCCTCAGATGCGCGTTGCCACAAGCTCGATGGTGATATCGATGCTATCAAGATCAGCCTGCCGCCGACCACCCCCGGCCATCCCGGCTCAGCGCGGGTCGAAGCCGCTCGGCCCCACGTCCCGGCGATAGGCCTCCATGAGCACGCGCAGCACCGCGTCGCGCCGGGACGCCTGGCCCGCCTGTCCCGCGGCCGCCCGCGGGGCGCCGGCCGCCCGCTCGCAGTGGCGGGCCCGCCCGCTGACCGGGCCGCGGCGGTCCCCCAGCCCCTTGGCCACCTCCGTGTCGCGCCGGGTCTCGCTCATGCGCGGCGCTCCTCGGGGTTGCGGGCGCCGCGCGGCTCGGGCTGGTGGATGACGCCGGGCCAGGACCCCGTGGCCCGGCCGCGGCTCTCGATGAACTGCTTGAAGCGGTGCATGTCGTGGTCGACGCGCCGGCCCACCAGGCCCAGCCGGGCCCACATCGTCTCGGCGAAGCCGTGCGGCTCGAAGTGCATGGAGAGGTCGACGCGGGTGCAGCCGTCCGCCAGCGGGGTGAAGCTGACGTGGCCCGCGTTGGGCGTCCCCCGCGTGCTCCGCCAGGCGATGCGCTCGTCGGGGAACTGCTGGGTGATCACCGCGTCCCACTCCCGCACCGTGCCGGCCAGCCGGGCCCGGAAGTGGAGGGTGCGCTCGTCGAGCTGCTCGACCGACTCGACGCCGCTCATGAAGTCAGGGAAGTCCTCGAACTGGGTCCACTGCCCGTATGCCGCGCTGACGGGGACGTCGACAACGATCGATCGCTCGACCTCGCTCATCCTTTCTCCTCGGCAACAGCGCGCTGCCCGATGGGAAACGTGATAGCACAAGTGTAGCGCTTTGCTCATGGACCGGGGGTGGGTATCGGCTGCGGTTGGTGGTCTTGTACCGTTCCACCTCGTGTCACTGAGCCTCGACGACTTCCTGGACCTTCCCCGAGTCGCGTCGCTCCACCTCAGTGCCGACGGCGGGCGGCTGGTGGCCACCGTGCAGACGGTGGCCGCGGACGGCAAGCGCTTCGCCGGCGCGCTGTGGGAGATCGATCCGAACGGCGAGCGCCCGGCGCGGCGGCTCACCCACTCCGCCAAGGGCGAGACCATGGCCGGCTTCCTGCCCGACGGCTCCATCCTCTTCGCCTCGCCGCGCCCCGACCTGGCCGCAGCCGAAGCGGGCGCCGCCGAGGCCCCGGCCCTCTACGTGCTGCCCGCCGCGGGCGGCGAGCCGCGGCGCCTGCTGGCGCCCGGCGGCGGCGTCGAGGCGGTGCTCACCGCGCGCTCCTCCTCGACCGTCGCCCTGGCCGTGCCCGTCCACACCGGCGCCGGCAGCCTGGAGGACGACGAGGCACGCGAGAAGGCGCGCAAGGACGCCGGCGTCGAGGCCATGCTCTTCGAGCGCTACCCGATGAACTGGTGGGACCACCCGCTGGCCGGCCGCGAGCCCCACCTCATGGTCCTCGACCTGGCCGACCTCGACGCCGGGCCCGCCGCGCCGCGCGACCTCACCCCGGAGGTGCCCTGGCACGGCTGGCTGGCCGAGGTCTCCAGCGATCTGGCCCCGGACGGCAGCTTCCTGGTCACCGGGGCGCGCACCCGCTGGGGCCGGCACGCCCAGATCGACCTGCTGCGCGTCGACCTGGCCACCGGGGAGCGCCGGGTGCTCCGCCAGGGCGACGAGGACCACGACCACCCGGTGGTCTCCCCGGACGGCCGCCAGGTGGCCTGCACCCGCTATCACTGGGGCAGCCCGGACAGCCCCGCCTACCAGGACCTGCTGCTGGTCGACGCGCGGAGCGGCGAGGCCCGCCAGATCTGCGCCGGCTGGGACGCCACCTGGTCCGAGCTGGCCTGGTCGCCGGACGGCTCGGCGCTCTTCGCCGGCGGCGAGGAGGGCGGCCACGGTCCGGTCTGGCGCATCGACCTGCCCGGCGAGACGATCACCCGGCTGACCGCCTCGGGCGCCTACACCAACCTGCGGCCCAGCCCCGACGGCACCACCCTCTACGCCCTGCGCGCCCACGTCGACGCGCCGCCGGTGCCGGTGGCCCTCGACGCCCGCAGCCCCGACCAGGAGCCGCGCCTCCTGCGCGGCCCCGCCGCCGCGCCACCCGCGCTGGGCACGCGGCTGGAGGAGCTCACCGTCCCCGGCGCCGGCGGGGTGCCCATCCACGCCTGGCTGATCCTTCCCGAGTCCGCCTCGGCGGCGCAGCCGGCGCCGCTGGCACTGCTCGTCCACGGCGGTCCCTTCGCCTCCTGGCACGGCTGGCACTGGCGCTGGAACCCGCACCTGTTCGCGGCGCGCGGCTACGCCGTGCTGCTCCCCGACCCGCACCTCTCCACCGGCTACGGCCGGGCCCTGGTCGACGCCGCCTGGACCGACTGGTCGGACAGGCCCTTCACCGACCTGATGGCCTGCGTCAACGTCGCCACCGCCCGCCCCGACGTCGACGCCGCGCGCACCGCGGCGCTGGGCGGCTCCTACGGCGGCTACATGGCCAACTGGATCGCCGGGCACAGCGACCGCTTCCGGGCCATCGTCAGCCACGCCGGCGTCTGGGCCATGGACCAGATGCACGGCACCACCGACTACGGCCCCTTCATGGAGCGCGAGTTCGGCCCGCCGGCCACCGAGTTCGAGACGTGGATGGCACTATCTCCGCACCGCGCCGCGGATGCCATCCGCACCCCGATGCTGGTCGTCCACGGCGACCGCGACCGCCGGGTGCCCTCCAGCGAGGCGGTGCGGCAGTGGACCGACCTGCAGCTCCGCGGCGTGCCCTCACAGCTGCTCTGGTTCCCCGACGAGAACCACTGGGTGCTGCGCCCGCAGAACGCCCGGGTCTGGTACGAGACGGTGCTCAACTTCCTCGACCACCACGTCCGCGGCGAGCCCTGGCGGAGGCCCGGGCTGCTCTAGGGTCCCGTCGTCGTCGAGGACGAGGACGACGAGCTGGCGGAGGTGGTCGGCAGCGGCGTGCTCGACGGTGCCGCCGAGAGCGTCGAGGAGCTGCTCGACGATGAGCTGGAGCTGGTCTGCTGCGCCGGCGCGGGAGTCCCGCTCGACCCGGGCGCGGGCAGCTGGGGTGCCAGGTTGCCGATGCGCGGCAGGTCGGACTGCCCGCCGGTGAACGGCGGCGTGGTGTCCGGCGGCCCGGTGGCCACCAGCGCCGCCACCGCCGCGGCGGCCGCCGCGACGCCCAGCCCGGCGGTGACCGCCACCGCCGCCCGTCGCGCCGCCGGCCGCTCGCCGGTGTTCTGCGCCGACTCCAGGTAGACCCGCCGCGCCGGGGTGAGCGCGATGCCCTCGGCGGCCATGCTGGCCCAGACGGAGTTGGTGTACAGCCAGCCCTGGAAGAGCAGTAGCACGCCCAGCGCCGCGGTGGTCCACGACGGTGTGGTCAGCAGCATCAGGGCGGCGCAGACCAGCGCGGTCAGCGCCAGCAGCGTCTCCATGCGCGAGGTGCGCAGCGCCTTGAGCCAGGAGGACTCGCCCTCCTTCTTCTTGGGCGTGCGCAGGAACTCCGCCCTGGAGCTGACCAGGCCGCGGGCGCAGGCCAGGGCCACCACCCAGCTCATGGCGAACCAGCAGCGCAGCGCCTTGAAGGCGTCGCGCCAGGTGGAGCCGGTGGTGCGGCGCATCGCCCACATGGCCCGGGCCACGCCGGTGACCAGGAAGACGATGGGCACCACCAGCACCGACCCGGTGAGCTGCCGCAGCGGCAGCCGGTGATGGCCGGCGGTGGCGATGGCCGTGGCGATGAGCAGCACCGTGAAGCAGGCGGTGACCAGGTCGCCGAACCACTGCAGCGAGCCGAGCAGGTAGTGGAGGCGCTGCGCGCGCGTCAGCTCGAGGCGATGGCGCGCGAAGGGCAGCAGCTCGCGCCAGTGGAAGCGCAGGATCTGGATGCCGCCCAGCGCCCAGCGGTAGCGCTGCTTCTTGAGACCGTCGAAGTCGAGCGGCATCAGCCCGGCGCCCCAGGCGCGGCGGTCGTAGACGCCGTGCCAGCCGTGGCCGAGCATGCGCAGCGAGGCCTCGGCGTCCTCGGTGATGCACCGCTCGTTCCAGCCGGCGACCTGCTCCAGCGCGCCGCGCCGGATCAGCCCCATGGTGCCGCAGAAGATGATGGCGTCGCGGTGGTCGCGCGCCGGCATGGTGACGTCGAAGAAGTAGCGGAAGCTGTAGAAGAGCCCGCGCAGGTATGCGTCGTCCTCCCACTCGCGGTAGTGCTGCGAGGTCTGCACGAAGCCGACGCGGGGATCGTCGAAGTGCCCGATGGTGGCGCCCAGCCAGCCGGGACGCACGTTGTAGTCGGCGTCGACGATGCCGATGATCTCGTACTCCTTGGGCAGCCGCCGCGTCGCCTCGTTGCAGGCGCCCGCCTTGAAGCCGGGCCAGTCCTCCAGGTGCATGAAGCTGAAGCGCTCGCCGAGCTGCGCGCAGAGCTGCTCGATGGGACGCCAGAGCGCCGGGTCCTCGGTGTTGTTGTCGACCACCTGCACCAGCAGGTGCGGGTAGTCGAGGGCGGCCAGCGACTCCAGGGTGGGACGCACCACCTCGACCGGCTCGTTGTAGGTGGGCAGCTGCAGCGCCACCCAGGGCAGGTTCTGCGGTTCCGGGATGCGCTTCTCGCGCGGTCCGCGCCGGCCGAGCACGTCGAGGATCTCGAAGGCGTACGACACAGACAGCCCCAGCGCGACGATCTCCAGCAGCAGCAGCAGCGTCGAGCCGATCCACACCGCGGCGCCGCGGCTGGCGGTCACCGTCCAGTCGGCCGCGTAGGCCAGGTAGCTGACCGAGGCCACGCTGAAGCAGGCGAAGAGCAGCGCCGAGATCAATCCCCAGGGCTGCAGCAGGCGCATGCCCAGCATGAGCGCCAGCGCGGCCACGGCCAGGATCTCGGCGCCGGCGCGGTCGCCGGTCACCATGAAGGCGGCCCAGGCCGCCACCGCTGCCACCAGCAGCGAGAGCGGCAGCGACAGCCAGAGCCTCGCCGCCGGCACCCCCGGCCAGACGGCGACCAGGGTGGCGGCGGCCGAGCAGAAGGCGAAGAAGACGGTCAGCTCGAGCAGCATCGGCAGGTGGCCTCCTACTGGTGCGGCGGGGGGATGCGTCCGGCGGCCAGGGCCAGGCCGAACCAGGCCCAGTTCTGCTGGTAGTAGTCGTCGGGGTCGCCGAAGTGGGCGGCCCCGCCGGAGGTGGCGTAGGCGGCGAGCAGCTTGCCCGCGGCCACCTGCCGCGCGGCCACGGCGTCGGTGGCCACGAAGTTGGCGACGTCGGCGCCGTAGGCGGCCACGTCCTCGTAGCCCGCGGCCGCGCCGCCGTCGTGGTGGTACACGGCGGCCAGGCGTCCGTCGCGCTGCCAGGCGGCGCGCAGGAAGCCGGCGCCGCGCAGGTAGTCGCGGGCGCGCGGCTCGCCGTTCCAGACCCAGTCCAGGGCGACCCGCCACATCACCCGGAAGGCGTCGTAGCCGTAGTCGTCCGCGGCCTGCATGGTGGTCGCGGACGCGGCACGGCCACCCGCGGTGAGCACGCACCAGTTGGGCGGCAGGCCGGCGCTGCGCCCCGTCGAGAGCGGCGCCGCGGTGCAGGCCGACAGCGCCCGGTAGGAGCTGTCGACGACCTCGCTCCAGGGGTGGTCGCCGTCGAGCTGGGCGAAGAGCCGGTAGGCGTAGGGCGCCAGGTACGAGGGGTTGAGCGTCGGGCCCGGCGAGGTCGAGGCGGCCCAGTTGCCCGCCACCACGTAGGGCACGCCGTCGAGGCGGGCCACCTCGGTCGCCCAGATGGCCCGCACCACGGCGGCCGCGGCGTCGCGATACCCGCCGCCGCCCCAGCGCTGCGCGGCGAGCAGCAGGGCCAGGGCGATGTCCTGGTCCGCGTCGGTGGCGCTGTTGCGGCTGAGCAGCCCCCAGCCGCCGCCGGATCGCTGCCCCCAGAGGTAGCCGAAGAGGCCGTTCGATGTGCCCAGGTTGTCCTGCGTCCAGCGCCAGACCCGGGCGAAGCTGGCCTGGTCGTCCATCCAGGCGGCCCGCAGCAGCGCGTACGACTGGCCTTCCGAGGTGGTGTCGCCGTTGCGCTTGGGATCGACGACGCGGCCGTCGGCCTGGATGAAGCGCTGCTTGTAGCCTGCCCACGTGGACGCCAGCGCGGAGGCGACGGCGCCGCCCGCGGCGGGGCTGCTGCTGCCGCTGCCGGTGCCGGTGCTGGGCAGCGCGGGAGTGTACGGCGCGGCGCCGCACGCGGCGATGCCCGCCACGGCGGCGGTCGAGAGGGTGCCGGCGACGAGCGCGACTGGGCCTGGGGGCATGTCACCCCAGGCTACGGGAGGTGTACCTCAGTCGCCGGTGTTGTCGATCGTGTAGACGCCCTGCCCGGCCCGGCCGACCACGACGATGTGGCTCTGCCACTCCGTCTCCAGCGGCACCGAGAGCTCCTCACCGCATCCCAGGCAGCGGCCGACGAGGCGGCTGCCGACCTCCACCAGGGCGCGCCTGCGGCCCGCGCAGCGGGGGCAGGACGACAGCCGCAGATAGCGATCGGTATCGGCTGCGTCGACGTCAGTTATGGCCGGATCTTGCACCAACGCGCGGGGACCCGACATGGCTCGACCTCCGCGACCGGGATTGGGATGGGTCGCGGATTGTGGCACAGCCGCACGGAACCTACAAGACCCACCAGGAATTTCGCCTCTGCGCGTGCTGTCGGCGCGTCGCAGTTTGTTGTCGGCGACCATGACGCGAGCGCTCGCGTCGCGTCATGACAGCACCGCCGACTGGGCCGTTCGGGTCAGCCGTCGCTGCCGCCCGAACCGCCGGAGCCGCCGCCGTCGCTCGAGGAGCTGGTGCTGCCCGAGCTGCTGCTCGACGACGAGCCGCCGTCGCCGCCGCCACCACCGTCACCGCTCTGGCTGGAGGTGCTCGAAGCGCTGGTGCTGCTGTGCTCCTCGCTGCTGCTCGTCGACTCGTGCTGCTCGACCGATTGCGTGCTCGTCGAGCTCGACGAGCCGCGGTCGTCGCCGCCCTCGCCCGAGGCGCCGCCCGGCTGCGTCGAGGACTCGCTCTCGCTCTCGTTCTCGCCGGGGTTGGACGGCGCGGTGCCGTTGTCGTCGCCGTCGTGCCGGCGCAGGCCGGCCAGCCGGCTCTCGTCGTTCTCCCAGCGCGACCAGAGCGACGAGCCCGAGTCGAGATGCCGGCGGGCGTCGTCGAGGAAGCGACCGGCCTCGTCGAGCGACGAGGTCCAAGACCCGCTCGACCGCTGCGCGTCGGCCATGCGCGACTCGGCGTAGTCGAGGTCGAGGGCGACCCGGTCGGCGCCGGGGAAGTTGAGCTGCAGGGACTCGTGGGCGACGCGGATGCCGTGCAGCGGCGTGCCCGCCGGCGCGTTCCAGCCGATCACCGCCACCGCGGCCAGGCCCGCCACCAGGGTGCCGCCCGTGGCCATGAGCAGGCGCGGGCTCAGGGCCAGGCGCAGGCGCTCGGCGAGCAGGGCCAGGCCGGAGCGGCGCGGCAGCGTCGCGCGCGCCTGGTGCATGGCCGCACGGGCCGCCACCAGGGCGCCCTGGTCCGGCGCGCCCGCACTCTCCTCGCGCATCGCCTCGAAGGCGGAGCGCAGCCGCGGGTCCATCTCGTCCCCGGCGCTCATCGCCAGGCCTCCGCCTGGCCCAGCCGCTTGCCCAGCGCGGCCAGGGCCCGGTGCTGCATCGCCTTGACCGCTCCCACCCGCCGGCCGGTGGCGGCGGCCACCTGCTCGAGCGACTGGTCGAGCACGAAGCGGCGGACCAGCACGTCGCGCTGCTCCTCGGTGAGCTCCTCCATGGCCACGCGCAGCTCGCCGGCGGCCAGGCTGGACTCGGCGACGTCGGCGGCGTCCGGGGCAACCTCGGGAGTGACGGCGAGGCGCTCGTCGCGGGCCCGGCGGCGGGCGCGGTCGGCCAGCTTGAAGCGGGCGATCCCGAAGAACCACCCCTCGATCCCCGCCTCACTCCGCTCCCGCAAGCGGGTCAGGGTGCCGACCGCGGCCACGAACACCTCCTGGGCGACCTCCTCGGCCGCGGTGCGATCCCCGGTGCGGGCCAGCGCGTAGCGGTGCACCGCCGGGTAGAAGCGGTCGAAGAGACCGTTCCACCCCGCGGTGTCACCGCGAAGCGCGGCTTCCACGAGGTCGACCGCGGCAGCCGGGAGAGCCACCGCATTCACTGCATCGTCGAGTGCATCCGTCAGAAGGTCGTCCGCCGGGCGCGCCAGGATACGGCGCGCCTCACCCGTATCCCCGACCACCGCTTTCGACGACCTCTCCTACGTGAGCTGCAGTTGCACCGCCGCGGCGCTTCATACCACTCGGACGGGCGCAAGGAGGACACCATGTTTCGTCTTCGTCACTCCGCGGCGGTGATCGCCGCGGCCGTGATCGGAGTGGGGGGAGGGGCGATCGCCCTGGGGGCGACCACCCTGAGCGGCCATCACAGCGACGTGGTGCCCTTCAGCACCATCGGCCACTCGTCGAGCGGCAGCGGCACCGGCGTCGAGTCCGAGGCGACCGACACGCCGGAGGCGAGTGAGACCCCGGAGGCGACCGAGACGCCCGAGGCCACCGACACCCCGGAGGCCACGGAGACGCCCGAGGCCACCGAGAACGAGAACGAGAACGAGCAGGAGAGCCCGGAGGCGACCGAGACGCCCGAGGCCACGGAGACGCCCGAGGTCGACGGCGACCACGGCGGCACCTCCCCCACCCCCTGCCCCAGCTCGAGCAGCGGCGGCGACGGCCCCAGCGACGACGGCGGCGGCTGCGACGGCGGCGGCGACCACTAGCAACCCACCTGCCCACGGCCGGACGCCCGAGGAGCACAGGCCCCGGGCTCCGGCCGCTCAGCCCCGGCTGCGATAATCCGCGCGGCCATGAACTTCCCCCCGCTCGGACGCGCCCTGGCGGCGCCGCGACGCCTCGGCCTCGCCGGCCTGGCCCTGGCCGCCACCCTGCTGCTCACCGGCTGCACCCAGGTGGCCATCATCAAGAGCGCACCGCTGGCCGGCAGCTTCGACGCCGCGTTCGGCAACGACCCCCTGGCCGCCGCCGACGCCAGCACGCTGGAGGCCAACCTCAAGTCGGTCAACCAGGCCTGGGGCATCCGCTTCGCCACCCAGCCCGCCGAGGCCGGCTACGTCAAGGTCACCGACTCCAACGAGGTCCTGGCCGGGCGCGGCAAGGTGAGCGTCCTCGACATCACCCTCACCGCCACGGCGCCGGCCACCCTGCAGGGCTTCTCCGCCGGCGGGCCGCAGATCGAGCAGCAGTACCTGGAGACGCTGGCCCAGCGCATCAGCCAGGCCGGCTACAACCATCTCACGGCCGTGCGCATCGACGTGTACTTCCTCACCAGCCACCACAGCGTGCTGACCTGGTCGGTCCAGCACCCCACCGACTTCAGCTACAAGGTGCTGGACGGCAAGCCGTAGCCGCTGGTCAGGAGGGGGCGGCCGCGACCGGCGTGGCGGCCATGAAGTCGACCACCACGCGGGCCAGCTCCTCGCCCCTGTCCTCCTGGATGAAGTGGCCCGCCTGCGCGATGGTGGTGTGCGGCTGCCCCGCCGCGCCGGGGATGAGCTTCTGCAGCACCCGGTCGGCGCCGCGGGTGATGGCGTCGGAGTCGCCGAAGGCGGTCAGGAACGGCTTCTCCCAGCGCTGCAGCACCTGCCAGGCGGCGCGGTTGGGGGCCGAGGCCGGGTCGTCCGGAGTTGTGGGCACGAGTGTCGGAAACTGGCGAGCCCCCGCCTTGTGGCGGTCGTCGGGATAGGGCGCGTCGTAGGCGGCCACCACCTCGGCGGGCGGGTCGCTGACGCAGCCGCCCTTGACGATGCCGCCGACGTGGAAGTCCTCGACGGTCTGCGAGTAGCGCTGCCAGGCGCGGAAGGCGTCGCCGGGGTCCTGGTCGCCGGTGGGCAGGAAGGTGTTGGCGGCGACCACGCGGGCGAAGCGGTCCTCCATCTCCGCGACCAGGCGCAGGCCGATCAGCCCGCCCCAGTCCTGGCAGACCAGGGTGATGTCGCGCAGGTCGAGGGCCTCGACGGCGCCGCGCATCCAGGCGACGTGGCGGGCGTAGGTGTAGTCGTCGCGCGCGGCCGGCTTGTCGGAGCGGCCGAAGCCGACCAGGTCGGGCGCCACCGCGCGATGCCC
>Ga0070713_100001055_pt1 | contig 17607 bp, 14 predicted proteins | sample LARL82metaG_FD_65465 | JGI IMG/M metagenome (GOLD analysis project Ga0070713, IMG submission 65465) | Corn, switchgrass and miscanthus rhizosphere microbial communities from Kellogg Biological Station, Michigan, USA - LAR L8-2 metaG | ecosystem: Host-associated > Plants > Roots > Rhizosphere ...
GCGCGCCGTGGGCCTGCCGGTACCTTGAGAGTCGACGTATGGGATACCGGCGTAGGCATCGACACCGAACATCAGGTGCGCATCTTCGACGAGTTCTATCGAGTCGAACAACATGCCGGGCATGATTACGACGACGGCCAGCGCCGCGGACTCGGCCTGGGGCTGGCCACCGTACAACGACTGACCGATCTGCTCGATATCCGGATGCAGCTCAAATCACGTCCGCGCCGCGGCAGCGTGTTCAGCTTCCTGCTGCCCATAGTGCCGCCGCAACAGGTCCTCGACCAGAGAACCGAAGATCCGCCACTGGATGTTTCGGGCATGCGTGTGCTGGTGATCGATGACGAACCCGCGATCCTGTCCGGCATCCGTTACCTGCTGAAGAGCTGGGGCTGCGAAGTGGCCGTGGCCGAGGATCGTGCGCAGGCCCTCGAAGCCGCCAATGAATGGGTGCTGCCGCCGGACATCGTGATCTCCGACCTGCGCCTGCGCGAGGGCGAGAGCGGACTGGATGTGCTGGCTGCGCTCGATCACTACTATTACCGGGTCAAGGAAGCGAACATGGACGAACGGCCTTTCGCGCGTCTTCTGATCACCGGAGAAACCCGCAGCGACCGCCTGCGCGAAATCATGGCCGCGAAGATCACGGTGTTGTACAAACCGGTATCGCCGGAGCAGCTGCGTGAAGCCATGATGGCCGTCTGGACGTCCGCGCGCAGCCTGGCCTGAGAGAGATTCGCGGCAACATCACGCTTCCGCCTTGTCCGCTGACGGCGCCGTGCCAAGCCACTTGAACAACGACTCGATCTGCGCGGGGCCGCTGCTGGTCGGTGGCGCTTCCGGGTGTTCCTTCGCCCACTCCGGCGCCGTGATCAGCGGTACCCACGACAACCCAACCTTGTCCTGCCTGTCTTGGCTTGCTTCCAACTTCCGCAGCGCACGCGACACCTGCACGGCGATTGGCAGGCAGTCGATGCTGTCGGGCGTGGGTTGAGCGCAATGTGTTGCCGGCGAGGTGACGAGGTATTCGCGGCAAGCCAAGGGGCGCTCCGTATAGATCGAACAGGATTCCTGCTCGAGAAACGGACAGGCCACGCCGTGACGGAAATAGTCGATACCGAGTCGGCGGCGTGATGCTTCGTCCAGACGCGCAGGTGCGCGCAAGCGATCGAGCATGCCGGTGGCAGCCAACTTCGCATGCGCGGCCTCGAACCGATTCAACACTTCGTTGCGCCGCGGCTCCGGCATCGCGGCGATCACCTGGCGCAGTCGATGCGCCTCGGCGGGGGCGATCGGCACTAGCTGCCGGCAGCAGGCACCGCACCCCTTGCGGCATGAGATCGGCCTGCCTTGCGCCGCACTTTTTTCCACCGCGGCGTCGACCACGGCGTCGGTCAAGCCACGCAACAAATGCAGCAGCTGGCCCGGCGTGGCCGGTCCGGCGGGCACCGTCAGCTGCATGCGCCATGGCTGCTCATCGAGCACCAGGTCGACGGTCGCCATCACACTTGCGGTTTGTTCTGCCATGTCGTTGCCCTCGCCGAAGCGCGCCGATGGTGGCCAAGCGCACCGGTGCGCGCCGCACGGTCAGTTTTGCGATGGATGTGCCGGATGACGGTCAAGCCATGCAGGCATCGCACGGGTCATTGCTCGAAGCGTTCAACGATCCTTCCGGTGGGATCGACGTACAACCGGCGCGTGGCGCCCCACAGGTGCACGACGTGTCCGTTGAACGGATTGCCGAAGCCGACGGAAGTCTGTCCAAAGACCTCGCCGCCGCCCGGAGTCAGAAATACCCCCACGGCCGCTTCGAGGAAGCTCCAGCCGTCGTCTCCTTCGGCGACATTGCAACCGTTGAAGTAGACGCGGGCATTGGTCGTGGTGAGGCTGGTGTATCCGCGCGGGATCAGGCTTCTCACCCAGGTCGCATCGATATAGGCGTTACCGAAATAGATTCTTCCCGGAGAACCGTGCGTTTCGAACAGTATGCGATCGAAATATTCTCCACTGTCCTTCATGGCGTCGAGCGCGGGCACCAGGTCACCGGCATCGCTGATCGGCAGACGATGCACCGCGCCGCGCGCATCGGCGGTCTGCCGGATACGCGAATCGCTGGCGTCGTAGATATGCAACAAGGCCATGGACCAATCTCCTGATGTGACAGCCGGCTCAGCGCACCTGATACGACTGTGTGTTGAGTTGCAGCACGGCGTCGAACTGCACCTTCTCGCGATCCGCACCGAGGTTCATCAACGCCTCCACGCGAAAGCGCAACGCCCGCTCGTAGGCGCGCTGCCCTTCCAGTTGCACCTTGACGCGGGTAAGCCGCGGCTCGTGCAGGCCGATCGCCTGCTCCAGCACTTTGCGGATGCGGTCCCGATCGCGCGGACTGAGCAGGCTGTACGACGAAAAATCCGGGATGCCGAATGTCAGCGACGACTTGCGGCATTCCACAAAGGCCTCGGGCAGCACGCGCGCCGCCTCGGAGCGGGTGTTGAGCAAGGCCTCCAGGTCGCGCGACACCAGGTCGCGGAACTCCAGCAGCGACATGCCACGACCGCTGTCTTCGGGCAGCGGCTTGTCGGTGAGGCGATCAAGAATCGAACGCATGGCCTGCTCCGTTCGTGATTTTGCTCGTCATCCCAGCTTTGGCTGGGATGACGAGCAAAGGCCAGTTTTTCGAGACCGACATTTACATCGACGCGTTGAGCTTGCGATCCCAGCCGGCATGCTTTTTCCCCTCGGCGGTGCCCTTGACGCCTTGCGGCTGATAAGTGAACTCGATCCGCCCATAGCTGAGCACCAGCCGTTCGGCCGGGATGATCTGCTCCGGCGACGCCGCCACCTGCCAGCTCGACACCACCACGTCCTGCAACTGGATCTGCAGATACTCCAGCCCCTCCGCACCGGATGCCTTGCGGCAGGTGAGAATGGCCTTGGCGATTTTCTGGCGCGTCGTCGACGCCTTCAGCAAGGGTGCCGAGGCTGCGTCGACATGCTTGCTCAGATGCAGGTCGCCGACCCGCACGGCGCCCGCCGCGGCGACGCCTGTACGCGCCTCCGCCTTTGCGTCCGCGCTGCGGAAAATCGGCATGTCGTTGCGAATGCCCGAAACCGCCTGCGCATCGCGCGTCTCCCGAGGCTCGCAATCATTGACCCCGAACGACCAGCCGTCGATCTCGATTTCCGCGGCGTGATCCTCGTCGTTGGATTCGCCCTGGATGCCATCCAGTTTCAAGAAGAAATCGTTGCTCGACGATGTCCTGATGTTCAACTCCGGCACTTCGATTGGCATCGACCTGCTCCACCTTGTCGGCATCATGCGTCGGCGTGACATGCCGGGAGGCAGGCCACGCCGATGTCATGCGATGGTCTGGAACGACCCGCTCAGGTCGCCTTGTTGGTGTGGCGGTCGTAGGCAATGGTGATCGAGCCTTCCAGCGAACCATCGGACTTCTGCGGCTTGTATTCATAGGTGATCTTGGCGTAGTTGAGGCCGATCGACTCGTTCGGAACCGGGCTGCTGCCACCGGCCGCGCTGGAGTGATAGCTGGAAATCAGCACGTCCTCCAGCGTCAGCTTGAGATACTCCTGCTGCTGGCCGCCGGCCTTGCGGCAGACCAGGACCATGTTCTTGATGTGCTGGCCTGTGGCCACCGCCTTGAGCAGCTTTGGCGTCGACTTGTCGGCGTACTTGCTGATCGTGATATCGCTGAAGTCGGCCTTGCCCGCGCCACCGCCGCCACCTGCGCCAAAGGTGCCCTGGTTGGTCGCTCCCCACGACCACGACTGGATCTCCAGTTCGCCCTTGTGCTTGTCATCGGTGGACTCGCCCTCGATGCCGTCGATTTTCAGGAAGAAGTCGCTCTGTGACATGGATCAATCCTCAATAGATTCTCAACGCGCCGACTTCGGAAGCTCGGCCACCAGACGCAGCGAGACGCTCAGTTCGTCCAGCTGGTAATGCGGCCGCAGGAAGGCCACCGCCTTGTAGGCCCCGGGTTTGCCGGGCACATCCACAACTTCAATGGACGCCTCGCGCAGCGGGTACTGCGCTTTCATCTCCTGCGAGGCGTTGTCGTCCAGCAACACGTACTGGGTGATCCAGGTGTTGAGGAAACGCTCGACGCTGGAGCGCGAGGCAAAACTGCCGATCTTGTCGCGCATCATCGACTTCAGATAATGCGCGATGCGGCTGACCGCGAAAATGTATTGCAGCTGGGCGGCGAGGCGCGCGTTCGCGTTGGCCGCATCGGTGTTGTATTCCTTCGCCTTCTGCGCCGACTGGGTCGAGAAGAACGCCGCATAGTCGGTGCCCTTGCAATGCACCAGCGGGATCATGCCCAGATCCGCCAGCTCTTTTTCGCGGCGGTCGGTGATCGCGATCTCGGTCGGACACTTCAGCGCGACCTCGCCATCGTCGGTGGCGAAGGTGTGGGTCGGCAGGCCTTCGACCAGGCCACCGCCCTCGACGCCGCGGATCGCGGCGGTCCAGCCGTACTTGGCGAACGCGTCGGTGAGCTTGGTGCCCAGCGAGTAGGCGGCATTGGTCCACAGATAGCGGTTGTGATCCTTGCCGGAAACGTCTTCGACGAAATTGAAAGCCTCCACCGGTGTGGTCTCCGGCCCGTACGGCAGGCGGCCCAGTACATGGGGCATCGCCAGGCCGACGTAGCGCGCATCCTCCGACGCGCGGAACGACTTCCACTTGGCATATTCGACAGTGTCGAACACCTTGGCCAGGTCACGCGGACCGGCCAGATCGGTGAAGCTCTCGAAACCGAACATCTCCGGCGAGGCGGCCGACAGGAACGGTGCATGCGCCGAGGCGGCCACGTGCGACATTTCCTCCAGCAGATACATGTCCTCCGGCTGCCGGCTGAACTCGTAGTCGCCGATCATGGTGGCGAACGGCGCGCCACCGAAGGTGCCGTATTCCTCTTCGTAGATCTTCTTGAACAGCGTGGACTGATCGAAGTCCGAGGCGTTCTTGAAATCCTTGATCAATTCCTTCTTGGTGCAGTTGAGCACCTTCACCTTCAGCGTCGTACTGGTCTCGGTGTTTTCGACCAGATACTTCAGGCCGCGCCAGGATCCTTCCAGCTTCTGGAATTCCGGCGCGTGCATCACTGCCGAGAGCTGGTCGGAGAGCAGCTTGTCGATGTCGGCGATGCGCGCATCGAGCGAGGCGATCGCGTCGCTGGAGATGCTGATCTGGCCGTCGGTCACCTGATTCACCAGTTCGGCGATCAGGTCGCGGGTGCGGTCACGCTCGCTGTCGGTGCGCGCGATGCGGCTCTGGTTGAGGATGCTGTCGAGCAGGCTGCCTCCCTGTTCGGCGACGACGGTGCCCTTCGCGGCTTCTTGCTGTGTGCTGGCCATGTCTTGCCCCTAACGTTGCGTGTCCGATGGTTGGTAGGCGGTGCCCGCGATCTGTTCGCGGTTTACTCGGAGTCGCCGGACTTGCCGCCCGAACCCACTTCCTTGGTTAAGCGGGTGATCTGGTCGGTGTTCTGCAACACCTCGTTGAGCAATTCCTCGAACTTGTCGTTGCCGGCCATCTTGTTGCGCAGGTCGGCGAGTTTCTGACGCGCCTCCAGCAGCTTGCGCAGCGGATCGACCTGCTTGACCACGTTCTCGGGGCTGAAGTCATCCAGGCTGCGGAAGTTGAGCTCCACGCCCACCTTCGAGCCGTCGCCCTTGAGCTTGTTGTCCACCTGCATCTGCACGCGCGGCTTCATGCCTTTGAGCACGTCGTCGAAGTTGTCCTTGTCGACATTGACGAACTTGCGCTCCTTCATCTTCGCCAGCGGCTCGGCCGGCTGGCCGCTGAAGTCCCCGATGACTCCCGCCACGAAAGGCAGTTCCTTCTTTTCGATCGCATCGCCCACCTCGACGTCATAGGTGAGCTGCACACGCGGTGCGCGGACGCGATCGAGCTTGTGCTGCGTGCTTTCTTTCTTGGCCATGACGTTTCCCCGGCAGTTGGGCGAAGCCCGTTGCGCGGATGCGCAGCGGCGATAGCGGAGAAGTCTAGGAATCTGTCCGGCGCGAAAGAATTAGCCGTACGGCCAGTTGGCGGCCTATGACTTTGGGGTGGTGTACCGCTCCGGGCCGACTGCCCGCACCCGTGGCCTTTTCCTCCTCTCCCCTTGGGGAGAGGATCGAGGTGAGGGGCGGGTGCTCGCGGGAATCGCCATGGTGCAACCCCGACGGCACGCCGCAAGACTGGCCCTGACTGACCGCCTCACAATGGGAGATCGAGGCGAGCACCCGCCCCCTCACCCCAACACTCTCTCCGCAGGGAGAGGGAGTAGTGGATCACTCGCCCGGAATCCCCACCCGATCGCGGATCGAGGCGAGCACGGAGCTGTCGCGGACGACTTCGCTGAGCCATGCATCGAGCGGTGTGTTCGCCCATACCACCGCTTTCTCCAGCATGAAGGCGACCGGGTTGTGCGGCTCGGTGCGACGGAAGAACGCGGCGATGTCGCTGATCGCACGCAGCGCGGCTTCCTTGCTGGCGGCGCTGTTGCTGGACAGATCCAGCGTGCCGCCGCCTGCGGACGACGATGACGAAGAGGCCGCGCCGGCGATCGAGCCGGGATCATCCGAAGCGTTGCCGGCAGCGGCGCCGCCGATGCCTTTGGCCTGTGCGGTCTTGCCGATCACCTGGCGGATCCGTTTCAACGCGTCTTCCACCGCGGCCAGCGACGGTGCAGCGCGACCGAGCCGGGTATCGACGATGCGCCTGAAGTTGTCGAAGGCGGCCAGCGCCCCGTCGGATTCATCCAGCAGGCGCTGCACGGCGTCGTTCGGGTTTTCCATCATCGCCTTGTCGAACGCCTCGCCGGTGAGCCGGCCCTCGTCGAGCGCGGCCCGATGGGACTCCTGATTCTGCCGTGCCAGGTTGTCGACCTCGCGCGAGTCCTGCCAGTCCAGCAAGGTCATCGGCTTCGCGCCGCCGGACAGCGGCACGCGGCGCAGCGCATCGCTGGCGTAGATGTTGTACCAGGCCAGCTTGGCCGCGCGCTCCTCGGCATCGTCGCCGTCGAGTTCGGGATACAAGCCGTCCCACATCGTGTCGAGCAGGCCGTACAGCAGATCGACCGACTGCGTGGCGCCACGGACGCCGTCGGTGGCGATCAGCGCCTCGCCCAGCCACACGGCCATCTGCAGATCCTTGCTCTGCTTGGTCAGCACTTCGGTGGACAGGCGGATCACCAGGCGCCAGTCGGCGACCTTCAGCTCGGTCTGCCATTCGCCCTGGCGCAGGTTGGGGTCGTCGGCGCGGCGCGCATCGCGCACGCGGTCGTAGACATCGTTGAAGCTCACGTCCTCGCCGCAGGGGCGATCGGGCGAGATCGGCGCAAGCAGTTCGGCCAGTTCGATACTCATGATGCTTCTCCTAACCGTTATTCGATGATCGTGGCGGGCATCGCCACCGGCGTATTGCGTGCACTGAGGTATTGCTTCATCGCATCGGACAGCTCGACGGCGAGATATACCCGCGCCTGATTGAAGCCGACGGCACGCAACCGCCCGGTGATGTCGGCCCATTGCAGCGGCGTATAGGAATCGCGGAAATCGGCGAGCGCGAAGCTGTGCGAGCCACCGCCGAAATCCTTCAGCAGCTGCAGGAAACCGTCCTGCCCCGCATAGAGTTTGGTGAGCACCAGCGCATCCGCAGCCGCTGGCGCGACTGCGCCCGCCGCGCTGGCCGAAGCGGCCGGCACCAGCGCCACTTCGTTGGGCGCAGCTTGTTCCAGGCTGATGCGCAAGCTGGCCTGCAGACAGTTGGCCGGCGACCAGAACACCGCAACCTTGGACTCGGCCAGCGACTGCGCCTTGCTGCTGGCGCTGAAGCTGCGATCCTTGCAGTCGATCTGCAGCACCGTGCCCAGCGTGCCTTCGGCGAGGCTGCCCAGCTGGCTCGGCCCGGTGAAGCTGAAGCTGCCGGCCATGAACGGCTGGTCGGCATTCAGTGCGGGCTGGGCCTGGCTCTGCGCCGTCATCATGGCCTGGAAGCCGGGCGTCAGCGGCAGCGCGATGCCACCCACCTTGGTCGGCGCATGTTCCTTCTCGCTGACAAACGGTGCCAGCCAGTCGTTGACGAAAGCATTGAGCTTGCCCTGGGCGCCATACAGCGCTGCCATCTGCTGATCGGCGGGCAGCTGCTTCAACGGCGTCGCCACGCCGTCGTTCCAGCGTTGCTGCACGTAGGCGGCGGCGCGCTGGACGGTGAGATACAGCAACAGGTGCGAAGGTCCCTGCACCACCGACCAGGCACCGAGGTCGTCGCCCTTGAACTTCGCGGCATAGCTATCGTCCGGCCGATCCACCGACTGCAGCAGCGTGGCGTACTCGCTGGCCGGCGGCTGCGCTGGCGCGCCCTTGGCACGATAGATGTCGGCGACGATCTGATACAGGTTCTGTTCGCCGCCCTGCGCCTGCAGACGCAGGTAGCCGTTGGCGAACAATGCCTGCTGCTTGTCGAGCACGGCGTGGCGGGTATCCAGCAAGGCCAGCAACCACGTCGGCGGCGCCACCCCCGCGCTACTGAACCAGCCGCCGACGGTATGGCCGATGAAGCTGCCCAAGGGTTTCCAGCCACCCCATCCGGCCGCCTTGGTCTGGCTCCACGCACGTTGCCAGCGCAACGACAGCGGCAACTGCAGCGGCAGGCTCAGCAGGTTGCGCTGCACGCTGTCAAAAAAAAAGCGGTACGGATTGTCGTCGCCGCCGGCGCGCGTCGCCAGTTCGTCGGCATGGCCTTTCCACAGGTTCACGCCCTCGAAGAAGCGGCTCTGGAACTGCGCCCAGGCATGGAAGTAGCTGGTGAAATACGCGCTACGAAAGCCATCGGCCAGACTTTTTTTTTCCGCCATGGTGTCGCCGATGGTCTCGGTCATCGGTGACACCACGCCCTCCCAGGCGTCGACCGTATAGGCGGCCGACACCGTGGGCAAGCTGCCCGAGTCCACGCCGACTAGACGATCGGCGGGCAACCAGTAGTCCTGCAGCCGCGGCCCGATCATGCGCGCATCGGCCCAGGCTTCCAGATCCTGCGGACGCGGCGTATAGGCGGTGAGCAGACGCTGCAACTCGCCTTGCAGCCGGTGCTCTTCGTCGTCCAGCACGGCGCTCTTCTGCCAGCGCAGGTAGCCCAGGTAGGTGGTGAGCAGCGCGTCGGCGTTGTCGCGGTCGCGACGGGTATCGGCATCGGCCGTGAAGAACGGCGCGAACAACCGCGAGCGCGGGTCGAACACCACGTTGTGCAGCACCTCGCTGTCGATGCAGCTGGCGCTGTTGCTGCGGCAATGCTGCAGGATGCGCAGGCGCTGGGTCACCGCCAGCACGTGCTCGATACCGGCACGCCCGTTGGCGACATCGTTGTCCAGCATCTGATCGTACGGCGCCAGGATCAGATTGGAGAAATCGGCGACGACCTCCTGCTTGAGCTGCTCGATGTCGCGGTCGGAGCGGCGCAGGCCGAAGCCGAGCTGACTCTTGTCCGCGCTGGCTTCCAGTCGCTCGATGGTGCGACCGCAGCCGGCTACCCATGCGATGCGTCCGCTGGCACCGGCATTTTCGCGGCCCCGGCAGGCAGCGCGGGTCTGCGCCAGCAGTTGCGCATCATCGGTGCGCGCCTGGCTGAGGCCATAGGTGAAATAGGCGGACAATCCCAGCAATGCCGCCACGCCGAGTGCCGTCACACCCATCCGTCCCGCGCTGCCCTTGAAGCTGGGCGTGGCGAGCGGCTGATCGGCCGGCAGGAAACGGGTGAACAGATCGGCGACGAAGGCGCCGGCCGGTGTGTTCGGTCCCGGCCCGCCGGCAAAGTACAGGCCGCGCCAACGCGGCGTGCGCTGGAACGGATTGTCTTCCAGCAGCAGGCTGACGAATCCGCGCAGACCATCTTGCAACCGGCTGATCGACTGCACGAACTCGAACACGCCGCGGCGGCCCTTCACTTCGTGCTGCGCGGCGAGTGCGGTGAGCCGCAAGGCGTGCAGGCGCTCGGCCACCGGCGCGAACAAGCCATCGAACTTGGCGCTGGTACCCGCGCTGACCGCTTCGTTTTCCGGCAGCCGCCAGCCCATCGCCTGGGCGAACGCTTCGGCCGGGATGGCGGCGCGGAACGCGGCATAGCCTGGCAAGGTCTCCAGCCCGGTCACCATCACGTACACCGGCAACTGCACCTGCAAATGTTCCATGGCTTCGTCGACCAGCCGGCGCAACCGCATGCTGGTGTCCTTCAACGCGTCCGCGTTGCCGAGCAGGCTGCGCGCGCCAATGCATGCGACGATGCCATTGAGCGGCAGCTGGTCGCGCTCGCTGGCCAGTTGCATCAATGCCTGATACCACAGGCCGCGCTCGGTGCGAGCCGAGGCATCGCAGACGATGCGTGGGCTGGTCTCGATCGCGATCAGCGACTTGAAGAACCACCAGCGCCAGATGGCCTCTCCGTCTGCACCGGCCGGCGCGGGAAACGGCGAGATGGTGCTCGCCGCCTGCAACAAGCCGTGCACGTTGGCATCGGCGTCGCCCAGGAACAGCATCCACGGTACGCGATACAGCGGATTGCGGCTGCCGGCGCCGCGGATATCAACGAGCTCGGGCGAACGCTGGATCGTGCGTTTGGCCTCCTGGATGGCCGCGCTCATCTTCGCCAGCGGCTCGCGCTCATCGTCCGGATTGCCTGGGCCGAGATCGCCGATGCGCTGCCGTGCGCGACCGGCACGCGAATACTTGCGCGCGCCCTTGGTGAACCACCACAACACCGCCAGCGCGGCGAGGCACAGGCCCAGCAGTTGCCAGAATCGCGGTGGAATGCCGGGAATCAGCGCCGGCATCACGAACACGATCAGCGCCAGCAGCGCGATGCCGCCAAGCACGAACAGCGCAGGTCGGAACCAGGTTTTCTGAGTGAGGCTCATGGTCATAGTCCTCAGCGCGCCGGTTCGGTCTGGATGGTCATGAAATCAGCCACGAACTTGTCGTTGCTCCGATTCAATTCGACGGCCTGCTTGAGCAGCGGCAGGTAATCCTTGGCCGGTTCGCTGTCCGGGCGCAGCCCGGTGTACAGCGGCGTCGGCGAAGCGACCACAGTCATCAACTCCTGCCCGAACGGCGCTTCGACGGTGATCCAGCCGCCGCCTTGCACGCCCGCCTGGCCTACGTCGATCTGCTGGCTGGCCGGAATGACCTGCCCGCTGTGCGGCTCGCGCGTGTTCGGAAACAGGTGGATCACTTCGCCTTCGACCGTGTAGTAATCGACATAGAGATAGCCGTCGTGATTGGCTTGGACGAGCTTGACGATCACCTGCTCGTCCTTGACGAAGCGATCGGTGTGGCCGGTGGTCGGTGTCACCGCCAGGCCATCGTGCCGATCGAGGTTGCGCTGCCGGTACGGCGTGAGCAGCTTGACCACTTCGCAATGCGGCCAGATCAGCACCTTCACCTGATAGCTCGGCGTCTTGACGCCCTTGATGCCGCCGATATCGCCACGCAGGCGTTCCAGATCCACCGGCTTGGATACATAGCCGGTCACCGAAGTCACCCCGTCCTTGTCGACGGTGCCGGTGAGATCGGCGCAGCTGTAGCCGGCGATCTCCTGGTCCACCAGTTGCTGCACCGTAGGCCCCGTGACGTGCGTGGGCGAAAGGAAGAACCACACCAGGTACACGAGCGGAATCAGCAACGCGACCACCGCGCCAACCTTCATCAGCAACGCGTCCCACTGCTTGGGATAGCGCGGCCCGGAGGGGTCCTTCATCTGGTAAGGCTGCGGCGTGATCTGTTCCTCGCGCAGCGTGTGCAGCGGCGCCGGCGCTACCGGCAACTGGCGGCTGTTCAGCTCCTTGATCTTGCCCAGTTCGCCGTGATCGCCGGTCTCGAAGTAATACTGCCCGACGAAGCCGAGCAGCAACGCGTGGTAGTACACCTCGCGCACCTCCTCATCGCCACCCTTGAGGTTGGACAAATGCTCGAAGAACTCGTTGCCGGCGTTGTTGGTGTTGAACAGCGACACCTGCAGCGGGCTGGCCTGACTCCACCAGGACGGATTGCGCGTGATGATCTCGTCGAACCACGCAACCACCGCGAACGCCGCCGACTCCACCGCTGCGGCCGGCTTGCCGGCGGCCAGCGCGCTGCTGCGAGCCTGTTCGATCAGCGCTCGCGCACGCACGTAGACCTCGTCCACACTGCCCTGTGCCACGCCATCCACGATCTGCTCGTCGATCGCCAGACCGTAGGAAAACAGCGGGGTGAAGAATTCCAGGAGTCTGCTCATGGCTTCCTCGCGGCTCGTATCGTCGCCATCGCCATCACTCCTCCGCGCCCACGGGATACAGCTTGATCACCGTCTGTTCCGGCGGCAGATCGCAGAACACCGCCATGTTTCGTCCGTTGCGGATGCCCTGCCAGAACGGGTGTTTGGTATCCACGAGGAAGTAGGTGGTATTGGGCGTCTTCTGCGGCAACTCTTCCGGCGGTACCGGCAGCAGGTCGATCTTCAGGCCGAACAACGCGGCCTGCAGCAGACGGGGCATTTCCTCGATCGCGCAGATCTTGCCGGTGCGGGACAACCGTCCAAACAGATCCTGCCCGCGCAGTTCGGATTCGAACGCGAGATAGAAGCGCGTCTTGTCCGACTCGAACAGGTTCGGCGGCAACTCGGCTTTGTACAGCTTGCCGTCGAAAGTGAGCGTGATGCCCACCTCGGCGCCTACGGTGAGCGCCTTGACCAGGGTTTCCGCACGCTGAAACGCGATGCGGAAACACGCACGCAGATTGTCGTGGTCGTACGGCGGCAACTCGGTGTCGGCCGGGTTCTCGCGCAGGCCGCCGGCGAAGCTGATCTCCTCGGAGAACACCGAGAACTCCGCCACCAGCTCGCGCAGCCGCAAGTACAGCGGGTAAGGTCCCTCCACACCGCCGCGCACGATTTCCTGCAGGTCGGCGATGTAGCGCGCGAAGGTCTGCATCATCACCACGCGCATCACTTCCTGCGCGCTGGTCGACGCGGCGCGAATGCCGCGCTGACGTTTCACGCTGGAGAAGTCCGCGCCGCGCGAAACCAGCAGGTCGCGCAGGCTGCGCGCCCAGCGGCTGAGGTTGACCGAAGCCTGCAACGCCACCAGCGGCGGGATGTAGTCGGGCGACAATTTGAAACGGCCCGGACCGTTCGGCACGATCTCGGCAAACTTGTACGACTCACAGGCACCGAGCAGCGCGTCGGCACCCTCGTCGAGGCTGCTGATGATCTGCGCCTGGTAGCCCAGGAAATCCACTTCGGCGGCCGGTGCCTGCGGATCGTACGGATCGGCGCGCGACTCGCCATCGAGCCGATGGCGCGCCGGCAGCCGGCTGCCGCGTTCCTCGCTGCGACCCAGACCGTCGAGCGTGCGCTCGCGCTTGAGCACCAGGTACAGGGAAATCGGTTCGTTGTTGGGCACGCTCAGTTCAAGCAAGCTGCGTTCGGGCACCCGCGCGTTGCCGCCGCCCTCGGCGGTGGCCGCCACGCCGCCGCTGATCAGTTCGCCCTGCCGGGTCAGCAGCACGAAGCGTTCCAGCGTGGCCATGCCGGTCGCCAGCGCATCCTCGCGCAGCACGAGTGCCTCGTAGCCCCAGTGATACGGAGAAAACTGCCGATGCAGGCGCAGCGCATACGCCTGCTGCCAGGCGTCCTGCGCCTGCAGATGCTGCGGCGTGAGGAAACCACCTTGCGCCCAATGGACTTGCCGTACTGCCTGCATGACGTGAATCCCGTGTCAGTGTTGCCGTGCGATGCGACGATGGCTCACCACGTCTGCGCGCTTACCGCGAAGCCGCGGCGGGCGAGCCCGACGAGCAATCCATCCTTGCCGGTGAGATGAATGGCGCCGACCGCGACGAAGCAGCCGCCTGCACGCAGCAGCGGCTCCAGCTCCTCGATCCAGCGTGCGTTGCGTTGTTCGAGCAGGCATCTCTGCGCGCGCCGTTCGGCGCCCTGCGCCTGCGCGTCCAGCCCGTGCATGGCGTCGATATCGGCCAGCCAGCCGGGCAGATCGCCGGCGCGGTAGAACGCCAGCGAGCGCTCGGTCTCGGCGCGCAGTTCCTGCGGATCGGCCAGCCGCTGCTGCAGCACCACCGCATAGTCGGCCGCCGGCATGCAGTCGAGCGCGGCGAGTTGGTCCTCCAGCGTTTCCAGATGTACCAGCTTCAGCCCGTGCGTGTGCGCGACTTCTTCCACCATGTCGTCGATGCTCCGATGTTGCGCGTCGCCGGCATTCGGCAGCGGTGCATCCTGCCCCTCTTCAAGCAATGTCATAGCGACCCATGGCTTGAATCGATCGAGCTGGCGGCCGCTGTGTTCGGGCAGCAACGTACCGAGCTCGATGAACTCGACACCGCCGATGAGCCTGGCCAAGCTCTGCTCTGGCGCCAGGAAGCGGTAGCGGTCGTAGCTTTTCTGCCACGGCGTATTGCCATCCACTTCGTTGATCAAGGTGTGTTGCCCGCGCACCGCATCGCCCACACGCTGCGGATCGAGGCCGAGTTCCGCGGGCGCACCGATATGGATGGTGCCGAACAGCAGACTGTCCGCCGCACCCGGCTGCGGCGAATGGATGCGGAACAACACGCCGCGCGCGGCGCGCCAGTTAAATGGCTCATCGGTAGCGGCAGATGTCGATGCCGCCGCCGGCTGTTTTATCGACACCGCACTGGCCGGAGCAGACTGCAACAGCGGTCGGGCGGCCGCCGGCGCTCCTGCCAGCAAGCTGCAGCACAGCAGGAGCACGCCGTTCCAGCCTTGCCACCCTCTCGCTGTGAGTGCCGTTGCCATGGCTGTTTTCCCTGTCGTGATCATCAGCGATTCTCACGACGCATCGCCGCAACGGCCATATCACGGAGAGCCTAGGCCGTTCGGGCTGGCACGGACGTGTTGCTGCCGGTGCCTACTGCGGCTATGTTGCCGAGGGGGTAGACAGGCTCCGGCGGGATGCCGCGATGCCACGGGGAAACGGATATGCGGATATTGATCGCGGATGACCATCGGCTGATCGTCGAGGGCATCAAACTCAAGCTCGCCGAACTCGACCCGACCATCGAGTTCATGGTGGCCATGGACGTGGACGAACTGCGCTGTGCGATCCAGCACGGACCTTCTCCCACGCTGGCGCTGATCGACCTGACCATGCCGGGCAGCCAGGGCTACGAGCACCTGATCGAAACGATCAACAGCCTGCCCGGGGTGCCGGTCATCGTGATTTCCGGCTCGGAAGACCCGGCCCTGATGAGGGCGCTGCTCATGCTGGGTGTGCAGGGTTTCATCCCCAAGGCTTATTCGCCCGACGTGATGCTGTCCGCCGTGCGACTGGTGTTGTCCGGCGGCGTGTACGTACCGCCGATGCTGTTGCTGGACGGCGGTGCACCGGCCGCGGCCATACATGCGGAACCGGCCGCCAGCCTCGAGGAACGCCTGCGCAAGCTGCTGACCGAGCGACAGATCGACGTGCTGCGATCGCTCTCACAAGGCAAACCCAACAAGGTGATCGCCCGCGACCTGGGTATCAGCGAGGGCACCGTGAAGATTCACCTGGCGGCGATCTTTCGCGCGCTCAACGTGCGCAACCGGGTCGAGGCGGTGGTCGCCTCGCGGCGCATCAGCGGGCTCTGAGAGCCTGTTCAAAGGTTCAGGTTGGCCGGCCGTGACCCATGTCTCAGGACATGCCTCGGGGGCCGTCGCCAATCGTTTGGATGTAACACATCGCACGATGACCGGCGGTAGACTTGCGTACCGTACGAATGACCTTGCGCGCAGGATGCGCGCCACGCAGGCCATGGGGGAGGGGTTGGGCAACGTGCGTCGGACATGCAGCTCCCGCAGGACAGACCAGCCATGGCGGAACGCGCTTCGCCGCGCCGCAGTCGTGCTGTTGTTCGTGCTGGCCGCGCCGGCGCTGCTGGCCGCCCAGCCCGCCACCGACCTGTCTCAGGTGCCGCTGACATTCGGGATACTGCCGATCGGCGGTGCTTCCGAATCGCTGGACGCGTGGCGGCCGACCCTGGACGACATGAGCCGCTCGCTGCAGCGGCCGGTCCGCAGTATCTCCGTGAGCACTTACGAGGGGCTGGCCGAGGCGATCGCGGAGGAACGCGTGGACATCGCCTTCGTCTCCGGACGGTTGGCGCTGCAGGCGGTGGGCGAGCATCGCATGCAGGTGGTTGCCCAGCTCACCCGCGGCGACGGTTCGCGCGGTTACTACTCGGTGCTGCTGGTGCCGAAGAACTCGCCCATCCACACGATCGCCGATATTTACAGCAAGCCGAACCACTGGCGTTACGCGCGCGGCGAATCACTGTCGATGTCCGGTTACCTGGTGCCCGAGACGCAGCTCTTTGCCAGCCACAAGCTCGATTCGGATACATTCTTCGCCACCGTCGTGGTGGGCAACCACCAGAACAATGCACTGGCTGTCGCCAACAACGAAGTCGACGTGGCCAGCAACAACACCGCCGACCTCGAACGCTTCGCCCAACATTTTCCCGAGCAGTACGCGCGCCTGCGTGTGCTGTGGAAATCCAGTCTGATCCCGCATGCGGTGATCATCGTGCGCGACGACTTGTCGCCGCAGCTGCGCGCGGCGATCACCGACTTCATCACGCACTACGCCAAGAGCGGACGCAACGCCGCGGCGGAACTCGCCAACCTCAAACTGATCCACGATATCAGCGGTTTTGCCCCGGCCAGCAACGCCGCCCTGGTACCGTTCGCCGACATCGACTACACGCTGGATCGCCGCCGCGCACTCAGCGCGCAATGGGTGAGCGATGCGGCGATGCAGGCACGCCTGCAGAAAATCGAGAGCAGCCATCGCGCGCTGGTGAAACGGCTCAACGCCAGCTCGGCGGATTCGCCCAGCCCCTGAAAAACCGCTGGCCGCGCACCACACCGCCCCTTCCCTCTCCACCGCCATAGCGCATCCGTGGTATGGCGGCGAGAGGCACACTGGCGAATCATGCCCGGCATCCTCACGCATGGGAGCCCGCCATGACGTCACGCCAGAGATCGCCGTTCCCCTCGCCTGCCCTTGCCGCACTCGGCCTGCTGCTGAGCCTGGCCGGTTCGCTGGTCGCACAGACGATGCCGGCGTCGTCGAATGCCGGTGTGCCGGTCGTGACCGATGGCGATGCGCTGGGCCAGCCGTTCGTGACGAAATATGCGCGCTTCCAGCCAGTGCCTTTCAGCACCTTGCCCGGCTGGAACACCGATGCGCTGCGCGAGAGCCTCGACGTGTTCAGCCGCAGCTGCAAGGTGCTGTCGCGCAAGAATGCATGGAGCGCATCGTGCGGCGACCTCACCGGTGCCGACTCCGGCAGCGACGATGGCGCGCGCCGTTTCTTCGAAGCGCACTTCCAGGTCTACCAGGTGATGAACCCCGATGCGACGGCAGATGGTCGTATCACCGGCTATTACGAACCGCAGCTGGAAGGACGCAGCACGCGCAATGCGCAGTTCCGTTTCCCGGTGTATGGAGCTCCGCGCGATCTCTACCAGCTCGATGCGCGCTCGCTGAGCGGTGCGAGCCGGCAATGGTTCCGGATCGAAGACAACCG
>Ga0070713_100001058_pt1 | contig 17582 bp, 14 predicted proteins | sample LARL82metaG_FD_65465 | JGI IMG/M metagenome (GOLD analysis project Ga0070713, IMG submission 65465) | Corn, switchgrass and miscanthus rhizosphere microbial communities from Kellogg Biological Station, Michigan, USA - LAR L8-2 metaG | ecosystem: Host-associated > Plants > Roots > Rhizosphere ...
GTTCACGCACCGGACCGGGCGTGACGGTGTAAATATGCGCGCCGTGATGCCGATAGTTAGCGCGAATCTGGAACGCCAGGAACGGATGCTGCTGCGAAAGATCGCTCGAGACCACCAGAACAGCCTTGCGGTTGTAAAGATCGGCGCTGGTGGCCAATGCGTCGGCCTTGCCGCTAAGCACATCCAGTAGCGTTGGCAAGTCTCCGGTTCGATGATGATCGATATTCTGCGTGCCCAGCACGTCGCGGGAAAACTTCTGCAGGTAATAGTTTTCTTCGTTGGTGGTGTGGTTAGAGCCGATCACCGCGAACTTGCCGCTGCGGCCGGCCAGCTCCTTGAATTTCCGCGCCACCACCGTCAAAGCCTCCGACCACGAAACCGGCTGAAGCTCACCGTTCTTGCGCAGCATGGGCGATTGCAGCCGCTCGACGTGGTGTACGAAATCGAAGGCGTAGCGGCCTTTGATGCATAGAAATTCGCCGTTGATGCCCGATTGGTCGCGATTATTGCCGCGGATGATTTCGTTATTCCGAACGCCCAACGTAGTCTTGCAGCCATCCGCGCAATGAGTGCAGATGGTGCCGACATGGGTCATTTCCCAGGGGCGCGTCTTATAACGATACGTCCCGCTAGTGAGCGCGCCCACTGGACAGATGTCGATACAGGCCCCGCACTCGTCGCACTCCAGGTGATCGAAATGATTCGGCGCGATCTCCGAAATGGAACCTCGATTGATGACGCCCAGCGCGTTCACGCCCATACCTTCGTCGCAAATCCGAATGCAGCGATAGCACAGGATGCAGCGCGGCTTATCGTAGAACACTACCGGCGACCATTGTTGTTCGTCGACGTGCTGCTTCTGCTCCAGAAAACGGCTTTCGCCCATGCCGTAGCGGAAGGTCATGTCCTGCAGTTCGCACTCACCGCCCTTGTCGCATACCGGACAATCCAGCGGATGGTTGGTGAGTAGAAACTCCACCATGCCCTTGCGCGCGGCGTGCACTACCGGAGTGTCGGTGTGCACCACCATCCCTTCCGACACCGGAAGTGTGCAGGCCACTTGGGGTTTGGGCGTCTTGTCGACTTCCACCAGGCACATGCGGCAGGCAGCCTGCAGCGTAAGGCCGTCGTAATAACAAAAGGAGGGTATCTCGATGCCGGCCTGTTTCGCCGCGTTGATGATTAATGTCCCGGGCGCAGCCGTCACCGGTTTGCCGTCGATTGTCAGATGAATTTGATCGCTCATTTTCTCACGCCATCGCCAGTTCAGCCGAATGCTGGTAGGGGCATGGCTTTCCGTTCAGATGTGCTTCGAAGTCCTCGGGAAATTTCTCGACGATGGAGATGGTCGGCATGGCGGCGGCGTCGCCTAAAGCGCAAAACGTCCGGCCCAGCATGTTTTTCGATAGCTCGCCGATGAGCGCGATGTCGCTCTTCTGGCCGCCTCCGCTGTGGAAACGATCCAGCATCTTCTTTAGCCAGGTGGTTCCTTCGCGACAAGGGATGCACCAGCCGCAGCTTTCGTGCGCGTAAAACTTCATGATTCGCAGCGCGAATTTCACCATGCACGTATCTTCATCCAGAACCACCGTGCCGCCCGATCCGAGCATGCTCTTCACCTTGGCCAGAGTATCGAAATCCATCGCGATGTCACACTCATCGGCCTTCAAAATCGGACAGGAAGAACCGCCCGGCACCACCGCCTTCAGCTTCTTGCCGTTTCGCATTCCTCCGCCGACTTCGTAAATGATCCGCAGCAGGTTGAAGCCGACCGGCAGTTCATATACACCGGGCTTATTGACGTGTCCCGATAGGCAGACCATCCGCGTGCCCCCGTTTTTCGGAGTCCCCAGCGCCGCGAAAGCAGCGCCTCCATCGCGGATGATGGCGGGCACAGCGGAAAAAGTTTCGACATTACTGAGTAACGTTGGCGATTGCCAGGCGCCGACCACTGCCGGGAAGGGCGGCTTCATGCGCGGGATACCGCGTTTGCCTTCGATCGAATCGAGCAGCGCCGTTTCTTCGCCGCACTCGTACGCGCCGGCGCCCGTGTGCGTATAGAGATCGAAATCGAAGCCGGTCCCCTGGATGTTCTTGCCCAGGTAGCCGCGCGAGTAGGCTTCGCCAATGGCCCGGTCCATGGCGTCGATCAGGTAGCGATATTCGCCGCGAATGTAGATGTAGCCTTTGTGCGCGTCCACCGAACGGCCGGCGATCAGGATGCCCTCGATCAACTGATGCGGGTCGTTCTCCATCAACAAGCGATCCTTGCAGGTGCCCGGTTCGCTCTCATCGGCGTTGATGATGACGTATTTCGGCTTGGGCGACGTGCGCGGCACGAAGCTCCACTTCAGGCCAGTGGGAAATCCGGCGCCGCCGCGGCCTCGCAAAGCCGATACCTTGACCTCTTCGATGATCTGCTCTGGGGTCATCTGCATGGCCTTCAAAAATGCCTTGAAACCATCGTTGGCGAGATAGGTGTCGAGCGACGCCGAGTTGGGCAGGCCGAAGCGCCGGGTCAGGATCTTGACTTCGAGTGGGCTGGGTTCGTTATAGAGCATGGGTGGTTAGTGGCTTTTTCTCAACTCCGCAATCAACCCGTCCAGTTTCTCCGCAGTCACGAAATGATGAAAGTCATAGTTGACTTGAATGGCGGGCGCCCACGAGCAGGCCCCGATGCACTCCACTTCTTCGAGCGAAAACTGGCCGTCTGCTGCTACTTCTTTGTGTCCCAACTCTAGCGCTTTCGACGCATGCTCGAATAGCTCTTCACCGCCGCGCAACAGGCAGCTAATATTGGTGCAAACCTGCACGTGATATTTGCCCATTGGTTTTCGATGGAGCATCGAATAGTAGCCCACCACCTCGTCCACTTGTAGCGGGGTCACCTTGCACCGCCGGGCTACTTCTTCGATCAATTCGTTCGAAATGTGGCCCAACTCGTCCTGCGCGAAGAGCAGCATCGGAATCACGGCCGAGCGAGTCCGGCCGGCAGGATAGCTTTCCAGCAGCTTTGCGAATTTGGCTTCGAGTTCCGGTGAAAAGGTCATCAGCGATCCACGTCTCCCAAAACGAAATCCATGCTGCCGAGCGCGGCGATGGAATCCGCCAGCAGCCGGCCTTCCAGCAACGCCGGGAGCGCCTGCAGGTTTCCGAAGCTGGGCGTGCGCATGTACACACGATACGGTTTCGATGTGCCGTCGCTGACCACGTAATAGCCGATCTCCCCGCGGGGCGATTCCACGGCTTGGAAGGCCTCACCGGCCGGCACGCGGAACCCTTCCGTCACAATCTTGAAATGATAGATCAGCGCCTCCATCTGGGTCTTCATTTTTTCGCGCTCGGGCAGCACGATCTTAGGCGCGTCAGCCTGCCAGGCCCCTTCCGGCATGCCTTCCAGGGCTTGTTTGATGATGCGCGCACTCTGACGCATTTCTTCCAGACGCACGCGGTAACGCGCATACACGTCATTTTCGGTTCGCGACGCGATGTCGAAATCAAACTGCTCGTAACTCGAGTAAGGTTCATCCTTGCGAATGTCCCACTTAACTCCGGCTGCGCGAATCATGGGCCCGGTCACACCGAGATCCAGCAATTCTTCGAGCGGTGCGAAACCAACGCCCTGCGTGCGCCGCTTCCAGATCGGATTGTTATCGAGCAGCTCTTCGTATTCGTCCACCTTACTGGGAAAAGCGTTGATGAACTTGCCAACAACCTGCTGCCAGCCGCGGGGCGGTTCCAGCGCCAGGCCCCCGATACGGATGTAGCTGGTCATCATCCGCTGACCCGAAAACATTTCGAAGATGCGCAGGATGTCTTCGCGCTCTCGGAAGCAATAGAAGAAGACCGTCATCGCGCCGATGTCCAACGCATGTGTGCCCAGCCAAACCAGATGACTGTTGAGGCGCGAGAGTTCGGCCATCATCACGCGCGTCCATTGCGCCCGGGGCGGGATCTCGATGTCGCCGATCAACTTCTCAACGGCCAGCGCGTACACCAGATTGTTCGACAGATTCGAAAGGTAATCGACGCGATCGGTAAGCGTCACGGCCTGCTGCCAGGTCTTAACCTCGCACTCCTTTTCGATTCCGGTGTGCAGAAAGCCGATGTCGGGAATGGCGGCGATGATCGTTTCGCCATCCAACTCCAGCACCACCCGCAGCACGCCATGAGTGGATGGGTGTTGTGGACCCATATTCAAGGTCATTCGCCGGCTGCTGGTTTCCGGTGGCGCCGGGACCGAATGTTCCGCGTCGACGGCGGTGATCGTGTCGGTGTTGAGGGTTAGCTCTCGCATGAAGAATCCATATCGCTTTGATAGCTGTACTTGTAGCCGTGCACCGGATAATCCTTTCGCAGCGGATGGCCTTCCCAGTCCGACGGCATCAGAATTCGGCGTAGGTTGGGATGATTGCGGAAAGCGATACCGAACAAATCGAAAACTTCACGCTCGTACCAATTCGCCGCGCGCCATACGCCCGTCACAGAGTCGATCTCGCATTCCGACTCCGAAACCCAGCACTTCAAACGAAGCCTCGAGTTTTCCTCAATCGAGTGCAGCAGATAAACGACCTCGAAACGCGGGTCGGCGGGATGCCAGTCTACGGCGGTGATCGCGCTCAGACGGATGAACTTTCGCTCGTCCTTAAGATAGCGGCACACCTCCACGATCCTGGCTGGCGCAATAAACAGGGTCGGTTCGTTATGCTCGGCGTGTCCGCCGGTGATCGCTTCCGGCAGGCTTAGATCTAGCGCCGCGGCAGCGGGATTGTCTTTCAGTTGGTCAGGAATCATTTATTTATTCGCTGCACCTGGACTGTCGCTCGACCAATCCAGCGCGCCCTTCTTCCAGACATAGAAGAAGCCCACCAGGATCAGAACGACGAACAGGAGCATCTCGACAAAAGCAAACATCTTCAGTTCACGGTATACGACCGCCCAGGGATAGAGAAAAACCGCCTCGATATCAAAAAGGATGAAGACGATCCCCACCAGGTAGAATTTGACACTGAAGCGCTCGCGGGCGCTTCCCGTAGGAACGATGCCGCATTCGTAGGGCGAATCCTTCACGCGATCCTTCACCCGTTTGCCAATCAGGTACGACAGGGCAACCAGCGCCGCCGCCACGACAACCGCAATGACAATCTGCACTAGTACTGGAAAAAACGTCTCTGGATAGGTAGTGGGCATTTGGAAACTTAAACTGTGAAACCGTAAGCTGTACAATTTGACTATAATGAGATCCGGCCTCGGGCCGCAAGTTGGTTTCTAGTTTTTCATTTCTGGTTTTCGGTCGTTGACGATGGACGTTGGAACAAAAGAGATCCAAATTGTTGTAAACGGACAGGTTCGAGTCGTGGCCTCAGGCCAGAACCTGATCCAGTTGCTGGGATGTCTGGCGGTTGACCCGGCGCGAGTGGCCGTGGAGCTGAACCGGTCCATCATTCGGCGCGACGAGTGGGACAAAACCGAAATCGGCCCGGGAGCTACCTTGGAGATCGTGCAATTTGTCGGTGGCGGTTGAGCGGCACGCAAGTTTCCTATTGACACGCCCGATAGGTCAGGTAGAATTTTAGTGGCCGTCTAATCCAAAAACGTTGGCGGGGAAACATGTTCAAAACAAAGAAAACTCGTTCTGAAAGCGAAGATGGAGCCCGCTCGTTTACCAGCAGCGATGTCTCCCGCATTGCCCAGGTAAGTTTGAGACAGTTGCAGTGGTGGGACGAGCGCAAGGTGGTCTCCCCGCGCCATGAAGGGCACAAGCGCGTTTACCAGCCCGCGGAAGTAATCGAAATTACAGTCATCGCTGAATTGAGACGCAAGGGTTTCTCGCTGCAGAAAATCCGGCGCGTTCTCCGATTCCTGCAGCGCGAAATGGGCAAGCGTCTGAGCGACGTCCTGCAGTCCGATTCCGATCTGCACCTGGTGACGGACGGCAAGTCCATTTACCTCGAAGACCAGCAGGAGCGGATCATCGACATCCTGAAGAATGCCAAGCAGCCCATGTTCCTGGTTTGCGTGAGCGACCAGGTGCGGCGCCTCAATGAATCCCCCCGCAAGCCCATGAAGGCCGAGGCGGCCGCCGCAGCTTCCAGGCGATCGGTTCGCAGCGCCTGAGCATTCCACAAAAACCAGAAACCAAAGACCCACGGAACCGGGTTATACTGTAGTCAGTGAGGTGCTGATGTCGCGTCGACTAAGGCCGCTCTTTTCTGCTCTCTTCATCATCCTTCTTTGCTCCGTCCTGGGAGGAATCTTTGGGCCGGGTCTGACCGGCGTTTCCGCCGCGTCCAGTGGTCCGGAAGAGGACCTCAAGGCCGGCATCAAGCAATTCACCAAGGTGTACGAAGCGGTGGAGAATAACTTCGCCGACAAGGTGAGCGCCGACAAGGCCATCTACAAAGGCTCCATCCCCGGCATGCTTCGAACCTTGGATCCACACTCGAATTTCTTCGATCCCAAAGATTTCCAGGCGCTGCGTGACGATCAGCAAGGTCACTATTACGGTGTCGGTATGACGGTCGGCCCTCGCAACGGCAAGACCATCGTGATCGCACCCTTCGGCGGTTCGCCCGCATATAAAGCCGGACTTCGCCCCGGCGACGTGCTGATCCAGGTGGACGATAAGCGCACCGACAACCTCTCGACTTCCGAAATTGCCGACCTGCTGCGTGGACGTCGTGGGACGCACGTGCAGGTAACGGTGGGACGCGAGGGCGCTGAAAAGCCTCTGGTGTTCGACATCGTTCGCGACGAGATCCCGCGCTATAGCGTCGAAGCGGCCTTCTGGGTTCGTCCCGGAATCGCCTACATGCATGTTTCCCAGTTCAACGAAAACACCAGCCAGGAGATGGAAGACAACCTCAAGAAGCTGGGTGAGAACAACATCAAAGGGTTACTCCTCGATCTGCGCGAGAATCCCGGCGGGCTCCTGAATGAAGGCGTAGCCGTGGCCGGACATTACCTGCGGAAGGGCGAAGTTGTGGTTTCTCATCGCGGTCGCGCCTCGGCTGAAAAGCCCTACTATGCCCGAGGCAGCGCGAATGGACAAAATTATCCGATCGTCGTCCTGGTAAATCGCTATTCTGCTTCGGCAGCCGAGATCGTCGCCGGAGCTCTACAGGATCACGATCGCGCCTGGATTCTAGGCGAGAACACTTTTGGCAAGGGCTTGGTCCAGACCGTGTTTCCGTTGCCTGAGAACACCGGACTTGCGCTGACCACGGCGCACTACTACACGCCCAGCGGCCGCCTGATCCAGCGCGACTATTCCAACATCTCGTTCCTCGATTACTACTACGGCAAGCGTACCGATACCAAGAACATGCAGGATGTGAAGAGTACCGACAGCGGACGCACGGTTTACGGCGGCGGCGGAATTACTCCCGATGAAAAATACGAGCCGCCCAAGTACAACAAGTTCCAGACCGATATGCTCCGCAAGTTCGAGTTCTTCAACTTCACCGCGAAGTGGTTCGGCGGACGGACTAGCGCGCAGCTCCCCAAAGCTTGGGAGCCGGACGCCGGTGTGTTGAATGAATTTCATGAGTATCTGTTGAAGCAGAGTGCTGCCTTCACCGAAGCGGAGTGGACCGAGAACCTGACCTGGACCAAACAGCAGTTGAAGAAAGAGATGTACGCTACCGGGTTCAGCATCGAGGAATCGCAGAAGGTGACGGTCGAGAGCGATCCGATGGTGACTCGCGCGGTGGAATCCCTGCCGCAGGCCAGAGCCCTGCTCGACAAATCGAAAAAGCTGGTCGTCCAGCGAATGACACGCGACGATCGTCAGTAGGATTTGACCACAACACCTCCGCAAATTACCGTCCTGGATGCGGGCGGTCAGTACTGCCATCTCATTGCCAGAAAGATTCGTGATCTGGGAGTGTACGCCGACGTGCGTCCCAGCGACACTCCGGCAGAAGAACTGCGCGGTCGCAAGGGACTGATCATCTCGGGCGGCCCCGACAGCGTCTACGAAACCGACAGCTCCCGAATCGATCCGGCCATTCTCGCGCAGGGCAGCGCCGTTCTCGGCATCTGTTACGGCCAGCAGCTCATGGCGCACGAATTGGGCGGCCATGTCCGAAAAGGGACCAAGGGCGAATATGGTCTGGCCGTTCTCGAAAGAACCAAGCCCCACGCGCTCTTCGCGGACTTGAATGGTGACTCGCAAGTCTGGATGAACCATCGCGATCAGGTGGAGTCCGTGCCGGATGGTTTCGACGTGCTGGCCAAAACCGATACCTGCGCGGTGGCGGCGATGGCGCATCGCGATCGACCGCTGATGGCCGTGCAATTTCATCCCGAAGTGGTCCACACCCCGCAAGGCCACAAGATCCTCTCGAACTTCGTGTTCCGCGTTTGCGGCTGCACGCCGGATTGGGACCCGAAGGACCGCATCCGCCCGCTGGAAGGCGAGATCCGATCGGTCGCGGGCGATCGCAACGTGTTCTTCTTCGTCAGCGGCGGAGTCGACTCCACCGTGGCCTACACGCTCTGTCTTCGAGCTCTCGGCCCGGAGCGCGTGTACGGCATCTACGTCGATACCGGCTTGATGCGGGAGGGTGAAACCGAGCACGTGCGGCGTCTGTTCGCTCAATTAGGGGCCACAGCGTTTCACGTCGAGACGACCGACGCCGAGTTTCTCAGCGCGCTCGCTGGCGTGTGCGATCCGGAGAAGAAGCGGCACATCATCGGTGAGCAGTTCGTAGCCGTTCAGGAGCGGGTGTTGAACACCGGGCATTTTCTGGACGGGCATTGGATTCTGGGGCAGGGAACTATCTATCCCGACACCATCGAATCCGGCGGCACCGCGAGAGCGGATGTCATCAAGACTCATCACAACCGCGTGGCCGGGATTCAGAAGCTGATTGATGCGGGCCGGATTATCGAGCCGCTGTCGTCGTTCTATAAAGATGAAGTTCGCGAGATAGGCGCCGAGCTGGGAATACCCGGCGAGTTTCTGCACCGGCATCCATTCCCCGGCCCCGGCTTGGCAATCCGCTGTCTGTGCTCCCAAACCACAGCACCGGTCGAGCGCCGTGAACCTGGTTGGCTACTGCCCATACGATCGGTCGGCGTGAAGGGCGATTCTCGAAGTTATCAGTCCGTGCTGGCCTTGGAAAATCTGCCCGCGGACGAACTCGCCACCGAGGTGGTGAATCGCAGCATGGACATCAATCGCGTAGTGGGCATGGTGAAGTCGCGCGCTGCAATGTCTGCTATGAGGTCCACCGTTGGTTCACTCACGCGCGAGCGTCTTCAACGATTACGCCACGCCGATGTGATCGTACGCCGGCTCTCTGCGGAAAGCGGCTTCGAAGACAAGGTCTGGCAGTTTCCTGTGGTGCTGATCCCGCTCGGCGCCGCCGGCGCTCCGGATTCCATCGTACTGCGCCCCATCCACTCCGTCGACGGCATGACCGCTCAGGTGGTCCGCATGCCCGATGCCTTGCTGCTCAAAATGGCGGACGAGCTTCTCGCTGTCGATGGAATCTGCGCGGTCTTCTACGACCTCACCCACAAGCCCCCCGGCACCATCGAGTGGGAATAGGTCTCAGATCCTGTGAAAGCTCTTCAAAATATCCCGCGTTGAATACCGCAGTGCAATCGGCCGGCCATGCGGACAACTCATCGGGCACTCGGTCGCGGCGAGCTGTGTGAGCAGCCATTCCATCTTGGCGTGATCGAGCCGCATATTGATTTTGATCGCGGCGCGGCAAGCGATGCTCGCGGCCAAAGCGCGGCGCAGATCGTCGAGCGACGTTTTGCGCAGCTCACTTTCCGCAATCTCCAGGATTTCGAACATCAGCTTGTCGATGTCGCCCGGACCAACGCCGGCCGGAGCCGCTTTCACCGCCACTGTTCGCTGCCCGAATGGTTCGGAGTCAAAACCGGCCCGTTCGAGTTCGCCCGCGATCTTCGCATATTCGATCTGCTGCCCGGCCGTCAGCTCCAGCACGATCGGCATCAGCAACTGCTGGCGCTCCACCCGGCCCTGCGCCTGCTGCCGCAGCACTTTTTCAAACAAAATGCGCTCGTGCGCCACGTGCTGATCGATGATCCACAGGCCGTCGCGCCCGGCGGCGATGATGAAGCTGTCATGAATCTGACCCAGCGGCCGGAGATCGGAAAGGCTCGCGAGACTTTGTGGTGGCTCGGCGCCAAGCGGCAACGATCCGTGCGTATCTGGGACATGTGGCACGGCCGTTCTGGCCTGTGTGGTTTCACTGAAGTCGAACCTCGGCGCCGGCGCCGCTCCGGTCTTCAACGTGAACACCGGCAAGTCTTCTGGACGCTCCGTCCCTGCCTCGATATCAGCACCCGGCTCGAAACGCTGATTCTCGATCCGTTGCGTGAAATCGGAGAACGGCAAGTCGGCGGCCGGCTGCGGCTGGGTCGCGACTGGCAAGCTGGACGCGGGCCGCGCCGCGATCAATCGGTCGCGAATAGTGTCGCGAACGAAATCGTGCACAAATGTGCCGTGCCGAAAACGCACTTCCGTCTTAGAGGGATGGACGTTGACGTCCACTTCCTCGCAATCGCAATCCACGAACAGCAGCGCGAAGGGATAACAGGCTGGCGGCATCAGGTTGTGATAGGCCGACGAGAGCGCGTGCAGCAATAGACGGTCGCGAATCAGCCGTCCGTTCACGAACAGGAAGATCGAATTCCGGTTCATCTTCTGCACCTGTGGCCCGGATACAAAACCACGCAAGGCAAATACTCGGCTGCCACGCTCCTCCGCTTCCACTACCTCCAGTTCGCGCTCAACGAAATCGAGATCGATCAACTCTTCCAGCGTCTGATTCCCGAATACCTGGTACACCCGCTCGCGCAGCGTCTCAACGGGTGTGACATCCAACAATTCGTTCGCGCCGTGCCTTAGCTGGAACGATTTCTGTGGATGGGCGAGGCTGTAGTGCGTGGCCAGCGACGCGATATGCGCGAGCTCGGTTTGATCCGACCGTAGAAATTTCTTGCGCGCCGGAACGTTGAAGAACAGATCGCGAACCGTAACGGTGGTCCCCGCCGGGCCGGGATATTCGTCGCAGCGCTGCAGTGTTCCGCCGTTGATTTCTACTGCGGCGCCGGTAGTTTCATCTTCCGAGCGCGTTTCCAACACAAGCCGTGAGACCGAGGCGATGGATGGCAGTGCCTCGCCGCGAAAGCCCAGCGTCGCGATCGAAAGCAGGTCCCGGACGTCGCTCAGCTTGCTGGTGGCATGTCGCTCGAAGGCGAGCAGAGCATCGTCCCGCAGCATCCCGCAGCCGTTGTCGGCGACGCGAATCAACCGCCGGCCGCCGCTCTCAACTTCAATACGCAGCTCGGTCGCCCCGGCATCCAGCGAGTTTTCGATCAGTTCTTTGACTACGGAAGCCGGACGCTCGACAACCTCACCGGCCGCAATCTTATTTGCGACCGTATCGGAGAGGACGCGTATTCGGCCCACTTGGATCAGCCGCTCATCGACGCCAGGAACTCGGCGTTACTGCGCGACTTGCCGAGCTTGTCAAGCAGCAACTCGATCGACTCCACCGGCGACAGCGGGCTCAAAACCTTGCGCAATACCCACACCCGGTTCAGTTCTTCGCGCGGTAGCAGGAGTTCGTCCTTGCGCGTGCCGCTCTTGGTGATGTCGATGGCCGGGAAGACGCGCTTGTCCATCAGCTTGCGATCCAGATGGATTTCCATGTTACCGGTGCCCTTGAATTCTTCAAAGATCACGTCGTCCATGCGGCTGCCGGTATCGATCAGCGCCGATGCCACGATGGTCAACGAACCGCCTTCTTCGATATTGCGCGCCGCGCCGAAGAAGCGCTTGGGACGCTGCAGAGCGTTGGAGTCCACGCCGCCCGATAAGACCTTGCCGGACGGCGGAACCACTGTGTTATAGGCGCGCGCCAGGCGCGTGATCGAATCCAGCAGAATCACAACGTCGCGCTTGTGCTCCACCAGCCGCTTGGCTTTCTCTATCACCATCTCGGCCACCTGCACGTGCCGCGAGGCCGGTTCGTCGAAGGTCGAGCTGATCACTTCGCCCTTAACCGACCGCTGCATGTCGGTGACTTCCTCGGGACGCTCGTCAATCAGCAGCACGATCAGCGATACATCCGGATGGTTCGTAGTGATCGAATTGGCGATGCTTTGCAGCAGCATCGTCTTGCCGGTGCGCGGGGCCGCGACAATCAGACCGCGCTGCCCTTTGCCGATGGGCGTCAGCAGGTCCATCACCCGGCCGGAGAAATTCTCCTTGGTGGTTTCGAGCCGGAAGCGCTCGTTGGGATACAGCGGCGTCAGGTTGTCGAAGAAGATCTTGTTGCGGGCTTCCTCGGGCGGCTCGAAGTTGATCGCATCCACCTTGATGAGCGCGAAGTAGCGCTCGCCTTCTTTGGGTGGACGGATCTGTCCGGAGATCGTGTCGCCGGTCCTGAGGTCAAAGCGCCGGATCTGCGACGGTGAGACATATACGTCGTCCGGCCCAGGCAGATAGTTGTACTCGGGCGCGCGCAGGAATCCGAATCCATCCGGTAAACACTCGAGCACGCCTTCAGAAAAAATAAGCCCGCTCTTCTCCGCCTGGGTCTGGAGGATCTTGAAGATCAGCTCTTGCTTGCGCAAGCCCGCTGTTCCAGTGACCCCCAGATCTTTAGCAATCTGGTTGAGCTTCTGGATGCTCATGTCCTTGAGCTCCACCAAATCGAGCGTGCCGTTTTTCTGATTGCCCTGTGCCGCGGCGCCGCCATGGCGTCGACGCCCGCCCGCCTGCTGCGGAGCGGTAGCATCGGCCCCTTTGGCGTCGGACTTCTCGCCACCGGCCTTTTCTCCGGCTGGTTTGTCATCCCCCGCCGCACCCTCGCCGGGTTTGGCGTCCAGGGCTTTCCCGTCGGCTTTTGCGTCCGGCGTCTTCGCTTCGGTCTTAGTCTCCGAGTTTTCTTCGGTGGGAGCAGCTACTGCTGCTGGGTCTGGGTTTTCGAGATCGCTTGCCAAATTTCCCTCACTCCCCGGCACGTCACTGCCGAGAACGGCAGAGGCTCGTCATCCTGGAACTGCCGGATGGCAGCCGCTGATTGCCGTTGGTCTTTCTGGGTTCTCAACTTATCTGTCTTAGTGGCGATCACAGTGTATCGCCGGTTATGGAACTCCAACCACTTTTTGAGTTCCAAATCTTTCTCCATCCAGCCCCGACGCGCGTCGAGAATCAGGAAGCAAAGCTCCAACGACCTTCGATGTAAAAGGTATTGTTCGATAAGCTGCTTCCACTGGAATGCAACATCCTTCGGGACACGAGCATATCCGTATCCTGGCAGATCGACGAAGTGGAATTGTCCGCCGACCCGGTAAAAATTTATTAACTGTGTGCAGCCGGGCCGAGCGCTCGTAAATGCCAGCCCTTTCTGTTGGACCAGACAATTGAGCAAACTCGACTTGCCCACGTTGCTTCTTCCCAGAAATGCGATTTCCGGGAGTGTCTCAGCCGGAAACTGCTCCGGCCCCGCTGCACTTACTACAAATTCGGCATCCATCAGGCCCCTGAAAGTTGGCGGAGCTATTGGCCCGCGCTGTGCGGTGGAAAGCTCCGGCCACGCCTAATGTGAAATTCGTTCTTCGCTCGGTTCGCGCACTAACTCCACCGCCGGTGTAGTCCCCGCCAGCGGCAGCGCGATGATCTCTCTCTCCAAAGCCAGCTTCAACACTTCGTCCATCGAGGTCACAAAGTGGAGGTTCATATCCTTTCGAACGTTCTCCGGGATATCTGGGAGGTCTTTCTCATTATCCTTCGGAAGGATGAGCTCGTGAATCCCCTGGCGATGCGCCGCCAGTACTTTCTCTTTCAGTCCGCCGATGGGCAGCACGCGTCCCCGCACCGTGATCTCGCCCGTCATCGCCAGATTACAGCGGACCGGGATATTCGTTAACGCACTACAGATACTGGTAGCAATTGTAATACCGGCCGATGGCCCGTCTTTCGGAATCGCTCCCTCCGGTACATGCACGTGGATATCCAAGTTCCGGTAAAAGTCCCGCTGCAACCCGAGCAGTTGCGCCCGTGACCGTACGTAGCTCATCGCCGCGTGTGCCGATTCCTGCATCACTTCGCCCAGCTTACCCGTGGTCTGCAGTTTGCCTTTGCCTTCCATCACCGCGGCTTCGGTGGTCAGGATCGACCCGCCCACTTCTGTCCACGCCAAACCAACCGTCGCGCCAACTTCGTTTTCCTTATCGCACTGCAGGTCTCGGAATTTCTGCGGCCCCAGAAAATCGTTCGCGGTCTCCGGATTGAGAACGGCCCGGGGCGCCTTCTTCGAAGTCTTCGGCTCCGTCTGTGCGTTCACAACCTTGCGGGCCACTTTGCGGCAGACATTCCCGATCTCCCGTTCCAGGTTGCGCACACCGGCTTCGCGCGTGTACGACTGGATCAGCGTCTGCAGGCCGTCGTCTGAGAACTCCAGGTCGTCTTTGCCGACGCCGGTCTGCTTCATCTGCTTGGGAACCAGGAATCGTTTCCCGATCTCCAGCTTTTCGTGTTCGGTGTAACCAGATAGCCGGATTACTTCCATGCGATCCTGCAGCGCCGGTGGTACGGTGTGCAGCACATTAGCGGTGGCGATGAAAAAGACCTGGCTCAAATCGTATTCGACGTCCAGGTAGTGATCCATGAACATGTAGTTCTGTTCCGGATCCAGCACTTCCAGCAGCGCCGCCGACGGGTCGCCACGGAAATCCATCGACATCTTGTCTACTTCGTCCAGCATGAACACCGGGTTCCGCGTGCCCGCCTTCTTCATCATTTGCAGGATCTGTCCGGGAAGCGCACCAATATAGGTCCTGCGATGGCCGCGGATTTCCGCCTCGTCTCGCACGCCGCCCAGCGACAGCCGGACAAACTTTCGGCCAGTGGCTTTAGCGATCGACATTCCCAGCGAAGTTTTTCCAACGCCCGGAGGTCCGACAAAGCACAGGATCGATCCCTTGGGGTTCTGCACCAGCCGCCGGACTGCCAGGAACTCGAGAATGCGTTCCTTGATCTTCTCCAAGCCGTAGTGATCCGACTCCAGCACCTGCTGAGCGAACTTCAGATTCCGGATCTCTTTGCTCTTTTTCTTCCATGGCACTGCCAGCAGCCAATCCAGGTAATTGCGCGAAACCGTGGATTCAGCCGACATGGGCGGCATGTTTTCCAGGCGCCTCAACTCTGCGATGGCCTTCTCGTGGGCATCTTTGGTCATGCCCGCGGTGTCGATCTTTTTCTTTAGCTCGTCGTATTCGCTCTTTTCGCCGCGGCCGAGCTCTTTCTGGATGGCCTTGATCTTCTCGTTGAGGTAATACTCTTTTTGCGCCTTCTCCATCTGGCGCTTCACCCGGCCCTGGATGGTGCGGTCGACGTTGAGCTTCTCGATTTCGATGTCGAGCATCTCCGCCACCCGCGTCAGGCGATCCACCGGATCGAAGATCTCGAGCAGTTCCTGCTTCTCTTCGATTGTCAGCTGCAGATTCGCGCCTACGGTGTCGGCCAGCTTGCCAGGCTCGTCCACCCGGATGGCGGCGATCATGGTTTCGTAATTCAGGTTCTGGCTCAGCTTCACGTACTGTTCGAATAGTCCGGTGACACGCGTAACCAGCGACTCCAGTTGCGGGCCGGCTTCCACCTTGAAGTTGAACGTCTTTACAACTGCCCGGAAATAGCCTTCATCTTCGCTGACGGAAATGATCTTGCCGCGTTCGACGCCTTCTACCAGAACTTTGATGTTTCCGTCGGGCAGTTTTAGGCTCTGAACGATGTTGGCAACGGTTCCAACACTATAGATCTCATCGGGACGGGGCTCGTCTACCGACGCATCGTGTTGGGTGGTGAGGAAAATCTTTTTATCCGCGGTCAGCGCCTCCTCCAGAGCCCTCACGCTCGAGTCTCGCCCCACCACGAACGGGGTCATCATATACGGGAAGATAACAACGTCCCGTATGGGCATCATGGGCAAGCGCTTCGTATCGGATTTTTCTTTGGAGGTAAGCATTCGGTTCACGAGTCCGGAATTCAGCAGTCAGGATTCAGAAGACTACCAACTTCTGACTTCTGGTTTCTGGCTCCTGGATTCTCTCTCAGCCGGCCTTTTCGAGCAAGGCCATATTGATCTTCTGCGTCATGACCATTTCCTTGGTCACCAGGAACTCCCGGACTTTCTTGTAGGACGGCAGATAATACATCAGGTCCAGCATCAGGTCTTCGAGAATCATGCGCAGACCCCTCGCACCCACCTTCCGCTCCATGGCGAGCGCCGCGATGGCTTCGAGGGCATCATCATTAAACTTCAGTCTAACATTTTCAAATTCGAATAACTTTTGGTATTGCCGGATAATGGCGTTCTTGGGCTTGGTCAGGATCTGTACCAGGGCTTCCTTGCTCAAGTCTTCGAGCACGGCAACCACCGGCATGCGCCCTATGAACTCAGGTATGAATCCGAACTTGATCAGATCGACCGGCTGCACGTTCTCCAGCATGTCGACGTCCCGGCGATTGGCGTTGGCGCGATGCACGCCTTCCGGCCGGTGCTCTTCGGGTGGGATGAAGCCCATCGATTTGGTTCCAACGCGCTTGGAAATTACCTTTTCCAGGCCGACGAATGCACCGCCGCAGATGAAAAGGATGTTGGTGGTGTCTACCGGAGTGAATTCCTGATGCGGATGCTTGCGCCCGCCCTGAGGCGGAACGTTGGCGATCGTACCTTCCAGAATCTTCAGCAGCGCCTGTTGCACGCCTTCGCCTGACACATCGCGAGTGATCGACGGATTCTCGTCCTTGCGCCCGATCTTGTCGATCTCGTCGATGTAGATGATGCCCTGCTGGCAGCGCTGTACGTCCCAGTCGGAATTCTGCAGCAGCCGCAAAATAATGTTTTCGACATCTTCGCCGACGTAGCCGGCTTCCGTGAGCGTCGTCGCATCCACGATCGCGAAGGGAACATCTAGAATGCGAGCCAGCGTCTGCGCCAGCAGCGTCTTCCCGGTGCCGGTTGGACCGATCAAAAGAATGTTGGACTTCGACAGCTCCACCTCGGCGCCCCGCTGCTTGTTCATCTGAATGCGCTTGTAGTGGTTGTAAACGGCGACCGCCAACTTCTTCTTCGTGGGATCCTGACCGATTACATACTGGTCCAGGTATTCTTTCAATTCCAAAGGTTTAGGGAGCTTGTGCGGCGCCCCGTAAGGTTGATCGTGACGATCGTCTTCCAGGATCGAGTTGCATACGGCGATGCACTCGTCGCAAATGTAAGCGCGGGGGTAATCGTTGGGGGAGGAGATTAACTTCCCGACTACGTCCTGACTTTTATGACAGAAGGAACAACGCAACGCGTCGTCGGAACCAGCACGTTTCACGCGGATCTCCGTAAACTAAAGGATCTACACTCCATCCAGCAATCGGATGCTTTCTGAAACTTCATTATAACAGAAGGCATCTAAGCGCGCCCTCTAAAACTTCACTCCTCCACCCAGAACTGGTACTGGAAGAAATACCAGTCCCATGGTAGCACGTCACTAGGTCATTGACAATTCAAGCAGTTACCGCTTCCATCGAACTG
>Ga0070713_100001060_pt1 | contig 17565 bp, 22 predicted proteins | sample LARL82metaG_FD_65465 | JGI IMG/M metagenome (GOLD analysis project Ga0070713, IMG submission 65465) | Corn, switchgrass and miscanthus rhizosphere microbial communities from Kellogg Biological Station, Michigan, USA - LAR L8-2 metaG | ecosystem: Host-associated > Plants > Roots > Rhizosphere ...
GTCTGGCGCGGCCCAATCCGCGAACTTGCGTGCGGCTAGGACGGTGTCCCCGCCGTAGACCGCGATGAGGGAGTGCGGCACGGTGCCGATACCGCGGCCGCCCCACCAGGACGCCTGCGCGTCGCTCGTAACGCCGATCTCGCGGCCGGTGACCTGCCCCGCAACGTAGGCGGCATAGCCGTCGCCGGCCTGGACGCGCTGGTGATCATGGCGCGCCGGCATGAAGATGATCGGCTTGCCGTTCGCAGCTTCGAGCACGCGCACGACGTTCGTCGTGATCAGCGTCCGCCGCGCCAGCGCGCCGAGATAGACGGTCTCGAGGTGCGCGAACGTCGTGTAGTCGCCCTCGATCGTCAGCACTGTCTCCCACGGCTCGATCCGGTCACCGTCGCGAAGCGCCCGGATCGTCAGCCCGTTCGGCTCGTCGGCACAGAGCCGGAGGATGGCGATCGCCTCGTCCATCCCGCCGAGCCACGCATGGTTCTTCTGGAAGACCTGCATGACGACATTCGGGTGCCGGCCGTCCGCGAGGAGCGTCGCTCTCGCGTGGTTGAAGTAGGCGTCCGTGTACCAGCCGGCGCGGAGCTTTTCCACGGGGAGGTCGAAGACCTCGGGTGAGAGCCGCTGCTTACGCGGCGAGCTCATGCTCGAGCTTGAGGCACGCGGCCAGCGCGGCCTCGGCCACCTCGAGCTGCGCCGCCGTCGGCTCGGCGGTCGAGAACCGGTGCTGGAGCTCGTGGCCCGGCTTCGAGAGCGCCTGGGCGAGCGGATGCGATGGGTGCCGCGTCATCCAGCCGAAGAGTTCTGTCGCGGCGGCGATCGCACCGAGCTGGGCGACCGCCTGCGCCTGGCGCCGCCGGTGCTCGGGCGCCAGGGCAGCGAGGGAGTTGCCGACCGCCGAGGTGACCACGAGCGGCCCGACGAGATGTCCTCCGCAGCGCTCGTGCTCCTTCGTGGCGCGCTTCCCGTGCTCGTAGGTGCCGATCGAGATGTGCTCGGCTCCGTGGTACGCGGCGAGCTCGCCGGAGCGCAGCGTCAGCACGGCCGGCGCGATGGACACGACCGCAGACAGAAGCTCCCGCACGAGCGGGCTCAGCTTCGACTCGCGCAGGCCGCGAACGACAACCGCCGCGCCGAGCATCGAGACGACCGTGCGCGGATTCTCCATCGGCAGCTCAGCCGCGGGCAGCTTCGCCTTCAACTGCGGCAGCAGCGCGAGGGCCTCGGCCAGCCGGAGGGGGCCGCGCAGGAAGGGGCTGTTCACCCGCGTCGCGCGGAACCGCTTCTTCGCCGACGCAACCTCGATCCGCCCCTCCTCGTTGCGGATCGCGCACGCCCACGCGTTGGGCCCGTGCACGAGCACCCCGTTCGGGAGCGCCATGCCGCCGAGCCGGACCTTCTCCTTGTGCTTCTTGCCCATCGCGTCTTAGCGTAGTGGCGCTAGCCCAGTACAGCGCGGGCGGCGTGTCGCAGCCAGCGCACGCCGAGCTCGAGATCCGAGACGGGGATCCGCTCGTCCGCGGAATGCACGAGCGACGCCGCGACCTCGGGCGGCAGCTCGCCGGTCGCAGGGAAGAAGCCGTAGGCGACCGTGCCGAAAGACTCGCGCAGCCAGTGGCTGTCGGTGAAGCCGGGGCAGGTGAGCGGCGCGGCCCGCGCGCCCGGCTCCGCCTCGGCGACGAACTCCTCGAGCGCCCTCCAGAGCGGGGTGTCGAGCTGCGAGCGCGTGCCTCCGCGCGCCTCGATCCACTCCAGCTCGTAGTCCACGTCGCCGCCCAGCACGGCGCGGATCAACGGCTCGACGTGTTCCGGATGCTGGCCCGGCAGCAGCCGGCAGTCGACCTCGAGCTCACAGACCGCCGGGATGACATTCCGCTTGACCGAGGCGGAGACGATCGTCGGGGAGAAAGTGGCAGTGAGCAGCGCCTCGACGCCGTCGGCGGCCGCTGGAGAAACCGCTCGTGTCCGCTCGACCGCCTCGTTTGCCGGCGGAACCTCGCCGAGGACGACGCGGAGGAAGGCCTCCACCTCGGGCTGGAGCTGCGGCTCCGGCCGGAACGCAGCGAGCCGCTCGATCAGGCGCGCGGCCTTGACGAGCGCGTTGTCGGCGATGCCGGGCATCGAGGCATGGCCCGAGCGGCCGAGCACGCGCAGGCGGAACGGTGCGGTCATCTTCTCGGCGACCGTCGCCTCGTAGATCGGGGTGCCGTCGACGAGCTCGATCCGTTCGCCGCCGCCCTCGTTGATCGCGTAGTCGCAGCGAACCGCGTCCGGATGCTCCTCGCAGAGCCACTCGAGACCGAAGCCGTCCCCCACCTCCTCGTCGGCGCACGCCGCGAAGATCAGGTCGCCGCTCGGCTCGAAGCCCTCGCGCGCGAGCGAGGCGATCGCGACGGCGTTCGCAGCGACCTGGCTCTTCATGTCGAGAGCGCCGCGGCCCCAGACCATTCCGGCGCGCAGCTCGCCCGAGAACGGCGGCACCGACCACTCGTCGGGGTCGGCGAGGACGACGTCCGTGTGGCAAAGGAGAAGGAGCGACGGGCCACCGCCGCCCGGGATGCGCGCCACGAGGTTCGCGCGCTCCGGCGTCTTGGCGATCAACTCGCAGCCGACGCCACTCTCGGCGACGTAGTCGCGCAGCAACTCGGCCGCCGCCGTCTCGTTGCCCGGCGGGTTCGTGGTGTCGACGCGGATGAGACGCTGGAGGAGGCCGGTGACCTCCTCGCGCAGGGAGGGCTCGCTCACCGGCGCGTCCCCAGCACAAGGACGTACTCGCGCTCGAAGACTCCCGGCTCGAGAAACTCGCGGTAGACCCGCTCGGCGTGATCGCGGGCTGCGGCGTCGGCAGCCGCGAGCCACGACCGCAGCGGCGGCATCGAAGTTGAGACGAACTCCCAGAGAGCTTCGCCCGACTCGGCCTCGACGCGCCAGGTCCCTGTCTGGTACTCGAGCTCGAAGGCGTCACCAAGCAGCTGCCGTGCGTGTTCCTCTTGCGACCACTCGCGGGCGTCGGCCTCGGGCGAGAGCGTGCGGCCGGCCTTCTCGTGCAGGTCCGACCAGGCGTCCTGCTGCCAGGCCGTGAACGCGAGGCGCCCGGCGGGCCGGCAGACGCGCGCGAGCTCGTTCGCAGCGCGGTCGTGGTCGGGCGCGAAGACCATGCCGAAGGTAGACGCGACGCTGTCGAACTCGGCGTCAGCGTACGGAAGCTCCTGGGCGTCCCCCTCGTCGAAGCGGGTCACGAGTCCGGCATCGGCCGCGGCCCGGCGTGCCTTCTCGATCTGGTCCGCGGAGATGTCGATGCCGACGACGTCGGCGCCGGTGCGGGCCGCCCGCAGCGCAACACCGCCCGTACCGCAGCCAACGTCGAGCAGACGGACTCCAGGGCCGGGCGCAAGCGCGGCGACGATGCGGTCGTGGATCGGCGCGAAGGTCTCGGCGAGCCGCTCGTAGCTCGCGCCACTCCAGGTCTCGGAGGCTGACCCCGTCACGCGGCGGAGCATACTGAGGTCGTGGGAGACCTCTTCTCCGACGCCGCCGACCGTCGTAGCGGCGAGGTAGCGCCGCTCGCGCAGCGGCTGCGGCCGACCGGCCTCGCCGACTTCGTGGGCCAGAAGCACGTGCTCGAAGAGGGGTCGGCGCTGCGACGCGCGATCGAGGAAGACCGCGTCCACTCCTCGATCTTCTACGGGCCGCCGGGCAGCGGGAAGACGACGCTGGCGCGAATCGTCGCCGCGTCGACCGGTGCCGCGTTCGAGGAGCTGTCGGCCGTGTCGGCGACGGTGAAGGACGTGCGCGAGGTGCTCGCGCGGGCGCGAGAGCGGCTCGGTACGAGCGGCCGGCGGACGATCCTCTTCCTCGACGAGATTCACCGCTTCAACAAGGCCCAGCAGGACGCGTTGCTCCCGGGCGTCGAGTCCGGGCTCGTGACGCTGATCGGGGCGACGACCGAGAACCCGTACTACGAGGTCAACTCCGCGCTCATCTCACGAACGCAGGTCTACGAGCTCGAGCCCCTCTCCGACGAAGAGCTTGCGGAGATCGTCCGCCGCGGCGCGGCCGAGCTCGGCGTCGAGCTGGGCGACGAGATCGCCGCGCTCGTGGCGCGCCGCTCCGGCGGGGACGCACGCACGGCGCTCAACATCCTCGAGCTCGCTGCGGAGACGGCGAAGGCGGAGGGCTCGCCGCTGACCGAGGCTCACGTCGAGGACGCGGCGCGCAAGCCACCCCTCGTCTACGACAAGGCCGGCGATGCCCACTACAACTTCACGTCCGCCTTCATCAAGTCGATGCGCGGTGGCGACGCCGACGCGTCCGTCTACTACCTCGCCGCGATGCTCGAGGGGGGCGAGGACGCACGGTTCGTCGCGCGCCGGATGATCGTGCTCGCCTCCGAGGACATCGGCAACGCCGACCCGCGCGCGCTGCTCGTCGCGGTCGCCGCTGCGCAGGCGGTCGAGCACGTCGGCCTTCCCGAGGCGCGGCTCAACCTGGCGCAGGCGGCGATCTACCTCGCGCGGGCGCCGAAGTCGAACGCGAGCTACATGGCGCTGAACCGGGCGACCGCCGACGTGCAGGAGCGGGGCGCGGCGCGGCCGCCGAAGGCGCTGCGCGACGGCTCCTGGTATGGCCGGCGGCTCGGCCACGGCGAGGGCTACGTCTACCCGCACGACGACCCGAGCGGCTTCGAGACGAGCTACCTCCCGGAGGAGCTCGAGGGCCGCCTCTACTACGAGCCCTCCGGCTCGGGCGAGGAGAGCCCCGAAGCCGAGGCTCATGGCCCTTCCGGCCATCAGCCGGGGGTATGACCCCGGTTTGGGCTCTTCAGGCCGCCAAAGCCGCTTGGAATGCGGCCTCGGCGTCCTGTCCCCGAACAGCGAAAAGCACGTATTCGAGCGACCGCGGCTCGAAGGCCTGCGCCTCTCCGACCATGATCCGAGCGCACTCGTCGAGCGGGAAGCCGCCGACTCCCGTCCCGAACGCCGGCAGCGCGAGCGAGCGGCAGCCGAGCTCGTCGGCAACGTCGAGGCAGGAGCGGGTCGTTCTGCGCACGAGCTCCGCGTTCGTGCGTAGGTCCTGGCCCATCACCGCGCCGTGGACGACGTAGCGAGCATGGAGCCGGCCGGCGGCGGTAGCAACGGCGGTCCCGAGCTCGATCGGCCCTTGCGCCATCGCTTCGTGCTCGATCTCGTCGCCGCCGGCCCGCTTCAGCGCGCCCGCGACGCCCGCCCCCATCCAGAGGTGGTCGTTCGCGGCGTTGGCGACCGCGTCGGCCTCCACCTCGGCGATATCGCCCTCGCGGACTTCGAGCTCCATGGGTCAGAGGATGCGCGCGCCGAGCGCGGAAGCGACGAGCTCGACGGCGAGCTCGCCGGTTGCGTTCTCACGGTCGAGGATCGGGTTGACCTCGACCACGTCCAGCGAGTCGAGCAGGCCCGACTCCGCGACGGTCTCCATCACGAGATGCGCCTCTCGATAGGAGAGCCCTCCTTTGACCGGCGTTCCGACTCCGGGCGCCTGGTCGGGATCGACGACGTCCATGTCGAACGAGACATGTAGGAAGGCGGCACCCGCGGCGTGGGCGAGCGCCTCACGCATGCACGGCTCGACCCCGATCCGGTCGATCTCGCTCATCGTGAAGACCTTCGCGCCGAGCGTCTGCAGAAGTTCCCGTTCGCCGTCGTCCAGCGAGCGGACACCGACGAGCGCGACCTTGCCCGGCACAACAGCCGGAACCGGCCAGCCGTCACGCCGGAACGCGTCGCCGGCGCGGCCGAGCGCAGCAGCAAGCACCATCCCGTGGACGTTCCCGCTCGGCGACGTCTCCGGTGTGTTGAGGTCGCCGTGCGCGTCGATCCAGACGACCCCGCCGGGGCCGCCTCGAGCCTGGGCCATCCCCACGAGCGACCCGAGCGCGACGGAATGGTCGCCGCCGAGAACGAGGGGGAACGCACCGCGGCCGTCGACTTCGGCGACGAGCCGGGCGAGCCGGTCGCAGAGATCGAGGATCTGGGAGAGATAGCGGGCGTGCTCGTCGCCCATCTCCGTGGTCTCGACCACGGGCGAGATCACGTTGCCGGCGTCGGTGACTTGCACGCCGAGCTTGTCGGCCAGCTGCTGCTCGAGCTCCGCGTACCGGATCGCGGATGGCCCCATGTCGACTCCGCGCCGGCCGGCGCCGAGGTCGAGCGGCGCGCCGATCACGGCGACCTCGCGGGGAGCTGCGTCGACGGTCACGGGGCGCAGGCTAACGCCCCCATCCGCCGCCGCGCCCGGGCTACACTGACCGCCGCCCAGCCGCGGCGAGGTAGCTCAGCTGGTAGAGCACTCGGCTGAAAACCGGGGTGTCGCCGGTTCGAGTCCGGCCCTCGCCATCTTCTTCATCGCCGTTTTCAGTCGTCGCCCCAGTCGAACTCAGGCAACGGCCGCTCCCGGGTCGCGTCCCAGGACGAGTCGGGGTCGAGCCAGTGCTCGGGTCCAGCCACGACCGTCTCCGATTCGTCCTTCGGCGGAGTGCCGCCCTCGACCTGCTCGCGGTAGAGGTCGAGCGGCATCCGGTGCTCGAGTCTCCGGTTCCGCTCGCAGAGCGCGAGATGATCCGAAATCACACGGTCGAAGGACTCTTCGCTCACCCAAAACCAGCGTGCCAAGGCAGGCGGACAGACCTCGTTCCGTCTGGCCCGAACGCGACACTGACGACATGTGCTGTCTCCTACTGGCGCTTTTCGCGTTCGGGCCGCGCCTCGTGCTGGTGTTCGAATGGATCTTCGGGCATCGCATCCAAACGGTCTTCGCCCACTGGTGGTGGCCGCTCCTCGGCCTGATCTTCCTGCCGTGGACGACGCTGGCGTACACGATCGTCTGGAGCGTAGGCGGAGTGCACGGCGCGAACTGGCTCGCCGTCGCCCTCGGCGCATTCCTCGATCTGCTCTCCTATTCGGGCCGACGGGCACAGCAGCTGTACGGGCAGCGAGGCGTCGCCTAGAACGTCGAGGCCCCCGACGGCGCGGACGCCTTCGGGGGCCTCAGGTCGTTCGGACCGGTGCGACCGTGTCGCGGACGACCGTTGCCCTGACCTTAACCCTTCTTCGCCCGAAACGCCGTCGCCGGCTCGGCCGAAAACTGCGCAAATTCCGTGAACCCTCGCGGGCCGAGCTCCTCCCGCAACCGGTCCGACGGGACGTAGATCGGCGTCTCGTCGCCGCGCGAGAACGAGAACACGATCTTCCCTCCGTGGGCCGTGATCCGTGCGAGCTCGTCGAAGAAAGGGATCATGTTCATGAGGACGACTAGATCGAACTCCCCGTCCGAGGATACGAGCTCGGCGGCGTCTCCGACCTGAAAGTCGACCCGGGCCGCGAGCTCCGGCGGGAGCCTGCGGCGCGCCTCCTCGATCATCTCCGGGCTCAGGTCGATCCCGACGACCTCCGCCTCGGGATAGCGCTCGGCGACCGCCTTCGCCACCACGCCTGTCCCGGTCCCGAGGTCGAGGATGCGCACCGGCGAGACAACGTCCTCGAGCGCAAGGTTGAGGGCCAAGAGGTGATGCGGGCCGATCCGCGTCTCCCATGTCGGCGCGAGACCGTCGAACATCCGTTGCAGCGGCCGCCGAAAGACGTGCCAGAGAACCGGGCGGCGCACCACGGCGTCGGTGACGATCCGGGCGAACCGCCGGGTGTCGATCAGCGCACCGTTAGGTCGAGGACGATCTCGCTTCCCTCCGCGACGCGGAGGAGCTGAGCGGCGCTGCCCCGCGAGACCGCGAGCGCCAGGCTGCCGTAACTGTCCTCGTAGAGGATGAGCGAGCCGCGCGGCGCGTCGTCGAACGTCCTGGCCGAAACCGCGTAGAAGCGCTCCCCGCTGGAGGTGAGCTCGATGCGCGTGCCGGCGGCGAGCTCGGCGTGCTCGAGGTGCTCCCGGCCGAGGTTCAGCGCCGCGTTGCCGAAGCGGTCGACGCCGAGCACGACGGTGCGGATCCGGTTCTGTCCCACTTCCGGCGTCGGGATGTCGACGCGCACGAGCTCGTCCGGGTCGACCGGCGGCCCGAGCGAGTCGAGCGGCACGCCAGCGGCGAGGTGGGCCGCCGCCGGCGAGAACAGGTCGCGACCGTGGAACGTGCGGGAGACCGGCTGGAGCGAGTAGTCGGCATTCGCGAGCTCGTGCGCGTCGGCGACGCCGCCGAAGCGCTCGGCAGCGGGCAGAAGCAGCCCGTTGTCGGGCCCGACGTGCAGCCGTCCCTCGCCGTCGCGGAGGGCGAGCGCGCGGCGGCCGCTCCCCACGCCGGGATCGACGACGGCGAGATGGACGCCGGAAGGCATGAACGGAAGCGTGTTCGCCAGCACGAGCGCTCCCTGGAGCACATGACCCGGCCGGATCCCGTGCGTGACGTCGATCACGCGGGCCTCCGGAGCGATCGTCGCGATGACCCCGTGGCAGGTGCCGACGAAGTCGTCCTGGAGCCCGAAATCGGTCAGGAATGTGATGATCAAAGCGCGCGAATCTCGTCGAGGATTCCGTCGAGGTCGTGGGACTTTGCCACGGACCGGAGCGTGAGCCCATGCGCCTCCGCCTCGGCTGCCGTCAGAGGGCCGATCGCGATCACGGGGGCTCGACCGCGCGCGTTCGCGAACGCCCGCGCGGCGGAAGGCGACATGAGAACCGCGAGGTCCCCTTCCGGAGGCGCGTCCGGAGTCAATTCGACCGTGCGATAGAGCGGCAAGAAGTCACCGGGGAGGAGCCGGCGCGCTCCCTCCGCCGCGGCAAGCAGGACTCGCGCATCGCCGGGCAACTCGCCGAGCAGCCCTTCCTGCGTCGACACCTCCGGCACCAGATCGGGCTCGAGACCGTGCCGGCGCAGCTCCTCGGCGGTGCCGGGGCCGATGGCGGCCAACTTCCGGGGAGGCGACGCCAGCCGCCGCGCCAGCTCGCGCGCGCCGTTCGCGCTCGTGACGACCACCCAGTCGTACGGCGAAGGATCGATCGGATCGTCGCCGAGGGTCTCGACGCGGATGAGCGGGCAGCGAATCGCCTCGTGGCCCAGCCCCTCGATCCCTTCGACAAGCTCGTCCGCCTGCGCGTCGGCCCGGGTGACGACGATCCTCATCGCTCCGCGAGACGTGCGAGCTCTTCGCCGACCGCGGCCGGATCGTCCCCAGTCCGCCGCTCGAGCCACGAGCCGTCCTCGGCGGCGACGAGGCCCGTCAGCGTCGAGCCGTCGTGGTATGCGGCGACGGGAGCGAGGCATCCGCCTCCGACGGCGGCCACGACTGCGCGCTCGGCCTCGACCCGCTCACGCGTCTCCGGGTCGTCCGCCGCCGCCACGAGATGCTCCTCGCCGGCCCGCACCTGAAGCGCGAGGGCGCCCTGACCGGCCTCCGGCAGCATGACGTCCGGCTCGAAGCGACGGCCGATCTCCGCACCGAGCCCAAGCCGGTCGAGCCCGCAGGCGGCGAGCACGATCGCGTCGAGACCGCGCTCGCGGCGCTTGCGCAGGCGCGTGTCGATGTTGCCGCGCAACGGCTCGATCTCCAGGGACGGTTCGAGCGCGAGCAGTTGCGCCTTCCGCCGCACGGAGGCCGTCCCGATTCGCATCCTGGGCCGCACCTCCGAAGCGCCGCAGAGCGCGTCACGCGGATCGTCCCGCCGCAGGTAGGCGCCGATCGCCAGCCCCGCCGGGTCGGAAGCGGTCATGTCCTTGGCGGAATGAACGGCGACGTCGATCCGCTGCCCCAGCAGCGCCTCCTCGAGCTCCTTCACGAAGACCCCGCGTGAGCCGATTTCGCCGAACGGACGCGACCGGTCGCGGTCGCCCGCCGTCGTGATCGGCACCAGCGCAAGCTCGATCCCGGGGGCCCGCAGCGACGCCAGCGCGCGCTCGGCCTGGGTGATCGCGAGCCTACTGCCCCGGCTGCCGACGCGTACGAGCACAGGCCAATCGCCTCCGCACGGGCGGCGCGCACCCGACACCGCGCGGCCGAACTCGAATGAACGCCGTCGGCACCTGGACCGGCAGTGGGCGGCCGGTTAGCTGCCCGGGCTTCAGCGCTCGTCCTCGTCGAGACCGAAGAGGTGCCGCACCGTTTCAGCATAGAGGACCCCGTCGGCTGCCACAGCGGCCTGCTTCATCCGCACCGTCGGCAGGTGAAGGAGCTTGTTCACGATCTGCGCGGTAACCGCGTCGACCGCCCGGCGCTGGCTCTCGTCGAGCCGTCCGAGCAGCGCCTCGGCCTTCTGCAGCTCGGCCTCGCGGATCTCCTCCGCCCGTGCCCGCAGCGAGGCAATTGCCGGCACGACATCCAGCGAGGCGTGCCACTCGTGGAACTTCTCCGCCTCGGCGGCCACGATCGCCTCTGCCCGCTCCGCCTCACGGCGCCGCAGCGACAGCGTTTCGACCACGATCTGCTCCAGGTCGTCGATGTCGTAGAGATAGCAGCCGTCGAGCTCGCCGATGGCAGGGTCGAGGTCGCGCGGCACGGCAAGGTCGACGAGGACGAGCCGGCGGCCCTTGCGGCCTCGCAGCCCTTCCACCACCGTCGCCGCCTCGAGCACGAGGCCCGGAGCATTCGTCGAGGCGATCACAACGTCGACCGTGGCGAGCCGTTCGTGGATCCGCTCACGCTCCGTCTTGCTGTTCGCGACGAGCGAGATCTCGGCGCCGCGGCTGCGAAGGTTCCGCGCAGCCTGCTCGCTCACCTTGCCGGCGCCGAGGAGGAGGATCGAGCGGCCGGCGAGGCTGCCGAACACCTGCTCCGCGAGCGCCGCCGCGGCGGCCGAGACCGATGCGGGGCTCTGCCCAATCGCCGTCTCAGCCCGCACCTTGCGACCCGCGTGAAGCGCCTGCCGGAACACCCGGTCGAGCACCGGACCGATCGCCCCGAGCTCGTGCGCCACGCGTACCTGGCCGAGGATCTCGCCCTCGCCGGGCACGAGCGAGTCGAGTCCCGCCGCGACGCGGAAGAGGTGGAGCGCGGCGGCCCGGTCGTGGAGCCGGTAGAGGGCGGGCTCGACGTCGGGCTCGAGCGACGCGAGCGCCGCGACAGCGTCCCGCTCCGCCTGCTCGGCGTCGTCGGCGGCGACGTACAGCTCGGTGCGGTTACAGGTCGAGAGGCAGGCAGCCTCGCGGCCTCCCTCGGCGAGCCGCGCCGCGAGCGCCTGTGCAGCGTCGCGGTCCAGCGCGACCTGCTCGCGCAGCTCGATGGGCGCGTGATGGTGGGAGGTGCCGACGAGAACGAGACGGATCATGCGAAGTGGGCTGCCGGGAGGGCGAGGCGGACGACGACCACGAGGACGAAGCCGGCGAGTGCCAGATACGCGGCGCGGCGGCCGGCCCAGCCGCCGAGCAGGCGCAGGCCGAGGTACGCGCACCAGACGAGCCAGGTGACGGCCGTCGCGGCGATGAGCGCGTCGAGCCGGTCCCCGCGGGCGACGAGACGCACGAGCCCGACGGCGACGCCGAGGGTGAGCAGCGGCACCGACCAGGCGACCGTCCGGAGCGCGAGCTCGTCGAGGGTCGCGAGCGCCGGAACCTGCCGGCGCAGGATCGTCGCGGGGCTCGTCTTCAGCCGCCGCTCCTGCCAGACGTAGAGGCCCGACAGCGCCGCGGCGAGCGTGAAGCCGGCGAAGGCCGCCAGCACGAGCCCGACGTGGACGACGAGGAACAGGTTCGAGTAGTGGCTCGCGCTCGCGCTTCCGGTTCCGCCGCCCGCGCGGGCGATCACCAGCAGCGCCACCGCCAGCGGCATGACCACGAGGCCGAGCAGCCGGTAGGGCCGGCGGCAGCCCCAGATCAGATAGGCGGAGACGACGAGCCAGACGAAGAGCGAGAGGGAAGACGCCCAAGTCCCCCATGGGAACCCGTCGTCGCGCGCCGCCTGCGCTGCGAGCAGCGCCGTCTGGGCGAGCCAGCCGAGCCGCACGCCCCACGTCGCGGCACGCCCCGCCCGGCCGGGTCGCCGTACCTCGCCGAAGTAGCCGACCGCCGCCTCCCCGTAGAGCAGCAGAGCGGGCCAGAACAGCAGCTCAGCCAACGCGGGCCGTCTCCCTTGGCGTCTCTTCCGCGTCATCCTCCGCGGGCACGCGGTCGGCGAGCTCGTCCACCTCGCGCTCAAGCCTGTGCAACTTGAGCGCCATGATCAGCACGTACACGAGGACGACCGCGAACACGACGCAGTAGGCCGCAGTGACGTACTTCTCGGCCGTCGTCATGCGAGCACCTCCCGGAGCTCTCGGATTCGGCCGTCGAGCTGCTTACCCGCGAGCTCGACCCGGTAGAGCGTGTACGCGAGGACGAGCATCGCGACCTGCGAGATGCAGTACGTGACGAGGATCCAGCCCCCGAAGTTCGGGCCGTGCAGCGTGAAGACGACGGGATGGATGATGTCCTTGGCGAGCCGGATAGCGGCGAAGCTGACCGGGATCAGGACGACGCCGAACAGCGCGTACACGGCGCTCAGGTTCGCACGTTGCGGACCGGGATCGAGCGAGAAGCGGAGCATGAAGTAGGCGCAGTAGAAGAGAAAGAGCACGAGGAACAGCACGAGCTGGTCCGAGCTCCAGAGCCACCAACGGCCCCACGAGATCTTGGCCCAGATCGAGCCGGTGATCAGCACGAGGGTCCCGAAGATGACCCCCTGGTGGACGCAGACGTAGCTCTTCAGGTCGGCGAGCGGGTCGCGCTTCCACAGCAGGCGGAACGCCTGCCAGGCGGCGCCGGCGAAGCAGGCGTAGGCGGTGATCGCGATCGAGACGTGGAAGTAGAAGATCCGCTGCGAGAAGCCCTGGTTCGCGTCAGTCGGCGCGACGAAGAAGACGAACACGATCGCCGTGGTGACCAGGACGAGCGAGGTCGCGGCGAGCGCCGGCAGAGGTATGCGGGACGTGCGACCCACCGCCCCGATTGTCGCAGCAGGGGCGCTCACTCGGCGACCACATACTCGAACGAGGCCCAGCAGACGACCGCGAACAGCGCGTCGTATAGCGCGAGAAAGCCGAGGTACCTGCCGGGCGAATCGACAACGCTCGCGCCGACCGCGCCGACGACGATCGGAATCGCTAGCGGCAGGAACAGCAGCGGCAGCAACAGGTCGCGAGCCCGCGTGGCAACCGCCATCGCGCCGAGGAACGTGCCGACGGCGCAGATGCCGATGTCGGCGAGAACGACCGCCGCAATCGTTGCGCCGCCGACGCGGTGGAAGAAGATCGCATAGAGCGGCAGCGCCACGACCTCGGCCGCAGCGAGGAAGGCGAACGTAGCAAGCGACTTCGCAAGCCAGATCGCGCTCCGGTCGCACGGCGCGAGCACGAGCCCGTCGAGCGTCCGCTGCTCACGCTCGGGCACGAAGGCGCGGCCGAGCCCGAGCAAGGCCGTGAAGAGAATCGCGACCCAGAGCAGGCCGACCGTTTCCAGCCGCGACGGGGACTCCGGCAGCGCGAAGTGGAAGACGACAAACACGGCGGCGACGAAGAGAACCATCGCGGGCAGCGTGTCTCGTGCGCGCAGCTCCAGCAGGAGGTCTTTCCGCGCGAGCGCGCCGACGTCGCGGAAGTACCTCATGCCGCGAGGGCGAGCCGCCCACTCGCGAACGGCGCAAGACGCGCAGGCTCGTGCGTCGCGAGCAGGAACGTCCGCTCACCGCGGAGCTCGGCGAGCTGCGCGTCGAGCAGCTCGGCACCCGCTTCGTCGAGAGCGTTGTACGGCTCGTCGAGGACGAGCAGCTCCGGGTCGTGGAGCAGGACACGGCAGAGCGCGAGCCGCTGAGTCATGCCACGGGAATACGACGCGACGCGCTCGTGCCGTACCTCCCAGAGGCCGAACCGCTCGAGCAGCATCCCGATCCGCTCCCGTCGCTCGGCGATCCGGTAGAGGCGGCCGTAGAGCTCGAGGTTCTCGAGCGCAGTCAACTCGCGATAGACGAGCGGCTCGTGCCCGAGGTAGCCGATCGCCCCTCGCGAGACGGCCCGCTCGATCGTGCCCTCGGTCGGCTGGGCGAGGCCGGCGCAGATCCGCAGCAACGTCGTCTTGCCGGAGCCGTTGGGCCCGGTGACAACGAGGAAACCGCCGGTCGCGAGGTCGAGATCGATGCCCCGCAGCACCCGCTTCTCGCCGAAGCGCTTGCCGAGCCGTCGCGCAACGAGCACGCGACCAGCATAAGCGGCTTGTCGCGCTTTACCGCTGTTTTACGGCGTCTTTGCCGGGCTCGATCACCGCCCGATAAGGCTCCGTTCGTCCTCACCAACCCCGAGGGGGAACCCGATGTCAAGAAAGCACCTCTTGCTGCTCGCACCGCTCGCCCTGGCGCTCGCAGCCACGGGCGTCGCGCTCGCCGCCGGCGGCCCGAACGCCCAGTCCATGTCGGCGACGTTCAAGGCGACGACCGTCTCGCACGCGAAGCTCACCACCTGCTCGATCAACGACAGCGACACGTTCGCCTCGACGCTCGCCACGTACACGGGCACGGCGACGAGCAGCGACGCTCGTCTCAACGGCACGATCTCGATCCGCGCCGCCAGCCTCGTCGACACCAACACCGGCGTCGGCCGGGTCGTCGGAGTCTTCAGGATCAGGAACGCCAACGGCGTGGGCTCCCACGGCTCGATCAACGCGGTCGTCGGCAACGGCGACGCGACCGGAGCCGCGATCGGACGGGTGAACGGCCCGGCCGGCCAGCTGGCCACGACCCTCTCCTCACCGTTCGACCCTGCCGCCGGCTTCGGCGTCTCGTCGTCCGGCGAGCTCGGAACGGGAACTGCTGCCGGGATGGGCGTCGTGCTCAACGGCCCGTTCTGCCGGCAGTGGCACAAGCATCCGCTGCGCTGGTTGCACCGGCACATTCGGAACCATCACGGGTAGCGAACGACCGGTACCTGGCACCGCTGCGCGGTGCCAGGTACCTGCCTCGTGTTGGTGTTACACCACTGCGTCCGCGATCACGAAGGCGGCGAACACCACGCTGATGACGCCGTTCATCGTGAAGAAGGCCGCGTCGAGGCGGCGCAGGTCGCCGGGACGCACGAGGGAGTGCTCGTAGGCGAGGAGCAGCGCGACGACGGCGACACCGATCCAGTACAGGGCTCCGACGTCGAGGCCCAGCCCCGCCGCCACGAGGAAGGCGATGGTCGCCGCGTGGGCCAGGCGTGCGCCGACGAAGGCGCCTTTCGGGCCGAAGCGCGTGACGATCGAGTGTAGTCCCTCCCGCCTGTCGATCTCCTCGTCGAAGAGGGCGTAAAAGAAGTCGAAGCCGGCGACCCAGAACGCGACTGCGGCGCCGAGCATCCACGACTGCCATGGCAGCCGGCCGGTGATCGCGACCCAGGCACCGACCGGCGCGAGCCCGTCCACCGCCCCCAGCCAGAAGTGGCAGAGCCACGTGAAGCGCTTGAGGTAGGGGTAGACGACGAAGCCGACGACCGGGATCGGCCACAGCCAGCGGACGATCGGGTCGAGCTGCCAGACGGCCACGAGGAAGAGGGCCAGCGATGCAAGCGAGAAGACGACGACCTGGGCGACCGACAGCTGGCCGCTCGGCAGCTCCCGTCCGGCGGTCCGGGGGTTCCGCGCGTCGATCCGCGCGTCGATGAGGCGGTTGAGCGCCATGGCGAGCGAACGGGCGCCGACCATCGCAAGGGTGATCCACAGCAGGTCGTGCCCGCTCGGCGTCCCGCCGACTGCGAGGAACGCGCCGACGTAGGCGAACGGCAGCGCGAAGACGGTGTGCTCGATCTTGACGAGGCGCGCGTAACGCGCCGGCAGCGGCGCCAGCCCGGCGGTCACGTCTGCTCGTGCTCCGTGGGAGCGTCGGCCAGGAGCTCGAGCGCATGCGAGAGCGCGGGGCGCAGGACCTCGAAGCCGTCGCGGCAGCCGCCGGTCGAGCCCGGGAGGTTGACCACGAGCGTGCTGCCCACGACTCCGGCGGCGCCGCGGGAGAGGAGCCCGTGCGGTGTCTTCGCGATCGAGTCCGCCCGCACCGCCTGCGCGATGCCGGCGGCGTAGCGGTCGAGCACGTCGCGGGTCGCCTCCGGCGTGACGTCCCGTGGGGCAAGACCCGTGCCTCCGGTCGTCAGGACGAGCCGGGCATCCGCGGCGAGGGCGACGATCGCATTGGCGATCGCCTCGCGCTCGTCGGGAACGACCCGGCGCTCGACCTCGTAGCCCTCGGCCCGCAGCAACTCCTCGAGCGCGTCTCCGCTCCGGTCCTCGCGCGTGCCGGCCACGACGCCGTCCGACACCGTCAGCACGGCCGCCTTCAGCTGACGCGCTCCTTCGTCTTCTCGACGAGCACGACCTCCGCGATCCGCATCTCCTTGTCGACCGCCTTCGCCATGTCATAGACCGTGAGCGCGGCGACCGATGCCGCCGTGAGCGCCTCCATCTCGACGCCGGTCTGCGCCGTCGTCTCGGCCGAGGCGAGGATCTCGACCGAGTCCTCGCCGACGTCGAGCGTCACCTCGACGTGCGTCAGCGGCAGCGGATGGCAGAGAGGGATGAGTTCGCTGGTGCGCTTCGCCGCCATGATCCCGGCGAGCTGCGCCGTCGCGAGCGCGTCGCCCTTGGGCAGCTCCCGCAGGATCCGCGCCGTCTCGGGAGCCATCCGCACCTCGGCGCGCGCGACGGCCCGCCGGCGCGAGAGCTCCTTGCCGCCTACGTCGACCATGCGGACGGCACCCGACTCGTCGACATGCGAGAGGTCGTTCATCAGGAGGATCGTACGGCGTCGAGGTCGGCGACCTGCGCCTCGAGCCACTCCTGGATGCCATGCGCGCGGACGTGTCCGCGGATCGCCTCCGCCCGCCGCCGGCGATCGGCCGGGTCGAGCATCAGGGCGGCGTGCAGCGCCTCGGCCTGTCCCGAGACGTCGAGCGGGTTGACGGTCAACGCCCACTCGCCGAGCTCCGCGTGCGCGCCGGCGTTCTCCGACAGGACGAGCACACCGTCTCGGCCGTTGACGAGAAACGCCTCCTTGGCCACGAGATTGAGCCCGTCGAAGACGGGGTTCACGAACAGGACGTCGAACTGCTTGTAGCCGGCCACGGAGCGGCTGAAGTCGTCGGCGACGTCGAGGTCCACGGGCTCCCAGCCGTCACGCCCGAATCGCTCGTTCACCTCCCGGGCCGCACGCTCGACGGCGGCGGCGTACTCCGCGTACTCGCGAATGTCCTCTCGCGACGGGGCGAGCAGCGCAGTCATCGCCACCTTCCCGTGCAGCTCCGGATGGCGCTCGAGCAGAAGCGCGAAGGCGTGGAAGCCGCGGATGACGTTCTTCGAGGGGTCGACCCGGTCGACCCGGAGGATGAGTTGCGCGGGACGCCGCTCGGCGAGCTCGTGCTCGCGCTCGAGCACGGTGGAATCCTCGCCCAACCGGTCGAACTCGGCCGCGTCGACGCCGATCGGATGGGCGACAACGCGGGTCCGACGGCCGCGGTGCTCGACCGTCCCTGCGGCCTCGTCCACGCGCGCGCCGAGCAGGCGTTGGGCCGAGAGCAGGAACGCGCGACGCCAGCGCTCGGTGTGGAAGCCGATCACGTCGTTCGCAAGCAGCCCCTCGTGCACCGCCACGCGCAGCTCCTCGGGCA
>Ga0070713_100001061_pt1 | contig 17563 bp, 12 predicted proteins | sample LARL82metaG_FD_65465 | JGI IMG/M metagenome (GOLD analysis project Ga0070713, IMG submission 65465) | Corn, switchgrass and miscanthus rhizosphere microbial communities from Kellogg Biological Station, Michigan, USA - LAR L8-2 metaG | ecosystem: Host-associated > Plants > Roots > Rhizosphere ...
ATTAAGAAGCGCTTCGCGTCAAACTCCCCAGCGAGTTCTGCCAGGTAGCGCGTGCCCATTACGTTATTCAGCACGGCCTCACACGGGTTTTGTTCCATGATCCCCACGTGCTTAAAGGCAGCCGCGTGCAGCACCACCTCCGGGCGATACCGCTCGAAAATATGCCCCATCTGGTTACGGTCCCGAATATCACCGACCATGGGGACGATCTGGGATACCGATTCAAGTGCGGCCAGTTGATTCTGCAGTTCGAAAATCGAATTCTCGTCTCGGTCCACAAGGATCGCGCGATTCACGCCAAGCCGGGACACCTGCCGGCTGATCTCCGATCCAATGGAACCGCCCGCGCCGGTGATCAGCACATCCTTTCCTTCGAATCCGTTGACCACGGCGGCATGCGGCTTTTCCAGCGAGCCGTTCCGGCCTTTGAGAACCAGTTCCGGGTTCAATTGAGCAGAGACTCGAACATCACCGCGCATGACGTTGGCTGCCGACGGCAGCAGTCGCACCTCGGCGCCGAACTGCGTCGCCGACTGCACGACCTCATCGATGCAGTCCAGCTTCGCCTCCGCAATGAACACGGTATCGACGCAACCGCTGACCAAAACCTCCGGCAGCGTGTCGCTGAGTTCAATGACCGGAAAGCCGGCGATTCTTCGTCCGTGAAGATGCTTTTCCGTAGACAACAGGCCCACCAGTTCGATATCGCTCTGCAAACTGACTTGCCGTACCCCCGAAGCCAGCGTGTCTCCCGTGCCCAGCAACACGGCGCGATGTCGCGGGGCGCTGTTGATCCTCCAATATTCGAAACCGGCACGCCGCAAGGCGCGCAGCGTCGCCACCAGCAGCAAGAAAAGCCCTAAATCGATCAGCACAATACTGATCGGGATGGCCATTACGCGGAATCTTCTGGCCAGGACGATGCGGGCAAACAGCAACACGGTGCTCGGCAGGGCGGAGGCCAGCGACAGGGAAAACATGTCGCGCAAATTGAAATAGCGCCAGATGCTGGCATAAGCGCCCAAAATCCAGATGCAGAACGGCCGCAGCAGGATGAGGCTCACCAGCCAGACCAGCATGATCGAACGATAGCGCGCGGGCACGGCGCCATCGAATCGAAGTTGGAATGCCAGAAAAAACGCCAGTCCGGCGCACCCGCCATCGAGTAACCATTGGGTAAGCCGATTGAACAAAAGGCCCGGAACGCGCGTGTTCAATACCGCGCAGCTGCGCAAAAACTTCTCGCTCTGCCTGGCAATGAAGTTTGGCTTAGCGGTTCCTGCCACCTTAGGAGTAAACGATGAACTCATCTTTGATCGGCCCGGAATTGTGAGTATGGTGCATCACCTAGCAAGTTTGACGTGCGAATGCTGCCCCAAATGTCATCAGGGAGCGCAGTTTTTGTGCGCCAAGTATCCCCGAAAAATTTTTAAGCGTCAATTTTTTCTGCGGCTGATGCCGCCTCGGTGTCGTAGTAGTGACCACCTGCCTTCGCTCCGTAGTAGTAGTAGTAGTGGTCGGGCGATCCCAGATCGATTCCGTTCACGACAATCCCCAACACACGCGCGTTGACCTGCCAGAGCAGTTCTCCTGCACGGCGGAGAGCATCCTTGGTTGTTTTTCCAGACCGAATGACGAGAATAATCGAATCCGCCTCGACTGACAGGATCACCGGATCGGTAACCGACAGGGCGGGCGGAGTATCGATGATGACGTGATCGTAATCCTTGCGCCACTCGGCAATAAGAGAACGCATCTTGCTGGCATCCAACAGTTCGGCTGGATGTGGAGGAGGCGGACCGGCGGGAAGAATGGATAAATTGGGAAGTGGCGGATAGGGGCGTACGACCGATTCCATGGGAGTAGTGCCGGCGAGCACCGTGCTTAATCCGGCTTTGCGATCGAAGCCAAACGCGCGGTGTACCCCGGGCCGGCGAAGGTCTGCGTCAACCAGCAACACACGCGATCCGCGCTGCGCCAGCACGATCGCGCAATTCACGCTGGTCGTCGTTTTGCCCTCTTGCGGCAACGGACTGGTCACGAGGAGCACTTTTGGAGGGCTATCCACTGCGGACAACAGAATCGAAGTGCGCAGCGAACGGTAGCATTCCGCCGCTTCGGAGTTCGGCCGCAGGTGAGCGATCAACTCGGCGCGACGCGTGCTAGCTTCACCAGCCAGGCTGAGTTTGGCCGGTTGTAAACGGGGCTGATCCACGCGCAGGAACTGGGGCACGACCCCAAGAGATGGCAACCCCGAGGCGACTTCGGCCTGCTCCGGCGTACGGACCGTGTTGTCCAAAGATTCCAGCATGAATGCGAGTCCAACTCCACCACACAAGCCGAGAATCAGGCCAATTCCAAGGTTGCGGGGAATATCAGGAGAAGATGGCGAAAGGGGAACTCGCGCCGAGTCGACTACCCGGATGTTGTTGGAATGCAGTCCAGCTTCGAGACTCGCTTCTTTCAGTTTTTGCAGCAGCCCTTCGTACAGTTGACGATTGGCGTCAACGTCGCGCTTTAAGATGTTGAACTCGATCGCGTTTTGATTGAGTTCATTCGCCTCGCGCTTCTGCGCTTCCATGCGAGCGAGCACCATATTTTCCCGCTGCTGCGCGGCCAGGTACTCGTTCTTGATCTGGGTCGCCATGCGGCGCACCTCGCCATCAATATCACCCAGCACTTGATCGAGTTGGTTTTTCACTTCGACCACTTTCGGATAGGCGGGGCCGAATTGCGTTTTCAGTTGAGCGTATTCCTGCTTAAGCGTGCTCTCTCGTTCCCGCAGGTGCGCCAGCATCTCACTGGGAGAGCGTGCCATCAACTCTGGGTTGCCGGTGGCCGCCAGTTCGTAATTCGCTTCCTTCTGAATGCGGTCGGCTTCCGTCGCCATCAACTCCTTGCTCAACTCATCTAACTTTGAGGTCGTAAGGTTTTGCTTTTCGTCGATGCCGACAATGCCCTTTTCACGCTGGAACCGAATCAATTTTTCCTGGGAAGTTTCAACCTTCAGCTTCAAATCTGCCAGTTGGCGAGAGAGCCAATCCGAGGTCTGCATGGCAGATTCGAACTTGGTCTGATAATTCTGCTCGATGTAGGAGTTAACAATCCCGTTAACGATATCGGCCGCCAGCCGGGGATTCGGATTAAGGTAATGGATTTCGATCAACCTGGTGTTGTTGACGGTCGCCACTTTCAATCCGCCACGGAAGGTGTTGATCAACACCGATTCCTGGCGGTTGTCGGTGGCGGGCGAAGCCATCGCCAGCTCGTTTGCGGAAGTCTGGGGCTTCGAGACAGCGGTGAATGCAGGATTGTTATCGAGTCCCAGTTTCCGAATCACGCGCATGGCGAGATTGTCGCTGTGCAAGATTCGAACCTGGGTCTCCATCGCGATCGTGTAATCCTCGTCAGTCACGGGATTGGAGGCGCTGTCTTTGAACGGCAGGGCGTCTGTGCTTTCACGGTTGATCGCGATCCGGCCCACCGCGTCGTAAATCGGAGTGGTTTTGAAAGTGATAATTGTCGTCAGAATCAGCACCACGCAGGCGAAGGCAATCACCGTCCAACGCTGTTTTGTCAGAATGACCCAATAATCCCGCACCGTGGTCTCGCGCTGCGGCATGGGGCCGAAAGTTTCTGCAGGAGGAAGTTGAATGGAGGCATCGGCCAAATTTCGGCTAGGGCCGGGCTGTCTTAGTTGCAGCGGGGTAGATTTCATTGTCCGGGTCGGTAGACGAGGCGATGCAAAATTCTAAGTGTTTCCGAATTCTAACAGCAAAACTTTGTGTAAGGGATAGCGAATCGACGCCGAATGTGCTTTTACTGATTTTGTTTTTCGCGGAGGTGAAGCAAATCATGTTCCAAACTTTGACGCCTCGAGCCTCGCCCCTGTGGAAAACTTCTACTGGTTCACGATCCCCCCCGTCAGCGCGAAGGCGGTGCCTCCATCAAAAATAAATGCCTGGGTCGAACAGGTTCCGGCCTTGGTCCCGAGCTCAGCTCCGCCTTTTACGTTGGCTGGCCACGCGAAGCTATGTCCTCCCGAAGAATCCTGGCAGACAATGAAATGCAGTTCCGCTCCGGCGGGCGCGTTCGTCAATTTCGAACCGGTAACGTTTCCTTTGAGCGTAATCTTGAAGGTGTTGGCGATGCCTGCGTCAAAGACGGGCACAGACGAAAAAACCACGTCGGAAAAACCGCCTAAGGCAAAAGCGCTGGCGTGTTTGCCATCGACCGTATCGGCGTTCAAATTTGTGACTACCGACGTGTCGCTGATGCCTGCGAGTTTGGGGGTGCTGGTCGCAATTTCGAACCTCGCGCCGGTTTTGTTGTTGAATTTCGCCACCGCCGAACCTGGGCTCACAGTGACGCCGCCGGTGAAACCGACGCCCAGTTCGTCGCCGGCCGATGCGTATAGGACTCCGTATTGTTTTCCGGTAGCGACCGTAATGGCCGGCTTCGTGGGATCGCCAAACACAAAATTTCCCCCGGACTTCATTCGCGTGTTCGTGGGAGCGTTGCTGTAAAACATGAGGTCGCCGCTGGAGTTTTGCTGCAGATTCAGAGCCGCGGTCGAACCGGAGGCGGTGATCGATGTCTCCGCACCGCTGTTGAAAGCCAGGGGAACAATTCCCTGGTTAGTCCAGTCACGAAAAAATACGGAGCCGCCGGCGGTCCGATAAATGGAAAATCTGGGCTTGGAATCATGCCCCTGGAAAATAAATCCCATGTCCTGGTCCGCGGATTTGCCCGCACGAATCTGCAGAAAGTTCGAGTTGTCCCCCCGATTGTCCATCGACACGCCGGCAGAACCAGAAGTGTCAAAAAAGAGTCCCCCGTTGAAGGCGCGTACTCCGCCATGCGTCCAATGAGTGTCAATGCCGTCGCAGTTTCCGCCTAGAACGAGGGTCTTGCCGCCGAAGTCGGGGCTTTGTTCGTCACTCTCACAGTACGGGTTCACCACGACCGTGCTGGAGGATCCGCCGCGGCCGGAAAATGGTCCCGCAACTTTCCACTTGGCGGGCGTCTCGGATCCATCGTTCATCGTCGCATAAACCCCATACACGGAGGCAGCCGCGGCCCGCTGTACGGTTCCCCCCCTGCTCGAACCGTTCGCACGAGGAAACGGGCAGGTCAGGATTCGAGCCTCCAGATCTACTGCGGTCACCTTGCAAGTTCCGTCGAAGGACGCATCGGCGGAGCCGGCAACAGTGATCCAGTTTCCTGCCGGTCGTAGAGTTTTTTCCAAAGAATCTGTGGTGGTGATGGTTGCCACATTGTCCTTCACGCTGATGGCGGTAATGGCCTGCGTGGGACCTGCCGTATCGGGCGAACGGGTGTTGCTGTGGAATCCTGGCGCGACCCAGGTATTCCCGAGTTGGCTGTGATCGGAGACTCCACCTAGTTGGTTGGCGCGGGCATCGATAAAAGTGATCAGGCCGGCATTGGAATCCGCCCCCGTGATGAAGATGCCATAACCTTTGTTCGCTCCGACTCCTACTCGCTCGAAGCGAATGAAATCCGGTTGGCTGTATCCGTACTTCACGTGGTCGTAGGCGCTACTGTCCCCCAGCACAGAAATGCCATGGCGCTTGAAGCAGAGCGATTGCACGTTCACAAGTTTGGGCTCGCCTCCGGCCAACAATATGCCGTCATTTCCCATGCCATTGATTCTCGGAGGCAGGGTATAGGTGGTCAGGTCGGTAGGAGTCCAGCAATTGCCGCCGTAAATTTCCAGATTTGAAATTTCCACGCCTTGCGCGGTGGGCGGAACCGCGATGCCGGGACCGGCGAGCGCGGGATTGAAATCGATCCGGCAGCCTCCGGCCCACAAGGCCGGAGCGTCGCAGTCGAGCCACTGCGCATCGCCTACCATGGTGAGCGTTTGACTGGAATAGATGTCTTTACTCGTAGCTTGCCCGCCACCATAGCTGGCGGCGCCGGTTTTGCGCAACATGATGTGCCGGCCGGGATGCGCGGTTAGACATGCATTGATCGCCGGCCCGTCGTCGGTGACTCCGTCTTCCGCCAGTTGGCAAGTCACGTAAGGCTCCGAGGCAGTGGCCGCATGCGCGGCCGTGACACTCAGCGGCATGATCGATGCGCATATCCATAAGGAATGGGCTGCCAGGCGAAGTTTGGCGGCGGTCCACTGTGACATTTCCTGTGCTCCTTTTCGGAACGCCGGCGCAACTTCCACGTTGTGAGGCGCTGTGTGGGCTATTTTTTAATTAAGGAAATAGGCTAGCCTAGATCAAGGATAGTTCTGAGGAGATTTTTGCGCCGCAGTCACAGAGAGCTATCCCGCGCGGCGTCCATGAAAAAGAACTGTGGGCGCGCTTCGCAATAAGCGGGCAATGCGCACCACACTATAAAAAGAAAACAATGAATCTGGGAGCCGCACGGTTTCCCACTCGCGCGGTCCCGATCCGAACGCAAAATGCGCGGCACAACGGAAACTGTCCCATCGCCGGTCGGCGAGTTGAACCAGACTCCACCAGCGAGCCCCGTTCTGTTGCGCAATACTGCTGTCTTCGAACAGCGCTCGCTCTATGGTCGCAGACAGATTTTGGACAACACGGTCTTTGCTGATCGCAGCAGCACAATCCGCGGGAACCGACACCCGCATGACGTCCCGCGCCAAGGCAATCGCGAGCTTCAACATCCGTTCCGCCCGAGCCTCTCGGCTTCTGGATTGCAGGATTTCCCAATCAATGTCTTGGCGGAGAATCTCCGCAAAATCTGCCAGCCAACTCAAACGTTGCCAAAGATGCTTGCCCCCATGCACCGCTAGCACCAGGGCCGTATCCTCGTTCGAAAAGGTGTCGAAGGTTTTTTGTCCCAGCGTCAGCACGCGGCGCCGTTCCCAAAGATCCTCGAAATGAAAGCGCGGTGCAAGATGCGGCGCGGTGATCCGCCAGTGAAGGTCGACCGTCACGTTGGAGCCCGCCGAAAAAAATTCGCATTGGCAATCGGATCGCAGGCGCGCGAGCTTTTGTCTACGGCTATGAGCAAAGATCGGCTTGTACTCTAAAGCCGACAATACTTCCTGCGCTGCCTGAAAGGATGCGGGATCAATCAGGATGTCCAGATCTGACATCTCGCGCAGAGCGATGTCGCCCCAGATCCCCAACGCGGATGCGGGACCCTTGTACGCGAGAGCCCGAATTCCAGCCGAGCGCAGGGCTTCCACGATGTGAACCAGCGCGGCCGATAAATGCAGGTTGCGTACGCCGCTCTCCGCCACCCTTCCGCGCCAGTCCTGGCTCGGCGGAATCTCAAGAGCAAAATGTTTTTGCAGGTTCCGGTAAAGAAGCGGCGAAAGCCCCTGCGCCTGGGCGTGACGGTTGAGCAGACTCCAGTCGATGCCGGCCCGGATCGCCGAGGCGCCTTCCTTTACCTGCTGCCCTGACAAATCCTTCCGCGCACAGGCCAACAATAGCCGGTACTCGTTGGGTGAGTCTTCGGGCTTGAATCTCGATTTCTGCAATCGGACCTGAGGCGAAGCGGTGGCAGTCAGACCTAAAAGATATGGTACAGTACAAAGGGTTTTCGACGAATTGAGTTTGTGTATGGGCCAGGTAATTACTCTGCAGACCACCGTGGTGGCCACCCCGGACCAGGTTTCCTGTCGTCTCGACGATGAAACCGTAATGCTGGAGCTCAAGCGCGGCACATATTACGGCTTGAACCATGTCGGCACGGTCATTTGGGATCTAATCCAGAAACCCCAGAGTCTCGAAGCGATCTGCTCCGCGGTCATGGAGAAATACGAGATCGACGCGGAGACCTGCAATCGGGATGTGTTGCGGTTGATCGAAGAATTGCAGAGCGCAGGCCTGGTGGAGCTTAAGCTGGCGGCCTGAGACCGCCCCTTGTAGAGTATTTCTCGAGTTCTCCCTTGTGGTTGCGTTGATCGTAAACTCTGCCGTTATCAGTCATGGCCGCCCGGCGCGGCGAATTTTCCTCCAGCTCTATGGATCTTAAAAGCCGGTCATGAGCGGGATCGCAGGCATCCTGAATACGGACGGCTCTCCGGTTTCGCAAGACTTGCTCCTCCGCATGACGGAGTTTCTCCGCTTTCGCGGCCCAGACGCACAAAACACATGGTTCAGTTCTGAGGTGGGCTTCGGTCACGCTCTGCTTGACACGTCTGGCAAGACCCCAACAGAAAGGCAGCCTTCTAGCCACGATGGCACAGCTTGGATCGTTGCCGATGCACGCATCGATGCCCGGGCGGAACTCGTGGAAAACCTGCGCTCGCGCGGAATCGAACCCGGTCCCGCCGCTTGCGATTCCCAATTGATCCTGGCGGCGTATCAGGCGTGGGGCCGGGATTGCGTTCAGCATCTGCAAGGCGATTTCGCCTTTGCGATTTGGGATGCCAGTTCCAGGCTGCTTTTTTGCGCACGCGATCACTTTGGGGTCAAGCCGTTCTACTACGCGAATCTTTCAGGCTCCTTCGTGTTCAGCAATACCTTGAACTGCCTGCGCCTCCACCCGGGCATATCCTCGCGTCTCAATGATCTGGCCATTAGCGACTATCTATTGTTTGGCGGCAATCAAGATCCGAGCACTACAAGTTTCGCGCAGGTCCAACGACTCGCCCCGGCGCACTCCTTGGTGTGTTCTGAAAGTAGCGTTGTGATCTCCAGGTATTGGACGCTGCAGCAGGCTTCCGAACTCCATTACCAAAACAGGCAGGATTACATCGAGAATTTTCGGATTATCTTGCGCGCGGCGGTTCAAGACCGTTTGCCTGCGGGGCCGGTCGGCGCTTTCATGAGCGGTGGTCTAGATTCGAGTACGGTCGCGGCGGTCGCCCGTCAAATGGTGGGAAAAGATCAACCGTCGCGGCTTCAGGCCTACTCCGTCGTCTATGACCGGCTGATCCCAGACCAGGAGCGGCACTTCGCTGGAAAGGTGGCGGATTTCTGTGCCATTCCGCTCCACTATCTGGTTGCAGATAATTTCCGGCTCTTCGAGCACTGGCAAGGCGGCGATGCGGGCCCGGAGGAACCCTGCGATCAACCCCTGCGGGCTATCAGGGTCGATCTTTACAATCGAGCCTCTGTTCACTCGCGAGTCGTTTTAACTGGCGAGGGTGGGGACCCGTGTTTGCTGCCCTCGCCCGACTCGATCCAAAATCTTCTTGGAAGGGGAAAGCTCTTGAGTGTCGCCGCCGGCTATTTGCATTGTGCTCTATGGCAGCGCACGCTCCCCAAGGCCGGATTGCGAACACTCATTCGAAAGCGGCTGGATAAGAAACAACCAACTTGCATACCGCCGTGGATCCATCCTGAGATTGTCGCGAAGTTTGACTTGCAGCGTCGGGCCGCAGAACTGGCCGGCCAGATCTTACTGGCTTCGCATCACCGTCCCGAGTCTTACGCCAGCCTCAGCCATGGCTGGTGGGCCAACAACTTCGAGCAATATGATCCGGCGAATACCCCCCGGCCGGTGGAGGCGCGTCATCCTTTTTTCGATCTCCGCCTGGTAAATTTTCTCCTCAATCTGCCCACGCTTCCCTGGTGTATCGGCAAACAATTGTTCCGGGAGGCGATGGTAGGATTTCTGCCGCAGGAAGTGATCAGGCGTCGCAAAACAGCACTGGGCGGCAATCCCGTGGCTGAGTTGCTGAAACAGCCGTCATCCGCCTGGATCGATTTGTTTGAGCCAAGGCCAGAGTTTCTGCATTATGTCGACCGGTCGTTGATCCCGGCGATGACCGGAACGCGGAGTATTCCTGCCGATGCTTGGGAGAATTTGAGGCCCATCACCCTCAACCACTGGTTGCTAACCCATGCCACCGTCGGGTATAAAGGTCGAGAATAAGGGTCGGGAGGGGTTTCCCATGGGCCAACCGGTTAAAAGAAAGCTGTATGAAGCGCCAAAACTCGTGCGCTATGGGGATTTGGTAGAAGTCACCACCGCGCTTACGGGGTCTTCGCAGAAGAATGACAATGCTCACACTAACTTGAAAACCGCCTAGACTTACTGCATTTCGTCATGAGTCAATGCGACCCCCCAACCGAATCCAAATCGTACCTCTGCCGACTGCAGGATTCAATCCGACTGGTGTAATTTCGATCTTAATTTTCATCGGGTCAAGTGACACAGATGCTAAAGACGATAGGCGGGATGATGACGCGCATCGTCGCAAAAAAATATGGACCGCCGAAACTATTTCGCTGCGGTGATTTGCGCGAAGTGACCTTGGCCATGATTGGCAATGCAAGAAAAATGACCACGCTCACTCGAGTTTGAAAACTGGTTAAAGGGTAGCCTTTCTGCATGGGCGAAATAGACTTCCCGCCGAGCCTAACCTATTCCGTCTGTGGTCTCTGCGTTCAATCTGACAGAAAGATTCCCGATCTTCTTCCTTCCGAATCCGGCAGCCCCGATGTCGAAATTACTTTCCGTGAGCATCCCGAACGCCAAAGATTTCAGGGACGAATGCTTCGATACTCTGGACGCAAGTTGAGTCCGATCGGAAACCCGGCCGTAAGCTTGTGGGAGATATCAGATCCCTGGTCGCTTTACGAACTGGTCTACAGCGACGGCACGAGCTTCGTGATCGATCCCCGCGGATCGAGAGTGTGGGCGAGTTGGGCTGGCGAATCAACCTTTGAGGACACTCTCACCTATTTATTAGGACCTGTGCTCGGATTTGTTTTGCGCTTGCGGGGGGTCACCTGCCTGCATGCGAGCGCTATCGCAATCGACGGTGTTGCTATTGCATTGGCCGGACCCGGTGGCGCGGGAAAGTCCACCGCTGCCGCCCAGTTTGCGTCGATGGGTTATCAGGTCATTTCCGATGACATCGCCACCTTGTGGGAAATCGACGACTCTTTTCTGGTGCAACCTTCGCCCGCCCGGCTGCGTTTGTGGCCCTCTTCGGTGGAACATCTTTACGGTCGCCCAGACGCTCTGCCGCGCCTGACTCCGTCCTGGGAAAAGCAATACCTCGACTTGCGCGCGACGGAGCGAACTTTTCAGAAAACTCCGCTGCCACTCGCCGCCGTCTACATTCTCGGCAATGCTGCAGACCGGGAAGAAGAGATCGAAGAAATTCCGCGGACGTCCGCCGTGCTGCAGCTGCTTTCGAATGTCTACGTCAACTATCTTCTCGATAGCAGCTTTCGTAAGACGGATTTTGTCAGAATTGCGAACGTAGTGAACACGGTGCCAGTGCGTATGGTCAACCGGCAGCATAACTTCCAGAATTTAGAACGGCGGTGCCGTTCCATCGTCACTGATTTCATGCAGGGAGAAAATAGTAATCACCGGATCCGGCACGGCATGCCGGTTCCGTCTTCGCTTCCTTCCTGCCGCGCTTGACGCTAAGAATGTACAACATCCTCAACTATGGCAGCATGGTGTCCGATCCGGTTCGGATGAATGCGTATGCGGATGCGCTGCGCAGAGTTGTGACTCCCAATTCCGTAGTCCTGGACATCGGGACCGGGCCTGGCTTTTTTGCTATTCTCGCTTGCCAGTTGGGAGCGCGACGTGTCGTCGCTATCGAGCCTGACAACGTAGTTGAGATTGCGCGCCGGGTCGCCGCAGCGAATCATTGTGCCGATAAGATCGAATTCATTCAAGATCTCTCGTTTAACGTTTCTCTGGCGGAGCGAGCCGACGTCATCGTTTCGGATCTGCGCGGCGTATTGCCATGGTTTCAGAAACATCTGCCCGCGATCATCGATGCGCGGGAAAGACTGCTTGCGCCGGGAGGTACGCTGATCCCCGCGCAGGACGTGGTTTGGGCCGCTCTGGTGGAGTCCGCGGAAATGTATTCGTCGTACCAGGACCCATGGTTTCTCAAACCGCAAGGCATCGATCTGGCAGCAGCCAGTCAGTTCGCCGTCAACCTCTGGAAAAAAGGTAGTGAGGTCTCGCCTTCTCAATTTCTGGCCGAGCCGCAATTATGCGCCACTCTGGACTATGCATCCCTCAAGGACGTGAATGTTTCATCGACGATGGTATGGACAGTTGCGAGGCCGGGTACGGCGCATGGCATGGTGATCTGGTTCGACACGGTACTCTCCAGCGGAATTGAATTCTCCAACCATCCCGCGTCCACACGACTGATTTACGGCAATTTTTTTTCCCCTTTTTCTATACCAATCGAGTTAAGCGCCGGGGAGACCGTTACCGTGGACCTGCGGGCCACACTGCCCGGAGACGATTACGTGTGGATCTGGAAAACTACGGTTTCAACGGGCGATCCCGCTCGCGTCCGCGCGGAATGGAATCAATCCACATTCTTTGCCGCGCCGCTTTCCCCAGAGCAGCTGGCTACCCGCTCTGAAAATTACACTGCGCACCTTAGTGAAGAGGGGTTGATTGACCGCGCCGTGCTCGACTGGATGGACGGCAAGAGAACATCAGGTCAAATCTCCGAACTCTTGCGCGAAAAGTTTCCATCCCGGTTTGCGACGCTGCACGACGCTTTGGCGAAGGTTGCGGAACTGGCATTCCGCTACAAGCCCCGGGCCAAGTCCATCTGAGTTCTTCCTCACCTTCCAACTCGAATCCCTACCGAATGCTTTCGACTTTGGAATACGTAGGCAGGACACGCGCGTAACGTTCACTTACATCCGGGGTGTCGTTGATCACGAAATCTCCAGCCTGTACCCAAGCATGCGCGTCCAGGAAGTTTTGTTGCTTTTGCTCCTTGCGCACGCCAACGTGCACCGCGGCATCAATGCCGCGCTGCCGTAGAAACCAACAGAGAGCAACGGATCTTCCCAGGCACTTCATAGGCAGGGGATAGCGTCTGGCTACGGCCGAGAACAGATTGACACAAGCGCGGACCTCGGGCATGCGCTCCTCCGAAACGCCTGCAGGAAGCGGCCCAGAGTGCTGAATCCGGCTCATGAGACGCCGGAAACCGTAGATCTTCAGTCCCAGAAAAGTCGCGGGAAGAATCAAAGCGGACCGCACCACAATTCGCTTCGAGTCCGCCGGCAGTCGCCAGAATTTGACCCACGTGTTCAACATTGGGGCAATGCCGTTTATCTCTCTCGAAGGAAGTCCGCAATTGCCGCGTAGGCCTTGCTCAGCGTCTTTTCATCCGGCAGGAACACGATTCGGAAATGTTTGGTCCCGGCCTTCTGGCCAAAGCCGGAACCGTGAACGACCATGACATGCTTCTGGCGAATGAGTTCTTTCACGAACGTCTCATCGCTCTCTGGAATTTCGATGCGCGGGTACGCGTAGAACGCTCCGCGCGGAGCAACGCAGCTTACCCGCGGCGTCGCTTCGCACCATTTCTGGGTGAGGTCGCGGCGCGACCGCAGTTTGCCTTGCACTTCCAGAAGATGATCCTGCGGACCCTCCAGCGCCGCCTTGATGGCATACTGCTCGGGATGGTTCGCGCAAAGGCGTGCTCGCAGCAGCCTATGAACACCCTCGGTGTACGTCTTCACCGCGGCGTCGTCGCCGGAGACGATGCCCCATCCAATGCGCCACCCTGGAACCAGGTAGTTCTTCGACATGCCGCCGAAAGTCACGCAAGGCACATCCGGCGCAACCGATGCGAATGCTATGTGCGGCGTGCCGTCCAGGATCAGCTTGTCGTAAATCTCGTCGGAGAAGACGATCAGGTGGCGACGGCGCGCAACCTCCGCGATCTGCTCCAGCATTTGCCGCGTGCACAACGATCCGGTTGGATTATTTGGATTGATCAGAACGATGCCGCGGGTGCGCGGGGTGAGCTTGCGTTCGATGTCGGCTAGTTCGGGTTGCCAGGCGTCGTCTTCATTCAAGTCGTAGGTGTTGAGTCCAATACCCAATTTGCAAAGCACCGCGGAGTACAGCGGGTAGTCGGGGCTGGGAGTCAGAACGTTTTCGCCGGGATTCACCAGCGCCGAGAGGCAGAGATCGACTGTCTCACTCACGCCCGATGTGACGAAAACATCGCGCACCGTCGTAATACCCTTGCGCCCGGCCTCCGCGCGAATTGCCTCCAGCGCTTGTGGAACTCCGTCGGACGGCGCGTACCCGTTCTTGCCATCGCGCATGGCCTTGTAGACCGCCTCGATGATGTGCGGCGGCGTCTGAAAGTCGAAATTGAGAGGATCGCCAACGTTCAGCGGGAGGACCTTGTGTCCCTGCTTCACCACCTCGTCGGCCACGCAGGCTAAATCGCGGATGGCGTAGCGGACGTTATCTAGCCGGGAGGCGGCGGAGATTTCGTGAGCTTGAGCTGAAGGCATCTGTCAAATTCTATCCGAAAAAGCTTCACTACAGAGGCACACGGAGCAAGTCCTGCCCTGTGTTCCTCCGTGCCCTCTCTGTGGTCGAGCCTTAGTCTTCCCGATCGATCTGCGCCTTCTGCAGTTTGTCCGAATAATCGACGTATACTGCCTTCCACTCCGTGTAGAAGTCGATCGCACCAATTCCGCCCTCGCGGTGACCGTTGCCGGTGGCCTTGGTGCCACCGAATGGCAGATGAACCTCCGCGCCAATCGTCGGCGCATTGATGTAGGTGATCCCGGCGTACAGGTCGCGAATCGCCGAGAACGCCTTGTTAACGTCCTTGGTGTAGAGCGCCGACGACAGTCCGTACTCGATGCCGTTGGCAATTTCAATCGCGTTTTCGAGATCCTCGCACGGAATAATCGATACCACTGGTCCAAAGATCTCTTCCTGCGCGATCCGCATCTTCGCATCGACATCCGTGAAAACCGTGGGTTCCATGAACCAGCCATGTTGGTATTCACCTTTGTCGAGCCGGTTGCCGCCGCACACCAGCTTCGCGCCTTCGCTCTTGCCAATCTCTACGTAGCTAAGGTCGGTCTGAAGTTGCTTCTCGTTGATGGCGGGTCCCATTTGCACCGTTTCATCGAGGCCGTTGCCGACCTTCAACTTCTTCGCGCGATCCACCAGACGATCTACGAACTCCCGGTAGACCCCCTTCTGCACAATCATGCGGCTGGTTGCAGTGCAGCGCTGCCCGGTAGTGCCGAAAGCGCCCCAGAGGCCGCCTTCAATGGCGAGGTCGAGGTTCGCATCGTCGAGCACGATCATAGGATTCTTGCCGCCCAGTTCGAGCGAGCAATGTTTAAAGCTCTTGGCGGCGATGCCGCCGATAATTCTTCCCACTGCCGACGATCCGGTCAACGAAATTGCGCGAACGTCGGCATGCTCGGCGATCGGCGTCCCCACCTCGGCGCCAAATCCGCTGACCACGTTGATGACGCCCTTGGGCAATCCCGCGTCGGTCAGAGCTCGAACCAGATTGAAAGTGGAGAGCGGCGTGTCCTGTGCGGGTTTAATCACGCAGGTGTTGCCGCAGACGACCGCGGGCAGCAGCTTCCATGAGGAAATCGCCATGGGAAAATTCCAGGGTGTGATCATGCCGCACACCCCGATGGGCTGCCGCACCGCCATGGCAAACTTGTTGGGCATCTCCGAGGGCACGGTGGGGCCGAACAGACGGCGGCCTTCTCCGGCGTTGTAGTAGGCCGCGTCAATGGCTTCCTGCACGTCGCCCCGTGTCTCGGCAAGAACCTTGCCCATTTCGCGGGTCATATCGCGGGCATAGTCTTCCTTGCGCTCGATTAAAATTTCAGCTGCCCGAAACACAATTTCCGCGCGCCGGGGAGCCGGCACCAGTCTCCACTTAAGGAAAGCGCGCTTGGCTGCTTCGACCGCGGCATTCACATCCGCTTTGGCGGATTTTTGAAAGATCCCCACCAAGTCGCGAGTGTCAGCGGGATTGCGATTTTCGAAGGTCTCTCCGGTCGAGGATTCAACCCACTCGCCATCAATAAAATTCTTGAAGACCCGCGTCTGACTGTCGCTGAGCTGCGCGGGCTTTGCTAAGGTATCGGTCGCCATAATGTCTCCTTGCCAGAAATCGATGATTGCCCAAACCTTTTGATGCTACAACCTGCGGGAAGGAGCGGCAAGGCAGCGGAAAGCCGCCGTAAATCAATTCGCTCGAGGATGGCCAGACAACGCGGACCACAAACGACCCAAGGGACCACGAAAGCCTTAATTAGCCTCCATTCCCCGTGATACTCCTTGCCCTCCGTGGGAGAGATTTTGAGTCCGCGGTATAGATTTTTAAATTGAACCGTGCCCTCTCCTAGCGCCAGCGTTTCAGGTGGGGCCAGACATTAGCCCAGGAATCGAATTTCTTGCCCTTACACACAAACACTGGGATCTGCTGCTCCAGAGCGTAAGGGTTCGGGGCGGAGACGCCCGCCAATTCCACTTGATTCCAGTAGCGCTCCAGGACTTCCTGGCGATCGTCCAGCACGATCATGCAATCTCCGGAATAGTCGCGTGGTCCCCACAGAAAATACGTTCGGTCGCCGCTCATCGCCCCAGGCAAGCCATGGGCGCGACTGAAGAAATCAATGGCGCCGGCTTGTCCGTAATCTTGCGCGAAGATGCCGCAGTCCCTCCGCTCCGACGGGGCAATGCGATTCCACGCGACCTCAGTTTCGTCCGCAATCTCTTTCCAACCGAATTGGTCGGAGTACCACTGAGGCAGGACAGCACGCGCGTGTGAATGTTCCGTCACGGGCAATTTGAAGGGCAGGGTCTTGGTGTAGGCCAGAAATCGCTCGGGCGAAAGAACTGGCACCACGACCGGAACCAGATGTATTCCGCTTGCTACCACCACAACGATGATCACCGGCTTCAACCACTGCAGGCGTAGCCCCGCCATCTTCACATCAGCCCCCGGTTCGCGACGGTCGAGCCACCATTCAATCGCCACCGCCCCGGCGGCCAGCAGCATGGGATAAATCGGGGCAAGATAGTAGCTTTTCCCGTGCAGCATAAAGAAGACCGCATAGGTGACCAAGTAGCTCCATCCCAGGACGCGATAAGCGCGAAAGGGCCGCGAGAAAAGCAGCGCAAACAGTCCCGCCAGCCAGATCGGAGCCGTGATCGGACTCAGCAGCAACATCTGTTGGAACAGGAATGGAAACGGTCCCAGAACCACATCCCGGCCTTCCGCCTTGATGGCCCGCATTAATTGCACAAATGGCCAATCGTAATGAAGGTTCCACAACACATTCGGCAAAAAGATAAGGAAGGCGGCGGCTCCGCCCAGCCATATCCACTTGTTGAGGAAGGCGGTGCGCTGTTCTGTTGCCAGCAAGCCCACCACGATTCCGAGTCCGAAAACAGCGATCGAGTACTTTTCCTCCAAGCCAAGTCCGGCGATCACGCCAAACCACAGCCAGTACTGCGGATCCCGCCGCTTGATCGCCAGAATGACGAAGTACGAGCAACCCGTCCACAGATTCGGCTCCAGGCAATTTGTCGTCAGCAGGCTTCCATTCGAGAGATATTGTGGCGCGAGCGCGGCAGCCAGAGCGCTGAGGATCAAGGCATAGCGGCGCCCGCCGAGTTCGCGCGCCAGCACCCCAGTTTGTATTACCAGCAGCGACGATGCCAGCGCCGGAATAAACCGGATGCTCCGCAGCGAATCGCCCAGCAACCCACGGCAGAAATGGATCAGGAAGGGAATCATCGGCGGCTGATCGACATAGCCCCACTGCAGGTGGTCGCCGCACGACATGTAATCGAACTCGTC
>Ga0070713_100001065_pt1 | contig 17535 bp, 12 predicted proteins | sample LARL82metaG_FD_65465 | JGI IMG/M metagenome (GOLD analysis project Ga0070713, IMG submission 65465) | Corn, switchgrass and miscanthus rhizosphere microbial communities from Kellogg Biological Station, Michigan, USA - LAR L8-2 metaG | ecosystem: Host-associated > Plants > Roots > Rhizosphere ...
CGCCGAGAACCGTGGAGCCGTCCACCGCGCTGGAGGTGGCGTTGCACGCCTGGCAGGTGGCGCCGACCATGGTGCTCCACACCGGGGCCATGCTGCCGGCGTCGGCGACGTGGTACACGCCCGACTTCTGCAGGTCGCCGACGGCGAGGTGGCCGTTGACGGTGAACAGGTTGGGCGAGGCGCCGAAGTCGAGGTCGAGCTGGCCGCAGGCGGGGTCGTCGAGCGGATCGGGGGCGGCGGCGCTGGCGGCGCACACCGGCGTCTGCGACAGCGTCTGCAGGGTCTGCGTGTACTGGTCGACGTTGCCCTTGTAGGCGGCGACGATGCTGCCGAAGGTCGGGCTGTCGTCGTCGCGCATGTCGATCTTGAGGATGGCGTTGGTGTGCGGATCCTCCTGCGTCTTGCTGTACGGGTTGCCCGCGCCGACGTAGGCGAAGCCGCTCTGCGGGTTCCAGGCCGGCGTCGACCAGATGCCACCGCCCGCGAAGCCCTGCTTCTGGTCGGCGGCCGAGATGGTGTCGGTGAGCTTGACGATCCTGCCGTCCTCGGTGTCGACGAGCGCGAAGCCGCCCTGGCCGCTGGAGTCGCCCTCGGCCGGCGAGAAGCCCGCGAAGACCACATCGTCGATCACCTGCGGAGTGGCGTTGCTGTAGTAGCCGCTGCCGTCGTTGATCGGCCTGCTCTGCCACACCAGGCTGCCGGTGTGCATGTTGAGCGCGGCAACGTACGGGCCCACCGACATGCCGTCACCGGTCTCGTTGACGATGACGTAGACACGGCCCTCGCTGATGGCCAGGCCGCCGACGATGGCGCCGCCCAGGCCGGGGGTGCTGACGGTGAAGTCGTGCTTCCAGACGAAGGCGCCGCTGGCCGCGTTGACCGCGTAGACACCGCCGTTGGAGGCGGTGAAGAAGGCGCAGCCGTTCTCGACCAGCGGCGTCGAGTTGAGCTGTCCCGAGTCACCCGCCGAGGAGAGCGCGAACACCCAGGCCGGCGCCAGCGATCCCGCCTGCGCGGTGCCGATGGTCGCCTCGGCGGGCTGGGTGCGGGTGTTGAACGGGTCGTGGCCGTAGCTGCGCCACTCGCCGCCGCCGGTGCTGAGCGGCGTGCTGCAGGGCAGCGTGCCGGTGCTCGTGCTGCTGCTGCTCGTCGTGCTGCTGCTCGACCCCTGGCTCGATCGCGACGTCGAGGCGGCCTGCGTGCCGCCGGTCGACGCCGCGGCGGCGGAGGTATCCACGCGGACGGCGCCGCCACCGCCGGCCAGCGCGGCTCCCGCGGGTCGGGAGGCCAGCGTGGCGCCCGCGGCGATTCCCAGTATGGCGATGAGGCCGACGATCGCCGGCGCGGCCGAGCGCAGAGGCTTGGGCATGGTCCGAGCACCTCAGAGCGCGCCGCCCGTGTCCCGCGCGGCGGCGCTGATCAACGATTCCCTTCCGTTGGCACCGCCGGCCAAGGGGCGACGTCATTGTGACTCGCCGCAACTTCCTACCGTCGCGGGTTACGGCAGCGCAGCCTGGATCAGCGGCCGCCGGGCGGGGGGAAGGCTGGCATTCGGCCGCACGCCAGCGGCGAATGCTGGCCTGGGGGTGCTCCCCCGACGGGCGCGCGTCAGCGCGCGGAGAGACAGCGGTTCCCCGCGGTCGCTAACGACCGCCAGGGATCGTCGTGGAGAGGAGGGTGCGCGGGGCGGTGGCGGGCGGCAGCTCGGGGCGGCCGAAGAGCCAGCCCTGGCCGAGGTGGACGCCGAGGCGGCCCATGAAGTCGGAGGTGCTCTGGGTCTCGATGCCCTCGGCGATGGTGTAGGCGCCGATCTCGCCGGCGAAGGCGACCACGGCGCGGACGGCCGCACGCGGGCCGGCGCTGGCCGCCTCGATGACCAGGCTGCGGGCGATCTTGACGAAGTCCGGCGTGGTGGCGGCCAGGACCTCCAGGGTGCTGTGTCCCTCGCCGACGTCGTCGACGGCGAAGCGGAAGCCCTCGCGGCGGTAGGCGCTCACCACCATCTTGAGGCGGCTGAGGTCGCCGACCAGCTCGCGCTCGGTGATCTCCAGCACCACGTCCTGCGGCTCGCGTCCGCAGGCCTGCAGCACCAGCAGCATCTGGTCGACGCGGTGCACGGGGTCGACCAGGCCCGACAGGTTGCAGTTGATGAACACCGGGATGCCCGAGGGCACCCAGGTGGCGCCGGCCAGCGCGGCGCGGCGGCAGAGCCAGTCGAGGTCGCGCCCCAGGCCCATGCGCTGCGCCGAGCTGAACATGCGCTCGACGCTGATGTCGATCTTGGCGCGGTTGGGACGGGCCAGCGCCTCGTAGGCCACGATGGCGCCCGAATTGAGCTCGACGATCGGCTGGTAGGCGGCCACGACGCTGCGCTCGTCGAGCAGCTGCTGGACCACGCCGTTCCACTTGGTAGCGTCGCTGGCGGCGACCGGCGAGGCGCTCTCGGCGATGCGCACCCGGTCACGGCCGCCCAGCTTGGCGGCCACCAGCGACTCCTCGACGCGACGCATCATCTCCAGCGCGGTGTCGCGGCCGTTCCAGCGGGCCAGTCCGGCGGACACGGTCTGGTCGTCGGGCACGCCCATGCGCAGGCGCTCGACGATGACCATGGCGTTCTCGACGTCGCACTGGCGCAGCAGCAGGGCGAACTGGGCGCCGTCGTAGCGGGCGATGAAGTCCGAGTCGCGGAGCACGTCGCGCCAGGTTGCGGCCATTCTCTGCAGCAACCGGTCGCCCTCGGGGTGGCCGCGGAGCTGGTTGAAGGCGTCGAAGCGGTCGAGGTCGAGCAGGGCCACGGTGAAGGGCACGCGGTCGCGGCGGGCCCGGGCCATCTCGCGGGGCAGCTCCTCGTCCCAGGCCCAGCGGTTGCCGACCCCGGTGAGCTGGTCGGTGCGCGAAAGGCGCTCCACCTGGGCCACCGCGTCGCGCAATTCGACGACCAGGCGCCGGATGGTGAAGGCGGCGATCATGAAGCCGGCCAGGGTGAGCAGCCACTGCTGGCGGTTGAGGTCGACGCTGCCGACGGCGCCGGCGCGCGGGGCCATGGCCAGGCCGACGGCGAGGACGGCGAGCATGCCGCCGCCGAAGAGCAGGATGCCCAGCCGGGCTCCGCTGGTGGCACCGGCGCGCACCCACAGGGTGCAGGCGACGGCGAAGGCGGCCACGGCCACGGCGCCGATGGCCAGGGCGTCGAGCGGGCGCGTCGGCGGCGCGCTCAGCGAGAGCAGCGCGAAGACGGCGCCGAGGGCGCAGAGGGTGGCCACGGCGCGGGCGCGGGCCAGGCGGCGCTGCGGGCGCCGCTGCCAGTCCCAGACCTGCGGGGTGCGGGTGGTCTCGCCGGGCAGCGGCGTGACCGCGTCGCGCTGGCCGAGGCCGAGGATGCGGGGCAGGCGGCGCGCCTGGGCGCCGGCGGCGCTCACGAGACGGCCTCCGACTGCGGCAGCGTGGCCGTCTCGAAGCTGGGGCGCTTGATCAGGTAGCCCTGGCCGTAGCGGACGCCCAGGTCGACCACCCGGCGGGCGTCGTCGACGGTCTCGATGCCCTCGGCGATCACCTTGGCGCCGCTGTGCTCGGCGAAGGCCAGCACGGCGCGCAGGGCGGCGTGCTCGATGCTGCCGGGATCGGCACGAACCAGGCGGGGCGTGACCTTGACGAACTCCGGAGTTGCGGCCACCAGTGTCTCCAACGCGGAGCGGCCGTCGCCGATGTCGTCGAGGGCGAAGCGGAAGCCATGGGCGCGGTACTGGGCCAGCACGGTGCGGAAGCGGGCGCCGTCGGCGATGGTGTCGCGCTCGGAGACCTCCAGGACCACCCGCGAGGGCTTGACCTTGTGGTAGTCGAGCAGCAGCACCATCTGGTCGACGTCGTGCAGCGGGTCGAGCAGCGCGGCCAGGCTGACGTTGAGGAAGAGCAGGCAGGAGGCGGGCACCCGCGCCGAGGCGCGCAGCGCGGCCCGGCGGCAGAGCCAGTCGATCTCACGGGTCATGCCCATGCGCTTGGCGTTGGCGAAGACCTCGCCGATGGGCACGTTGGTGGAGCGTCCGGAGGTGCGGGCCAGCGCCTCGTAGCCGAGCGGTGCCTCGGTGTCGAGGTCGACGATGGGCTGGTAGGCGGTCATCACCGCGTTGTCGTCGATGATCTCGCGCACGGCGATGGTCCAGCCGCTCGGCGGCGGCGGCGCGGTGCGGTCCCACTCGGCCACGGTGATGCGGTCGCGGCCGTGCTTCTTCGAGGCGTAGAGCGCGTCGTCGGCACGCGCGGTCAGCTCGACGGGCGTCTCGTTGCCGTCCCAGCAGGCGACGCCGACCGAGCAGGTCTGCCCGTCCGGGGTGACCTCGCGCAGGCGCTCCAGGATGAGCGCGGCGTCGGCCAGCGAGCAGTTGGGCAGGATGACGGCGAACTCCTCGCCGCCGTAGCGGGTGAGCAGGTCGGTGTCGCGGATCTGCGCCGACCAGGCGGCCGCGGCGCGCTGCAGCAGCAGGTCGCCCTCCTGGTGGCCGCGCGAGTCGTTGAAGACCTTGAAATGGTCGATGTCGATCATGCCCACGCACACCGAGCGTCCCTCGGCGCGGCAGCGCTCCAGCTCGGCGGGCAGCGCCTCGTCCCAGGAGCGGCGGTTGGCCACCCCGGTGAGGGTGTCGGTGCGGGCGATGGCGTCGAGCACGCGCACGTACTCGCGCAGGCGCAGGACCAGGCGGTGGATGAGCACGCCGCCGATCAGGAAGGTGCCGACGGTGAGGAACCAGTTGACCCGCGAGACCAGCAGCGACTGCACCGCGGTGGTCTCGGTGCCCTCGGTGAGGTAGATGGCCGTGGCGCTGGCGGCGCTGCCGACCACCGTGAGGATGCGGATGCCCCAGCGCGTCATGTGCTCGGCGCGCAGCCAGAGCAGCGCCGCCGCGGCCACGCCCGCGCCGACCAGGACCAGCGCCCGGCTGGAGAAGTTGCCGCCGCTGGAGATGGCCATGGCCGAGAGGGCGAACAGCGAGCCGAGCAGGAAGAGGTAGGCCAGGCCGCGCGAGAGGGCGGCATAGCTCTCCCGCCTGGTCAGCGACACCCTGCCGATCAGCGCGGGGCGCGGCGGCTCGTGCTCAGGCGGACGAGGGCGCACCACGGGCAGCAGCAGCGACGGCAGATCGCCCACCCTGCGGCGAATGGCTGTCCCCATAGCCGCTCCATGGAACACCCGCGGGTGCGACGCCGGGCTCGCGGCCTGTCGCGATGGCATGACGCGCCGACCACGATCCCGGACGGCGGCTCGGACACCCCGCCACCGAAGCGCCACGGGTCTCTCCGGGACAATGGCCCTGCCATGCCTCCCCTCCCCCGCATCCTGGTGGTCAACCCCGGCTCGAGCAGCCTCAAGCTCAGCCTGCTCGGTGCCGGCGACGCGGAGCTGGCGGCGGCGGAGATCGACAGCGGCGACGGCGGGGTGGACGAAGGAGCGCTGGGCGCCTTCCTCGACGGGCCCGGGGGCTCGTATGAGGCGGCGGGGATTCGGGTGGTGCACGGCGGACGCGACTTCCGGGCGGCGACACGGGTGGACCAGCCGGTTGTGGCCGCTCTCGACCGCATCTCCGACCTGGCGCCGTTGCACAACCCGCCGGCGGTGCACGCGCTGCGGCTGCTGCTGGCGCGGGACTCCGAGCGGCCGGTGGTGGCCTGCTTCGACACCGCCTTCCACGCGCGCATGCCGGAGGCGGCTTCTCTGTACGCGGTGCCGTGGGAGTGGATCGAGCGCGACGGCGTGCGCCGCTACGGGTTCCACGGGTTGTCGCACGCCTACGCGACACGGTGGGCGGCCGCTGAGCTGGGGCGGCCTGTGGACGAGCTGCAATTGATCACCTGCCACCTCGGCGCGGGCGCGTCGCTGGCGGCGGTGTCGGGTGGCGTGTCGGTCGACACCACCATGGGGTTCACGCCGATGGAGGGGCTGGTGATGGCCACGCGGGCGGGCAGCGTCGACGCGGGTGCGGTGCTCTGGATGCAGCGCAGGCACGGGATTTCCGTCGAGGACATGGAGCGGCTGCTCGACCGCGAGTCGGGAATGCGCGGCCTGAGCGGCACCTCCGGCGACATGCGCGCGGTGCTGAGCGCGGCCGATGGCGGCGACGGGCGCGCACAGCTCGCCGTCGACGTGTACGTGCACCGGCTGCGGCGCTGCATCGGCGCCATGGCCGCGTCGCTGCCGCGCGTCGACGCGCTGGTGTTCACCGGCGGCGTGGGCGAGAACGCGGCGGTGATCCGGGAGCGGGCCGTAGCCGGCCTCGGCGTGCTCTTCGCTGGTACGCGGGTGCTGGTGGTGCACGCGCGCGAGGACCTGCAGATCGCCCACGAGGTGCGGGCGCTGCTCGCCCCTTAACGGAGCAGGGCCAGCGCGCCCCAGAGGTTGCGGTCGTCGCCGAGCGCGGCGCGCAGCACCCGCGGCGCGGGCTGCAGGCGCAGGTGGGCCTCGATGGTTGCTGCCATCGACGGCCAGAACCGCGACCACGAGGCGCAGACGCCGCCGCCGAAGACCACCGCGTCGGGGTCGTGCAGCACGGTGGCGTTGACCACGGCCAGGCCCAGCCAGCGGCCGACATCGTCCCAGGCGGCCTGGTCGTCGAGCTGTTCGGCGCGCACCCCGAAGCGGCGCTCGATGGCACTGCCCGAGGCCAGACCCTCCAGGCAGCCGCGGCCGCCGCAGCCGCACAACGGAGCGTCGCCAAGCCACGACGGCCAGAGCACCTGGTGGCCGCCCTCGGTGTCATGGCGCCCGACCACCAGCCGCCCGTCGTGCACCACGCCGCTGCCGATGCCGGTCGACACCGTGTAGTACACGACGTGGCGCAGGCCCGCGGCGGCGCCATGCAGCGCTTCGGCGAGCGCGGCGCAGTTGGCGTCGTTCTCCACCACCACGGGACAGCCGAAGCGCTGCTGCAGCGCGTCGCGCAGCGGCAGGTTCAGCCAGGCGCGCGGCACGTTGGGCGGGTTGAGCGTGGCGCCGCGCTCGCGGTCGAACGGCCCGGGCGAGGCGACCGCGATCGCCTGCAAGGGGGCGCCGTCGCGCACCTCGTCGAGCATCGCCGCCAGCGTGCCGATCGGGTCGCCGTCCGGCGTGGCCCGGCGCACCGGCGGGCCCGGGCGGAGGTCGTCGCCGGCGACGGCGGCGAGGAGCTTGGTGCCCCCGATGTCGATGGCGCCGAACATGCGGCGCGGAGCCTAGCAGGCGCAGCAGACGCCCAACGCCAGGTGCGGTGCACCACGACTACGCTGCACGCATGACCTCCACCACGACGCCCGAGACTCCCACGGCGCGGCGGCCGGGGCCGCTGGCGGCCGATGAGCTGCACGCCATCGACGCCTGGTGGCGCGCCGCCAACTACCTGTCGGTCGGCCAGATCTACCTGCTCGACAACCCGCTGCTGCGCGAACCGCTGCGGCCCGAGCACATCAAGCCGCGGCTGCTCGGCCACTGGGGGACCACGCCCGGGCTCAACCTCGTCTACGCGCACATGAACCGCGCCATCAGGGCGCGCGACCTCGACGCCATGTACGTCATGGGCCCCGGGCACGGCGGCCCCGGGCCGGTGGCCTGCGCCTGGCTGGAGGGCACCTACAGCGAGGTCTACTCGCACATCCCGCAGAACGCGGTGGGCATGCAGCGGCTCTTCCGCCAGTTCTCCTTCCCCGGCGGCATCCCCTCGCACGTGGCGCCGGAGACGCCGGGCTCGATCCACGAAGGCGGCGAGCTGGGCTACGCGCTGGTGCATGCCTACGGCGCGGCCTTCGACAATCCCGACCTGGTGGTCTGCTGCATCGTCGGCGACGGCGAGGCGGAGACGGGACCGCTGGCCACGAGCTGGCACGGCAACAAGTTCCTCGACCCCGTCGACGACGGTGCGGTGCTGCCGGTGCTGCACCTCAACGGCTACAAGATCGCCAACCCGACGGTGCTGGCACGCATCCCGCGCGACGAACTGCGTGCGTTGATGGAGGGTTACGGCCACCGCCCGATCTTCGTCGAGGGCAGCGATCCCGCCGACGTGCACCAGCAGATGGCCGCGGCGCTCGACGAGGCGCTCGACGACATCCGCCGCATCCAGCAGGAACATCGCACCACCGCGAGCCGCAACGGCAGGAGTCGCCCTCGCTGGCCGATGATCGTGCTGGTCACGCCCAAGGGCTGGACCGGACCGCACGAGGTCGATGGCGTCCTCGTCGAGGGAACCTGGCGTGCCCACCAGGTGCCCATGTCCGAGGTGCGCGGCAATGCCGGGCACCTGCGCGTCCTCGAAGACTGGATGCGCAGCTACAAGCCGGAGGAGCTCTTCGACGCCGACGGCGCGCCGGTGCCGCTGCTGCATGACCTGCCGCCGCGTGGTGAGCGCCGCATGAGCGCCAACCCGCACGCCAACGGCGGCGTGCTGTTGCGCGAGCTGGAGCTGCCCGACTTCCGCGACTTCGGCGTCGCGGTGGAGCAACCGGGAACGCGCAGCACCGAGGCGACGCGCGTGCTCGGCACCTGGCTGCGCGAGGTGGTGCGCGGCAACCCGACCAACTTCCGCATCATGGGTCCCGACGAGACGGCCTCCAACCGTCTCGGTGCGGTGTTCGAGGTCACCGAGCGCGTCTGGGAGGCGGAGATCCTGCCCAGTGACGAGCATCTCGCCCCGCACGGGCGCGTCATGGAGGTGCTCAGCGAGCACATGTGCGAGGGCTGGCTGGAGGGCTACCTGCTCACCGGCAGGCACGGGCTCTTCAACTGCTACGAGGCCTTCATCCACATCATCGACTCGATGTTCAACCAGCACGCCAAGTGGCTGAAGGTGACGCGCGCGATCCCCTGGCGGCGGCCCATCGCCTCGCTCAACTACCTGCTCTCGTCGCACGTCTGGCGCCAGGACCACAACGGCTTCTCCCACCAGGATCCCGGCTTTCTCGACCACGTGGTCAACAAGAAGGCGGAGATCATCCGCATCTACCTGCCGCCGGACGCCAACACGCTGCTCAGCGTCGCCGACCACTGCCTGCGCTCGCGCGACTACGTCAACGTCATCGTGGCCGGCAAGCAGCCCTCACTCGACTGGCTCAGCATGGAGGATGCCGTGCTGCACTGCACGCGCGGCATCGGCACCTGGGACTGGGCGGGCAACGACGGTGGGGGTGAGCCCGACGTGGTCATGGCCTGCTGCGGTGACATCGCCACACTGGAGACGCTCAGCGCCGTCGCCCTGCTGCGGCAGCATGTGCCCGAGCTGACCGTCCGGGTGGTCAACGTCGTCGACCTGATGCGGCTGCAGCCGGAGTCGGAGCATCCCCACGGGCTCAGCGACACCGAGTTCGACTCGCTGTTCACCACCTCGCAGCCGGTGATCTTCGCCTTCCACGGCTATCCCTGGCTGATCCACCGGCTCACCTACCGGCGGCACAACCACGACAACATCCACGTGCGCGGCTACAAGGAGGAGGGCACCACCACCACGCCCTTCGACATGGTGATGCTCAACGACACCGACCGCTTCCACCTGGTGATGGACGTCATCGACCGCGTGCCCGGCCTCGGCGAGCGCGCGGCGCACGTGCGCCAGCTCATGGTCGACGAGCGGCTGCGGCATCGCCAGTACACCCGCGACCACGGCGAGGACGCGCCCGGCGTGCGCGACTGGGTCTGGCCCGGCACCGGCGGCAATGCGGAAGCCCTACCCGACAGGCGCATCGAGGACACCTCGGCCGACCAGCCGTAAACCCAGTCCGTGGGACGCGATCGGCGGGGCGTTACGCGCGTGTTGCAGCGCGCGCAGGCGCGTGTGTGAAGACCTGTTAATTGGGTTCGGTTCGGCCGGGCCTGTGTTAGCCTGCGGCCCGTTGCCCCCCAGCCACCTGTCACATACGGTCCTGCCCATGTCGCGTCACGTCGTCGCCGTCCGCCCTGCTCCGTCGCGACGGACCGTCACCGCCCTGGCGGTGCTCGGCGCTCTCGCGGTCACCGCATGCGGTTCCAGCACCCCGGTCTCGCTGTCCGCGAAGAAGTCGCCGACTCCCAAGCCGCCGACTCCCGCGCCGACCGCACCGCCGACGCCCGCGCCGACACCGGTGCCGCCGCCCGTCGACGGCGCCACCTACGCGGCCCCGGCGCTGATCACCGTCGAGAACCTCAACGACGCGCGGCCGCAGTCCGGCCTGCAGTCGGCCAACGTGGTCTACGAGTACTCGGCCGAGGGCGGCATCAGCCGCTTCACCGCGGTCTACTTCAGCACCCCCAAGGGCCAGGTCGGCCCGCTGCGCAGCGCCCGGCTGATCTCGCCGCCGCTGGTCAACATCTGGGGCGGATTCCTCGTCTACTCGGGCTCCTCGGTGTACGTCAACGGCCGCCTGGTCAACCAGCACATCCCCCGCTTCGACGAGACCTCGGCGGGCCGCGACATGTTCCGCCTCAGCTCGCGCTTCGCGCCGCACAACCTCTACACCGACGGCAGCCGCGTCGACGACATGGTCCGGCGCAGCGCCCGCCCCGCCGTGCACTACCAGCTCTGGGCGCGCAGCACCACCGCTCCGGGCGGCGCCCCGGTGGGCGGCTTCACCGTCCCCGTCTCGCCGAGTGAGCGTCCCTCCTACGCCTGGAACGCCGGCCTGGGCGGCTGGGTGCGCACCGAGCCCGACACCGGCACCTTCCTCGAGGCCAACACGCGCAAGCCGCTGGTCGCCCCCACCGTGGTGGTCATGCAGGTGCCCGCCCGCATCAACCCGAACGACATCGAGAACGGCTGCTGCACCGCGGGCTGGGAATACACCATGACCGGCAGCGGAGCCGCTCAGGTCTTCACCAACGGCGCCGAGTACGACGGCACCTGGAATCAGGGCACCTCCGGGCCGCCCACCTTCACCCTGGCCGGCGGCGCCGCCGCGCCCGTGGCCTCGGGCCTGGTCTGGATCGAGGTCGTCCCCACCGGCCAGCGCGCCGCCGCGCACTGAGCCCTTCACTCCTCCGGCGTTGCGCCCCGGTGGGCGCGGTGGCTCCGGCCGCCGCCCCGCCGGGGCTTTTTCATGCCACCAGCTCGATGGCCAGACCCTTGATCGCAGGCCAGCCGCGATCGGCGGTGAGGATGCGGGCGTTGGGCCGGACCGTGGCCGTGGCGATGACCAGTGCGTCCGGCAGACGCAACGAGGCGTGGCGAGCGCGCAGTTCCGCGGCCGCCACGGCGATCTCGCGATCCAGCGGGACGACAAGAGCCAGCAGGGAGACGAGCATGCGGTCGACCGTCAGCACGCCGCTCGCGCCCGACTGACGGATGGCGCCGACGAGCAGCTCGGCGTAGGCGGCGGCGGGCACCAGCAGGTCGTCGCGCGCGGCCAGGACGCGTCGCACCGCGGCCAGAGCAGCATCGTGATGGACGTCCGAGGCGTCCAGGACGCCGATCAGGACGCTGCTGTCGAGGACCGCTACTCCCATTCCGAGCGAAGCCGCTCGAGGTAGCCGGGACCGTAGGCGCCGGTGAGCGCACCTGCGTACGGGGCGAGCGGGTCCTCGAGGCGCACCAGCCGGATCTCACCGGCGGCAGTGGCCTCGACGGCCAGGGCATCACCGGTGTGCAGACCGGCCTCCCGCAGCACTCGGACCGGGATGGTGACCTGGTGCTTGCTGCTCAGCCTCGTCCGGCCCGTTTGCTTTACCTTTCGCGCCATGGGTAAAGCGTAGCAGAGCTCAGTGGGGAGCGCCGTGGGCGGTGAGGGGGCGGGCGGGGTTGGGGTCGGGGGGCGACCAGGGGTAGGCGGTCAGGGCGTTCCACTCCTCGGGGTTGACGTCCTGCCAGACCCAGAAGGAGGCGCCGACGGCGCCGTCCTGGCGGGACACGCCCATGAAGCGGTCGAGCTCGGTGGTGGAGGGCTGGTTGATGCGGCCGCCGACGTCGCCGAAGCTGAAGGCCTGGCCGATGACGTGGACGGGCTTCATGGCGGCCAGGCGGGAGACGGCCTCGTTGGCGGCGTCGCCGGGGTCGCGGCACTCCCAGTAGACCATCGGCGCGAAGGCGTCGACGTAGGGGGCCATGGCCGCGTAGGGGTAATTGGCCATCCAGTGGTCGGTGGGCGGGTAGACGGTGGCCACCAGGGGGCGCCCGTCGCGGGCCGGCCGCACCAGGCTGAGGTAGACGGAGGTGCGCAGGGCGCTCAGGGCCACGCCTTCGCTGGCGGTCTCGATGTCGGGCGAGAACCCGTCGACGCGGTCGCCGGAGGGGCTGCGCCAGGCGAGGATCTGGTTGGTCCAGGCGGCGTCGGCGACGGGGTCGTAGAGGTAGGGGAAGCCCCAGGCGATGACCGAGAGGCCGCGGGCGTGGGCGGCGGGGACGACCTGGGCCAGCTCCGCGGCGCCGTAGAAGCCGTCCGGCGAGTCGCCGACGCGCACCCAGACCTGGTTGAGGCCCCCGGCCACGGCGCGGGAGGCGATGGCGGTGGCGTTGCCGCCCTCGGTGGCGCCGAACTTCCAGACCCACAGACCCTTGCCGGTGATGGCAGTGAGCGGCGCGGCCGGGCCGGAGGCGGGCTGCGGGGCGGGGAGCTGCGCGTCCGGGACGAGGTGGTCGGGATGCCACGGCGGCACGTAGGGGCCGGGCGTCGACGGCGGCGGCGGGCAGCCGGCCAGGGACGCCAGCGGGCCGGGGACCGGGGGGACCGGCGTGGGTGTCGGGTCGGGCGCGGCGGCCAGGTTGACCGGGGCCGCTGCAGGCGCGGGGGCGTGTGTCGCGCTGCTCGACACAGCGGGCGTGGCGGCGCGGTGTGTGAGTGTTGGGGTGGCGGCCGCGGCGGCGCGGGCGGCGGTGCGCTGGATGGAGGCGCCGTCCCGGCTGGTCGCCGCCGCCACCACCGCCAGCCCGCCCATGGCGGTGAGCAGCACGACGAAGAACGACAGGGGAACGGTGCGCTCACGCGTCAGTCGGCGCGGGCGGAGGGACAACCGGGGACCTCGAAGGGAATCGCGGGGCTGACAGGGAATCTCGGCGCCGGGTGGCGGCGGGCCGCTGCCGCTCACCGGGACGCAGCACCGCACCCTACGCCTGCGCGCGCGCGATGCGTCTTTCCGTTACTGCATCTCGACTTTCGGGCCTGCGACAGCGCCGCGATCTGGCCGCTCGCGTCCAATCTCCGCGGGGACGGGCAGGTTCAGCCCAGCGCCGCCTCCAGCTCCTCGAGCATGGCCCGCACCTCCGGCTGCGCGAAGTGTTCGCGCGCGGGGGCGAGGCGGTCGACGAGGTGGTCGGCCAGCGTCGCCTTGGCGTCCATGGGGTGCAGCGAGCCGTCGGCGTAGGCGGTGGCCAGCTCCTCGAAGGTGTCGAAGCTGACCGGCCCGCCGTTGGCCTCGCTGCGCTCGACGCGCAGCGGCCCGCCCTCAAGCCCGAACACGATGTGCTGCAACCAGTTGAGCACCGGGTTGAAGTCGGTCTCCGCCGGCGGGCAGAAGGCCTTCATCACCTTGCGGCGCACCTCGTCGGGTTCGTCGTGCACGAACACCGCCGACGAGGGGTCCGACTTGCTCATCTTCATGGCGGCGAAGGCATCGCGCGCACCGCCTTCGGGGATCGGCCACACACCCGGTGGTTTCCTCAGGCCCATCAACAGCGGATGGTGCGCGGCCAGCGGCTTGACCACGCGTCCCTCGCCGTCGCGCAGCGTGTTGTCGCGGACGTGCATGGCCACGTCGCGCGCCACCACGTGCGCCTTGCGCTGATCCATGCCCGCATGCGCGATGTGCACGCGCAGCGCGAAGATGTCGGCCGCCTGCATCGCCGGGTAGATCAGCTTGGCGAAGTCGACCTGCTCGCCCTCGGCGCGGCCGAGGATGGAGATGCTGCGCTGCATGCGCGCCAGCGTGGTGTTCTTGCTGACGTCGATCATCGTCGCCCAGTAGTCGGGACGCTCGGTGTAGAGGTCGGACCCCAGCACGAAGTTCAACGACGACGGATCGCCGCCGACGCACTTCATCGAGGCCTTGAAGCCCTCGGTGAAGTAGCCGGTTGCGACGCGGTGGATGAGGTCGCGGTCACCGCCCAGCTTGTCGTTGATCCAGGTGTGCCAGTCGGCCAGGAACACGGTGCACTGCACGCCCGCCTCGGTGAAGTCGCGCACCTTGGACATCGACATCAGCCCGGTGCCGAGGTGGATCTTGCCGCTGATCTCGAAGCCGATGTAGTGCCGCAGCGGTGTCCCCGCGCGCAGCAGCGCGACCAGCTCCTCGTGGGTGAGGAACTCGGCCAGGTTGCGTTCGATGAGCGCGGCGCGCTGCTCGACGTCGTCGAGGGTGACGGTCATGGGTCCCGGTGTGGAGGTGGTCCTGGGGGGTGGATTTGAACCACCGATACCGGGTTTTACAGACCCGTGCCTTAGACCACTTGGCCACCCCAGGGCAGAGGCGGAGGATAGCGGATCAGCCCGCCCCGGCCACCCTCCTCCGCGGGCTCCGCCCCGGGGCCAGGCCTCAGCGGCGGAGCAGCGTCTCGAAGAAGGCGCGGTAGCGGGTCAGGGCGACGCGCAGCTCCTCGGTGCCCGCCTCGCCGCCGCCCGACCATTGGGCCTCGAGGTCGCTGCGGGTCTGGGTGAAGGTGCGGGCGAGCTGCTGCATCACCTCGTCGACCAGCGCGTCGGCCTGCTCCACCGCGCGGCGGGGCTGGTCGACGAAGCCGGCCTGGATGTCCTCCCAGCGGCCGCGGTAGGTCGTGGTGTCGTCCTCGCTGAGCAACGGGGCGGTGCCCGTGGTGGTGGTGCCCTCGGGCCGCCCGGTCAGCGCGACGTCGCCCGGCTGCTGATCGAGCTGCTGCTGGGTGGGTTGGGACGTGGTGTCGGTGGCGCCCTCGCGCTGCTCCATCACCGCACCCGCGCCTGGTCGGTCTCGCGCTCGCGGTCAGCGGCGGCGCCGGAGTCGAGCAGCTCGGCGAAGAGCACGCGGTAGTGGACCATGGCCTGCCGCAGGTCCTCGGTGCTGGCCGTGCCCGCGGCGCTGCGCTGCGAGATCTCGTGGGCCGCGCGGTAGCGGTCGATGGCCCGGCCGTGGTCGACGGAGACGTCGGCGGCGCGCTGCTCGAAGTCGCCCATCGGGTAGCCGCGGTCGCGCATCACCGCGCTGACCAGGGTGTCCGCCTCCTGGACCGCATCGTGGGGCGCGTCGACGAAGCGCGCCTGGACGCCGTTCCAGTCGGCGCTGTAGCGCCGGCGCTGCTCCTCGCCGAGCGGGCGGATGTCGAGCTGCTTGCGGCGCTCCAGGCGGCCGCTCAGCTCGCGTTCGGCCTGGCGGCGGCCGCCGCTGCTCTCCACGGTCCGGTCGTACTCGGGACCGAAGGTGCTGCGCAGGCGGGTGCGCCGCTGCTGCTGGGCGGCCGCCAGGACGGCGATGACGCAGACCACCACCGCGATGGCGACGATGATCCAGACCCAGGTGTGCATGGAGATGCCTCCGTGCGGACTGCCGACACGTTTGATGACATGGGAGCACTCATGTCACCGCACGGTCAACGCCGCGAGCACGGCGGGTTGGCGCCCCGCCGCGGGCTCAGAGGCGGGAGCCGCGGCCCGCGGGAGTCAGCCGCCGGGGCAGCCCCGGCCGGGCGAAGCCGGGCAGCAGGCGGCGCAGCGCCCGCACGCTCCAGGGCGCGCCCACACCCGCGCCCCAGAGCTCGAGCTGGGTGCCGTCGCCCGGGACGCCGAGGCGGCGCGGCCACCAGTTCCAGCGACCCAGCAGGGTGGCCACCGCGGGCACCAGGAAGCTGCGCACGATGAAGGTGTCGAGCAGCAGCCCGCAGGTGATGGCGAAGCCGGCCTCGGCGATGTTGCTGAGCGGCGAGCTCATCAGCGCGGCGAAGGTGCCGGCGAAGATCACCCCCGCCGAGGTGATGATGGCGCCGGTGCGCGCCACCGCGCGCTGGATGCCGTGCTGCGGGTCGCGCTCCACCTCCTCGCGGACGCGCGACATGAGGAAGATGTTGTAGTCAGCTCCGACCGAAACCAGCATGATGAAGGCGAAGATGCCCACCGTCCAGTCGACCGCGCCCTTGCCCAGCAGTCCCTGCCAGACGAAAGTGGTCAGCCCCATCGCCGCCGCGTAGGAGAGCAGCACCGAGACCAGCAGGTACAGCGGCGCCACCAGGCTGCGCAGCAGCAGCGCCAGCACGACGAGCACGCCGAGCAGCACGGTGACGGCCACCACGGTGAAGTCGCGGCCGAACAGCGTTCGCAGGTTGTCGTTGAGCGGTGCGTCGCCGGCCAGCATGATCCGCGCGCCCGCCAGCGAGGTGCCGCGCAGCGCGTTCTCCGCGGCGGCGCGGACGCGCGTCACCGTGTCCATGGCCGCCACCGAGAAGGAGTCGTCGCGCGAGAGCACCACCAGCCGCGCGGTGCGGCCGTCGCTGGACAGGTAGTAGTCGCGGGCGAGCTGCAGCTGCGGACCGTTGATGGCGTCCTGGGGCACGTAGAAGGTGTCGATGCCGGCCTGCCTGGCTTCGCTGCTCATGGTGTCGAGGAAGGACGCGGCCTGGGCCAGCCCGCTGGTCAACTGCTGCGTGCCGCCGGTGAGCTTGTCGACGCCGCCACCGACCTGGCCGGCGCCGCCGCTGAGCCGCTGCGCGCCCGAGGAGAGGTCGCCGAGCCGGGCGCCGAAGGTGGCTTCCGCCGCCTGCAGTTGCTGCATCCCCGACTCGGCGCGGACCAGCCCGTCGTGCAGCGTGGCCAGCCCGGCGGCGAGGTCGCCGTCGCCGCCGGCGATGCGATCCGCGCCGGCGATGGCCTGGTCGAACGCGGGCAGCAGCTGGTTGCGCTCCGCGTCGTCGATCCGGTGCAGGCCGGCGCGCGCCTGCTGGCAGTCGCTGCCGGAGATGCCGCACTTGGGGTCGGCGTCGCTGGTGTCGAGGTAGAGCAGCACCTGTTCCATGCCGTCGACCGCCTGCTGCACGCCGCCGCGCATGGCGCGCAATGCGGCGGCGAGCTGCGACGCCCCGCCGCTGAGCTGCGCCGCGCCACTCTGCGCCGACGACGCGCCGCTGATCGCGGCTTGCAGGCCGCTGCTCTCCTGGGCCATGCCGCCACCGATCTGCCCCGTCGCCTGCTGCGCCTGCTGCGCGCCCGCGGCCAGTTGCGTGGCGCCGCCGGAGACCTGCCTGGCGCCGGCGTCGAGCCGCGATGCGCCGTCTGAGCCCTGGGCAACCTGCGTCGAGGCCTGGTCGAGCTTCTCACCCACCGTGCCGGCCAGCGCCGCCACCGACGCCTGCGGCAATCGCCTGCCGGTGGGCTGGGTGAAGCTGCGCACGCCGCTGACGCCGGGCACCGCGGCGATCGCCTTGGTGACACCATCGAGCGCGGCGATGTCGCGCGTGTCGCGCAGGTCGTGCGACGTCTCGATGAGCACGTAGTCGGGCAGCACCTCGCCGGAAGGGAAGTGGCGGTTGAGCGAGGTGAGACCCACCATCGAGTCGTTCGACGGCGACTGCGGGGAACGCTCGTCATAGGTGACGCGCATCGCCGGGTAGAGCGCGGCGAGCAGCAGCAGCGGCAGCAGCGCGGCGACGATGACACGGC